>Ga0308160_10003594_pt1 | contig 17363 bp, 20 predicted proteins | sample PhyFR1_FD_201036 | JGI IMG/M metagenome (GOLD analysis project Ga0308160, IMG submission 201036) | Phyllosphere microbial communities from UC Gill Tract Community Farm, Albany, California, United States - DLSLF.R1 | ecosystem: Host-associated > Plants > Phyllosphere > Unclassified | place: USA...
CCCACGCGTGGAGCGAGATCGAGCACGACATCCGCTTCAAGGCCGAGGACCCGCGCGCCTGGACCCCGCAGTTCGACCGGCAGTTCACCGCGACCGCCGCGATGCTCGAGACGGTGGAAAGCGCCTTCGCGGACCTGCACGAACGCTACGAGGAGGTCCGCAGCTACTGGGACATGGAGGGCGAGGGCGCCGCACAACTGACGCCGAACCGGATCCGCGACGTCTGGCGGACCCTGCTGCCGCACGTTGACCGGAAGGTCGACGACGACTGGGGCTGGGCCGCGGAGCTGATGGCAGCCCACGGGCTGAACCAGACCGTGGAGCTCGCGGGGCTGCTGAGCGCGGCCCGCATCACCGAGGTCCGCAAGGCCCTGGACCACCGCTACTCGCCCGGACCGGACCGGCTGCTCGATGACCTGCTGCTCTGGGAGTACGGGCACGCGCACATCGACCTCACGGCCGAGCCCGCCGATACCGTGCCGCACCCCCGCCGCGACAGCCTGCTGCGCCGCCTGAAGCAGATCGAGCGCTACCGGCTCACCAAGGGGTAGGTTCCGGGACCCGGCTTAGAGCGCCGTGGGTTCCAGCCGTTCCTCGACGACCACGGACTCTGCTGTTCCGGGCCGCTCGAGCCGGACCCGGTAGGCCGCCTTGCCGGGGGCCTCGGTGACCACGTCGGCGAGGTCGGTGCCGCGGTAGACCAGTCCCACGCCGTCGTCGGTGCAGTGCGTCTCCCCCAGCGTGCCGTCGGCCACCAGCCGGTGCACCGTGGGACGGCGCGCGGCCTCGGAGTCGTAGTGGACGCCGTTGTCGTAGGGCAGCAGTGCCAGACCGTTGTCCACGGCCCGGAGTTCGGGGCCGAACGAGTCGGTGGTGCCTCCCTTGAACCAGCAGATGGACCCGGCGGAGACTCCGGCGAGGACCACGCCGGCCTCCCAGACGCGGCGGAAGATGCCGTCCAGCCCGTGGGCGCGCCAGACCGCCAGGAGGTTGACCACCGAGCCGCCGTTGACCCAGACGACGTCCTGGCCCAGCAGGTAGTCCTCGATGTTCCCGACGTTCGGCATGGTGAAGAGGTTCAGGTGGCTGAGGTCGAACCCGGCCACCCTGCCGGCCTCGCTGAGTTCGTGGTTGAACCAGCGCTGGTCCCCGCTGGCCGTGCCGACATGGCTGATCCGCGGCGCCCGCCCGGAGACCCCGGACAGTTCGACGGCGTGATGCACCAGTTTGTTGAACTCGAAGCGGGTCCGGGTGCCGGGGCGCAGGCCGCCGGAGGTGGCGAGGATGGTGGGGCTGCTGGCGGTCATGGGTGGGGGTTTCCTTCGGCGGGATCAGGCGCGGTGTGCTTCGAGACTAGCCGTCATCTGCTGCCGGGCCCCGTAGCCGTCCAGACCCAGGCGCCGCTCCGCTTCCAGGAGCAGGCGCTGGAACGACGTCGTGGGCACCGAGGGGACAAACCCGAGCCGGGCATAGAACGGCGCATTCCACGGCACGTCGACGAAGGTCCGCAGCGTCAGCTCGGGATAGCCCCTGGCCGCCGCCTCGTCCTTCGCGGCCAGCACCAGGGCCGTTCCCACTCCCCGACGGCCATACTCCGGAAGGACGGACACCTGCTCGAGGTGCGCAGCACCGTCCCGTTCGATGACGTGGACGAATCCGGCGGCGCCGCCCTCCGGGGATTCCGCAACGAGGAGGAATCCCGGCTCCGCCGCCCGCTCCGCGCCCGTCGGCGCCGGATCCCAGGGGCCGGCTTTCAGCCAGTCGGTCAGGAGGCGGTCGGCGGCGTTCTCGATCCGCTCGACGGCCTCGAAATCGGCCTCAACGGCGGGTCGGATCAGCGGCTTCACGGCCACATCCTATGACCTGGCCAGGAGCCTTCCCAGACCTGAGGGACGGAGCCCGGCTGCCCGGACGAAGGCGGGGCGAAACCGTCCGGGCGCGCCAGCGGCTACCTTTGGAGGCAGGCGGCAGCCTCCCGGCCGCCCCCCACAGCCGAAAGAAGGTCTGGATGGAGAGCGACGCCGGTGCATGGTTCCTCAGCGGCCCGGAGCGGGGCAACCCCGCCAGTGAGGTGCAGGATGGCCGGAACGGAGGACCTGCATGGTCGGAGGGGAACCTGGTCCGGCCCCTGGTCCACGGGGCCACCTACTTCGCCCGCCTGCACGAGGAACTGTCCTCGCTGACTGCCGGCGACCGCGTCTGGTTCACGGACTGGCGCGGCGACGCCGACGAGCGCCTGGTGCCCGACGGCCCCACCATCGGCGGCCTGCTGGCATCCCTGGCGCGCTCCGGCGTCGAGGTCCGCGGCCTGGTGTGGCGCTCCCACGGTGAGCGCATCTCCGCCCCGATCAGCGGCCGCTCCAACGAGCTGCTGGGCCGCGAGATCAACGACGCCGGCGGCGAAGTCCTGCTCGACCAGCGGGTGCGGATGTTTGGCTCCCACCACCAGAAACTGGTGGTGATCCGGCGCCGGGATGATCCGGCCCGGGACGTGGCGTTCGTCGGCGGCCTGGACCTGTCGCACAGCCGCAGGGACGACGCCGGCCACGCCGGGGATCCGCAGGCGGTGGAGATGGACCCGCGCTACGGTGAGCGCCCGCCGTGGCATGACGCCGCCCTGGAGCTGCGCGGGCCCGTCGTGGCGGACGTGCTGGCCGTCTTCGCCGAACGCTGGAACGATCCCCACCCGCTGGACCGCAAGACCCCCTACCGGATGCTGCTACAGCGCCTGGCCCGGATGCCCCGACATCCCGAACCGCTGCCGGAGACCGCCCCGCCGCCCCCGCCGGCGGGCAGCCACGCGGTCCAGGTGCTGCGCACTTACGGGGTGAAGCGGCCACCTTTCCCGTTCGCGCCCGACGGCGAACGCAGCATCGCCCGCGCCTACGCCAAGGCGTTCGGCCGAGCGAGGTCGCTGATCTACATCGAGGACCAGTATCTGTGGTCCCTCGAGGTGGCGGACGGGATTGCCGACGCCTTGGAACGCAATCCCGACCTGCGGGTGATCGCCGTCGTGCCGCGCTATCCCGACTCGGACGGGCGCCTCGGCGGTCCGCCGCGACGGCTAGGCCAGCTCAAGGCCCTGCACCGGCTGCACCGGGCCGCACCGGACCGGGTGTCCGTGTTCGACCTGGAAAACGCCGCCGGAACCCCGGTGTACGTCCACGCCAAGGTCTGCATCATCGACGACACCTGGTTCACGTGCGGCTCGGACAACTTCAACCTCCGGTCCTGGACCACGGACAGCGAATTGACCTGCGCCGTCGTGGCTCCGGCCCTGGCCCGGGAGCTCCGGCACGAACTCTGGGCCGAGCACCTGGGCCTGGACCCGGCCGACCCCCGGATGGACGACGCCGATTCCTGGGCAGACCTTTGGGGAGGGACGGCCGCCGCCCTGCAGGACTGGCACGACGGCGGCCGCACGGGGCCCCGACCCGCGGGCCAGGTGCGCCGCCACACCGTCGAGACCGTGACCCGGCTGCAGCGGCTCTGGGCGGAGCCCCTCTACCGCTTCATCGTCGACCCGGATGGCCGGCCGCGGCGGCTGCGGGGAACCACTCAGTTCTAGGGACAGGCTCCGGCCGGTCAAGGGCTGCACGGACTGAACCGACCCTGACCTGCGGGTCCGTGCCGGAAGCGTTCCCGGCGCGCCTCTTGGCAAAAGATCGCAAGCACCCTTACTATTTCCTCTGAAGCGGCCCCCGGGCCGGGACTCACCAAGAACCATCCATATCTTCACCCAAAGAGTCATCAAGGAGTCATCATGTTGCTTTGGATCGCGATTATCCTGGCCGTTCTCTGGCTGCTCGGCCTGCTCGGCAGCATCGGCGGCGGGTTCATCCACCTGCTGCTCGTCGTCGCCGTCATCGTCCTGATCTTCCACTTCGTTCGTGGTCGATCCTCGCGCGTCTAAGTACCGCGAAACCCGGCAATGGCGGGGGTGCTGACCTGGTCGGCTCCCCCGCCATTGTCATGTCCGGGCTAGCCTAGATCCGGTGGCCACCCGGGCTGCCGCCGGCCCTTTGGCCGGGGAAGGGAGTCCCGTGAAGAAGATCCTGTCCCGCGAACCCGGCTGGCGCCGGGAGGGGCAGATGCCCGACTACCGGTTCTCCCTGGCCAACGAACGAACCTTCCTGGCCTGGATCCGAACCGCGATGGCCATCCTCGCGGGGGCCATCGCCATCGACCAGCTCACGCCGCAGATCGCTCCCCAGCCGGTGCGGGTGGTGCTGTGCCTGGTTCTCTCGGTCATCGGCGCCCTGCTGGCCGTCGAGGCCTACCGCCGCTGGGCCCTGCAGGAACAGGCCATGCGGAACAACCGCGAACTCCCCCACGCCTGGCTGCTGGTGGCGATGACCGGGGTGATCGCGGCGGCCGCCGTCGTCTTCGCCGTCCTGATCCTGCTGGGCCGATGAGCGCCGCGGCCGACGGCGGAACTGTCCCGGGCCGGGATCCCGGCCTTCAACCGGAGCGGACCTCGCTGGCATGGCGGCGGACCCTGCTGGCACTCCTGGTGGCGGACTTCTTCATCTGGCGCTCCTGGCTCACACACCTTGGGTTGGAACACAGCCAGGAACACTCCCCCGAACAGGGCGGACCCGGCGGCTACGCGCTGGGCCTCGGGATCGCCGCCGCGGCCGCTGCGGCGGCAACGGTGCTGATCGCGGGCTGCGTGATTGCCCGGGCCCGGGTCCTCCGGCGCGGCACCGACGCCCCCTCGGCCGCGTTGCTGTGCACGGCCGCCGGTGCGGTGCTCCTGCTCGCCGCGGCGGTGGCCGCCAGCATCGTCCTCTCCCGCTAACCCCACCCCTGGGATCGGTTCTGGGCGACGCCGCCCGCTGTCATTGATCGCCGGCAGGCACCCTACGCGATGCCGGTCGTGCCGAGGAGCAGGCCCACGGCGTAGGTGAACGCCATGGCCAGCGCGCCGCCGATCACCAGGCGCAGGGTGGCCTTCCGCTTGGAGCTGCCGCCGATTCTGGCGCTGATCGTGCCCGTGATGGCCAGCGCAATCACGACGGCGACGAAGGTCAGCGGGATGCGCACCTCGGCGGGGGTCAGGATGATGGTCAGGAACGGCAGGATCGCGCCAACGGTGAAGGCGATGGCCGAGGCCATGGCGGCGTGCCAGGCGCTGACCACTTCGTGCTCGTCGATCTTCAGCTCCGCCTCGAGGTGCGCACCCAGCACGTCGTGGTCGGTCAATTCCCGGGCCACCGTCTGAGCCGTGGCCTCCGAGAGCCCCTTGGCCTGGTAGATCGCGGCGAGCTCCGCAAGTTCGCCCTCGGGATCCTCTTCGAGTTCGCGGCGTTCCTTCTCGATCAGGGCCCGCTGGCTGTCGCTCTGGCTGCTGACGGAAACATATTCCCCAAGAGCCATAGATACGGCGCCACCGACGACGGCGGCCGCGCCGGCCACCAGGATGGGGGTGACGTCGTTCGTCACACCGGCCACGCCCACCACGGTCGCGGCGACGGAAACAATGCCGTCATTCGCGCCGAGGACGCCGGCCCGCAGCCAGTTCAGCCTGGCGGCAATGCTCTCGTCGTGCGGTTCGTTGGCGTGCAGCGCGGCGTCAGTCATGGCCTCAGTAAAACACCCGGTGGCGGGCCGCGCCACGCTGGTCCGCCGTCCGGCGGGGAGGGACGGCCGCCGTCGGAAGCGCCGGCGGCCCGCCCGCCACGCACCGAAGGCAAGCACAGAGGGGCCCTTCCGGCTCTAGCGCGGCCACGGACCCGTGCCTAGAGTGGCCCCCAACCGCTCCTCAAACGGTCCAAACGAAGGGACATTGATGTCATTTCAGGCCTACCTTGACTCCATCGAGGCCAAAACGGGACTCACCCCGAGGGAACTCCTCGACGCCGCCCGCGACAAGGGCATGACGGGCAACTCCGTGAAGGCCGGAGAGATCCTCGACTGGCTCAAGGCTGACTACGGGTTGGGCCGCGGCCACGGGATGGCCCTGGTGCATGTGTTCAAGCACGGCCCGGGCATTAGCGCCAAGCACGTCGGCACCACGGGCGCGCACAGCGATGCCACCGACACGCTCTGGCTCGACGGCAAGGACTCGAAGCCCGGGACGTAGGCCCTGACCGTAGGCCCGGGGCACGCCGTCGGGGTCAGTGCCCGGCGCCGAGCTTTCCGCCGAGCCGTTCCCGCATCCGGACGCTGGCGTCGTTGAGACCCACGATCTTGACGTCCTTGCCGTGGTGGCGGTACTTCTCCGTGATCGCGTCCAGCGCCGCCACCGTGGAGGCGTCCCAGAGGTGGGACGCGTGCAGGTCGATCACCACGAACTCCGGGTCCAGCGCATAGTCGAACTGCGAGTAGAGCTCGTTCGAGGAGGCGAAGAACAGTTCGCCGGTCACCGTGTAGGTGGCGGTGTCATGGCCGCCCGCGGTGGTCACCGTGCGGTCCACGGTCACGAAGTGCGCCACGCGGCGGGCGAACAGCACCATGGCCACGAGCACCCCGACGCCGACGCCGACGGCCAGGTTGTGGGTGGCGACGGTGCCGATGACCGTGGCCACCATGACCGCCGTCTCGCTCTTGGGCATCATCTTCAGGGTGCGGGGCCGGATGCTGTGCCAGTCGAAGGTGGCCACCGATACGAAGATCATCACTGCCACCAGCGCCGCCATCGGAATCAGGGACACGATGCCGCCCAGCACCACCACCAGGATCAGCAGGAAGACGCCGGCCAGGAAGGTGGAGATCCGGGTGCGGGCGCCGGAGGCCTTGACGTTGATCATGGTCTGGCCGATCATCGCGCAGCCACCCATGCCGCCGAAGAATCCGGTCACGATGTTGGCCACGCCCTGGCCCCAGGCCTCACGGGACTTGGGCGAGCGGGTATCGGTGATGTCGTCGACCAGCTTGGCCGTCATCAGGGACTCCAGCAGACCCACGAATGCCATGGCCAGCGAGAACGGGAAGATGATCTGCAGCGTCTCGAGGGTGAACGGGACGGACGGGATCAGCAGGGACGGCAGCGAATCCGGCAGGGCGCCCTTGTCCCCCACGGTCGGGACGGCGACGGCGGCCAGCACGGTGATGAGCGTCAGCACCACGATCGCCACCAACGGCGCGGGGACGGCGGTGGTCAGTTTCGGCAGGCCGAAGACGATCACGAGGCCGAGGGCCGCCAGCGGGTAGACCAGCCAGGGGACGCCAAGGAGTTCGGGAACCTGGGACATGAAGATCAGGATGGCCAGGGCGTTGACGAAGCCCACCATGACCGAGCGCGGGATGAACCGCATCAGCTTCGCCACGCCGGACAGCCCCAGGATGATCTGGAAAATGCCGGCGAGGATGACCGCCGCGATGAGGTAGTCCACGCCGTGTGAGGCGACCAGCGGCGCCATCACCAGGGCCACGGCCCCCGTGGCGGCGGAGATCATGGCGGGCCGGCCGCCCACGATGGAAATGGTGACGGCCATGGTGAAGGAGGCGAAGAGGCCGATCCGCGGATCGACGCCGACAATGATCGAGAACGCGATGGCCTCGGGAATCAGCGCGAGGGCGACGACGAGGCCGCCGAGGACCTCGGTCTTCAGCCGCCGCGGGGAGGCGAGGGTGGCCCGCACGGACTGACGTTCTTCGGGGGTTGGGGCGGGTGCGGGCACGGCGGTTGTCACGGCCACTGCTGGCTCCGTTTCTGATGGGGGGCGCCGGGGCGCCACGGATCCCGGGACCGGCCCGGGTCTGGCGAATTCTGTGATGCGTTGATTGCGGGCGCCACACTGCGCCGAAGAAGAGCGGGAGGGCTTGGCCATCACACCGCGTCACCATCAACTCTACCCTAACGTGATGGTAGAGTTGAACGTCGAGCGGACGGAGACCTTCATGACGGCCAACACCACCACCATGCACATCGGCGAACTGGCGGAACGCACGGGCCTGTCCCTGCGCACCATCCGGCACTACGACGACGTCGGCCTGCTGCCCGCGTCGGCCCGCACCGAGGGCGGCTTCCGCGTCTATTCGGAGGCCGACGCCGAACGCCTGATGGTGATCAAGCAGATGAAACCGCTCGGATTTTCCCTGGAAGAAATGGCCGAAATCCTGGCCCTGCTCGGCACGGACGCCCCTACGGCCACCACCGCACTGGCCGAATTCCTGGAACGCGCCGAAATCCAACGCGCCAAGATGGCCCGCAACCTCGCCCAGGCGGACGAGTTCATCACCATGCTGGGCCGCCGGACCGCCTAGACTCCGCCTGACACACTGCCCGCGCCCCCGGTCACAAAGTGGCCGCGCGGGCACGCCGAGTGGCACCATTCTTGGATGCTTGAGGCAACTAAATCTTCAGAGTCCCGCGCCGACGCGGACACCCCGGCCAATCCCGCCCTCGCCGCTGAGGCCCGGATCGCCCGCATCGCCGTCACGGTCTTCCCGCTCCTGGTGGTGGTGGCCGGTGTCGCAGGTTTCCTGGCGCCGGGCGCCTTCAAGCCCCTCGCGCCGAGCGTCCCGTATCTGCTCGGCATCATCATGTTCTGCATGGGGCTGACCCTCACGCCGCCGGACTTCGCCTCCGTGGCAAAGCGCCCGTGGGCCGTGGTGCTGGGCATCGTGGCGCACTACGTCATCATGCCGGGCGCCGGCTGGCTGATCGCCCAGGCGCTGCACCTCGAGCCGGAACTCGCCGTCGGCGTCATCCTGGTGGGCTGCGCACCGTCGGGCACCGCCTCGAATGTGATGGCCTTCCTGGCCAAGGGCGACGTCGCCCTCTCGGTCGCCGTCGCCTCCGTCTCGACGCTGATCGCCCCGGTGGTCACTCCCCTGCTGGTGCTGTTCCTGGCCGGTTCCTACCTGCAGATCGACGCCGCCGGAATGGTGCTGGACATCGTCAAGACCGTGCTGCTGCCCGTCGTCGCCGGCCTGCTGGCACGACTGTTCCTCAAGCGCGTGGTAGCGAAGGTCCTCCCGGCCCTGCCGTGGGCCTCGGCCGTGGTGATCTCCCTGATCGTGGCGATCGTGGTCGCCGGCAGCGCCAGCAAGATCGTCGCCGCCGGCGGCATCGTCTTCCTCGCCGTGGTGCTGCACAACGGCTTCGGCCTGGGCCTCGGCTACCTCGCCGGCAAGCTGGGCCGCCTGGACGACAAGGCGCGCCGGGCCCTGGCGTTCGAGGTGGGCATGCAGAACTCCGGCCTGGCCGCTACGCTGGCCACCGCGCACTTCAGCGCCCTGGCCGCCCTGCCCTCGGCCGTGTTCTCGCTCTGGCATAACGTCTCGGGCGCCATCGTGGCCGCCTGGCTGGCCCGCCGTCCGCTGCGCGATGCCTAAGCCGCTTTTCGTTTTACCGGCAGGGCCTCAGCCGATCCGCGCTGCCTCGTCCAGGGTCCGGGCCTCGAAGTGCTCCAACATCGGGCGGATCGCCGCGAGCCCTTGGGTGAACGTCGGGGAGCCGCGCCACTGCTCGATTTGCTCCAGCGACTCCCAGGCGCCGGTACTGATGAAACGCTGGCGGACGTCCGCGTCGTGCATCAGCACGGCCTGGGCGCCCGGGTAGTCGTCCTGGGTCTTCCTGGCCAGGTCACGCCAGGCCTGGACAAAATCGTTCTCGCGGCCGGGATGCACCAGCCAGATCCCCAAGCTGTAGACAGACATGGCCCGCCTCCGTTCTCGATGTGGGGCTGATTCCCCCAGCATCGGACCGGCCCGCGGACGCCGGTAGGGCCGGACTGCCCGCCGGCCGCTAGCCGATCAGGGCCAGGACCGCCCCGGCGCTGACGGTGCCTCCGGCGTCCGCCCGGACGTCGGTGAGGGTGCCGTCGCGGTGGGCGGAGACCTGGGTTTCCATCTTCATCGCCTCGAGGACCACGACGGCGTCCCCGGCGGCGACCTCGGTCCCGGGCTCCACCAGCCACTTCACCACAGTGCCGGCCATGTCGGCGCGGAGTTCGGCCGGGTCGGCCTCCGCGGGGCCGCCGTCTGCCCGGCCGGCGGTTCCGGCGTCGTGCCCGCTCCCACCCGCTGCCGCACCGTTCACGCCGCGCATCCAGCCGTCCAGCAGCTCTGCGGGGAGCCCGACGGCGAGGCGTTTTCCGTCGACGTCCACGGTGATGGTGCGGCGGGTTCCCTCGGGTGCGGCCGGGCTGTAGCCGGGGTCGGCCGGGATCCGGTCCGCGAAGTCCGTCTCGATCCAGCGGGTGTGGACGTTCAGGGCGTCGGGGTCGGTGAAGTCATCGGCGTCGAGGACGGCGCGGTGGAACGGCAGCACGGTGGCGACGCCGGTGATCTCCAGTTCGGCGAGGGCACGGCGGGCGCGGCGGATGGCCTGCTGCCGGTCCGCGCCGGTGACGATCAGCTTGGCCAGCAGCGAGTCGAACTGCGGCGCCACGATTGAGCCGGCTCGCACGCCGGAATCCAGCCGGATGCCCGGGCCGGTGGGGCCGCTGAAGCCGGTGACGGTGCCGGGAGAGGGCAGGAAGCCGCGGCCCACGTCCTCGGCGTTGAGCCGGAATTCGAAGGCGTGGCCGCGGGGTGCCGGGTCGCCGTCGAGGCCCAGCGGCTCTCCGGCGGCGATCCGGAACTGCTCCTGCACCAGGTCCACGCCGGTGGTTTCCTCGGTGACCGGGTGCTCCACCTGGAGGCGGGTGTTGACCTCGAGGAAAGCCACGGTCCCGTCGGCCGCGACGAGGAATTCCACGGTGCCGGCGCCGGTGTAGCCGGCCTCCCGGCAGACAGCCTTGGCGGCGTCGTAGATCTGCCGGGTCTGCTCGTCGGTCAGGAACGGTGCCGGCGCCTCCTCGACCAGCTTCTGGTGGCGGCGCTGCAGTGAGCAGTCACGGGTGCCGACGACGGCCACGTTTCCGTGCGTGTCGGCGAGAATCTGGGCCTCGACGTGGCGGGGCCGGTCCAGGTACCGCTCCACGAAGCACTCGCCACGGCCGAACGCGGCGACGGCCTCACGGACCGCGGAGTCGAAGGCTTCTTCGACCTCGTCGAGGGAGCGGACCACCTTCAGGCCGCGGCCGCCGCCGCCAAAGGCCGCCTTGATGGCCATGGGCAGGCCGTGCTCCTCGGCGAAGGCGCGGGCCTCGGCGGCGGATTCCACCGGTCCGTCGCTGCCGGCCACCAGCGGGGCTCCGGCCCGGACCGCCGTCTCGCGGGCGGTGATCTTGTTGCCCAGCAGCAGGATGGCCTCCGGGGACGGCCCGATCCAGGTCAGCCCGGCGTCGAGGACGGCCCGGGCGAAGTCGGCGTTCTCGGAGAGGAAGCCGTAGCCGGGGTGCACGGCGTCGGCACCGGACGCTGCGGCCGCGGCGAGCAGCTTGGGGATGCTCAGGTAGGTCTCGGCCGGGGAGTTGCCGCCGAGCGCGTAGGCCTCGTCGGCGGCGGAGACGTGGAGGGCATCGGCGTCGACGTCGGCGTACACGGCCACGGAGGCCAGCCCCGCGTCGTCGCAGGCCCGGGCGATCCGGACGGCAATCTCTCCTCGGTTGGCGATCAGGACCTTGCGCATCAGGAACTCACTTCTGTGTCGGAGACTGTGGGGGCGGCGGGCGGTGCCGCGGGGGCGGCGGCGTGCTTGTCGTTGTCGCTGTCGGCCCAGCGGAAGCGGATGGTTCCGCCGATCGGGATCTGCCCCGCCCGGTCCAGGTGCGCGTCGACGACGACGGCGATCACCGGGTACCCGCCGGTGACGGGGTGGTCGGCCAGGAAGAGCACGGGCAGGCCCTCGGGCGGGACCTGGAGTGCGCCGGAGACGGTCCCTTCGCTGGCGAGTTCACCGTCCCGGGTGCGGCGCAGCGGCGTACCGTCCAGCCGCATACCCACGCGGTTGGACTGCGGCTTCACGGTCCACTCCTGGGCGGTGAGGGAGTCCAGGGCGGCCCGGTCGAACCAGTCCGAGCGGGGCCCGGGGACGACGTCGAGCACGGTCACGCCGGCGTCGGGGAAGTCGGGCTGGACCTCGGGGTGGCCCACCACGCCGGACTCGGTGCTACCGCCGGCGGCCAGGGTCCGCCCGGCGGCCAGGGGCGCCGGTCCGAGGCCGGCAAGCGTGTCGGTGGAGCGGCTGCCCAGCACCGGAGGGACGTCGACGCCGCCGCGCAGGGCAACGTAGCTGCGGAACCCGCCGGCGGGGGCGCCGAGACTCAGGGTCTCACCATCGAGCAGCGCGAACGGGGTGGCCATGGGCACGGTGCGGTCGGAGGCCACACCGTGGTCACCGGCCGTGATGGTCAGCTCGCCGGGGGCACCGGTGACGGCCAGGACCTGGTCGCCCACGGCGCGGACCTGTAATCCGCCGGCCACCGTCTCGATCACGGCGGCCGATGCCGCGTTCCCCACCAGGCGGTTGGCCCGCCGGAGCGAGGCCCGGTCCAGGGCCCCGGCCGCGGATACGCCCAGGCCGGCGTGGCCGGTGCGGCCCAGGTCCTGGATCAGGCTCTGCAGTCCGGGCGAGATGATGCGAAGTCCGGAGGCGGCTTCCCGCGCCGGTGCGTCTGTGGCCGGCGCGGATCCGGGGGCGATGTTCAGGCTCTCCCGGACCGCGCGGAACTGGATCCGCCGGCCGGGGGCGGCTAGGGCGGGCTGGTTCCGGCCCAGGTCCCACATCCGGGCGGTGGTGTGTCCGATCAGCTGCCAGCCGCCGGGTGAACGGCGCGGGTAGACGGCGGAGTAGGTGCCGGCCAGGGCGACGGCCCCGGCGGGGACGGCGGTGCGGGGCGAGCTGCGGCGCGGCACCTCCAGGGCGCTGTCTTCGCCCAGCAGGTAGCCGAAGCCGGGGGCGAATCCGGCGAAGGCCACGGTCCAGAGCTGGCCTGTGTGGGCGGCGACGACGCCGTCGGGGCCCAGCCCGGTCAGTCGGGCCACCTCGGCGAGGTCTTCGCCGTCGTACACGGTGTCGATGACCACCAGGCCGCCGTCGCGCTGGACCGGGGCGGTGAGGTCGAGTTCCGGGAGGGTGGCGGCGATGCGGCGGGCGGAGGCCGGGGAATCGGCGGTGACCAGGACCGTCCGGGCGGCGGCCAGCACGTCCACCTGGCCGGGCAGCGGGTGTTCTTGGAGGAGAGCCCGCAGGGCCAGGACGTCTCCGGTGCCGGCGAGTTCCGCCAGGACCGCGCGGGTCCCGGCCGGGCGGACGCCGGCTACCCTGCCCGTCCTTGCCTGCAGTGCCTCCCCCGTTGACTGGGTCATCACGGGCCTAGACAAAGGGGGCGGTGCCGATGCCGGCGTCGTTGAGGGCCGCGCGGACGGCAGCCGACATGGCCACGGCGCCGGGTGAATCACCGTGGACGCAGATGCTTTCGGCGCGGATCTTCAGGATGGAGCCGTCGATTGCGCGGACGGCGGAGTCCGTGGCCATCCGGAGGACGTGCTCGGTGACCTCGGCCGGGTCGTGCAGGACGGCGTCCCGGCGGGTGCGGGAGACCAGGGTTCCGTCGGGGTTGTAGGCGCGGTCGGCGAAGGCCTCGGTGACGGCACGTAGACCGGCGGCCTCGGCCAGGCGCAGGACCTCGGAGCCGGGCAGTCCAAGGATGGGCAGGCCCGGGTCTACAGACTTCACGGCGTCGACGACGGCCTTAGCCTGGGCGGTGTGCGAGACGATCGCGTTGTAGAGGCCGCCGTGGGGCTTGACGTAGGTGACCCTGCCGCCCTCCGCGGCGGCGAGGGCCTGCAGCGCGCCGATCTGGTAGACGACGTCGTCCGCGAGTTCGCCGGGGTCGATGTCCACGAAGCGGCGGCCGAAGCCGGCCAGGTCGCGGTATCCAACGTGCGCGCCGATGGTGACCCCGGCGGCGACGGCGTCCCGGCAGGTCTGGCGGATGACGCTGGGATCGCCGGCGTGGAAGCCGCAGGCGACGTTGGCGCTGGAGACGGAGCGGAACATGGCGGCGTCGTCGCCCAGGCTCCAGCGCCCGTAGGATTCGCCGACGTCGCTGTTCAAGTCAATGGTGTTCAGCCCGGTGGTGGCCATGTGTGATCCTCGTCTCAAGGTTGCTTCCTACCTAGGATGCACCATGAACGAGGATTGTTCAACAATTTTCTGTGCGGGTTAGCGCTTTCCCTTTTTTCGGGAGCCCTTGCCGCGGCCCTTGTCCGGGTTCGGGGCGTAGCGCTGGGCGACCTTGGGCTGTTTGACGGCCGGTCCGCGGCGGTCCGGCTTGGGCGCGCGTTTGGGCTTCTCCTGCTGGGCGGAGGGCTGGCGGGAGCTGGCGGCGGTGCGTCCGCGGACGATCCCGATGAACTCTTCGATCACCTCGTCCGTGGACTCGCTGGGCCACGCCAGGGCGATCTGCGTGACGGGGGCTCCGGTGAGCCGGCGGGCGACGGTGTCCTTGACGTTGAAGTGCCGCGCCACGGACATCGGCAGGACCACCAGTCCGGCGCCGGAGGCCACCACCTGCAGGGCGGCTTCGGCGCCGCCGAGCTCAGCCACGTCCAGGAACGTCTCGGCGGACAGGTCCTCCAGTGCCACCTCCTCGAAGAGGGAGATTTCGTGGCCCTTGGGCGCAACCACCACGGGCTGTTCCTCGTAGAGCGGGATGACACTGAGTCCCTCGCGGTCCACCGGCAGGCGGACGAAGCTTAGGTCCGCGGAGCCGTCGCGCAGGACGGCAAGCTGGCCGGCGTCGTCGGTCATGAAGGAGCCCAGCGGCACCTCCGGCATCCGTTCCTCCCAGCGGCGGATCCATTTGCCGGGCGTCACCCCGGCCACGTAGGCGAAGCGCAGCTCCCGGGGCTGGGGCGCGGACTCGTCGTGGGGCTGGGGGGTTTCTTCTGCTGCGGGCACAGCTTCACAGTACCGCCCGGGCCTCCGTCGCACGGCGGCGGCAGCGGGGCCTATCCCAAGGCTGCTCCCGAGGGTGGGGTGCAGTGGTGCCTCGCGGGCGCGCCGACGGATACCCTTTAACCATGACCTCTGCAAACTCCCAGTCCATGAAGCCGGCCACCGTTGCCAAGAAACTTGGCCTCTACCTGCCCGCCACGCCCCAGGAGTTCCAGGATTCGGTCATTACCCGCGAGGAATTCGCCGAGCTCCAGGCCAACCCGCCGGAGTGGCTGGCCGAACTGCGCCGCAACGGCCCGCACCCGCGCCCCGTTGTCGCCCAGAAGCTCAACGTCTCGATCAGCGGCCTGGCCCGCGGCGGCGTCGAGGAGGCGCTGACGACGGCGGAAATCACCGCGCTGCTGCAGGCTCCCCCGGCCTGGCTGGTGGCCGAGCGCGCCACCCACGCCGCGGTCCGGGCCGAGGCGCAGCGGGTCAAGGAAGAAGCGGCGAAGAAGGCCGCCAAGAAGGCCCGCACCGAGTAGGACCCGCGCCCGGCCTAGGGCTGGCCGCGCCAGACAGCCGTCGTCTTTTCCGACGGTTGGCTGCACATTCGATGTCTCCCGACGTCGATCCGGCAGGGAACCGTCGAAGCGGCGGGCCGAACCCTCACGACCGGCAGGCGCGGGACCTAGTCCTGGTGCAGCTGGATGTAGTTGCCGCAGCCGTCGTCGAGGATGGCCGTGGTGCCGCCGGGACCGTCGGAGGGCTCGGTCAGGAACATGACGCCTTTGGCCGTGAGCCGCTCGTACTCGGCCCGCACGTCCGGCACGCCGAAGACGATCGCGGGCAGCCCGGCGTCGTGCACCGCGTTCATATAGGACGCTCCGATCGGGTTGTCGCTGGGTTCCAGCAGCAGCCCCACCGTGGCCGCACCCTCCGGGTCCTTGATGATGTAGAGGTTGTGCTCCGGCAGGGCCATCAGGGTTTCGAAGCCGAGGACGCCGGTGTAGAACTCGTGGGCCGCGGCCGGGTCCTTGACGTGGATACTGCACATTTTCAGTCGCATGGCCCTAGGCTACGCGGCGCCCGCCGCCCTGGGAACGGACCCGGGCACCCGGCAACAGCCCGGCGGCCCCTGCCCGCCCAACAGGCCTCGAAACGTGGCCCCGGAAGCCCCCACAATCCCCAGCGGGACTTTGCGCCATTGACGGCCCGGCCCGGATGACCTGCAATGGAAGGAGCGGAACGCACCCGCCCGGGGGCTCCGCGGGAGGTGCGCGATGCCGTTTCCTGCAATATTTGCCGTGACGGGGCTGTGGCAGTTGCTGGCCCTGTTGCTGGTGGTGGCCGTGGGCGCCGCCGGGTCCGCCTATGTGGCCCGCAAGCACCATGCCGACCCCGAGACCCTCCCCGACGCCGTCTTCTGGGACCTCTTCGCCGGTGTGGCCGTGGTGGCGCCGGCGGTCCTGCTGGGCGCCCTCGCCTCCCCCGCGGCGGGTCTGATGCTTGCTGCTGTCGCCTTAGCTTCGACAGCGGCCAGCTTCCGCTGGACCCCGGCTCTCCTGCGCCGGCAGCGGATGAGGCGGGACGGCAGGCGTGCGACGGCGGACGACGCGGCGGCCGCGGCCCGGCACGGAGAGGTGCTGGCCCGCTGGCGGCGCTACGAGCTGGACCCGGCCCTCTGCATCGACTACCCGCAGCTCAGCGACGCCCGGCACCCCGAAACCTCGGCCCTGCTCAAAGCCATGAGGCGCGCGGAACTGCTACGGCCCGGTGCAGGTCGCGGCGGGAGCGCAGGTCTCGGCGGGCCTGGCCGGGCGGACGGACCCAGGTACAGTGACGCCGTGGCGCGGCTGGAAACTGCCCTGGCCGAGGCCGAGCGTTCCGCCGGTGCTCTCGGCCAGCCACGGCTTTCACCAGGGAGTGCGCAATGACAGACATCACCATCATCGGCAGCGGCAATATGGCCAGGGCCATCGGGCTGAGGGCGGCCGCCGCCGGGGAATCCATCCAGATCCTGGACCGCAGCCCGGACAACGCGGCCCGGCTGGCGGCGGAACTCGGCGGGGGCACCACGTCCGGCAGCCTGGGCGACGTCCCAGAGGGCGACATCGTGGTCCTGGCGCTGTACTCTGAGCCGGCCAAGGAGGTGGCGGCGCACTACGGGGACACCCTCAGCGGCAAGACCGTGGTGGAGATCAGCAATCCGGTGAATATGGAGACCGGGGACTCGCTGCTGGTGGAGCCCGGCACCTCGGCCGCGGAGGAGGTGTCCCGGTTGCTGCCCGGCGCCCGGGTGGTGAAGGCCTTCAACACAACCTTCGCCGGGCCCCTGGCTGAGGGATCAGTGGGCGGCCGGCAGCTGGACGTGTTCATCGCCTCCGACTCGGAGCAGGCCCGCAACGAGGTGGCATCCTTTGCCGCCAAGGCAGGTCTCCGGCCGCTGCAGGTCGGCGCGCTCCGGCATGCCCGCGAGCTGGAGGGGATCCAGCTGCTGATGATCGGGTTGCAGATGAATCCGGCCTACGAATCCTTCAACTGGCAGACTGCGCTGAACGTCATCGACTAAGAGGCAAAAGACGCAAACGACGGCGGGCGGCCCGGTCATCAGACCGGACCGCCCTCCGTCGTAGTTCAGGGC
>Ga0308160_10003596_pt1 | contig 17350 bp, 15 predicted proteins | sample PhyFR1_FD_201036 | JGI IMG/M metagenome (GOLD analysis project Ga0308160, IMG submission 201036) | Phyllosphere microbial communities from UC Gill Tract Community Farm, Albany, California, United States - DLSLF.R1 | ecosystem: Host-associated > Plants > Phyllosphere > Unclassified | place: USA...
ACATCTCTTTTCCGACGCCTGCGCTTCGTGCTGGTGGAAACCAGCCGCGCGGGCAACGTCGGCTCGGTGGCGCGCGCCATGAAGACCATGGGCTTTTCCGACCTGGTGCTGGTGACGCCGCGCTGCGCCGACCCGTTACGGGATGCGGAAGCGGTCGCCTTCGCCAGCGGCGCCATCGACGTGCTGGAAGGCGCGCGCATCGTCGGCAGCGTGGCCGAGGCCCTGGAAGGCTGCAATTTCGCGGCGGCGGTGTCGGCGCGCCTGCGCGAGTTCTCGCCGCCGGTGTGGTCGCCGCGCGACTTTTCCAGCCATGTCGCCGACGGGACCGAACTGCGCCCGGCGCTGATCCTCGGCAACGAGCGCTTCGGCCTGCCGAACGAGATCGTCGAAGGCTGCAACGTGCTGATCAACATCCCGGCGAATCCGGCGTATTCGTCGCTCAACCTGTCGCAGGCGGCCCAGGTGCTGGCCTACGAATGCCGCCTGGCGGCACAAGGCGAGAATCGCACCCAGACCGGCGTCGGCTTCCACGGCGAAGCCGCCAGCCTGGCCCAGATCGAAGGCATGTACGCCCACCTCGAAGAAGCGCTTGTGGCGATCGGCTTCCTCGATCCCGCCAACCCGAAAAAGCTGATGCCGCGCCTGAAGCGCCTGTTCGCCCGCACCGGCCTCGAAACCGAAGAAGTCAACATCCTGCGCGGCATCGCCCGCCACATGCAGGGACGGCGCGCACCCTGATCCGGGGCCGGAGCACAACGTCAGGAGATGCCGATGAGCGTGCGCTGGATGACCCGGACCTTGCTGCTGGTGCAGGCTGCAGCGGCGCTGGGAATCGGCTGGAGCCTGCAGCGCTGGGGCGGTTTCCCGACTGGATGGGCCGCCGCCGCCGCGATCGGGGCGGTGGTGGCGGTGCGCCTGCTGATTAACATGAACAATTTCTTGCTGGCGGCCTGGTTTGCCAGTCCGACCCCGGCCGCATTCCGGCTCGGCCCGGCGGCGCGCCTGCGCCTGCTGGCCGAAGAGTTCTGCGCCAGCATGCTGACGACCTCGTGGCGCATGCCGCGCGCCGTGGCCGGCATGCGCGTTTATCCGGACAGCGTCAAGGTGCCCGTGCTGTTGGTGCACGGCTACGGCTGCAACAGCGGCTACTGGGCGCGCCTGCTGCCGCTGCTGGATGCCGAACGCATCAGCCACGCCACGGTCGACCTGGAGCCGATCGGCGGCGACATCGACGCCTATGCGGGCCAGGTCCAGGGGGCGGTCGAGCAATTGTGCGCTGCCAGCGGCCAACGCCAGGTGGCCATCGTCGGCCACAGCATGGGCGGGCTGGTGGCGCGCGCCTGGATGCGTGCCTGCGGCACGGCGCGGGTGGCGCGCGTCATCACGCTCGGCACGCCGCACCACGGCACCGCGCTGGCCGGTTTCGGTCCCGGCGCCAACGCGAAACAGATGCGCTGGTCGCGGGCACACGGCGCCTCGGCCTGGCTGCAGCGCCTCGGCGCCGACGAAGACCCGGCCACGCGCGCGCTGCTCACTTCGCTCTACAGCCACCACGACAACATCGTCGCCCCGCAGCTGTCCAGCGTGCTGCCGGGGGCGCGCCACGTCGCATTCGGCGGCGTCGGCCATGTGGCGCTGGGCAGCAACCGGCGCGTGCTGGCCGAAGTCATGCGCGACTTGAGTGCACTGAATGTCGCGGTGGCCCGGTTGCGCGTGCAATGATATGCTTGCGACTGAATCCAACCATGCCGCCTTCCATGCAACAAAAAGCCCCACGCCGAACGCGCGAACGCATCCTCGAGCTGTCGCTGCGGCTGTTCAACGAGTTCGGCGAGCCGAACATCACGACCACCGTGATCGCCGAAGAGATGAACATCTCGCCGGGGAACCTGTATTACCACTTCCGTAACAAGGACGACATCGTCAATTCGATCTTTGCCCAGTTCGAGGCCGAGATCGAGCGCATCCTGACCGTGCCGGCCGGGCGCCGCTCGAACATGCAGGACGTCTGGTTCTACCTGCACCACATGTTCGAGCTGATCTGGCGCTACCGCTTCTTCTACCGCGACCTGAACGACCTGCTGTCGCGCAACCGCAAGCTGGAACTGCAGTTCAAGGCGATCCTGGCCCACAAGATCAAGGTCGCGCGCCAGCTGTGCGAAGACCTGCGCAGCGAAGGTTCGCTGGAAGCCGGCGACGCCGAGATCGGCGCCATGGCCACCAACATGGTGGTGGTGGCGACCTATTGGCTCTCCTACGAATACGTGCGCAACCCGAGAAAATACAGCGAGCAGCAGGCGATCGCCGATGCCCTGGCGCGCGGCTGCTACCAGGTGCTGTCGATGGTCGGTCCCTACCTGCGCGGCGAGACCCGCGCGCTGTTCCAGCGCCTGTCCGACGATTACCTCAAGAAGCTGCCGCCGGAAGCCACCCAGGCCGACGCCGCCACGCCCAACTAGAAAGACTCCATGAAATCCATCGCCGTCTACTGCGGCGCCTCTCCCGGCGCCGATCCTGTCTATGCCGACGCCGCGCGCAGCCTCGCGCGGGTACTGGTCGAACACAATATCGCGCTGGTCTACGGCGGCGGCAAGGTCGGCCTGATGGGCGTGATCGCCGACGAAGTGCTGCGCCTCGGCGGCGAAGCCACCGGCGTCATTCCGAAGGCCCTGGTCGAGCGCGAAGTCGGCCACGCCGGCCTGACCCGCCTGTTCGTGGTCAAGGACATGCACGAGCGCAAGGCCATGATGTCCGACCTGGCCGACGGCTTCATCGCCATGCCGGGCGGGATGGGCACGCTGGAAGAGCTGTTCGAGATGGTGACCTGGGCCCAGCTCGGGATCCACGCCAAGCCGATCGGCCTGCTGAACGTCGCCGGCTTCTACGACGGCCTGGCGACCTTCGTCGAGCACATGGTGGGGCAGGGCTTCGTGCGCCCGGCCCACGCCGAGCTGCTGACGCTGGACGCCAGCCCGGATGCGCTGGTGCAGCGCCTGATGCAGCGCCCGACGCCGGCCAACTGAGCCGGCACTTCAGCCGCTAATTCAGCCCGCAGTTCACCCAACAAGCACGCGGTCGCGCCCCGACGACTTGGCCCGGTACAGCGCCTTGTCGGCGCGGTTGATCGTATCCGCGAACGGCTCGTCGCCGCTGCGCACGCCGATGCCACCGGAAAAGGCGATGCGCAGCCCGTCCAGGCCGGGCACGGCCAGCGCCGCGACGCCGGCACGCAGGCGCTCCAGCAGCGCCTGCGCCTGCTCGACGCCGGTGTCGGGCAGCATCAGCAGGAATTCCTCGCCGCCCCAGCGCGCCACCAGGTCGCCCTCGCGCAGGCCGGCGCGCAGCGCGGCCGCGAAGCTGCGCAGCACGGCGTCGCCGGCGGCATGGCCGTGGCGGTCGTTGATCTGCTTGAAGTGGTCGATGTCGAGCAGGGCGATGCAGGTGCTGCCGCTGCCTGCGGCAGACTGGCGGCGTTCCTCAGCCGCCAGCACCTCGTTCATGTGGCGGCGGTTGGCCAGCGCCGTCAGTTCGTCGACGGTGGCCAGCGTGCGGATGGTGTCGAGCGCCGCCGCCAGTTCCTCGCGCTGGCGCGTCAGGCGCGCGCGCAGCTTGGTCATTTCGCCGGTGAGGAAAGTCACCGCCAGCGAGCAGGCCGCCATGATCGCGAAGGTCACGCCTTCCACCGCCGGCGGATAATGCAGCGGGTCGTGGGCCTGGTGCCACCACATGGTGGCGCCCATGCCCGACAGGCCGGCGAAGGCCAGCGCCAGGGTCTGGCGCGGGCGCAGCGCAAAGGTGCAGAACACCACCACCACCATCAGGCCCATCAGCGTGGCGCCGCGCAGCGGGCCGGCGATCGCATACGCCCACATGTTGCAGCCGATGCCGAACAGGCCCTGCGCCGCGGCCAGCGTGGTGGGCTTCAGGCCGAGCACGCCGCTGGTGCGCACCAGCAGGTAGAAGGCGGCGATGCCGCAGCCGGTGTACAGCGCCAGCGCATCGACCGCCTGCGGTGCGGCGGCGATACCCTGGTTGTAGAACAGGAAAAGGAAGAAGCCATACAGCACGGCCGTCGCCGCCCAGTACTGCAGCATCCGGTGCAGCTTGGGATCCGCCCCGAACAGCAGGCGCGCAATCGTGAAGCGGGTCTCTGTCGTGGGGCGCATGCCGTTCATGCTACCAGTTTTGCGGGCGGCGGGCTTGGCCTGGGCAGGGCTTCCGGCTGGTCATGCAGCAGCGCGGCGATGCGCTGCGCCGGCACCGGCGGACTGAACAGGTAACCCTGCATTTCGTCGCACTCGTGGGCGCGCAGGAAGTCGCGCTGTTCCTCGGTCTCGACGCCCTCGGCGATCACCCGCAGGTCGAGGCGGTGGCCGAGCGAGATCACGGCCAGCGCGATCGCCTGGTCGTCCGGACTGTCGGCGAGGTCGCGCACGAAGGACTTGTCGATCTTCAGGGTGCTGATCGGGAAGGACTTCAGCGCCGACAGGCTCGAATAGCCGGTGCCGAAGTCGTCGATCGACAGCGACACGCCCATCGCCTTGAGTTCCTCCATGCGGCCGAGGGCGCCGTTCAGGTCGCGCATCAGCAGGCTCTCGGTGACTTCCAGTTCGAGCGCGCCGGGCGGCAGGCCGGATGCCTGCAGCGCCGCGGCGACGCGTCCGACCAGGTGCTTTTCCTCGAACTGGCGCGCCGAGACGTTGACCGACACGGTGAGGGGTTCCATGCCAGCCTGCAGCCAGGCTTGCGCCTGCCGGCACGCGGTGCGCAGCACCCATTCGCCGATGGCGACGATCAGGCCCGACTCCTCGGCCAGGCCGATGAAGCGTGCCGGCGACACGATGCCATGCTCCGGATGGTGCCAGCGGATCAGCGCCTCGACCCCGAACAGGCGGCCGCTGCGCAGGTCGATCTTGGGCTGGTACAGCAGGTGGAAGCCGTTGCCGTCCGGGGTGTCCTGGCCCGCGGCCTCGGCCGCCAGCGTGGCGTCGAGCGCCTGGCGCAGGCCTTCCATCAGCACCAGCTTTTCCTCGAGGCTGGCGTTCATCTCGCGCGTATAGAACTGGAAGTTGTTCTTGCCCAAGTCCTTGGCGCGGTACATCGCGGCATCGGCATTCATCATCAGGGTCTTCGGGTCGTCGCCGTCGCGCGGGTACATCACCACTCCCATGCTGCAGCCGACCTGCACCGCCTGGCCGTCGACCAGCACCGGCGCGCCGACCGCGTCGCGGATACTTTCCAGCAGCGGATTCAGGGCCTGCGTACTGTCGCTCACGTCCGGCAGCAGGATCACGAACTCGTCGCCGCCCAGGCGGCCCAGCGTGTCGCCGCCGCGCAGGCAGCCCTGCATGCGCGCCGCGATCGCCTGCAGCAGCGCATCGCCGGCGTTGTGGCCGAGGCCGTCGTTGACCAGCTTGAAGCCGTCCAGGTCGACGAAGGCCAGTGCCAGGCAGCCGCCATCCTCGCGCGCCTTGCGCATCGCCCCTTCCAGGCGGTCGCGGATCAGGGTGCGGTTGGGCAGGCCGGTCAGCTCGTCGTGGTGGGCCAGGTGGCGGATCCGGTCTTCGGTCAGCTTGCGCTCGGTGATGTCGCGCACCGTGGCCACCACGCCGTTCTCGACCTGCACCACCTGGCGCTGCAGCCAGCGGCCGGTGGCCGGCGGCGTCACCGCCTGCCATTCGCCCTCGGCCACGCCGCCGTGCACGGCCACGCGCGCCAGCTCGTCGAAGATGCCATTGCCGAGGTAGGACGGCATCAGCTCGGACAGGCGGCGGCCGCTCATCACGTCCCTGGCGTAGCCGGTCAGCTCCTCGCCCGGGCGGTTGGTTTCCTCGACCGTGAAGTCGCTCACGGCGCCGCCCGCGCCGTAGACGCAGCGCAGCACGAAGATCGCGTCCAGGCTGGCCTCGGATGCGGCCGCATAGGTCTCGTGGGCGCGCCGTTCGCGCCGGCGCGCCTTGGCCAGCTGCCACGACCAGGCGCTGACCAGGCCGGTCAGCGCCACCAGCAGCAGGCTGCCGGCCAGCGCCGCCGCCAGGTAGTTGGCGCGGCGCTGCTCGAATTCGGCCATCTGCTCGGCTCGGGACAGGCCGACCACCGCCGCCAGCGGGAAGCCGTGCAGGCGGCGCACGCCGAGCCAGCGCGCCACGCCGTCGGGCACCGTCACCTCGGCGCCGCTGGCATCTTTCTCCATGGCGTCGACGTCGATCGTCTGCCCCCAGGACAGGCGTTCGCCGACGCGCTGCGCGCGCGTGACGCCGTCGCTGCCGACCAGCGCCAGCAGGCCGTGCTCGCCCTCGCGCGAGCGTTCATAGGCGCTGGTGAAATAGGCCGGGTCGACGTCGACGATGGCGATGCCGCCGAAGCCGCCGCCGGCAGCCTCGATGCGGCGCGTGAAACGCAGGTGCGGTTCTTCCGGCGTGCCTCCGGTGCGGCTGACGAAGGGCTGGGCGCCGCCGTCGCGGTGCACGGTGAACCAGGGCTCGTGCGCGACGTCGTGCAGCGGCCGGTCCGGATTGCTGGCGACGATGCGGCCGTCGCGGTCGGCGATCGCCACCGCGAACACCAGGCCGGGCGGCAGCAGTCCCTGGCGGCGCAGGGCCGGCAGCGCTCCGGCGGGACCGTCCACCTGCACCGCGAACTTGATCACCTTCAGGGTCTGGTCGATCGCGTTCAGGTTGCGCGCCACCTGGGCTTCGTAGGTCTCGACCAGTTCGTGCAAGGCGTCGCGCGCGGTGTTGGCCGCAGTGCTGCGTTCGGCGTCGATGAAGTGGAAGGTCGAGATCCAGATCGCGGCCAGCGGCAGCAGGGCGAACAGCGGCAGCACGAAATGGGTCTCGAGCAGGCGCCCGAACCAGGAGCGGGCACGCATCATTGGACCACCAGCACGGTGCGTACGCTCGGATCGAGCGCGGTGCGGTCGATGTAGCCGATCGTATCCGGATTGTCGGCCACGCGGCGCCGCACCGCGGCGCTGTCGGCGGCTTCGGCCGGCGGCTGGCCACGCCCGGTGAACACCATCTTCGACCACCAGGCCTTGAGCAGAGCCGGGGTCTTGTTGGTGACGCGCAGGTAGAACTCGTCGCGCAGCGGGGCCCCGAGGCGCTGGTCGAGCGGCGCCGCTTCGGTGCCGTCCGGGAAGCGCGCGCTCTGGCCGAGGAAGATCGCCGCCACCTGGTCGGCGCGCAGCGCCGTCAGCGGGCTCTTGGCGGACACGATCACCACCAGTTCGGCGGCCGCGGCGGACGCCGTCGGACCGAACAGCAGGGCCGACAGCAGGAACGCGGCGGCGGCGTGACGGAATGGCTTGACGCGGCCCATGTCAGTACACGAAGTCGAGAGCGACGCTGGCGACATGCGTCGTGCGGCCGGACACGAAGCCGGGCGTCTGGTTGATCAGGGTACCGCGCGAACCGCGGTGCGGCGTGACGCGGTCGTACTGCAGCTTGAGCGCCATGTTGGTGCCCAGGTCCCAGCGTACGCCGGCGCTGCTCGAGGTCTGCTCGGGGATCGTGGCCAGTATCCCGTTGAGGATCTGGTTCAGGGCCGCGCCGCGGGCGGCCAGCGCCGCCGGCAAACCGGCCAGCGGCAGGCCGGGGTCGCTCGTCGCGCTGGTGGCGTGCACGCGCGCCCAGGTGAGGTAGGGCGTGAAGCTGCCCTGGCGCCAGCCGGCGCTGGCATACACGCTGCGGGTCGCGCCCAGCAGCGAATGGGTGATCGAGCGGCTGGCTTCGGCCATCGCGAACCAGCGGCCGGGATCGTAGTTGACGCCGAGGCTGGCGACGCTGTAGCGCTTGTGGTCGATCGCGTAGGCGCGCGTGAGGGCGGCGCCAGCCGGGCCGAAGGCGTCGAAGGCGTCGAACAGCGCGATGCCGATGTCGGTCGTGGCTTCGGTGTCGATCAGGCTGGCGCGCACGCTGAGCGCGCCCCAGTCGCTGGTATTGGCCAGGCCGGTAATGTGCCGGCCATAGGCGCGCGATGGCTTCTCCAGCGGGACGGCGGCGTAACCATAGAACACCTGCGACACGTTGCGCAGTGGCCCCAGGCTCCAGCGATAGTTGACGTCGGCGCCGTCGCCGCTGGTGAACGGCATCGAGCCATAGGCTTCCACCGGCGGGCGGACCCACGGATAGATGTAGCCGACCTTGCGGTATTCGGCCGCCAGGAACATCGGCAGCGCCATGCGGCCCACGCGCAGCGCCAGTTCCGGGGTCGCCTGGTATTTGATGTTGGCCCATTCCACGCGCGGGCGGTAGCTGTTGTCCAGGTCCTGTTCGCTGACCACCTGCAGCACCGCCGACCAGCGCTTGCTCAGCGCCAGGTCGAGCTGCAGGCCGAGGCGGGTGTCGACGTCCGCGCTCCAGCGCCGGGTGGCGCCGGCGCCGTGCTTCTTCAGCACCGACGACGTAAAGTCGGCGTGGCGTTCGCTGACATGGACCAGGCCGACCGTGCCGAAGCCGGAGACAGACAAGGACGGCGACAGGGACGGAGAGACACCGGAGGCCGCCCCCGCGCCATCCTCGGCATGGGCGCCGCCACCGGTCATCAGACCGAGCGCGAGCCCGGTAAAGGTCAGGAAGTGACGACGGAACGGTTGCTGCATGTGCTGGTTTCTACGTAGGCCCTGCCTCTTCGCGGCCAGCAAGATGCATGGATGGCCGGAACGGAGTGCGCATTGGCGGCCTGCTGGGACAAGGCAGGCCGGGCGCACGAGTGTGCGCGACCGTTGACTGTAAACGTAGCCTCCTGGAAAGTCGATGGATTTCCGCTGACTCTTATGCAATTTGTAAAATATTGTTGCGTATAGGTAACTATGTGGGCGGGGTCGGCGGTGGCCCTGTGCGGCATGGCGATCGTCGTGTCGGGATGGGGCCGCAGCGGATGAGCGCCATGAAAATGCCCCGCGGCGCCGATTGAAGGTATCATTGCGGAAGCATTCAATCACGTCAGATCAACCACCAACCACGCCGATGCGCCGCTGGGTCCTCATTCTCCTGCTGCTGGTCTATCCATTCCAGGTCGCCCTGGCGATGGCGGACAAGTGCTGCGTGACGACTGCGGCCGGCGTGACCCACCACGTGGCGCCGACGCTGGCGATGCAGGACGACGGCAGGGCTGCCGCGCCCGAACCGGTGTTCCTGGCCGATGACGACAGCCCCTCGATGGCCGATCCGCATTGTCCGGCCTGTATGTTCGGCCATATCCTGACGCTGCCGTCCGAGGCCGGTGTCATCCCGGCCCGGCCGCATCATGGGCCGGCCGTCGCAGTCGTTCCGTCCTTGCGCGACTCGCTGCCCGCAGCGCGTCCCGAACGTCCCAAATGGCCTGCCGCCGCTGAGTAGCGCGCAGGTTTTCCCTTTTTCCGCGAGCCGCGAGGCCCGCGCCCGCCTGCGCGCCTGAACGTCATCGTTATCAGGAGTAGACCATGGACCCACGATCCATGCGGCCGGCGCGCATGCCTGCCGCATTTCTTTTCGCATTTCTTGTTGCAGGCGGCGTCGCCGCACAGCCTGCACCCACTGAAGCCGTTGCTGCGCCGCTGACGCTGGCAGACGCGATCCGGCACGCCCTCGAGCAGCCCGCCGTGCGCGCCGCCGCCCATGAGGTGGCGGCCAGCGACGCTGCCGCCGGCCAGGCCGGCAACTACCCGAACCCGGCACTTTCCTGGCTGCGCGAAGGCCAGCAGGCCGGCACCCGCAGCACCACCGTGCAGATCAGCCAGCCGATCGAGCTGGGCGGCAAACGCCAAGCCCGCATCGCGCTGGCGCGCAGCGAGGCCGACGTCGCGCGCAGCGAACTGGCGCTGCGCCGGCGCGCCATCCGCGCCGACGTCATCGCTGCCTGGTACACGGTGCTGGTGGCGCAGGACAGCCAGGCGCTGGCCCAGGAGCTGGCCGGACTGGCGCAGCGCAGCGTCGACGTGGCCGCCAGGCGGGTCGCGGCCGGCAAGGTGTCGCCGATCGACGAGACCCGGGCCCGCCTCGGCGCGGTCGATGCCGCCACCGAGCTGACCCGCGCCCGCGCCGAACTGGACGTCGCCCGCGCCCGGCTGGGCGCACTGGTCGGCGCCGCGCCCCCGTCCATCGCACTGGACGGCGCCGCCGATGCGCTGCCCGCGCCGCCGCCGCGGCCGGCCCTGCAGGCACGCGTGGCCGGCAGCGGCGCCGTGGCGCGCGCCCGCAGCCAGCTGGCGGCGCAGGAAGCGCAGGCCGGGGTCGAGCGCGCGGCCCGCATCCCCGACCTGACTGTCACGCTGGGCAGCCAACGCGAGGATGAGCCGGAGTTGCGCAGGCCCGGACGCAGGCAGGCCGTGTTCGGCATATCGGTGCCGCTGCCGCTGTTCGACCGCAACGCGGGCCGCCTGGCCGCGGCGCTGCGCCGGACCGACAAGGCGCGCGACGAGCTGACCGCCGCCGAGCGCGCGGCCGGGGCCGACCTCGACGCCGCCTGGACCCGCTACGCCGCCGCCCGCGAAGAAGCCACGCTGCTGCAGCGCGACGCCATCCCCCACGCCTACAGCGCCTGGACACTGACCCTGCGCGGCTTCGAAGCCGGCAAGTTCGGCTTTCTCGACGTCCTCGACGCCCAGCGCACCTGGTTCCAGGCGCGCATGCGCCGCGCCGCCGCGCTGCTGGCGGCCTGGCGCGCCTATACCGATATCGAGCGCCTGGCCGGCGCCGACGACCCATCCGAATGAGAACGAACATGACAAGTAAACAGAAATGGACGATCGCGCTGATGTGCGCGGTCGCCGCCGTGCTGGCCACCCTGATGCTGTGGCGCCAGCCTGCGGTACCCACCGGCGCAGGCCACGACGCCCACCAGGATTCCCACGGCCATGACGACCGCCACCCGGCGGAGGGCGGCGCGCCCGCCGCAGCCGGCGACAACGTGGTCGCGATGAGCGACGCCCAGGTCAAGGCCAACGGCATCGCCATCGACAGCGCGCGCCCGGCGCTGATCGGCGAGCGCCTGCACCTGCCGGCCCGCATCGCGGCGAATGCCGAGCGCACCGTGGCGCTGGCGGCGCCGGCCCAGGGCATCGTGCAATCGGTGGCGGTATCGGTCGGCAGCGCCGTGCGCAAGGGCCAGGCGCTGGCCGTGATCCGCAGTCCGGCGGTGGCGCAGTGGCGCGCCGAAGTGGCCGCCGCGCGCCAGCGCCAGGCATTGGCACGCACGACCTACGAGCGCGAGAAAAGCCTGTGGGAACAGCGCATCTCGGCGCGCCAGGACCTCGACGCCGCCGACGCCGCGCTGAAGGAAGCCGGGATCGCCGTGCAGGCCGCGCGCCAGCGGCTCGACGCGCTCGCCATCGGCGACGGCGACGGCCTCAGTGTCGGCATATCGAGCGCGCTGACGGTGCGCGCGCCGCTGGACGGCGTGGTGGTCGACAAGCCGGCGGTGGCCGGCCAGGCGGTCGACGACAGCAAGCCGCTGTTGACGATTGCCGATCTGTCGCAGGTGTGGGTCGAAGCGGCGGTTCCGGCCGGCAGCCTGGGCCAGGTCGGCACCGGCATGGCGGCCCAGGTCAGCATCGGCGCCCGGCCGCAGCCGATCGAGGGCAAGGTCGACCTGGTCGGCCCGGTGCTGGGCGAAGCCTCGCGCATGGCCACGGCGCGCATCGTGCTGCCCAACCCCCAGGGTGCGCTGCGGCCCGGCATGCTGGCCAGCGTCGACCTGCTGGGACCGGCCTCGACCGTGGCGGTGACGGTGGCCAGCGATGCGATCCAGACCGTCCACGAGCGTCCGGTAGTGTTCGTGCGCAGCGCGGGCGGTTTCCGCGCCCAGGCCGTCACCCTGGGGCGCACCGACGGCAAGCGCACCGAGATCGTCAGCGGCCTGGCGGCCGGCACGCCGTATGCCACCGCCGGCAGCTTCCTGCTCAAGGCCGATCTCGGCAAGGGCGAAGCCGAACACGAGGATTGAGCGAGCGACCATGTTCCAGAAACTCATCGAATTTGCCATCGTCCGGCGCTGGCTGGTGCTGTTCGCCGTCGTCTGCCTTGGCGGCCTCGGCGTCTATAACTATGGGCGCCTGCCGATCGACGCCGTGCCCGACATCACCAACGTGCAGGTGCAGATCAACACCGCCGCCCCCGGCTACTCGCCGCTCGAAGCCGAGCAGCGCATCACCTTCCCGATCGAGAGCGTGATGAACGGCCTGCCGCGGCTGGAGAGCACGCGCTCGCTGTCGAAATACGGCCTGTCCCAGGTGACCGTGGTGTTCAAGGACGGCACCGACATCTATTTTGCGCGCCAGCTGGTGAACGAGCGCCTGCAGGAGGCGCGCGCGCGCCTGCCGGAGGGCGTCGAACCCGGGCTGGGACCGACCGCCACCGGCCTGGGCGAGATCTTCTACTGGACCGTCGAAGCGAAGGAGGGCGCGCGCAAGCCCGACGGCAAGCCGTACACCCCGGCCGACCTGCGCGAGATCCAGGACTGGATCGTCGCGCCCCAGCTGCGCGGCGTGCCCGGCGTGACCGAGGTGAACACCATCGGCGGCCACCTGAAGGAATACCAGGTGGCGCCCGACATGGACAAGCTGGCGGCGCACGGCCTGTCGCTGGGCGCGCTGCACGACGCCCTCGAGCGCAACAACACCAACGCCGGCGCCGGCTACATCGAGCGCGGCGGCGAGCAGTTCGTGGTGCGCGCGCCGGGCCAGGTGCAGTCGCTCGACCAGATCCGCGACATCGTGCTGGCAGTGGCCGACGGCATGCCGCTGCGGGTGCGCGACGTCGCCGCGGTCGAACCGGGGCGCGCGCTGCGTACCGGCGCCGCCACCGAGAACGGGCGCGAAGTGGTGCTGGGCGCGGTGTTCATGCTGATCGGCGAGAACAGCCGCGCCGTGGCCGAAAGCGCGCGTGTGAAACTGGCGCAGGTGAACCGCTCGCTGCCGGCCGGGGTGCAGGCGCTGCCGGTGTACGACCGCTCGGTGCTGGTCAACAAGGCCATCGCCACCGTGCGCGGCAACCTGCTGGAAGGGGCGGTGCTGGTGATCGCCATCCTGTTCCTTTTTCTGGGCAACCTGCGCGCGGCGCTGGTGACGGCGCTGGTGATCCCGCTGTCGATGCTGATGGTGTTCACGGGCATGGTGCAGGCCGGGGTCAGCGCCAACCTGATGAGCCTGGGCGCGCTCGACTTCGGCATCATCGTCGACGGCGCCGTGGTGATCGTCGAGAACTGCATCCGGCGCCTGGGCGCGGCCCAGGCGCGGCACGGACGCTTGCTGAGCCGGGAAGAACGCTTCGCCGAAGTCGCCGCGGCCGCCGCCGAGGCGCGCCGCCCGCTGCTGTTCGGCCAGCTGATCATCATCACCGTCTACCTGCCGATCTTCGCCCTGTCCGGGGTCGAGGGGCGGATGTTCCACCCGATGGCGATCACGGTGGTGATGGCGCTGGCGGCGGCGATGCTGCTGTCGGTGACCTTCGTGCCGGCGGCGGTGGCGCTGTGCGTGCGCGGGAAAGTGGCCGAGCACGAGAACCGGCTGGTGCACGGCGCGCGCCGCCTCTACCTGCCGCTGCTCGACCGGGTGCTGCGCAACCGTCCGGTGGCGCTGGTCTTCGCCGTGCTGGCCGTGCTGCTGTCCGGGATGCTGGCGACGCGCCTGGGCACCGAGTTCGCGCCCAACCTGGACGAGGGCGACCTCGCCGTGCTGACCATGCGCATCCCGGGTACCAGCCTGCAGCAGTCGGTGGCGATGCAGCAGCACCTGGAAAGCGCGCTGCTGCAGCAGTTCCCGGAAATCGAGCGCATGTTCGCGCGCATCGGCACGGCCGAGGTGGCCACCGACCCGATGCCGCCGAACGCCGCCGACAGCTACATCATCCTGCGCCCCGAGCGTGAATGGCCGGCGCCGCGCAAGACCCATGCCGAACTGGTCGCGGCCATCACGGAAGCGGCGGGGCGTATCCCGGGCAACAACTACGAGTTCTCGCAGCCGATCCAGCTGCGCTTCAACGAACTGATATCCGGCGTGCGCAGCGACGTCGCCGTCAAGGTGTTCGGCGATGATCCGGCGGCGATGGCGGCCACCGTGCAGCAGGTGGCGCGGGTGTTGAACGGCGTGCCGGGCGCGTTTGATACCAAGGTCGAGCAGGTCGAGGGCTTGCCGGCGCTGACGCTGAGGGTGGACCGCGCCAGGGCCGCGCGCTATGGCCTGAACGTGGCCGACGTCCAGGAAACCTTCGGCGCGCTGGTGGGCGGCCGCGATGCCGGCACCGTGTTCGAGGGCGACCGCCGCTTCGCGCTCACGATCCGGCTCGGCGAAGGGCAGCGCAACGACATCGACGTCCTGCGCCGCATGCCGGTCGCGCTGCCGGCGGTGGAGGGGCGTCCCGTCGCCAGCATCCCGCTGTCCGAGATTGCCACCCTGGATTTCGTGCCCGAGGCGAACCAGATCAGCCGTGAAAACGGCAAGCGCCGCATCGTCGTCAGCGCCAACGTGCGCGGGCGCGACCTCGGTTCCTTCGTCGGCGACGTGCAGGCGCGGCTGGCGCAGGTGAAGCTGCCGCCGGGCACCTGGCTGGGCCTGGGCGGCCAGTTCGAGAACCTGCAGACCGCCAGCCGGCGCCTGGCACTGGTGATCCTGGCGGCACTGGCGCTGGTGTTCGCGCTGCTCTACCTGATGTTCAACAGCGTCAAGGACGGCCTGCTGGTCTTCAGCGGCATCCCGTTCGCGATGAGCGGCGGCGTGCTGGCGCTGTGGCTGCGCGGCCTGCCGCTGTCGATCTCGGCGGCGATCGGCTTCATCGCGCTGTCCGGGGTGGCGGTGTTGAATGGCCTGGTGATGATCTCGTTCGTGCGCACGCTGCGCGAGCAGGGCATGGGGCCGGAACAGGCGATGCGCGAAGGGGCGCAGGTGCGGCTGCGGGCGGTGCTGATGACGGCGCTGGTGGCCTCGCTCGGCTTCCTGCCGATGGCGCTGGCGACCAGCACCGGAGCCGAGGTGCAGCGGCCGCTGGCGACGGTGGTGATCGGCGGGATCCTGTCGTCGACGGCACTGACGTTGTTGATCCTGCCGGCTTTATATACCTGGGCCCACCGGAAAGAGAGTTAAGCCCACAGCCTGTCCCCGCCCAGCTCGAGCTGGGTGAGGTACAGGCGCACGTCGAATTCGAGCTGGTGGTAGTCCGGCTCCATCCAGCAGCACAGTTTATAGAAGGCCTTGTCGTGTTCCTTTTCCTTCAGGTGCGCCAGCTCGTGCACGGCGATCATGCGCAGGAATGCGGGCGGGGCGTCGCGGAACACGGTGCCGATGCGGATCTCGCGCTTGGCCTTCAATTTACCGCCCTGGACACGCGAGATCTGCGTGTGCAGGCCGAGCGCCTGCTGCACGATGGCGATCTTGCTGTCGTATTCGACCTTGGTCACCGGATCGGCGTTGCGCAGGTATTCGTCCTTCAGGTCCTGCACGTAGCCGTACAAGGCCTTGTCGGTGCGGATGGCGTGGGCGTCCGGGTAGCGCTGGCGCAGGTGGTCGGCCAGGCGGCCATCGTCGATCAGGCGGCGGACCTGGACCAGCAGGTGCTCGGGATAGGCGCCGAGGTATTTCAGGTGGGCGGGGGAGGACACGGACGAAGAATGCGGGTAAAAGCGCACTCTAGCACAAGGTGGCGCAGACGATTGGCGGTGGCCAGGATGCGAGGGGAAGACCGCGCCCGGTGACGAGCGGCGCGGACGATCCCGGTTCAGATCAAGATGATGCGGATGATGGATAAGGACAACGGGGTTGCTGGTCGATGCTTGCCTTATTCCTCCTTGCTGCTGCCCTGGCGGTTGCCGGGCTTGGCCGCCGCTGCGGCGCGGTTGGCCGATTGCCGGCTTTCCCCGCCCTTGCGGCCGATGTCGGCCATGTGGGCGCGGTTGCGGCTGACCACTTCCCCGCCTTTCTGGCCGGCGCGGCGCGCTTCTTCCGAGTCGAACTCGTGCGCCGTACCCTTCTGGTGGGCGGCCTGGCCACCCTTGCTGGCGATTTGACGCTGCTGGTTCTGGTCCATCGCTGCGAAACCGCGCTTGGCAGGCTGGCTTTTCTGCTCGCTGCCGCCCGAGCCTGCAGCGCTCTTGCCGCCGTCCTTGCTTGTCGCCATATCGATCTCCTTGTGCCTGTCGGTGAACAATCAAACCCGAGCGTCCTGGATGCGCTCGTGCGTTTAGAGAGGCAGGGGATGCGATAGTTCCGCTGGCTTGGGGCGCGGCGCACCAAAAAACGGCAGGGAGCGCGTCACGATCCGGAAGTGCTTAATATGCAATACGTGCGACAATGTCCAGCCCGACATTTTGCTTGCCCTCACGGGCTCTTCTCATGGCGTATCCTGAATATATCCTGACCCTGTCCTGCCTCGACCAGCGCGGCATCGTGCTGCGGGTCTCGGGCTTTCTGGCCGAGCACGGCTGCAACATCATCGATTCCGACCAGTTCGGCGACGCCGAATCGAAGCTGTTCTTCATGCGCGTGCACTTCGCGCTGGAAGACGCGAACGTGAGCGACGCCGCGCTGCGCGCCGGCTTCGACGCCCTGTGCGCGAACCTGGATGCCAAGGGCGAGCTGCACGACACCGCACGCAAGCCGCGTGTGATGCTGATGGTGTCGAAGATCGGCCACTGCCTGAACGACCTGCTGTTCCGCTACCGCAGCGGCCTGCTGCCGGTGGAGATTCCGGCGATCGTTTCCAACCACATGGAGTTCTACCAGCTCGCGGCCAGTTACAATATCCCTTTCCACCACTTGCCGCTCGAGGCCGGTGCCAGCGAATCGGCCAAGCGCGCACAGGAAGCGCGCGTGATCGAACTGCTCGACACCCACCGCATCGACCTGGTCGTGCTGGCGCGCTACATGCAGATCCTGTCGCCGGAACTGTGTCAGGCACTGAAGGGAAGGGCAATCAACATCCACCATTCCTTCCTGCCCAGCTTCAAGGGAGCGCGTCCGTATGCCCAGGCCCACAAGCGCGGCGTGAAGCTGATCGGCGCCACCGCCCACTTCGTCACCGGCGACCTGGACGAGGGCCCGATCATCGAGCAGGACGTCGAACGGGTCGACCACGCGATGAGCGTGGACGAGCTGACGGCGATCGGACGCGACGTCGAGAGCGTCGTGCTGGCGCGTGCGGTCAAGTGTTTCGTGGAACACCGTATCCTGCTGAACGGCGACAAGACCGTCGTCTTCAACTGATGCGCCTTTGAACCGACAAGAAAGTTAGAACGCCCCGATGGCCCTGAAAGCAACGATCTACAAGGCAGACCTGAACATTGCGGACATGGACCGCAACTACTACCAGGAGCACGCGCTCACCATCGCGCGCCATCCTTCGGAAACCGACGAGCGCGTGATGATCCGCCTGCTCGCCTT
>Ga0308160_10003597_pt1 | contig 17343 bp, 22 predicted proteins | sample PhyFR1_FD_201036 | JGI IMG/M metagenome (GOLD analysis project Ga0308160, IMG submission 201036) | Phyllosphere microbial communities from UC Gill Tract Community Farm, Albany, California, United States - DLSLF.R1 | ecosystem: Host-associated > Plants > Phyllosphere > Unclassified | place: USA...
AGAACGTCTGGCCGAACCCCAAGGAGAAGGGTCTCGAAAACTTTGAGGTTGCCTTCAAGGAGTGCGTCTCTCTTTCCTTTGCCCTCTCTGGCTCTGGCTCGCTGGCCTCCATGCTGACTCGCAGCCGTAAACCACGCTCGACCGCCAGGCTCGGCAAGTTTATCTTTGACGTCGGACTCTTGCTTGCCAAGGCATGCGAGTCGTTTGGTGCGTGCTCACGTCAACCGAGTGCCGATCTCGAGCCCGCTTCCGACTGACAGCTCGACCGACCTTCCGGCCCACCGCAGTCGCCGAGTCGCTGCTCGATGCGTCGCAGTCGATTGAGAAGCTCATCTCGACCTCGCAATGCAACAAGGTGCGGACTCTCAGCAATCTTTGATTGGCTGTAGAGGTGCGACTCTGACGTCTACATCGTCCGTCTCGCTCTGCGCTTGCAGGCTCGTCTGCTGCACTACTTTGCGCCGACGCCGGTGCCGGACGTCTCCGAGGTTGAGGAGAAGGAGGTCACCGACGACCTCTGCGGCATCCACCTCGACCACTCGCTCCTTACCGGCCTCTGTACGTCCTCGACCACTCTCACCTCACGACTGTTCATTCCCTGACCCCCTGTCGCTTCGACGTCCCTAGGTTCGGCCCTCTACCTCTTCCACCCCGAGGACGGCTCGCAAGCCGACCACCCGCCGGTCTGCAAGGCGCCCTACCCCGACAGCGGACTTTACATCATCCCCCGCGCCGGCGGTAAGCAAGTCAAGGTCTCGATCCCGGCCAACTGCCTCGCCTTCCAGACTGGCGAAGCTCTACAGCTCTGCACCGGTCCGTCTAGGCGCGCACTTCTCCTCATCCGTAGGGCTTTGACTGACCCTTGTCTGCTGCTCTTTTTGGACTGCAGGCCAGCGACTGAAGGCGACGCCGCACTACGTCCAAGCCGGTAAGGGTCCCTCGACGGTCGAGGTCGATGGCGTCAAGGGCACCGTCACGCGCGAGACGCTCGCCTTCTTCCTTCAGCCCGACGTCGGTGCCGTCATCGACAAGGACGGCAAGACGTTTGGCGAGTTCTCAAAAGAGGTCATCGTACGTCCCATGTCACTGGTTCATCCGATCGACCGTCTGTCGAACAGCGCGCTGACCCTGATCCTCTGGTGCTCATCACAGGCCGAGCACTACTGAGGGCGGTCCTGCTCGGGGCTAGAGCAGCGACTATTGACGATCTGATGAACCCAGTCACAAAGCCGCCGTCAACTGAGCCTGACGAGCGACACTCAAAGGCACTGCTGACCGAGCAAGAGGTCCGGGCCAGGGGCGCATCTAGAAGACAGAGCGGAGGGACGGAGGGGAAGGTAGGAGATGGAGGGGAGGATCGGCCCAAGGCCCAACTCACCCGAAGCGCCCAGTCCAATGGACCAGGTCGCCCCGAGACAAGCAGGGCCGCCGAACGGCCGTCTTGAAGGGGCGCGCTCGGCTTCTTGAGGCTGCTTGAGATCTTGCGTTTGGTGGGAGGCTGCAAGTCGGAAGGGTCAGTGAGGAGTCGGTAACACAAGAGAGAGGAGAGTGAAGGGACTGACCTTGGCCGTCTCAGAAGATCGGGAGACGGATCGGCTTCATCTGGGGCACCGGGAGTCGGCAGTCCATCGGCCGCGGAGGAAGAGAAAAGTTGACAAGAGGGAGTCGCGGCGCCGTATGGGCGACCGTGCTCGGGTAGTGCTTCGGGGTGCGCGGCTCAGGGCTCCGGCGGGGTATACGGGAGAGAGACAGCGAGACGCGAGAGGACGAAGGCGAGACGACACGGGGCGCAGTGGAGACGAGGCGGGGGATGCGGGAAGAGGAGGAGTTGCGAGGCGTGATAGACGGCGAGGCGGAGGCAGTAGCAAGGGCAGGAGTAGGGGCAGGGGTAGGGGCGGGGAGCGAAGCAGGGGCAGAGACGGGCAGAGCGGAAGCAGGGGAAGCAGCAGTCGACGATCGCACTTCGGGGAAGGGTGTCTGCTTCTTGAAGTCGTCGAACATCGCCTGTATGGCCTGGTACTCGGCCCGAAGCCGCGCGGCGAACTGCCTGTTGTTCTCGGCGGCCTCTGCATACTTCCGCAGCCGCGCGCCCTTGGCCTCGGCGGCGGCGCGACCGCGAGCGCCGTAGGGCAGCTCGGGCGCAGGTTGCAGGGCCGACGAGGCGGCAGGACGCTTGCGGGTCCGGGTCGAGACGACCTTCTTGGCCTTCGTCTGCGGGAGAGAAAGGGCGACCTCGGAGTCGAGCCGTCCGAAGACGCGCTCGGCCTCCTTGGTCTCATCAGCGCACCAGGCGTCTGACAGGGTGGTGGTTGCACGGCCCTGGCCGCCAGCAGAACGGGTGGGAGCCCGCTCGCCGACGTCCCGGACCGCGACGGCAGGCGTACCGTCATCGACCTTGACCATCTGGACCGACCGATCGAGGACCGGGGCCGAGCGGCGGAGGCTGTGGATGAGAGGGGTCGACATGTCGATTTCAATAGAGGGTTGACGCTGGTAAAGGGTCGAGAGTGCAAGCGGACTTAACAGGGAGGTTCGCGGGTGAGGGGGAAGAAGGCGCGCCTCGGCCGCCAGAGGCCCGCCTTTATAGGATTCGGGGCCGTCCAGCGGGTTCGACGAGCGGTTTCGGACGGGAGCCGGTCGGGCCGACCATCACCCCTTCCGCGGGGACAAGGAGGGCTTCTCCCTCCTTCAGGACGGAAGAATGCAAAAGGATCTTGCTCAGAGAGCGTCAGAGAGCGCGAACTCGGCTTCAGCGAGCGTCAGGGAGGCGATGGGAGAGGCGGGAAGGCACGAGTTGGGTCAGTCGGTCCGGTGCCTGGTCGACCCGCCCCGCCCGTGCACCCGTCAAGTTGGGTGCCTGACGTCCTTCACGCGTCGCCCTGGGGAGCCAAACGTCGCGTCAGCAGAGCGGTCAGCCGCCGGCAGGCCAAAGCAGAGTGTTGCCTGCCGACATCCACCCCAAGGCGACGAGCAGGAGGAGGAGGGGTGGTGCGGTCAGCGACGCATCCGTCCGACGCGCGCCTCACGCCCTCCGATCCACGCCTCCCTTCCCATCTCGCCGGTTCGGACGACCTCGACCAAACAGGCAGCTCGGCAGCCGGCACCTCCAGCTCCTCCCGGCGCCGCTCGAACGTCCGGAGTGTCGGAGGGCTTGAAGGAGCTAAGCTGCTGTCCGCCCACGTACGTCCTATCACGTGCCGCACCGACCAGCCGCGGCCAACGCGCGCCGATGCACGGGCAGGCCAACAGGCGTCACAGCTAACAGTGCGTTCTAACACTCCTGACCAGCCCGTACAGGAGCAGGCGATGTTGACCGACACCGGCACTGGTGGACGCAGACGAGGTCGAGTAGCATCGCGAGACCGCCCGCCGGTCTGATGATCAACGGCGAGCCTGGCGACGGGCGTTCGACGCTGTCGGGTTGATCATGCTGACCTTGAGTATGTCATCTGGGTCTGTTTGGGAGGGGCACGAGAAGGGCAGAGGTAGGTCAGTGCTGACCTCGTGCGTACGGGTACCTGCACCAGCCGCGTCCTAACCCCTGCGTCGCCCTACGTCTCGACCACCCGACTGACGGTGAGCCAGACGCGATGATGCGCGCACCTCCGCATCGCTCCACGTTATGCGGACGCTCTCGTCAGGTGGAGCGGCGCACCTTGGTCTGCCAGGCCCAGTGTGCAATCGGCCGACCCTGCCGGCCGCTCGCGGTGCGTGAGGGCGGCGGGCTGGGCGCAAGGTCCTCGCTGTCACAGATGTCGCGCCGACCTGTGCCGTCGCGTCCTTGCGACAGGATGCGAAGCGACACAGAGCAGAGCTCACTCGTACGAACGTCGAGGTCGGGTTTAAAGCCGGTCGTAGGTCCGGTCGGTTGTACTGGGCCGCCGGTGCGCGCGGTACGTACGTAGCCGGCCAGTCAAAGATGAAAGGCCGGTCGACCCCAAGAGCTGATCGTTGGGGACCTCCTGCGCCGGCGGCCCAGTAGGCGGACGGCCGCTCCAGGTGAGTCGGGTTTCCTCGACCGACGCTGCGTCTGGCCGGGGCGAGTCGTCCTTGCGACAGATGAGGGCGGTGGAGCTGGTGGAAGCGTAGAGCGCGCCTCGACCGGAGTCTGACAACAACGCGTCCACCTCTTTGCATCGGATGTCGAATCGCAGCGCGTCGTCTCCGGGCAACACGGTGCTCCCGCCTCCCGAACTTGATGACCGACATCATGCTGACTGGTAGTGGGTGCTCAGCTCGAGCTCCTGTTGATCGAGGGGTCGATCCAAAGGGCGATGGGCGAAGGGGTCGGTACGAGCCGCGATAGAACTATCGGTGGCCGGTCGGATGGCGGTCGACGGTCGAAGGCGCCCGAGCAATTCTTTCTTGCAGACATGAGCCCGGCTGGCCGCTAGCTTGCAGGGAGCAGGGGGCTGGTCGGGGAAGGGCGGGACGGAAGGGGACGAAGGGGGCGTTCTTCGTGCGGTTTCGGCGGGGCGTTCTCGTCCGCGCGGGCGGGCGGCGCGCGCGCTGCTGTATGCTGCTGCTGCGTACTGGAGCTCGCCGCCGCCGCCGCGGCAAGCAGGAGCTCATGTCCAGCTCGACCTGACCCTGCCCCCAACCTCGACTGCCCATCTCGCCCAGTTGCGCTCTTGCATCGCTCCCGCCAGCTCCCGCTCGCATCGCAGCTGCTCGTCCGGCTGTCTACACGCGCTCGCCGCCTTCGACCAACTCAGCTTCGGCGCCACCTCCTGAGCCAGCCTGCGCCTCACCTCACACGACTCTGCAGCCATGGCCTCTGCCGTCCTGCCTCTGCCGCCTTCCTCGGCCCCGATTTCACACCAGCCAGCATCGCGAGAGCTGCCGATCTTGACTCCAGCGTCCTGGGGCCGGCCAAGGAGTACTCCTGGCGGTCACCGCGAGGCGGTCAACTGCCTCGACTGGAGCCTCGACGGCCGCAAGCTCGCGAGCTCGTCCGTCGCCGGCGGCGATAAAGGCATCCGGATCTGGGACTCGGGCGCTACGGGGACCACCGTGCGTCCTCTTTCTACTCGCCCTGGTTGGAGTGTGCCCCGGCTAAGCTCAATGCTGACAGTCTGTTGCCCTGGCTCAGCTCGACGTCCGCAACTCATTCGCCCTCACGACCCCGCACGCGTCGGGCGCGCAGATCACGCGCCTCCGCTGGAACCCGGCGCACCTGTCAGAGCTCGTCTCGGCCGGCGGCAAGAATGATCCCCAGGTCTGCTTCTGGGACGTCCGAGGTGCGCTGGTTCATCAACGCTAGATCAACCGCTATGGCCGTTGGGCTGACGTCGCACCCGCCCTCTATCTGCTTAGCGAGCTCGACGAAGCCGTTGACGAGCCTGACGCTGCCGGTCGGGCCCTGCGAAATCGCTCATCATCCCGACGGCGACTTCTTAGCCGTCTCTGACCTCAAGGAGAAGGTCACCTTCTTCGACCGGCGCATGGTGACCGTTGACCGGCCAGTCGCAGCCGTGCCGGCGGCGGCGGCGGGAGCGGTGGCAGGGACGACGCCCGCAGAAGCCGGACCGAGCACGATCGATCAGGCTAGCTGGCAGGCCAACGGCAGCGTCATCGCCGCCAACCCGTCCAAAGACCTCGTAAGTCGCCCGTTGCCGAGACTCTCGTGACCCCTCGCCCTGCGGATCCTGATCTGCTTGCTTGCGCACTCGCTGCAGACGTTCGACATCTCGTTCACAGCGGCTGGTGACTACTTCTGCATCGCCAACAGCGGCGGCAAGGTCCTTGTCCTACCGTGGGCCTCGCTCCTCGCCGGCTCCTCCTCCGGCATGGACGTCGACGACGCCAAGCCGGCCGAGCCCGAGCGGCCGTGGGAGATTGACGCCCAGATGGGGTCCTGCAACGCGCTCCGTCTCACACGCGATGGGCGGTACATGGCGACCGCAGGCACGGACGCGATCGTCAACCTCTGGTCGACCGACGAGTTTATCGCGCTCAAGTCGTTTGGAGACATGAGGTGGGTCAAGCCGTCCCTCGCGCTGCGACCCCGTCTGGTCATGCAGTGTGCTGACTCCTCATCCATCCGTCCTCGCAGCGGCGAGGTCAAGCAGCTTGCCTTCTCAAATTCTGGCGAGCTCCTCGCGGCTGGCGGCGAGGAGTCGGCCGTTTACCTGGTACGCGCCTATGTTGTGCCGAGCGCAGCCTTTGGGCGCGGAGAGGCTGACCCAACTTGACTATGGCAGTTCTCGACGACGGACGAGACCTTCCTGACCAAGATCGCCACGGGCGGGCCGACAACATCGATGGCCTGGTCGCCCAAGCACGACGTACGTAATAGCTCTCGTCTCGCAATCTCGTCCCTCGAGGCCCCGCTGATGAGACTATCTCGCCCGGTCTGGCAGACCCTGGCATACTCATCAACGGACCGCGCGAACGCCGGCGCGATCAACCTCCTGACGACCGCAACGACCTCTTGATGACATCTGCGACGACGACAACGCGCGCTTACCTCTGCCCGCAAGAGAGCGGCAGATGAGAGCACCTGGAAGAGCGAACAGATTGATGAGAAGGGGGCAAGGCGGACGAGGTGACCAGTCCACGTCCGGCAGGCGAGGTGAATGGACTAGCTCACAGAGCGTTGAAGGGAGGTAAGGGACGAGAACTGATGCGTGAGATGAGGAAACGCGATGACAGACGAGGAAAAGAAGAGAGAAGGCGAAGGATAGCAAAGGGTGACGGGAGGGCGAGAAGAAGATATCGCTCTAGCGAAGGAGCTTTGGCCTGGAGGGCGAGGCTGGCTTCAGTCACTGTGCGGAGAGGGTGGGCCGAGCGAGCGCACACACCTGAATGAAGCGGCGACCGGATCCGGTCCGCTGTTCCTAGATTTGCGGGACCGTTCGGCATGCGGGGCTGGCAGCGGCTTGGTGGGCTGGCCGCTCGAGAAATCGTCCGGCCGCTCCTCGATGACGGCATTCATGTGCCGCGACTGGCCGAGGATGTCCTGCCGGGAGCCTGGCCGGCTGTAGGTCGACTGCGCCGTTTCGGGCCGAATGGTACCGTTGTACTGCGATGCCGACGAGCCTGGCCGGTCGGCCGACAGGGAGGACGGCGCACGCGGCGGGACCGCCTGCTTGAGTGGCACCTTGGGCTGGCCTCTGATGCGACCGACGTGGCCGAGACCGGCGCGCGGCAGCGGTGTGGGTGAGTGGTAGGAGAAGGCCTCGCTGCCGCCGGACGCTGTCGAGGCCACGGTCAGAGCAGAAGCCTGCGATGCGCTGCGGTGCAGACGCAGCGGCATCCGATACTCGGAGTGAGGCGAGCCGTCGTCTGTGTCCGGGACTTCTGACGGGTGCGAGGGCGGAGACGACCGTGGCGGCGTCGCCTCCTCGATGATGACCGGCTGAGCAGTAAGCGAGACGCCGTCTGCGAGCGAGCCTTGGCCGTCACCAAGCCCGCCACCGAGCGACTCATCCTGAATCTCATAGTCGACGTCGTCGACCGTTGCCGAGCCGGCGAGTTCTGCCTGAAGCTGAGCGAGCCGCTCACCGAGATCGGTCGCGTCGCTTAAAGCCGAAGAGGCCAGCGACGCCGGCCTGTCGGTCGCGAGACCGAGCGGATCGAGTACGAGCCCCTCGCCAGCAGGAGCAGGCTTGCTTGCGTCGTCGTCACGCTCGGACGAGTCGGGACCGAATGTGCCCTTGGACCGACGAGTGACAGTCGTATCCGGGTCGGAGGCAGCCGACTGCTCGACAGCAGGCAGCGACGATGCTGGGGTCGACCGACCCGACACTGAGCTACGGCCGTTGCTCGCCGACTCAGCGTTCTCTGTACTCTCTTCGACGACGCCGCCGAGGTCGCAGATGCTGCCTCCCGGCTCGCCAAAGGTCCGCTTGCCGCCCGGAGCGTTGAACGAGTCGCCGAACGAGAGATGGAGATCACCGAGTGCGATTGGGGGCTCGCCGGTCGCAAGCCGTCCAAACTCGTCGAGGACCTCGGCCGACCACGTCTCGTCAATGTCAAGGGCGTTGATAGCGGGGAGGGACATGTATGCCTTGTGCTTCGGCCGGAGGTCGCTGCTTGGCCGAGCGCGGTGCCGCGCGCTCTGGGCCAGTCGTGAGGGGGTCGATGCGACCACAGACGGCGAGTCGAAGAAGCGCGTGAGGAAGGAGACCGACCGCATCTCGACCGACGTCGATCGGCCGTGGGACGGCGTCGGCGCCTGCGCGCCTGCGCGAGAGTGCGCCCGTCTCGCGGGCGACATTGCGGAGTGAGCGCGCTCAAACGGCAGCTGTTCCTTGTCGTAAGAGCTCAGACGGCGGATCACCGACCGAGCGACGCTGCCGGCTGAAAAGCCGCCAGGAGGGACGCCTGCTGTAGATCGGCTTGACCCGGGCTGGTCGGATCGAGTGACCTCGACCTCCTTGCCGATCTTGATGGTGGGGACGAGTCTCGGGAGGAGGCCGGCCGTCATCCAGTCGATCGAGTACGCCGACGTCTTGGTGCCCGACTTGTCCTCGATGGCGGCCGTTGGCATGGCGCCAAATTCGCCTGTGTCGAAGGCCGTCGGCGACGGGGGAAGGTAGACGAGGCGCGCCATGTCGCCGCTCACTCGCGTCGCGCGCTGCGCCGTTGAGACGGTCGCCTGGTGAACCGAATGGAAGAAGCTGTGCGAGCGGTCCAGCTCCTCGTCGCCGTCCGTGTGCTCGACGTCGTCTCGCCGGTAGGAGGCCGACGCGTTGGAGCGTAACGACGAGGTGACGGACGGCGTCGGCGACGGGGCGCGGACTGACGTCGACCGTCGAGCGACGGGCGGAAAGGTGAATTCGGAAGGCGAGTGCATCGGCAGGTGCTGTTGGAGCGTCGGGTGCGGGCTGAGCATACTGACGACGCGCGAGAGACGCGACGCAGGCCGGGAGACGTGGCCGTTCTCGTGCCTGGGGAATGAGCCGAAAGTCAGCCTCAGGTCGCATTGCTCTGTACTCCAAGGGGGCAAACGGGGAGTCGTACCAGTAGTCGGCGAGATTGCCTTCCTCGTTCGGGGATAGGCTGCGGCCCTGCATGAGTCCGGAGCCGGACGCGGTGCTGAAGAGGCTTGTGCTGGACTGATTGCCGGCCAGCGCATCGACCAGATGGAGGGGCCGCAGCTCGCTCTTACGTCTGGCAGACGACGCGGACGACTTCTTGACCGGCGTGCTCCCCTGAACGACGATGGCGGGCTGGACGATACGTCCCCGGGCTTCGGAAGCCGTGGTTCGCATGTTGTCGCCGAAGCCTACCGCCCGAGGGAGCGGCGCCAAGGCAGACTTGAAGGTCGAGGTTCGGAGGACGAGGGTGTAGAGCAGACAGAGCGGTGACGACAGGGTGAGGGACAGCAGGCATGTGATGGTCGTGGCGATGCCGGCAGGAGTGGCGGGTTGGGTGAGCGAGTCGATAACCGTGGGCAAGGCAAAGGCCTGTACGTGTGCGCTCGAGTCAGTCAGCAGGACAAGTCGCGCCGAGGCAGGAAAGAAGCAGCCTTACAAAGACGATCCAGGCTGCGCCGATCATGGAGCCAAAGAGGGCAACGTCCTTGCGCGCCATGCGCACGGTCTGCGTCGCTCGCACTTGGTGGCCGAGATCGATCGAGCTGAAAGCCTTCTCGTGATCGGCCGCACGTCCGTGGCCGCTGCTAGCCGTCGTCGCCGTCCTGGGCACGGGGTACGCCTCATAGTGGGCATCGCTGGAGGCGGTAGAGGCGGACGCCGGTCCAGGCATAACTCGCACCGTCAGACCGCCGACGGCCGTCGTTGTCGTCCAGCGGCTGGAGGTCGACGGTCGCGTCGGATCGTACGCGGCTGACTCGTGGCTCTCGTTCGACGAAGGCGGGGTCGGAGGTAGAGGGATCATCGGGGGAGGCGAGAGAGGCGTGCCCGGGTGGCCCCGGACTGGTCCGACACTCGAACGAGAGATGACTGGCGTCGCCGCGAATGGGTCCGAGCCGTGTGGGAGCGGCGAGGCGGGCGCGGTCATCGACGGGTAGGAAAAGGGTGACATGGTCGGCTGCGGTTTGGACGGTTCAGACAGCCATGACGCCTGCGTCTGGTCGGCGGCTTGGCGCGAGCCCTCGGAAGTATCGAACGACCATTCAGGCAAGGGTGAGCCCGAGCGAGATGGGGAGGTGAGCCATGACTTCGGCCGGCCGGCTAGCGAGCACGTTCCGTCAGACGAGGGCGTGGGCGATCGAAGCAGGTGATCGTACTGCGAGTTGTGCGGCAGCGAGAGATCGAAAGGCGGCAGCGTTTCGACCGAGTGGTTGGGCGACGAGATCCTGTTGCGAGCGACGGATCGCAGCTGGTCAGCATCTGCCATGCATGAGCGTCCAGGAAGAAGAGCGGAGCGCACCAGCTTGCAGTCTCCGCCCAACCGGGCCCGCGTCGGATGTCGGTCGACTTCTCCCGGGTGTCGGGTTCAGCGGCGACGGCGACCGGCACTTGGACGCCCCGGGCGGCCGAGAAGAGGAGCGACACCGCAGCGGCGGTTGCAGCCATCATGAGGGCTAGACCGGCAGCGAGAGCGACACCGTAAACGGCCGAGAGGTCGACCGATGCGACGCCGGCAAAGAGGCAGGCGAAGAGGGCGACGACGACCGCAGCCGCGCCGAGCGAGATGAGAGCCGTCTTGCGCGCGTGCCGCGCCTCCAGGGTCGGCGAGGTGATGGTGGGCGAGATCCGGCCGTCGGCGAGGAGGTAGGCGAGGACCGCGCACCAGGCGACCTGCCTGGCGACGAGGGCGAGGCCCATGCGCACGCCCTCGCCGATCGCGTCACTTGAGCCGGCAGCGCGAGCTTGGCCCTCGCTCGCGCGTGACCAGAGCAGGAGGCCCTGCCACAGGCCGAGGACGAGCACTCCAAAGTCGACAGCGGCGAGACAGACGGCAATCTTGCGCGCCGTGACGGCCCCGGCCGACGGGCGGGCGGCCGGGCGAGGCGGTAGGGACGGGTAGAAGGACCGCGGGAGCGGGCGCGAGGGGTTGAGGAGCTTCCAGGGCGAGAAGCGGGAGACGAGCGGCAGGAGCAGCAGGGCGAGGGTCGAGCACTGGAAGGAAGTCAACAAGGTCAGTCAAGCTGCTCGATGAGCTGGCGGGCGCCCTGGGAAAGAGACGCACGGCGGACAGCAGAGACAGGAGCAGGAGGACCAGCAGCGGAGGAGCGGCGAGCATTGTAGGGCAAGAGGAGCGCCGACTCGGGCGAGGGTCGAACAGGGTAGGCAGTGGCAATAGAGCTGTCAAGGAGGATCTTGTCTCGCGGGTGGTTGCAGGCTGGGGGCGGGGGGGATGGGAGACGGTGTGGCCGGGTGTGTTGGTCGAAGACGAGGGGGCAGCTCCTCGACGCGCCTTCTTTCTTTTCCTCTAGCCTGCCCGCAGCATGCCCGGTAGGCCTGGGTCGATCAGCCAACAAGGAGGGTTTGGATGTTGAGCGAGGGCAGCAGGGCCGAGTGGCCGAGTGAAGGCAGGCGGCGTCATCGAGCCGGCGGGCGGCGGCGCAGGGGTCGGGCGCGTCACGGGCGTCCGTCGCCTGCCTCGCCAATCAGCCTCGCTCGGACTGGCAGCTCCAGCAGAAGGCCGGCCACCTTGTCGTCAGTCTCGCATTCGCCGGTCGAGTCGGGAGCGCCACGACTATTGTCAGCTCAGGCGATGTGATGGCGGGCGCACAGGAGGCAGCCGTCTGAAGCGCGGGCGACAGGCGTGGCACAGGGGACGAGGGCCCGCTGCGCAGATGCCGTTTTCTTCGCCGGGCGCGGGCCTTGTCTGCCTGCAGCCTGCGCTGAGAGCTCCATCCGTCGTCGCAGCACGAGTTCCGCACCCAACCCACACCAACCAGCAACGATGTCCGCCAATATGTCGACCGAGCCGACGATGGAGGAGGAGAACATCTTCTCCGGCCTCAAGAAGAAGAAGAAGGCCAAGAAGGTCGAGGAGGAGCCCTCGCCGGCGCCGACGCCCACCGGCGACGACGACGCTGCCGCCGAGGAGGGCGGCGACATGTTCGCCGACCTCAAGAAGAAGTGGGTTTCACGTCCCTTCACAGCTCACGGACGAGGGCCAGGGCCGGTCCGCTCTAGCCTGTAGCACCCTGCGCTCCAGGGAGGCACGGCGAGCAGCAGACGGCGCGCGGAGAGAGCTCCGGCGCTGGAGCTCGACCATCTGGAGCTGCCTCGGGAGCTGGGGCTGACTGAGTGTTACACCTACCTCGCCGTCTCGCAGGAAGAAGAAGAAGAACGACAAGGTCGACCTGCTCGGAAACGTGCGTCTTCAGCCCTCTCTCTCACATCAGTGAGCCGAGCCCGCCAGATCGCTGACGACCGCACCCCCTCTCGTCTGCGCTTTTCGTCTCGCCCCCCTCCACCTATGACTCCCGACCTCGCAGGACGCTCCCGAGGAGGTCCCAGAGGAGACGGCCGCGGCCGCTGCTGAGGAGACGACGGCGCCGGACGACTTCTCGGACCTCAAGAAGAAGAAGAAGAAGTCGTCGAAGAAGGCGGCGTTCGACCTCGAGGCGTTCGAGCGCGAGCTGGCCGAGGACGGCCCTGCTGCTGCCGGCGCGGGAGGCCTTGATGGCGACGACGACGCGGCCGTCGAGGGCACCGTGCCCGAGTACGGCGAGAACGAGCTCGGCGAGAACGTCTTTGGCGGCGGTGCCGGAGCCGACATCCCCGAGGACGCCGACGACTCCGCCATGCCGTGGGCCGGCAGCGACCGCGAGTACACGTACGACGAGGTGCGTACCCCCTTCTTTTCCCAAGAGCTGCCTGTTCTCCTGCTCGCACAGCCTGACCGTCGAGCGCTTGACGGCTGCCACCTTCTGCAGCTCCTGTCGCGCGTCTTCCGTATCCTGCGCTCGCAGAACCCCGAGCTCGCCGGCGAGCGCCGGCGGTACACGATCGCCCCGCCCCAGATGCTCCGCGACGGCAACAAGAAGACTATCTTTGCCAACCTGGCCGACATCTGCAAGCGCATGCATCGCTCAGACGAGCACGTCATTGCCTTCCTCTACGCCGAGCTCGGAACGTCCGGCTCGGTCGACGGCAGCCACCGGCTCATCATCAAGGGCCGCTACACGCAGAAGCACATGGAGAACGTCTTGCGCCGGTACATCGGTCCGTTTCTCCTTCCTTGGCGTTTTGAGTGGAGGTGTGCGCGTGTTGACCGCCCTATCGCACTCTCCGTTTGTCCGCAGTCGAGTATGTCACGTGCGCGACCTGCAAGTCGCCAGACACGCTCCTGTCGAAGGAGAACCGCATCTTCTTCATGAACTGCCAGTCGTGCGGCAGTCGTACGTCCGGCTCCTCGACCTTGCTGCTCGTCGGCCGGGACGGCTCGCTGATCGTACTTTCCTCTTCTCGCAGGGCGGTCGGTTGCGCCGATCAAGTCGGGTTTCCAGGCCCAGGTCGGCCGGCGGGCAAAGAAGGCCGCATGAGGAGCGACTGCCGATCGATCATGAGCTTCGCTGTAGCCTGTCTGCCTGCTCCTGGGAGCCGCTCTGCCTCCTCCTGGCAGCCCCTCTGCCTCGCCGTCGAGCAGGCGCCGGCACGCTGTGCACATCGAGACGCATCATCAAAGAGAGCACACCCTAGAAGAAGAGGACGTCGAAGATGACGTCCCGGTCGCGGTTGCGCTTGACAAAGACGATGCGCTGCTCGTCGATGCAGAGGCCGGTCAGGTGTTCGGGCTGGTTGGGGATGCCCTCCTGGGCGAGGGCGGCCGTCTCGCGCTCGACGTAAGGCAGATCCTTGCCGGTCGACAGCGGCTGCATCCAGACGTCGGTCGCGGGGACGTAGTTGGGCTTGGCGATGAGCCGGCCCTTGTCGGTCGCCGACTCGCTCAGCTCGGGCAGCTCGGTTGGCCGGTAGAGGATCGACGGCGTCGGCGTCCGCGGCTCGGCGCCCTGGCTACGCAGTCGGGCGACCGAGTAGGGCGAGAAGTCCAGCACACGGGCACGGACGTCGACGTGCCGGCTAGCCAGCCCATCGGGGGTGACAGACTCTACCTCCTGGCAGACGGCATGCACAAACTTTGACTGGTACACGTACAACACCCAGCTGTGTTCAAACCTGAGCTCGAACGGGCGGATGTCAGTAGGAGAGCACAAGAAATAGAGCTCTCTTGAGCATGAGCGAGGGCGACGCACGGGATGTCGGCCAGCATCCGGCACTTGTCGCTCCAGTCCATCCAGTCGCGGTGCAGCGGCTTGATGCCCGAGCCAACATCCTCCGACGTCTCGTCCGACCAGTTGCTGTCGTTGTCGTCCGTCTCGACCTCCTCGGCGTCCTCCTCCGCCGATAATTGGGGCTGGCCGGCCATGGCGTTGTCAAGGACGTGGTCGAGCAACCGAGCCTGCTCTGCCCGCGGGCCGAGGACGAGGTCGTGCAGCGTCGGCGTGGAGGTGCCCGTCCCCTCCACATCGAGGTTTGGGATCGCCGTCCGCTCTCGCTCAAGCGCCGCCTTCCGATGCAGCTCGGGCAGCGGCGGAAAGTGCTTGAGATTCTTCATCAGCGTCGTCTTAAGGAGGAAGAGCGTGTAGCGCCGCTCGGCCGGCATGGCTGCAGATAAACGGGTCAGCAAGACGCGCAAAGACAGACGGCTCGCAGTGAAGCGCGCACGACGTACCCCAGCCGCCATCCTGACCCGGCACGACAAATGTCAAATCGAGCACGAGCAACCTCTCGCCGCTGTCGGGGACAAACATCGGCGTCCGACCCTCGCCCTCGGCGAACGGCGGAAGACCCGGGTGCGTTCCCGGTGCGGGATCGAGCCGCAGGCTCATCATAGCGGGCCGGCTGTCAGCCTCGGGCAGCTCGTGGACGGCCAACAGGATCGGCGGCGGGACATAGTCGGGCGAGCTTTCGGAAGGCGTGAAGCTCGAGTCGAATGTCTGCAGACGGTGGAGGAATGTCAGCGACGCCGTCTACAGCTCCCGGTGTGATCAAGGGAGGGCCGGCACGCACGTGCATGTTCAGGAACATGTCGCTCGTCTCCTCGTTGACGGTCGCCGTCACGTAGACGTCCTTGGCCAGGAACGAAAAGCTCTCGATGACCTCGTCGAGCTTCGACGATTGCGTCTGACGTGGTGAGGCAGAGAAGCGCGGCAATCAGCGCCCGTCTATGCTCGACGGCACGATCAGGCAGGACTCACGGCGACCCTGACTCCGCGCTTCCAATCCCAGATGCAGAGCCCGCCCTCGGGCAGATGCCCGCGGTGGATGCTCGCCTGGAGCGAGACGACGTTGTCCATGACGCTGATAAAGGGACTCGTGTTGTGCGAGAGGACGTAAGGCCAGTCGAGGGTGGCCTCCTTGGCCTCGGGATGCGGCTCGAACGTCGAGAGCGTGAGCAGGTGAATTCGGTACGAGATGCGGCGGACAGCGGCCGACCTGGGTTCCGGCGACCTGGGAGGGCGACGATTGTCAGTCAGGGAGACGATGGGCGCGCTTGGCCAAGAGCCTGACCGCACCAGGTTTGGATGAGCACAAGCAGGTCGTGGGCCGGGTCGCTCGTAAAGTCCTTAATTATCCAGCCGGGAGTGCACGAGCGCGAGGGAACGTCGGTCGAGCCGAGAGTCGAGGGAATCTTGTAGAACTTGAGTGTCCGGCAGGGCGAGTCCATGCCCTAGGTGAAGCGATGTGTAGAGTTGTCGTCCGCGGTCAGCAGCTGACAGTAGAGGCTGGATAGCAGCCACGTCAAGAACGCACGAGGGCGAGCACTCCGCCGAGAAAGTCCTGAAAAGGCAGGCAGAGGAAGGCGTCAGGTCAGCCCCGATTGGCTTACTGCGCAAGATCTGTGCAAGACGAACGTAGACCGTGCCGCCGTCTCCGTGCTTGGCGACGACTGCTTGTCGGCTGAAGGACGTCGGTCCAGAGTCAGCCGCAGCGCCAGACAACCGGCCGCCTGCCCAGGACGAGTGACGCACCGCTTCCACTCCAGCGTCCGCCAGCGCTGCTGGCGCTCGCTCAGGACGGCCAGTCGCTCGGCAGCCGGGGCCGGTGCAATCTTGGCGTCGAGCACGGTCCAGTCCTGCTGGTGCGACGTCTGCAGCTGGAACGAGTACTGGACGGCCTGCGACAGGAAGAGCTCGTGGAGCGCCTTGCAGGTCCGCGTCGCCGAGAGGAGCGCGCCCGGCGTCGGCAGCAGCAGCAGGACCTTGATCAGGATCTCGGCCGGCAGGCTCGTGAAAGCGCTCTGGGTCCTGGAATCCATCTTGGGGCGAGGTCGGGCAAGGGCTTGGTGATGATGATGCCGGCGAGGGAAGCAGGCCGCCCGACGGCAGGGACAACGGGGTCGGGGATCGAACGTTTGCTTCCGAATCGATCGGACGCAGACGCCGGCCCGCCCTCGTCGGTCGAGCAAGCAGCGGCAGATGCTGCCTGTCGACGGTCGCTACATCTGCCAGGTCGTGCCAGTCCCTGCGAGCTAGGCTGTCCACGGTCGACTCCGAACTCGCTCGTTCCTGCACATCGGCCGGCGTTCGGACGGTCGCCCGAAGCGCCGCGTCGACCGGGTCGCCTCCGTCTGCCGAGTCCGACTGCCTTCAGGACGACGACACGAGCTGCTGACAACGCTGACGCCGCTCTCCCGATGTAGCGAGGAAGGAAATGGCCCGATACCGGCGATCGAATCCGTAGCTGACCTGGAGCCGACCGGCTACGCTGGCTATCGCAGGAAGCGTCGTGGATCTGACCCAGCTCCCCACCGGCCTAAAGGGCGTGCCGTCGCACCGACCGCGCGCGCGCGCTCGCAGCAGGCCGGCGAGCTGAACCCTCGCGGCTCGGCCTAAAGCGCCCTGCCGGCTCCATCAGCAGCACCCTGCGGGTCAGCCATCGGCCAGAAGCGCCCTCGGGTATGCTGCGCAGCTCTATCGTCTGCTGAGCATCTCGTCCCTCGTGCGAACCGAGCCGAGGAAGCGGGGACCGAGTCTGAGCTGGCGGGATCGTCGAGCGCACTCAAAGGGAAACGCGCTCGCTCTCGTCCATCTCGTCCATCGCTACCTCGTTACCAATTCCCCTTTGCCTCCCATCTCCATCAGTCTGGCAGCTGCCGGTGCCGACACGCATCTCGTCCATTGCCCCCCCTCCGCCCCCGCCTCCGCCTCCTTTCGCCTTCACCCTGACAGCTGCCGACACGATGTCGCACCTGACGCCGATCACGTCCAATTTCACCGAGAGCGAGAAGGACTTCAAGCAAGACATCGCCCATGTCGAACATGCGCAGCTTGACCCGCTCGCCGAGGAGGGCGACGCCGAGCTCGCCCAATACACCAACAGCTCTGTCGTACGTCCCTAACGGCCATCGCCGCCCTGAGCTGCTCATGGCATCGGCTCACGCTTCCATCGCTCCGCAGGTCATCGACGA
>Ga0308160_10003598_pt1 | contig 17338 bp, 15 predicted proteins | sample PhyFR1_FD_201036 | JGI IMG/M metagenome (GOLD analysis project Ga0308160, IMG submission 201036) | Phyllosphere microbial communities from UC Gill Tract Community Farm, Albany, California, United States - DLSLF.R1 | ecosystem: Host-associated > Plants > Phyllosphere > Unclassified | place: USA...
GGTGGTGGCGGTGCGACTGGCTCAGGTGCTGGAGCTGGTGCTTCGACCACTGGTGCCGGTGCTGGCATTGGTGCTGCTGGTGGCGGGTTGAACGCGTAGTTCAGGCCGACGGTCAGCATTTTGTTGTTGCTGCGCTTGAAGCCGAACTCTTCGTCATCACGCAGGAAGCCACGCACGGTGCGCAGGTCAGCTTGCAGCGACCATTGCGGGGTCAGGCTTGCCTGGAAACCGATACCAACGGTGCCGTACGGCGAGTTTTTCTCGACGTTACGCAGTGGGTTGTTGACCTTGTCACGCTCGACGCCCAGACCGAACAGGATGAATGGACGGAAACGCTCACGGCTCAGCATCAGCAGAGCGTCCGCGCCCAGCAGGGTCTGGCGGTATTCGCTACGACCCTGTTCGAAACGGGTCTGGCTGGCGCCGACCTGGATATCCCAGTTCTGACTTACCGCCTTACCGAACTTCAGGCCGCCACCCGTGTCGCGGTCGTCAACGCCGAAGTCGGCATCTGGCTTAACGTGGTTCACGCTAGGCTGGATGTACCACGATGGGTTGATCTCTTGAGCGAGGGTGGCGCCGGATGCGCACAGCAGTGCAGCAGCCAGGGCGATTTTCTTGGTGTTGTTCACAGGTAACTCCCGTTGGTTAAAATTGATGACAAAGCATGCGTCAGCAGCTAAGTTGGATAAAGCTTAACAGTGCCAGTTCCGAATCCTCGGTGCGCTACCGCACCTAATGCAAAAACGCTGTGCGATTTTACAACAGTGGTCAAATTCGCACATTTCTAAGGTGAAACGAACTGTAACGACGCTGTCATGTTGCAGATGAGCAGGGTGCGCACTGCAGAGTGTCATGTTGCAGTCATGCAGGTATAGTGTTGCTTGTGCAGATGACATGATGCGGCAGCGTCGTCATGTCTTAGAGAGTTTACAAGATTGCAAAGAGTTCCACCAGCGGCGCCAAAACAACGTGTTTTGTGCCCTGCACCATGGTGCTTTCAGGAATCTTGTCGAATGTTGGATGGCGCACAGACCATGGTGTCTGATGCAGGCAATCTTGAGGCTAGTTAAGCGGAACCGAGATGTTGTCAGGGTGTCACACGACACACAGCGACCCGGACCACACAGTCTCACTCTCTATTGGAGCTAATCAATATGCATGCAACGACACAGCACAACGCGGTACATAGCGAGACCGGCGCAGTGCACACCTCCGGCAATTCGGCGCTGATCGAACGCGTCCCACCACAGCCAACCGAGCGCGCACCGATTTCTTTGGCCCCGATCGAGCGCGTGCGTTCGACGTCTGCCACCCAGCGCCGCATTGAAAACATGCAAAAGCTGATCAACGAACTCTCGAGCCATGAAATGCTGGCCGATGAAATCGCCTGGTTCCTCAAGTTTTCGCCGTCCGGCGCCCGCAAGTACATCCGCGACCTGCGTGAAGCCGGCGTGATCGAACTGGCCCGCTACATCGAAGGCACCGCCACCTACCTGGGCAAGGCCGTGTACCAGATTTCGCCGGACCCAGACCGCGTCAAGGCATTCCTGGCCGCGATCTGCCAGCCAAAACGCGAAGGCGTTGCCCCACGCAAGGAGCGTCCGGGCCTGCGCGAGCAGAACATGGCTGGCAGCGGTCGTCACTTCCATATCCTGGCCGATGACACCCACTACGCCATCCGCGTCAATCGCAGCCCTGTGGCACGCGATCCACTCGTTGCAGCACTGTTCGGCCCGCCACCAGGCCAACCTGCAGTCAAGTAAGGCGCCGTAGTTGCGCCCCCGGGCTGGTGCGGTCGAGACCCGCACTGGCCACGGTCCTGACGAACGCTGTCGTCCTTCGCCGCGCATCTTGCGCGGTTTTGTTTTTTGGGTCGCGTTTTTTGCACAGCATGTGTTGAAAACAAATCAATAGTCCTCAACTGACGTGCCATGTCGCGGTGTTTGCGCGATGCACAATCAACCAGATAGGAGTATCGATGTTACCGAGTGCCGAATCGCTGGAAGGCAAACCCGTACCCAAGGTGACGTTCAAGGCGCGCCCCGACGATCAATGGCGCGATGTGACGTCCGAGGAATTGTTCAAGGGCCGCACCGTGGTGGTCTTTTCGCTGCCTGGCGCGTTCACGCCAACCTGTTCCTCGACCCATTTGCCGCGCTACAACGAGCTCGCGCCCGTGCTGCGTTCGCATGGTGTGGATGAGGTGCTCTGTATTTCAGTCAATGACGCCTTCGTCATGAATCAGTGGAAAGCAGGGCAGGACGCCGCCAACATCACGGTCATCCCGGACGGCAATGGTGACTTCACGACCGGCATGGGCATGCTGGTCGACAAGCGCGACCTCGGGTTCGGCAGCCGCTCATGGCGTTATTCGATGCTCGTACGCGATGGCGTAATCGACAAGATCTTCATCGAGGCCGACAAGGAAGGCGATCCATTCGAGGTATCGGATGCCGACACGATGCTTGATTACGTTGCGCCGCAGGCCCAGGTGCCCGAACCGGTGGTGATGTTCTCGCGGCCCGGTTGCCCGCACTGCGCGCGCGCAAAGCAGGCGTTGCAGGAGCAGGGCATTCATTTCACCGATATTTCCGAAGACCAGAAAATCAACTCGATCGTCTTGCGCGGCATCAGCGGCCGGATGACCTGGCCACAAGTCTTTGTTGGTGGTGAATTGATCGGCGGCGCCGACGACGTGCAGGCCTGGCTCGCCAACCGGACCTGATGATGGAAGCGCTTGCTGTCGCGTTGCTGGGCGTCCTCATCCTGGGTGCCTGGCTGGTGCCCAAGTGGCGCCTGCGCCGCGCCGTATCCCGGCCGCTGCCGCCGGAGCATGTTGCGATCCTGGCGCGCAATGTCATGCAATACAGCGGTATGGCCGACGTGCAGCGCCAACAATTGGCGCGGATGGTCCAGCGTTTTCTGCATCAAAAGAAGTTTGTCGGCTGCGCCGGGCTCGCGTTGACCGACGAGATGCGCGTGACGATCGCGGGCCAGGCATGCTTGCTGTTACTGGGGCGTGTTGGCGGCCACGACAAGCCGGTCAGTTATCCGACGCTCGAAATGGTCCTGGTCTATCCGGGGGCGTTTCTGGCGCCGCGCAAGCAGATCGATGCCTCCGGTGTGGTGACCGAAGAGCGGCAGGACCTGCTGGGTGAATCGTGGGGCGATGGGCGCGTCATCCTGTCGTGGGATCACGTGCGGCGCGGCGATACTGCGGATGCGCCCGGGCACAACGTCGTGTTGCACGAATTTGCGCATCAGCTCGATAGCGAGTCCGGCAACACCAATGGCGCGCCGTATCTGGGCAGTAGCGAGCGCTACCGTAGTTGGTCCGAAGTGCTCTCGCGCGACTACGCGAACCTGCGGCACGACGCCATGTGGGGCAGGCAGGGTGTGCTCGACCATTACGGCGCCACCAATCCCGCCGAATTTTTCGCTGTCGCCACGGAGAGCTTCTTCGAGCAACCGCATCAGCTCGCTGCGCGCCATCCCGCCTTGTACGACGAATTCCTCAAGTACTACAGGATCGATCCACGTCAATGGCAAAGCACGCCGCCTGCGCCCATGGAGGAACCGCCGCAGTATGGCGTGGTCTATGGGCAGTGGCGCTGAACGCTGACGTCGTCAAATTGATGGCCACCGCCTGTGACAGGGTGCGTGCGGCGCCGTACAGATGGGTCGCTGCCGCGGGCGCATGCTGGCCTCTCTATCCAGGAGAACTTGCCCATGTCTATGATCATCGCAGGACGTTTCCAGCTTCAGGACGACGTCGACCGCGCCCGCAGCGCACTGGTCGACGCCGGTTTTGAAGCCGATCGCATCAGCGGCTTCTATCTGAGCCAGCCGGGTCAGCACGATATGACGCCCATTGGCGGCGACAATCTGCAGTCGCCCGGCGCGAAGGACACACCCGAAGGTGTGGTCCAGGGCATGGCGACGGGTGGTGCCGTTGGTGCGGCGGTCGGTGCGGCGACGTCGCCGATCACCGGACCGATCGGCCCGATCGTTGGCGGACTCGTGGGCGGGCATATCGGTTCGCTGTTCAGTTTTTCGAAAATGAAAGACCGGGGCGAACCGGAAGAGGGCGGCGAAAACGCAGTAGCGCCGCGCACGGCCGGCATGCTGGTGGCGGTTGCGTTCACCGATCCCGCGCTGGAAGCCCGCGCGGTCGACCTGTTGCGTGGGCTCGGTGCACATCATATCGAGCGTGCGCAGGGCAATATCGTGGCTGGTGATTGGGCCGATTTCGATGCGTCGAGCCTTCCGGACGTGATTGCCTGAGCGGGGCAGTGGGATTCGGCTGACCCCGCTTGTGTATCTGCACCCGGCAGGATTCAGGTCTTAGGCGTTGAGCCCGGCTTGAGCGTCTTGAGTGTGGCGTTGTGGAGCCGTATTTTCTCCAGCGCAGCGCCCACTTGCGAAAACTGGCCTCTGGCGATGCTGCCGACCAGCAACAGAATTCCGCTAACCAGCCCGGTGACTTCGCCGATGACACCGATGCGCCGGATTTTTTCGGCCGCATCTGCCGTCAATGCCATCAAGCGGTGTTGTGGCTCTTTCAAATCGCTGATCACGAACGTGGCCGCGTCGGCGTACAGCGCATGGGCGTACTGGCGCAGCAATCGCTCATCGTCGGTCAATGCGCGCATCAGGGCTTTTTGCGCATCCGGCATGGTGCGATCGTTGTAGCCCGCAATCTCTTGCAGAATACGTTCGTGCAGGTCATCGGCGATACAGACCACGCTGTCGGCCAGGTCAACAACGCACTGCATATCTGATAGCGCGTTGGCGCGAGCGGCACCGTCCACATTGTGTTCGTCTGCGGCCGCTTGCTGGCGCGGCGTGGTCGATGGTAGCGTCATGCTTGCGTCGTCGGATGCCGGATCGGGATTGCTGTGTGAAGAAGTCGTCATGATATTCCCCATTATTCGCCGCTGAGAGCGTCGCGGATCAGATTCAGGTCGTGAACATAGCCCGCCAGTATGTGGCGCGTTTCCTCGCTGCTGAGCTTATCCATGTTCTCACGCATTTTCTGGTGGCCTAGTGCCACCTTGGTCAGGCCTTGCTGGGCCAGCTTGTAACGACGGTCGATCAACTTGTACTCGGCTGTCTTGTTTTGCAGGTGCACCCTGGCCAGCGTTACCAGCATGCGATCGGTATTGCGGTTGGCCATCGGGATTTCGGCATTGAAGAGGCCGAGCACGGTCTTGCGTTCATTCTCGTTGGCCTTTTCATAGATGCGGGTGAGGACGATCATGGCGTCGATCAGCGTCTGCACATCGGCATTCCCATCGCGCACCATCGTGTCGACGCTGCGGTTCTGGTAGCGGGACGTGATCACCCGCGTCAGCAGTCGGGTCATTCCTGTATAGGCCGCCACGTGCCGCTGCTGCAAGCCCGAGTCCGTCATCGCCTTGAGACCGCTTCCCAGATCATCGATGCGCCCCGACAAGTCGTACCGGCGATCGCCTGCCAGCGAACTCAGTGTCTGCATATACAACACGAGCGTCTTCTGAATCGCGACAAAATCATCAAACACCGCCCGCCGCCGCACGTCGGTATCGCGCGACACACGCTCGGCCTGCGGCGATAGATACGGCAGCTCGCGCTCATACGTATCCCGATACCGCCGCGACAACTCCGCATACCCGCCCAACCTGGCCGACGCATCCGCAAACTCCCGCACCTCCCCTAGGCTGACCTGCCCCGTCGAAGCACACCCGGCCACCAGCAGCCCTACCAGCACCAGCACCCTGCGCGCCATACGACCTCCCGCACCACAAAATCCCATTCTTCCCACCCACCTGCCACACAACTTTGTTATTCCTCAATATCCACCCATTAACATCACCAAAATAAACATGAGGGTCAGAGTCGAATTAAATGACAACTTTAAAAGTTATCAAACAATTCGACTCTGACCCTAATTGATTAGTAATTGATTTTGAGGAAGTCGATAATGCAACAATCTTCTGGTGAATTGACTCCCGGATGTTACTCAATAATTCGACTCTGACCCTAATTAAAAAAACGGCCAAAAACATCTAGTTAGAAATAAATAGGCGCGGCCCGAGCTATCAATTTTCTAGCGAACATTGATCGGCGAAGTTCTCGCAGTTTCGGGGATCAGCAGCAACAAAAACAAAGAGGGTCAGAGTCGAATTAAATGACAACTTTTAAAGTTGTCAAACAATTCGACTCTGACCCTCATTGTTGGGTAAGAGCTTTGGCGATATTAACCTTCAGGTGACATCGAATTAGCGAGTGGTGTGACAAAGTTTCTCGATAATTCGACGCTGACCCTGATTGGGTTAGCGGTCGCGGCGTACTGCGGAGGCGGGGCGTGGACCGCTGCGTTTTGCGGCGGCGGGGGCGCCGCCGGGGGCGCGGGGCTTGTTACCGCCGCCGTTACCGCCACCGCCACCGCCGTTACCACGGCCACCGCCGTTGCCGCCGCCCGGACGACCGCCGCGGCCGGTGTGGCCTGGGGCGCCGCTGCGCAGCTGGATTGGCTGCGGCTTGGCGTTCATGTCCGGCTCGAAACCTTCGATGACTTCGCGTGGCAGCGTCTGCTTGATCAGCTTTTCGATGTCTTTCAACATCTGGTGCTCGTCGACGCACACCAGCGATACTGCTTCACCCGTCGCGCCGGCACGGCCCGTACGGCCGATGCGGTGGACGTAGTCTTCGGGGATGTTCGGCAAATCGTAGTTGACCACGTGTGGCAACTGGTCGATGTCGATACCGCGCGCGGCGATGTCGGTGGCGACCAGCACCTGCAGGGTGCCGTCCTTGAATTCGGCCAGCGCCTTGGTACGTGCCGACTGGCTCTTGTTGCCGTGGATCGCCATCGCGCCGATGCTGTCCTTGCCCAGCTGTTCGACCAGCTTGTTGGCGCCATGCTTGGTGCGCGTGAAGACCAGCACCTGCGTCCAGTTGTTCGCCTTGATCAGGTGCGACAGCAGCGGGTGCTTCTTGTCGCGGTCGACCGGGTGGATCTTCTGTGCGATGACTTCGACGGTCGAGTTGCGGCGCGCCACTTCGATCATCTGCGGGTTGTTCAGCAGGCGGTCGGCCAGCGTCTTGATTTCTTCCGAGAAGGTGGCCGAGAACAGCAGGTTCTGGCGCTTTGCCGGCAGCAGCGCCAGCACTTTGCGGATGTCGTGGATGAAGCCCATGTCCAGCATGCGGTCGGCTTCGTCCAGGATCAGGATTTCGACCTTCGACAGGTCGACGGTGCCCTGGCCAGCGTGATCCAGCAGGCGGCCCGGCGTGGCGACGAGGATGTCGACGCCATGCTTGAGCAGCTTGATCTGCGGATTGATGCCGACGCCGCCGAAGATGACGGCCGAGTTCAGGTTCGTGTAGGTGCCGTACAGGCGCACGCTTTCCTCGACCTGGGCCGCGAGTTCGCGGGTCGGGGTCAGGACCAGCGCGCGGATCACGCGTGGCGAGGTCTTGTTTTTCTGCGCTGCGCCGATGGTGTCGGTCGACAGGCGATGCAGGATCGGCAGCGTGAAGCCGGCCGTCTTGCCGGTACCGGTCTGGGCGCCGGCGAGCAGGTCGCCGCCGTTCAGCACGGTTGGGATGGCCTGGCTCTGGATCGGGGTCGGGGCGGTATAGCCTTGTTCGGTTACCGCGCGCACGATCGCGTCAGAGAGACCAAGTGAAGAAAATGACATAGATTTTTCAGTAAAAAAGCGGCCCGTCGCCATGCATGGCGGCAGTCCTGGAATCGGATTGATCGATGCAGGCGCGCAAGCTAGCGGGCGCCCGGACGCTGCCGCAAAAGGCGGCTGGCAGGGATTATAGTGAAGTGTATTTCACTGTAGAAAGTATTTGATGCAGAACTCTGTAACGTATTGTACAAAAGCACAGGCCACTGGCAAGCACCGCCTGCGAGTGGCCTGACTGTTACAACGCGTATTTTACGCGAAAGGCGACAACAGCGGGACAAGCGCGCCAAAAACCTTCGGACCGGCGGCAATGACGTCACCCTTGTTCAGGTAATCGGACTCGCCGCTGAACTCGCCGACGATGCCGCCAGCTTCGGTCACCAGGAGGGCGCCGGCAGCGATGTCCCAGATCTTCAGGTTTTTCTCGAAGAAGCCGTCGATGCGGCCAGCGGCCACGTTGGCCAGTTCCAGCGCTGCCGAACCGCCGCTGCGCACGCCATGGCTGCGCGAGGCGACGACTTCGTACATGCGCAGGTATTCGGCCAGCGCGCGTGGATCCGGACCATGGCCCGACGACAGCAGGGCGCGGCCGATGCGCTCGGTGCTGCGCACGCGGATACGTTTGTCGTTCAGGTAGGCGCCGCCGCCCTTGGTGGCGGTAAACAGGTCGTTGCGGACCGGGTCGTAGACCAGGCCGTTCGTGATCACGCCGCGCTGCTTAAGCGCGATCGAGATGCAGTAGTTGGGGTAGCCGTGCAGGAAGTTGGTGGTGCCATCGATCGGGTCGATGATCCACACGTTTTCACTCTCGTCGTTCAGATTGGCTGATGCACCGCTTTCCTCGGCCAGGATGGCATGGCCCGGGTACGCCTTGAGCAGCGTTTCGACGATTTCATGCTCCGCCGCCTGGTCGACGTCGGTGACGAAATCGTTGTGTTGCTTTTCCGAAACCACGATGCGGTCGATGTCGAAGGACGCACGGTTGATGACGGTGGCGGCGCGGCGGGCGGCCTTGATGGCCGTGTTGAGCATTGGGTGCATGGAGGCTTTTCCGTAAGAACGCGAACGCCCACTCACGCACCGATGGGGCGCCGTGAACGATCAGCTATTGAAGAGTGATTAAAGAGCAGGGTGGCGCCGGAACCCGTTACAATCCGGGGCTTGCCCCCGCTACCGTAAAACCGTCCGCACCACGCGATGGTCGCTATTGTAAATGAACCCGACCCAAACCGACACTTCTTCTTTCAGCCCGCAGCCGTTGTTCGGCCGTTTGCGTTTCGTCCTCGTCGAAACGAGCCGCGCCGGCAACATCGGCTCGGTCGCGCGCGCGATGAAAACCATGGGCTTTACTGATCTGGTGCTGGTCACGCCAAAGTGCGCCGACTTCGTCAATGACCCGGAAGCCGTCGCCTTTGCCAGCGGTGCGGGCGATGTCCTGAACAACGCACGGGTCGTGCCCGATATCGGCGCGGCGCTCGAAGGCTGCAACTTCGCCGCTGCCGTCTCGGCCAGACTGCGCGAATTCTCGCCCCCCGTCTGGACCCCGCGTGCGTTCGCCGAACATGCAGGCGCCGCGCCCGAGCTGCGCGCCGCCATCGTGTTCGGCAACGAGCGGGTCGGGCTGCCGAACGATATCGTCGAGCGCTGCAATGTGTTGATCAACATCCCGGCCAATCCCGATTATTCGTCGCTGAACCTGTCGCAGGCGGCCCAGGTGCTGGCCTACGAGGCGCGCATGGCCTCCGTCAGCGGCGTGCCCGATACGCGTGGCGTCGGCTTCCAGGGCGACGCTGCCAGCGTGACCCAGATCGACGGCATGTACGCGCACCTCGAGCAGGCCCTGGTCGCCATCGGTTTCCTGAATGCCGACAACCCGAAAAAGCTCATGCCGCGCATCAAGCGCATGTTCGCGCGCGCTGGTCTGGAGCTTGAAGAAGTCAACATCCTGCGCGGCATCGCCCGCGCGATCCTGAAGGACGCGCCGCCCCGTTGATGCGCACGCTGTCCCCGCTGCGCCAGGCCTATACTCGTGTCATGGACACCCACCGCACCCCCCCAATCCTGCGCCGCGCCCGCCCTTCAAACAGGTCGCCGGCATGAGTTCGCGCCTGCTGCTGCGCCTGGTCCTGCTGGTGCAGGCGCTGATCGCCTGCGCCATCGCTGCGGCCGTCGCCCGGGCCGGCGCCGGGCCGTGGCAAGCCGCCGCCACCGGCCTGGGGAGCGTGATCCTGGTGCGCCTGGCAATCAACGCGAACAATTTCGTGATGAGCCGGCGCGCTGCCAGCCCGACGCCGTCCGAACACCGGCTCGGGGTGGCCGCCGCCTTGCGGATGGTCGGCGAAGAGTTCGGCGCCAGCATGCTGGCCAGTTCCTGGCACATGCCGCGCGCGCGGCCCCGCACGTGCATCCATCCCGGCAGCAGCACGCCGCCCGTCCTGCTGCTGCACGGTTATGGCTGCAACAGCGGCTACTGGGCGCAGCTGGCGGCGCGGCTCGACGCGGCCGGCATCAGCCATACCACGCTCGATCTGGAACCGCTCACCGGCGACATCGACGGTTTTGCCGATGCGATCGAGGAGGGCGCAACGCGGTTGCTGCGCGCGGCCGGCGCGCCTCAGGTCATCGTCGTCGGCCACAGCATGGGCGGCCTGGCCGCGCGCGCCTGGCTGCGCCGCCATGGCAGCGCGCAGGCGGCGCGCGTCATCACGCTTGGCACGCCGCACCACGGCACCTGCCTGGCGACGTTCGGGATCGGCATCAATGCCATGCAGATGCAACGCGCGGGTGTCGACGGGCCCGCCTGCACCTGGTTGCGCGAGCTCGCCGCGCACGAAGACGCTGCCACGCGTGCGCGCATCACGTCGATCTACACGCACCACGACAATATCGTGGCGCCCCAGACGTCAGGGCATCTTGATGGGGCGCGCAACGTCGAACTGGGTGGCGTCGGCCACGTCGCGCTGGGCCGCAACCGGCGCGTGCTGGCGCTTGTCATGGACGAGATCGGGCGCGTGCCGACAACCAGTCCGGCACCCCCCGTTTTACATGAATCCACCCCGCGCCCCAGCGTGGTACAGTGATGTCAATAACGCATCCTTTGGAGCACCCAGTGGCGCGCATCCTGATCATCGAAGACAACCCGGCGAACATCGAACTGATGTCGTTCTTGCTCAGCGCCTACGGCCACGCGCCATTGAGTGCGGCCGACGGCCCCCGTGGCGTGGCCGCTGCACGCAGCGAGCGCCCCGACCTGATCGCCTGCGACGTGAACCTGCCCGGCATGGACGGTTTTTCCGTGCTGGCCGAGCTCAAGGGCGACCCGGCGCTGGCCGGTGTGCCGATCCTGGCCGTGACCGCGCTGGCAATGACGGGCGACCGTGAAAAAGTGCTGGCCGCCGGCTTCGATGGCTATATCAGCAAGCCGATCGAACCCGAAAGTTTCGTCGCGGAGCTCGAAGCCTTTCTGACCACCACGCCAGCGTCGGCGCCGACGCCGGCAATGGCCACGCCGCCGGCCCCGGTGCACACCCAGTCAACGGCGGCAAGCGCGGCAACTGATGCCGCAGCCACGCCGGATGCCGGCGCGCGCACGCTGCTGCTGGTCGACGATGACCGCTTCATGCTCGGCGTACTCAACGACATGCTGATCGGCCAGCCATACCGGGTGCTCAGCGCTTCCTCGGGCGAGGAAGCACTTCAGGTGCTGTCGCACGAGCCGGTCGAGGTGATCCTGTGCGACCAGGCCATGCCCGGCATGCGCGGCACCGAGGTGCTGGCCGAGGCGGCAGCGCGCTATCCGAAGACGGTGCGCCTGATGCTGTCGGGCCAGCCCGACCTGACCGACATCGAAGCGGCCATCAAGAGCGGCGTGGCCGACGGCCATTACATCAAGCCGCTTGGCGCGCGTGCGCTGCGCGAGCAACTCGACGAAGCGTTCCGCCTGCAGAGCGCGCGCAGGACCGGCTAACACGCATCCCCGGCCAGTCGACCGGTAGATGGCTCGATAGAACGACCGTTCGATGATATCCTTGCGGGAACAAACACGAACAGCGGCCTACATGCAACAAAAAGCACCGCGCCGGACCCGTGAACGCATCCTCGAGCTCTCGCTCAGGCTGTTCAACGAGTTCGGCGAGCCCAATATCACGACCACCGTCATTGCCGAAGAGATGAACATCTCGCCCGGCAATCTGTACTACCATTTCCGCAACAAGGATGACATCGTCAATTCGATCTTCGTCCAGTTCGAGGCGGAGATCGAACGTATCCTGACGGTGCCGGCCGGGCGCCGCTCGAACATGGAAGACGTGTGGCTGTACCTGCACCACATGTTCAAGCTGATCTGGCGCTACCGTTTCTTCTACCGCGACCTGAACGATCTGCTGTCGCGTAACCGCAAGCTCGAACTGCACTTCAAGGCGATCCACGCGCACAAGATCAAGGTCGCGCGCCAGCTGTGCGAAGACTTGCGCAGCGAAGGCTCGCTCGACGCGTCCGACCAGCAGATTGGCGCGATGGCCACCAATATGGTGGTCGTGGCAACCTACTGGCTGTCGTTCGAATACGTGCGCAACCCCCGCAAATACAGCGAGCAGCAGGCGATTGCCGACGCGCTCGCGCGCGGCTGCTACCAGGTGCTGTCGATGATCGGGCCCTACCTGAATGGCGAGACGCGCGTCCTGTTCGAGAAGCTGTCTGACGACTATCTTAAAAAACTGTCGGCCGACGCCAGGCCTGGCGCCGACTTCCTTTGAAAATGCACACGATGAAAACCCTTGCTGTCTACTGCGGCGCCGCGCACGGCGTCAATCCCGTCTACGCCGATGCTGCCCGCCTGCTGGCGCGCGCGATGGTCGACCACAATATCAGCCTCGTCTATGGCGGCGGCAAGGTTGGCCTGATGGGCGTGATCGCCGATGAAGTGCTGCGCCTGGGCGGCGAAGCCACCGGCGTCATCCCGCGTGCCCTCGTCGAGCGCGAAGTGGGCCACGCAGGCCTCACGCGCCTGTTCGTCGTCAAGGACATGCACGAGCGCAAGGCGATGATGGCCGACCTGTCCGAAGGGTTTATCGCCATGCCGGGCGGGATGGGCACGCTGGAAGAGCTGTTCGAGATGGTGACCTGGGCCCAGCTGGGCATCCACGCCAAGCCGATTGGCCTGTTGAACGTGAACGGTTTCTATGACGGCCTGCGCGCCTTCGTGGGCCATCAGGTGGCCGAAAGGTTCGTGCGGCCCGAGCACGAAGACCTGATGATCGCCGACAGCGACCCCGACCAGCTGATCCAGCGCCTGCGCGCAGTGGTACCGGTCGTGCTGGCGTCGAGCCTGCCAGCAGCGGCGGCCGACGAATTGAAAGGCTAGCGCTGAAAGGCTAGCGTTGAGACGCTAGGCGACCTCGATCCGGTCCCGCCCGGCCGCCTTGGCCCGGTACAGCGCCTTGTCGGCGCGGCTGATCGCTTCCGTGAACGGTTCGCCATCGCGGCGCTCGGCCAGGCCAGCCGAAAAGCTGATCCGCCGTGCCGGCGTCATGCCGTCGATCTGCAGTGCGTGCACGCGCGTGACGATGCGCTCGAGCACCTGGCGCGCCGCCTGCGGTGTGGCGTCCGGCAGCAGCAGCAGAAATTCTTCCCCGCCCCAGCGCGCCAGCGTGTCGTGTTCGCGCAGCGCGCCATGCGCAGCGCCGGCGAATCCGCGCAGCACGGCGTCGCCCACGGCGTGGCCATATTGGTCGTTCACTTGCTTGAACAGGTCGAGGTCGAGCAGCGCCACGCAACTGGTGGCGGGCGCCGAGCGCCGCTCCTCGGCGCCCAGCAACTCGTTCATGTGGCGGCGGTTGGCCAGCGACGTCAGTTCGTCGACGGTGGCCAGCGTGCGGATGGTCTCCAGGGCCGTCAGCAGCTCCTGCTTGCTGGCCTTCATGCGCCGGCGCAGCTTGGTCATTTCGCTGGCCAGCAGCGTGGTCGCCAGCAGGGCCGCCGCCAGGTAGCCGAAGCTCATCGCCTCGACGGCGGGGGGATGGCCCCGGGGATCGACTGCCTGCAGATACCACATGATGCCGGCCATGCCGGCCAGGGCAGCGCCGGCCAGCAGCAGTGCGCGGCGCGGGTGCATGGCGAACGTGCAGAAGGCAATCGCCACCACGAGCATGCTCAGGAGCGAGGCGCGCAGCGGACCGGCGATTGCATAGCCCGCGATGATGCAGCCGATCGCGAACAGCGATTGCAGCGCCGCCAGCGTGTCGGGCGCGATCTTCAGTCGCGTGCTGAAATGGATCAGGGCATAGAAGGCAAGCGTGCCGCATGCGGCGACGACGCTCAGCATCAGCGCGGGGCCGCGCGGCGTGTAGCCGGCGCCGACCTGGGCCGCCAGCAGGCCCATGGTGGCCACGTACAGCATCGCAGTAGCGATCCAGTAGTTGCGCATGCGGCGCAGCATGGGCGCCGCATGGGCCGGTGCGGCAGTGGTAGCGGTGCTGCCGGCACTACTGGGCGCAGGGGGCATGCGCGTCTCCTGCACTGCCTGCGAGCAGGCATGCGATGTCGCTGGCCGGGAGCGGCCGGCTGAACAGGTAACCCTGCATTTCGTCGCAGTCGTTGGCGCGCAGGAAGTCGCGCTGCTGTTCGGTTTCGACGCCCTCGGCAATCACGCGCAGGTCGAGCTTGTGGCCCAGCGAGATCACGGCCATCGCGATTGCCTGGTCGTCGGGCGAGTCGGCCAGGTCGGCGACGAACGACTTGTCGATCTTGAGGCGGCTGATCGGGAACGACTTGAGCGCCGACAGGCTCGAGTAGCCGGTGCCGAAGTCGTCGATCGACAGCGCCACGCCCATTGCTTCGAGCTCGCGCATCTTGTCGATCGAGCGGCCCAGGTCGCGCATGATCAGGCTTTCGGTGACCTCGACTTCGAGGCCGTCGGCCGGCAGGCCGCTGGCGCGCAGGGCATCGGCAACGCGCTCGACGAGGCGCTTGTCTTCGAACTGGCGCGCCGATACATTGACCGACACGCTGACCGGGGGCAGGCCAGCCGTGCGCCATTGCTGGGCCTGGGCGCAGGCCGTGCGCAGCACCCAGTCGCCGATCGGTACGATCAGGCCACTTTCTTCGGCCAGGCCGATGAAGCGCAGCGGCGAGACCAGGCCCTGCTCGGGATGGTGCCAGCGGATCAGCGCCTCGACGCCGAACAGGCAATTCGTGCGCAGGTCGATCTTTGGCTGGTACAGCAGCTGGAACTGGCAGGGGCCCGCATAGTCTTCGGCGCAGGTGTCGATCGCCGCGCGCAGGCCCTCGAGCAGCACGAGCTTTTCATCGACGCTCTCGTTCATTTCGCTGACGTAGTACTGCACGTTGTTGCTGCCCAGTTCCTTGGCGCGGTACATGGCCACGTCGGCGTGCATCATCAGGGCGTTGGCGCTGGCGCCGTCGCGCGGGTAGAACGTCACGCCGACGCTGCAGCTCACCTGCACTTCCTGGCCCTCGACCAGCACCGGCTCGGTAACGGCTTCGCGCACCCGCTCGAGCAGCGGCGCGATCGCCATCGGGTCGCCCGCGAGGTCCGGCAGCAGGATCACAAATTCGTCGCCGCCAAAGCGCGCCAGCGTATCGTCGCTGCGCAGGCAGCGATGCATGCGCGCGCCGACGACCTTGAGCAGTTCGTCGCCGGCGTTGTGGCCCAGCGTGTCGTTGACCAGCTTGAAGCCATCGAGGTCGATGAACGCGAGGCCCACCGCGCGACCCGCTTCCGCGGCAGTGACGATCGCCTGGCCCAGGCGCTCGCGCAGCAGGCTGCGGTTGGGCAGGCCGGTCAGGTCGTCGTGGTGCGCCAGATGGCGGATGCGCTGCTCGCCGACCTTGCGCTCGGTGATGTCGCGCACGATCACGACGACGCCATCCTCGACCGCCACCGCCTGGCGGTGCAGCCAGACGCCGGGCTGGGGCAGGGTCTGCGCCTGCCATTCCGTTTCGCGCGCAATACCGTCGCGCGCCACCGCCGACAGGTCGTCGAAGACGGATTGACTGATCGACGGTGGCAGCAGGCCCGAGATCGGCTTGGCGGCCATCTGCTGCTTGGTCAGGCTGGTGAAGCGCTCGGCGCGGCTGTTGGTGGTGGCAACCACGAAATCACGCACTTCGCCGCGCGGACCGAATACGGTGCGCAGCACGAAGAAGGCGTCGGGACTGGCCTCGGATGCGGCGGCGTAGGTTTCCTGCGCCAGCCGTTCGCGCCGGCGCGCCTTGGCCAGTTGCCACGACCACGCGCTGACCAGGATCACGACGGCGATCAAGAGCGCGCTGGCCGCGCCCGCGCCAAGCAGCCAGGCGCGCCGGTCCTGATAGAAATCGGCCATCTGTTCGGCGTCGGACAAGCCGGCCACCGCGACCAGCGGGAAGCTGTTCATCGGCCGGCTGGCGACGGTGCGGGCCTCGGATGCGAGCACGGGTGCGCCGCGCGCGCTCGTGCCGGCCGCCACGCCGCCATGGGCACCCGGCACGAAGCGCTGGCCCCACGATACGGTTTCGCCCACGCGCAGCGCGCGCAGCATGCCATCGGTGCCCGCCATGCCGAGCAGGCCGCGATCGCCCTGGCGCGAGCGTTCGTAGCCGCTGGTGAAATAGGCCGGGTCGAGCGCGACGACGGCCACGCCGGAGAAGTGCCCGGCCGCATCGTTGATGCGGCGCGAAAAGTGGACCGTCGGTTCCTTCGAGTAATCGCTCAGGCTGGTCAGGCTGACGAACGGCACGTCGTCGCTGGTCTGGCGATGGAATGCGAACCACGCGGTGCGTGCCAGGTCATGCCGCTTCGACGCGGGATTGCTGGCGACGATGTGTCCGCTGGCGTCGCTGATCTCCACCTGGAACACGAGGCCGGGCGGCAGCAGGCCCTTGGCTTCGAGCGCGGGCAGGGCGCCGGTCGGGCCATTCTGCTCGACCGCGTACTTCAGCACGCGCAGGGTCTGGTCGATCGCGCTCAGGCTGCGCGCCAGTTGCGCTTCATAGGTGTCGAGCAGTTCCTGGGTCGCGTCGCGTGCGGCCACGACGGCGGCGCGGCGCTCCGATTCGATCACGTGCAGCGTGCCGAACCACATTGCGCCCAGCAGCGCCAGCGCGAACAGCGGCAGCGAGATGTGCGTCTCGAGCGCCAGGCCAAGCCAGCGCGCCAGCAGGCCGCGCGTGCGCGGCGCGCCTGCTGGCGGCTCACCATCGCTGGTGAGCGACGCCCCGCTGGTACGCGCGAGCATGTTCATGGCGTGCTCACTGCAGCACCAGCACCGGGCGCACGGACGGGTCGAGCGCGGTGCGCTCGATATAGCCGATCATCGATGGATTATCGGCCACCATGCGGCGCACGGCGGCGTCGCTTGCCGCTTCGCGCGGCGGCTGGCCGCGGCCGGTAAAGACCATCTTGGACCAGTGGGCCTTGAGCAGCGCCGGGGTCTTGCCGGTGAGCTGGCGATAGAACAGGTCGCGCTGCGCTGCGCCCAGCCCCTGGTCGATGGCGACAGCGGCCGCGCCATCCGGGAAGCGGCCCGTCTGGCCGAGGAAGATGGCGCTGACCTGCTCGGCGTTGAGCACCGGGTTCGGGTTGCGGCTCGAGACGATGACGACCAGTTCGGCCGACGCGCTCGTGGCGACGAAGCACAGCGTGCACAGGGCCAGCA
>Ga0308160_10003599_pt1 | contig 17336 bp, 16 predicted proteins | sample PhyFR1_FD_201036 | JGI IMG/M metagenome (GOLD analysis project Ga0308160, IMG submission 201036) | Phyllosphere microbial communities from UC Gill Tract Community Farm, Albany, California, United States - DLSLF.R1 | ecosystem: Host-associated > Plants > Phyllosphere > Unclassified | place: USA...
CTGCAACTGCGCACTGCCGCGCAGGCGGCGCATGATCGCGGCGCAGTCCTCGCGGGACATGGCGTCGTCGAAGACCTCGATGAAATCGGCATTGGGTTCGGACATCGCGCGACCTTACCAGCGATCCTGCGGCATCGCAGCTGTGTCGTTGGCATCCCTCCATGTGCGCGCCGACAATGAGCGCCCCGCTGCCCACATGCCCTCGCCGATGATCCGCACGCTGTACCTCGCCGGCCCCGATGTGTTCCGCCCCGATGCCGCCGCCCGCGGCGACGCCTTGAAGGCGCTGTGCCGCGAATTCGGATTCGACGGCCTGTTCCCGCTGGACCAGGCGGTGCCGGCGCACATCGCCGATCCCGCCGCGCAGGCGCGCTGGATCTATGAGGCCAACATCGGCCTGATCGCGCAGGCCGATGCGGTGCTGGCCAACCTGGATTTCTTCCGCGGCCCGGAGCCGGACAGCGGCACCTGCTTCGAGGTCGGCTACGCCGTCGCCCTGGGCAAGCCGGTGTACGGCTACATCCCCGACGACGGCAGCTTCGCCCAGCGCATCCGCGCCCGCCATCCCGGCGCGATCGGCGCCGACGGCCGCGTCGACACCCACGGCTGGCACTTCGAGGAATTCGGCCTGCCGCTCAACCTGATGCTGGCGGTCCCGGCGCCGCTGGTGGTCGGCGACGCGCGGCGCGCGTTGGCGCGGTTGCGGGAGGATCTGGGCGTGGAGGGATAGGTACAGGCGCGCTGAGCGAAGCGGCATAAGGACCGGTCGCGCGCGCCGTTCGTGTCAACCAACCATAGAAATCGTGACCATAGATTCGACCGGATTGACCAGCCGCACCCACTACCGGTACCGCCACGAAGGAACGTTGATCTCCTGGGAGCTCAGCTTCCTTTCGAAGAACTGCCACGAATCGAATAGCCGAGCAACACCAGCCACGCGATCAGGGCCAGCAGCGTCGGCAACTGGAACTTGCTCGACGTGCCTAGGGTGAAACTTCTCGCCGCAAAGAAGATGAGTACCCACAGCGCCAGATTGGCGATCACGATCGGCCGCCGCGAACGGTGCCGGGTGAGCCAGGAAATGACGCTCGGCATCAGCGCGACCGGCGCTGTGGCGAAGAAGAACATGAGGAAGACCGTCTGGTTCATGGCGCCTCACTTTCGTCAGTTCCGCAATGGATGGATGGAACCCGATACCGCCGGTTCATGTCGACTCGAGTGGTGATTCGATTCCAACGCATTGCCAGCCCTCGCACTGATAACCGAGCTCTTGCGCTATGTCGCGGAACCGAGATCTGAAGAGGTTTGCGTCGAAGCCGCCGAGCCTCTTGGCTTTGGCATGAAGGACGTCGGTGCCTTGGTAGATCAAGAAGACGGCATAAGCGACAGCTTGTGCGGTCGGCAGAGTTCTGATGCGCTCAAAGTCCGGCCGAACGCTGAAGTGACCAACGTTCGATGTGTCGAGAATCGGAGGAAGGCCAAAAGGCGACGAACTCCCGGAGACGCGCTTCTGAAATCGAAACGGATTCCGAGGAGTGCCGTCCGCTTTGGCATGATCCTCAATCAGCTCAAGGTCGATCCAAAGGTGCTCCATCAATCCGCCGTAGTCCCCACTTACGCGATCGCTCAGTGCGGTGAATACCGGATCCAGTGCGTCAGCAACGTTCGACGTCCTTCGATCAACCATATTTGCATGTAGTTGAAGACGCATTCCAGTCTCCCAGATCCCAGCCATGAATCCTACTTGTGCAGGCTCAGGCGACGCGAACGGCCGGCGCGACGGACCAGAACGCGGCGGCACCGGCAGGCAGCGTCGCCAATACCCGGTCCAGCTCGGCGTTGTCGACGTTCCTGCGCAATGCCTGGGCGACGGCCTGCACCGCGTTGGGCGGGGCGAAATTGTGCGCGGCGCGGACCGAGCGGACTTCCGCCAACAACTCCTCTTCCGGGCCGAACGCCAGAATCGGCGCTTCGCTGTCCCAGCCTTCGACGAACAGCGCACGCAGCACCGGCGGCAGGATGTCGGCAAAACGAAGGCCTTCCTGGACAGTGAGGCGACGCCGGAAGGTGTGCAGCACGCCGACCACCATGTTCCAGGCCATGTTGGTCGTCGCCAGATCCGAAGCGTCGCGCGCATCGACCATGAAGCGTTCGAACTCCAGCGATGCGTTTTGGTATGCGAAGGGCCATGTCATGCGTGGATCGCCTGATGCTGTGGCCAAACCGTGCGTCGAAGCGGCCTGACCGGAGTGAAGGGATGCTCCGCAGCGCAATCATCGCGCGGACGGCAATCGACGGCGGGCTGCGGCATCCCTGTCCGCCGCCGCGGCCCTGCCGCTACTGCGGCCGGAAGCGCAACAGCACGATGCCGAACCCGATGAAGATGGTTCCGACGACGCGGTCGAACAGCCGACGCAGGCCGGGCCGGGACAGGTAGCGGCGGATGCCGTGCCCGCCGATGCCGTAGACCGCGTACCAGAACAGCTCGCACGCGGCGAAGGTCGCCACCAGGATCGCGAATTGCGGCCACTGCGGCTGGGTCTTGTCGACGAACTGCGGCAGGAACGCGGCGGCGAACAACAGCAGTTTGGGATTGCTCAATCCGATCGCCAGCCCGCCACGGAACAACTGCAGCGGCGACAGCGACGCAGTCAGGGGCGGTGCGCCTTGCGGGTCCAACGGCGCCTCCCCGCTACGCCAGGCGGCGATTCCCAGCCACAGCAGATAGCCGACGCCGGCGTAGCGCAGCACCTCGAACACGCGCGGCGACGCGTCCAGCACCGCGCCCAGGCCCGCCGCCGACGCCAGCAGCACCAGCACCACCGCCAGCAGGCAGCCGGCCATCGCCAGCAGGCTGCGGCGTACGCCGAAACGCACGCTGCGCGTCATCACGTGCAGCATGTTCGGCCCCGGCGTGCCCGACAACACGAACACCGTCAGCAAGAACATCCACCAGACATGCAGGCTCATGGCGCAGCGGCTCGCGGGAAGTGACATCGCATCGTAGCAACGGCGCGGAACGTACGCCATGCAGGGAGCGCCGTCGCCCGCCGCTCACGGAGTGCCGCACGACTTCCAGGCGGTGAATGCCGCTGTCAGGCCTGCGCACGGCGATGGCGATGGCGATGGCGAAGCGACGGCGGTCGAACCGGTGTGCAGGCGGCGACGCTAGAAGTAACCGCCCTCGGCATCGCGCCAGATGTCGTAACCGTCCAGCTCTTCCGCGGTCACCGAGGACGGCTGCACGAATCGCGCTTCCCAACCGGAAAAGGAGGCAATGGAGATCGGCAGGTGGCCCATGCCCATCGGGACGTCGTCCGGCCGGTCCACGCCGGCCATGTACAGCGTGGCTTCGTCGATGCGCGCGGGAGGTTCCGGGTACACATTGCTGTAGACACGGATATGGACGCCATGCGCGTCCAGCTTGAGGATCTTGAGCGGCACGAACCTGCCGTTCTCCCGCTCGGTCACGTAGAGGCCGCCTTGCTGCCACTGGACAGTGTCGGCAGGCGAAGCCGCAACGGGTTTTCCGAACAGGCGCGTACGCAATCTTTCGAGCATGTGGTGTCCCTTGGTCCAACGTTGCATCGGTCTGCACGCCGGGTTCGGCGTGGTCGCGGTCCGGGGCGGAGCGAACGGCGCCAACACGCTTGTTCCACAAGAATGACAGGCGGCGTCCGGCATGAAAACAGCTTCCGGGGACGCCACCGGCAGCGGTGCCCTGCAATGCACGCACAGGAATTCGCTGTCCGGGTTCCTGTCGCCAGCGCGAACATAGCGCACGCCGTGATCATCGAACTCCACGACCCACCAATTCCGATCGTGATCGTATTGGGCGGTTCCGTGGCCTTCGAGATCTTCGTCGTCATCCGACGCATCCACGGCAATGAGCGGCATGCCTTCTTCAAGCACCAGGCCGGCATTCGCCAGGTCGCGCAGCGAGCCGAATGTGTCCAGCACGACGGCGGTTCTTTGCGGATTCCTGACGCCGCGAACGAGTCCATTGAAATCGGCGTAGATGCGAGTCGTCGACATACTTGCGTGCCAAATACGCGTTGGACCGCGTCAATGCGGCCTACCCCCATCGTCGCCTCGCGTCAGTCGGCGCGTCAATCCAGAACCCCGCCGGCGACATAGGTGCAGGTAAAACGACGACACCGCGCGCAAGCGGGTGTCGTCGGTCGCAACCGGCGTGCCGGACAGCGTGAAGCCGCGCTCAGCCTTGCGCCTGGTCGTGCTCCACGTGGTACCGCACCGCCTCGGCCACTTCGTTCTTGGAGCCCAGGAACACCGGCACGCGCTGGTGCAGCTGCTCCGGTTGCAGGCCGAGGATGCGTTCGCGGCCGGTGCTGGCGGCGCCGCCGGCCTGTTCGACCAGCAGGCCCATCGGGTTGGCTTCGTACATCAGGCGCAGCTTGCCGGCCTTGCCCGGGTCCTTCTTGTCCCACGGATAGATGAAGATGCCGCCGCGGGTCAGGATGCGGTGCACGTCGGCCACCATGCTGGCGATCCAGCGCATGTTGAAGTTCTTGCCGCGCGCGCCCTCGCTGCCGGCGAGCAGGTCGGCCACGTAGTGCTGCATCGGCGCCTCCCAGTGGCGCTGGTTGGACATGTTGATCGCGAACTCGGCGGTGTGCTCGGGAATGCGCATGTTGGCCTGGGTCAGCAGGAAGCTGCCTTCCTCGCGTTCCAGGGTGAAGGCGTGGGTGCCGTGGCCCAGGGTCAGCACCAGCATCGTGCTGGGGCCGTAGATGCAGTAGCCGGCGGCGACCTGGGCGGTGCCCGGTTGCAGGAAGTGTTCGTCGCCGGGCTTGTCGGTGCCGGGCGGCGCGCGCAGCACCGAGAAGATGGTGCCGACGGAGACGTTGACGTCGATGTTGGAGCTGCCGTCCAGCGGGTCGAACAGCAGCAGGAAATCGCCGCTGGGATACTTGTCCGGCACCGGCTGGCTGTGGTCCATCTCCTCCGATGCGCACGCGGCCAGATGCCCGCCCCAGGCGTTGGCTTCGAGCAGGATGTCGTTGCTGAGCACGTCCAGTTTCTTCTGCGCCTCGCCCTGCACGTTGCCGGTACCGGCGTCGCCGAGCACGCCGCCCAGGGCGCCCTTGCTGACCGCGATGGAGATGCGCTTGCACGCGCGCGAGACGATGGTGATGAGCTGGCGCAGTTCCGGGCCGATGCGGCCGGCGTGCTGTTCTTCGATCAGGAAGCGGGTCAGCGAGGTTCGCGACATGGGCGCAGGCAGCCTTTGGTGGGGGAAGGCGCCTATTGTCGCGGCTGTTGCATGAGATTTCGATTAGCGGCAGAGCAATGGCGTGCAGAAGCGCCGCATCGCCAAGGGCCGAGGGGAGATTGGTGCGTGCGGAAGGCGCCATGAGTCGGGGCTGCAGCCCCTCCCACACCAGGCAGGCAATCGCAGGCACAAAAAAAGCCGGAAGCGCGCGCGCTTCCGGCTTCGTGTTGCGGTACCGCGCGCGATCAGCCCTTGTGCACGGTGGCCACGGCCTGGGTCACGTAGTCCAGGTTGGCCTGGCTCAGCGCGGCCACGCAGATGCGGCCGGTGCCGACGGCGTAGATGCCGAACTCTTCGCGCAGCCGGTCCACCTGCGCCTTGCTCAGGCCCGAGTAGGAGAACATGCCGGCCTGCTGCTGGATGAAGCCGAACTCCGGCGCACCGAGGGCGGCCAGCTTCTGCACCATGCCGGCACGCAATGCGTGGATGCGCTCGCGCATCTCGGTCAGCTCCTGCTCCCACATCGCGCGCAGCTCGGGGCTGGTGAGCACGCCGGCCACCAGCGCAGCGCCGTGCGTGGACGGGCTGGAGTAGATGGTGCGGATGATGCGCTTGACCTGCGACTGCACCGCCTTGCTCTCGGCCGCGGTGGCCGAGACCACCGACAGCGCGCCGACGCGCTCGCCGTACAGCGAGAACGACTTGGAGTACGAGCTGGCGACCACGTAGCTGTCCACGCCGGCTTCGGCCAGCAGGCGCACCGCGTAGGCGTCTTCGTCGATGCCCTTGTCGAAGCCCTGGTAGGCGATGTCGACGAACGGGAACAGGTTGCGTTCCTTCAGCAGCGCGGCGACCGTGCGCCACTGCTCCTGGGTCAGGTCGGCGCCGGTCGGGTTGTGGCAGCAGGCATGCAGCAGCACCACAGTGCCCGGCGCGAGCTTGTTCAGGTCGGCGAGCATGCCGTCGAAGTTCAGGCCGTGCGTGGCCGCATCGAAATAGGTGTAGTCGACCACGTCGAAGCCGGCGGCCGAGAACACCGCGCGGTGGTTCTCCCAGCTCGGGTTGCTGATGGCGATGGTCGAGGTGGACAGCAGCTTCTTCAGCAGGTCCGCGCCCACGCGCAGCGCGCCGCTGCCGCCGATGGTCTGCGAGGTGGCGACACGGCCGGCGGCCAGCAGCGGCGACTCGGCGCCGAACAGCAGCTTCTGCGTGGCCAGGTCGTACGCCGGCAGGCCGTCGATCGGCAGGTAGCCGCGCGGTTTGGCGTCCTGCGCCAGCTGCCGCTCGATCTGCTGGACGGCGCGCAGCAGCGGGATGCGGCCGTTCTCGTCGTAATAGATGCCCACGCCCAGGTTGACCTTGGTCGGGCGGGAATCGGCGTTGTAGGCCTCGGTCAGGCCCAGGATCGGGTCGCCTGGGACCTGTTCCACGTTTGCAAAGAAGGACACGGCGGTACTCGTTTGGTGGCGAAAGGTGGGGGCCGGGAGGGACCGGAGCCGGCACGGTCAAACACCCCATCCTAGCAAACGCAGGCCTTGCGTGGCGGGGCTTTGCGCCAGGGCGCGTCATCAATCCCCAAGCAGATCGCGCCGCTCGTGTGCGTGCACGAGGCAAGCAATAGAAGGCGTGGAGGATGGTTCCGCCCGGGCGATGACGTAGCGCCGATGGCGCACAAGAGCGGCCCTGTGCGTTGGGCCTGTCAGGCCGCTAGCCGGTACCCTGCGGCTTGACCTGACCGCCAGTCATGCGTTGCGCCACGCAGCACCGGCTGGCGACCTGACAGACCCAACGCGACCTACTCGGGAATCGATGACACGCCCTCCGCGGCGTGCGGCCGGGCGGCGCATGCGCGATGATGCGCGCATGCCCAATCGCCATCCTCTCGCTCTGCTCTGCGGCCTCTGCGCCGCGGGGCTGTCGCCCGTCGTCTGCGCCGCCGAGGCCGATGCCGATCCCGCCACCCTGCCGGTCGTGCAGGTGCAGGCCGCACGGGTCAGCGGGGTGGACGATTTCGACCTGCCCGCCTCGCTGACCGCGATCAGCGTCGGCGACAGCAACCGTACCGGCGTGCAGGTCGCCGAGGCCTTGGCCGGCGTGCCCGGGTTGCTGGCGCGCTATCGCCAGAACTATGCGCAGGACACCCAGCTGTCGATCCGCGGCTTCGGCGCGCGCTCGGCGTTCGGCGTGCGCGGCGTTCGCCTGCTGCTGGACGGCATCCCGGCGACGATGCCGGACGGCCAGGGCCAGTTGTCGCACTTCAACATGCTGGGCGCCGAGCGCATCGAGGTGCTGCGCGGCCCGTTCTCGGCGCTGTACGGCAACTCCTCCGGCGGCGTGGTGCAGTTGTGGAGCGCCGACGGCGCGCCCGACGATCCGTGGCGGCTGCGCAGCACCGTCGGCAGCAACGGCACGTATAGCGCCGGGGCGCAGCTGCAGGGCCAGCAAGGCGACGTGCACTACAACGTGGCCGCCACCCATTTCCGCACCGACGGCTATCGCGACCACAGCCAGGCGCGGCGCGAATCGGTCAACGCCAAGTTCGGGTTCGACCTGGCCCCCGGCCGGCGCCTGGACCTGGTGCTGAACTACCTGGACGCGCCGTGGGCACAGGACCCGCTGGGCCTGACCCGCGCCCAGTTCCATGCCGATCCGCAGCAGGCCACCGCCGTGGCGACCCAGTTCGATACGCGCAAGTCCACGCGCCAGGCGCAGGCCGGGGCGATCTTCACCCAGCAGGTGGATCAGCAGACCTGGCGGCTGATGGGCTATGCCGGGCGCCGCGACGTGCAGCAGTACCTGGCGGTGCCGGTGGCGGTGCAGGCCAATCCGCTGCATGCCGGCGGGCTGATCGACCTGGACGGCGACTACGGCGGCGTGGACGCGCGCTGGGCGTGGCAGGGCGAGCTCGGCGGGCGTCCGTTTCAGCTCACCGTCGGCGCCAATGCCGACCGCCAGAAGCAGCACCGCACCGGCTACGAGAACTTCGTCGGCAGCACGCTGGGGGTGAAGGGCCGGCTGCGCCGCGACCAGGAGGACCAGGTGCAGAACGTGGACCAGTTCGCCCAAGCCTGGTGGCAGTTCAGCGAGCGCTGGTCACTGCTGGCCGGCCTGCGCCACAGCCAAGTGCGCTTCCGCTCCGACGACGCCTACATCGTCGGCCGCAATCCGGACGACAGCGGCCGCACCGATTATTCGGCGACCACGCCGGTGGCCGGGGTGGTGTTCCGCGCCAACGACGACCTGCGCTTCTACGCCTCGGCCGGCCGCGGCTTCGAGACGCCGACCTTCAACGAGCTGGGCTATCGCAACGACGGCGGCGCCGGCTTGGCGCTGGACCTGTCCGCGGCCAAGAGCGAGAACCTGGAACTGGGCGCGAAATGGCGCGACCAGGCCGGCGCGGCGTGGGAAGCGGCGCTGTTCCGCGCCAACACCGACGACGAACTGGCGGTGGCCAGCAACACCAACGGCCGCAGCACCTACCGCAACATCGGCCGCACCCGCCGCCAGGGCGCCGAAGCCAGCTACCTGCTGCCGCTGGGCGACACCGCGCAGCTGCAGCTGTCCTACACCTGGCTGCAGGCGACCGTGCGTCAGGCCTACCTGACCTGCGCCAGCAGCGGCTGCGCCACGCCCACCGCGCAGGTGGCGGCCGGTTCGCGCCTGCCCGGGGTGCCGCGCCAGCAGTTCTTCGCGCGCTGGCAGTGGCAGCCGCGCGCGTGGCAGTTCGCGGTCGAAGCGGTGGCCGCCGGCGACACCGTGGCCAACGACCTGGCCACCGAAACCGCACCCGGCTACGCGCTGCTGAACCTGGAGGCCTCGCGCCGCTGGAGCACCGCGCACGGCGCGCTGCGCACCTTCGCGCGCATCGACAACGCGCTCGATCACGCCTACATCGGCTCGGTCATCGTCAACGACGGCAATGGCCGCTACTACGAGCCGGGACCGGATCGCGGCTATACGGTTGGGTTGCAGTGGGATTTCGCGCATTGAGGTGGTGCGGCTGGGCGCACCGCATTGCATTGGCTCGCCGCAACTAGAGGGTTGCCGTGTATCAGCTGCATCCGAGCGCCGCACTGCGCCAGCATTTCGGCGACCGCCCCTACCAAGGCGCGGCGCCGTGGGACGCGGAATTCCTGTTTGTCGGCCTGGACGCGAACTATGCGCCGGATATCGAATCCAGTCCGGTGTTCGCGGAGGTGCTGCGCTATCACCAGGATGGCGCCGATTTCTGGCAGCGCCATGGCGTACACCACCCTTTCCTGCTGCCGGCGTATCGCGGCGACGGGCGCCGTTATCACCGTAGTTTCGCGCGCTTGGGCTTTCTTCCACAGGACGCGGCGCAGGTGTCCTTCGTCGAGTTGCTGCATGTCCCAACGGTCGGGCGCAGCAAGTTGGTGGCGGCGGATCTGGACATCGCGCATCTGCGCATGATTGATGCTGCCATGCGCTGCGGTTCGGCCCGCCATGTGTTCGTGTCGGCGGGAGTGGCGCGGCTGATGCGCGCAACGCAGCTGTTTGCCTGGTTGCCAACGCAGCCGATCATAGGCGCGGCGTTGCGGCTGTTGTTCGCCGACTCGCAGCGACAGATCTACCAACATTTGCATCTTTCCAACTACGGGAAGTTTCAGGCGCAGCTCGAGCGCGAGGCCGAGGCAGTGGCAAACATGCTGCGGCAGCGGCGAACACGTTCCGCCTGAGTCTGGACACAGGATGTCGCACGTTGGTCGGCGCGTGTTTTCACAAACGGCCGCTAGCGACGCTTAGACGGGAGCACCGATCGAACGGCGGTCCACGGGCTTGGCAGGCATGCATCCACGACCTGCATGCCACGTGGAATGCCGTCGCGACGGGTGCCGCTGCATGGATGGTCCATGCAGGCGCCGACCTCGCCGAGGCGTTGCCGTGGAAGACAAACTCGATCGGTTGCTGGCCGATATCGCTCGCCTCAAGCAGATGCTCGAGGCGGACAAGACCCCGGCCGAGCGCCTCTTCTGGATCATGGAGAAGACGCTGGGGCCGCTGGCGATCGCGGTACTGGCGTTCTACGGCAATGCCGCCGCCGACAAGATTTCCGCAGGCCAGCTGGCGCTGGCCAGGCTCAGCGTGCAGGACAAGCAGAACGAGTTCGCGCGCACGCTGCAGAGCAAGTACGTCGAGCTGTTCTATGCCGACATCACCTCGGGCGACCCGGATCGGCAAGGCAATGCGCTGGGCCTGCTGCGGCTGATGGATCCGCAGCTGGCGCTGCAACTGGCGACGTTCGTCGCGTCCAATCCCGCCGCGTCGCCGGCGATCAGGACCCGGGCCGAAGCCACCCGGCTACAGATCCAGCGCGATGGCAGGCACGGTGGGTTGGTGCCGAAAATGCATAGCCCGCCGCCGTCGGATGTCGCATTTGCGCCGAACGAGGACGAACATATCCGTGCGGCATTGCAGTGATATGCAGCTGCCCATGGCAGCCGTTTCTCGCGCACGCTTACAGCAGGTCTGTAGGAGCGGCTTCAGCCGCGACAGACATTCCGGCAGAGCCTGTCGCGGCTGAAGCCGCTCCTACAGGATGCATTGCCGGCACGTGCATGAGAAAACGTTGTCGCGCCGAATCGCAGCGGATGCGGTCGATGGAGCGCGATCGCCACGTATCGCGTCGTCTGCCGCGTCGCGGTCGTGTCTGGACCGTGTGTCTCTTGGGCCGCTGTCGCTCAGTGCGCGCCGAGTCCGAGCCGGCGGTACAGCGTGCTGCGGCTGACGCCGAGCTGGCGTGCGGCGCGGGCGACGTTGCCGCCGCACGCATCCAGCGCCTGGCGCATGGCCGCCAGGGCGAGGCTGTCCAGATCGGTCGCGTGCGGTGAGGCGCTCGCAGGCACCGCCGACAGTTCGCCGTGCGCTCCGCCCTGCCCTGGCACCGCATCGCCGCCGCCCGCGCGCATGCCGCGCGCCGCGCCGGGCAAATAGGCCGGCAACGCATCGACGTCCACCACGGCACCGGCGTCGCTCAGTGCAACCAAGGTGCGCAGGCAGGCCACCAGCTGGCGCAGGTTGCCCGGCCATGGATAGGCGCTCAGCGTGGCCAGCGCCGCGTCGGTCAGGCGCCGGCCCTGCCCTACCCGCGCCCACAGTTCCTGCACCAACGCACGCCGGTCCGGATGCGCGCTCAGCGCCGGAATCTGCACGCTGTGATGGGCAATGCGGTAATACAGGTCGGGACGGAAACGCCGCTCGGCCATCGCCTCGTCCAGGTCGCGATGGGTGGCGCAGATCAGCGCGAAATCCAGCTTCACCGGTTTGCCGCCGCCCAGCGGCAGCAGCTCGCGTTCCTGCAGGACGCGCAGCAGGCGCGGCTGCAGCGCCGGCGGCATGTCGCCGATTTCGTCCAGGAACAGCACGCCGCCGTCGGCCTGGCGCAGCAGGCCTGGGCTGCCGTGTTTGCGCGCGCCGGTGAAGGCGCCGTCCTCGTAGCCGAACAGTTCGGCTTCGATCAGGCCTTCCGGCAGCGCCGCGCAGTTGACCGCGACGAACGGCTTGCCGGCGCGCGCGCTGCGCCGATGCAGTTCGCGCGCGAACACTTCCTTGCCGGTGCCGGTCTCGCCCTGCACCAGCACCGGCAATTGCGCATCGAGCACGCGTCGCGCGCGTTCCAGCGCCAGTTCCTGTGCGGCATCGAACAGCGGCGCATCGGCGCCGTGCTGCGCACGCGTGGCCGCGGACACGGTGATCGGCGGCTGCTGCGAACGCCGCCGCGGCCGCGTGTCGCCGATGCTGTCGACACGCCCGTGCAGGGCGCGGCCCTGCAGGTCGAACACGCTGCCCTGCTGGCGCAGCCGCGACAGCGGCTCTTCGAACAAGGCCGCGTACGGCGCGCGGCCCAGGTCGTGCCGCTCCAGCCCGAACAGGCGCAGGCCGGCCTGGTTGGCCGCGACCAGCTTGCCGTTGCGGAACGCGAGCAGGCCTTCGCGCGCGGTGCCGAGCAGCGCCGGATCGTGGTGCACACGCAGCAGTTCGCACTCGGCGATGCCGTCGTCGAAGTAGCGGTGCTCGATGCTGGCCACTGCCATCCGCGCCAGGCCCAGCGCGTGCATGTGCTGCACGCTGGCGTCGCCGGAAATGTCCAGTACGCCGGCCAGCTGGCCGTAGGGATCGAAGATCGGCACCGCGGCGCAGCTGAGGATCTGGTGCGGCGCGAAGTAATGCTCGCCGCCACGCACTTCCAACGAGCGGCTCTCGACGATGGCGGTGCCGATCGCATTGGTGCCGACCTGGGTCTCGCTCCAGCATGCGCCCGGCATCAGCGCCACGCGCCCGGCCTTGTCGAGGAAGCCCGGGCTGCCTTCGGCGTCGAGGATCCAGCCGGCCTCGTCGGTCAGCAGCACGATGCTGCCGGTGGCGGTGGCATCGCCGGCCAGGCCTTCCAGTTCGGCGCGGGCCAGCCGCCACAGGCGTTCGTGCGCCTCGCGCAGTTCGCGCAGGCGCGGCGCGCTGACCGGCTCGATCGGCGGCGTGCCCTGCGCCGCTAGGCCCAGGCGCTGGCAGCGCTGCCACGACTGCAGGATGGTGTCGGGCACCTGGCCGACCGGGGCGCCGCCGCGCTCGAAGAAGATCCGGCGGGCGTGGCCGAGCTGGTGCTGCGATTGCTGTTGCGCCATGACGGCTCCGCTGTCGCAAATTGCGACAGGTGTTGGGACAGGTGTTCCGATAAACACCACATCTGCCGCCGCCGTGCAATCGTCACGCGTGACGCGCTGCAACAGGAATGCAGGCGCCGCGTCGACGGGCTGCGGCGCGCGGCCATGACGCAGCGCAACAGCCAAAACCTGGCATCGCTCTTGCGGTTACCGCCTACCTGGATGGGCCTGTCCCATTCCTTTCCCACCGCCGCAGGAGACACCGATGAACGCCGTCACCACCGCCAAGCCGCATGCCACCGATCCGCAATCCATCTTCAAGTCGCGCTACGGCAATTTCATCGGCGGGCAATGGGTGGAACCCAAGAGCGGCCAGTACTTCGAAAACACAACGCCGATCACCGGCAAGGTATTCACCTCGGTGGCGCGCTCCAACGCGCAGGACATCGAGGCCGCGCTGGACGCGGCGCACGCGGCCAAGGACGCCTGGGGCAAGACCTCGGCCACCGAGCGCAGTAATGCATTGCTGAAGATCGCCGACCGCATCGAGCAAAATCTCGAGCTGCTGGCCTATGCCGAGACCTGGGACAACGGCAAGCCGCTGCGCGAGACGCTCAACGCCGACGTACCGCTGTGCGCCGACCACTTCCGCTACTTCGCCGGCGCCATCCGCGCGCAGGAAGGCGGCATCTCCGAGATCGACAGCGACACCATCGCCTACCACTTCCACGAACCGCTGGGCGTGGTCGGGCAGATCATCCCGTGGAACTTCCCGCTGCTGATGGCGTGCTGGAAGCTGGCGCCGGCGATCGCCGCCGGCAACTGCGTGGTGATGAAGCCGGCCGAGCAGACCCCGGCCTCGATCCTGGTGCTGATGGAAGTGATCGGCGACCTGCTGCCGCCGGGCGTGCTCAACGTGGTCAACGGCTTCGGCCTGGAAGCGGGCAAGCCGCTGGCCAGCAGCCCGCGCATCGCCAAGATCGCCTTCACCGGCGAGACCACCACCGGCCGGCTGATCATGCAGTACGCCAGCCAGAACCTGATCCCGGTGACGCTGGAGCTGGGCGGCAAGTCGCCGAACATCTTCTTCGCCGACGTGATGGCCGAGGACGACGATTTCCTGGACAAGGCGATCGAAGGCTTCGTGCTGTTCGCCTTCAACCAGGGCGAGGTATGTACTTGCCCATCGCGCGCGCTGATCCAGGAGTCGATCTACGACAGGTTCATGGAGAAGGCGCTCAAGCGCGTGGCCGCGATCAAGCAGGGCAATCCGCTGGATCCCAACACCATGGTCGGCGCGCAGGCCTCCAGCGAGCAGCTGGAGAAGATCCTGTCCTACATCGACATCGGCAAGCAGGAAGGCGCCGAGGTGCTGATCGGCGGCGAGCGCAACGCCCTCGACGGCGAGCTGGCCGGCGGCTTCTACGTTAAGCCGACCGTGTTCAAGGGTCACAACAAGATGCGCGTGTTCCAGGAGGAGATCTTCGGACCGGTGGTGTCGGTGACCACGTTCAAGGACGAGGCCGAGGCGTTGGCGATCGCCAACGACACCCTGTACGGATTGGGCGCCGGCGTGTGGAGCCGCGATGCGTCGCGGCTGTACCGCATGGGCCGCGCGATCCAGGCCGGACGGGTGTGGACCAACTGCTACCACGCCTATCCGGCGCATGCCGCGTTCGGCGGCTACAAGCAGTCGGGCATCGGCCGCGAGAACCACAAGATGATGCTCGACCACTACCAGCAGACCAAGAACCTGCTGGTCAGTTACTCGCCGAAGGCGCTGGGCTTCTTCTGAGTTCGGCGCGGCGCGGGGCAGGGCGGCGGCGCGCTTGCAGCCGCCGCCCCGCCGCCGCGTGGCCCGACTGATTTGGATCAAGGCACCCCGTCGCCGGACGCGCGATGGTGACGTCATCGTTTTCCACAGGAGCGTTTCGATGGACAAGACAATGAAGGCCGCGGTGGTACGCGAATTCGGCAAGCCGCTGACGATCGAGGAAGTGGAGGTGCCGCGGCCGCAGGCCGGCGACATCCTGGTCAAGATCGAGGCCTGCGGCGTGTGCCATACCGACCTGCACGCGGCCGAGGGCGACTGGCCGGTGAAGCCGAACCCGCCGTTCATTCCCGGCCACGAGGGCGTGGGTCATGTGGTCGCGGTCGGCGCCGGCGTGGACCACGTCAAGGAAGGCGACCGGGTCGGCATTCCGTGGCTGTATTCGGCCTGCGGGCATTGCGAGCACTGCCTGGGCGGCTGGGAGACGCTGTGCGAGGCGCAGCAGAATTCCGGCTACTCGGTCAACGGCGGTTTCGCCGAATACGCGCTGGCCAACGCCAACTACATCGGCCATCTGCCGAAGAACATCGGCTTCGTCGAGATCGCGCCAATCCTGTGCGCGGGCGTCACCGTGTACAAGGGCCTGAAGGTCACCGATACCAAGCCCGGCAACTGGGTGGTGATCTCCGGCATCGGCGGGCTCGGCCACATGGCCGTGCAGTACGCCAAGGCGATGGGCCTGAACGTGGCCGCGGTGGACGTGGACGACGCCAAGCTAGCGCTGGCCAGGCGGCTGGGCGCCACGGTGACGGTGAACGCGCTGACCACCGATCCGGTGGCCTACCTGAAGAAGGAGATCGGCGGCGCGCACGGCGCGCTGGTCACCGCGGTGTCGCCGAAGGCGTTCGAGCAGGCGATCGGCATGGTCCGCCGCGGCGGCACGGTGTCGCTGAACGGGTTGCCGCCGGGCCAGTTCCCGCTGGACATCTTCGGCATGGTGCTCAACGGCGTGACCGTGCGCGGCTCCATCGTCGGCACGCGCCTGGACCTGCAGGAATCGCTGGAATTCGCCGAGCAGGGCAAGGTCGCCGCGACCGTGGCCACCGCCACGCTGGAGAACATCAACGAGGTGTTCGCGCGCATGCGCGCCGGCCAGATCGAAGGCCGCATCGTGCTGGACATGGCCGCCTGATGGACGCCGCCGCGCCCGAATCCGGCGTGCCGCTGCAGGTGCTGGCGACGTTGCCGGCGCTGCAGCTGATCGACACGTTGCGCACGCGGCACGGGCCGGTGCTGTTCCACCAGTCGGGCGGCTGTTGCGACGGGTCCTCGCCGATGTGCTATCCGCAGGACGACTTCATCGTCGGCGACCGCGACGTACAGCTGGGCGAGATCGGCGGCGCGCCGTTCTATATCAGCGCCTCGCAGTTCGAATACTGGAAGCACACCCAGCTGATCATCGACGTGGTGCCCGGGCGCGGCGGCATGTTCTCGCTGGAGAACGGCGAGGGCGTGCGCTTCCTGGTGCGCTCGCGGCTGTTCGGCGACGCGGAGTATGCGGCGTTGCAGGCGGCGGGGAAGGTCTCGCGGAACGCACCGCCCCTTGTAGGAGCGGCTTCAGCCGCGACAGGCTGCATGAATCGACAGATCCTGTCGCGGCTGAAGCCGCTCCTACAGGGGGCGATGGCGCTGGCCTATGGCGCCTTGGATGGCACGAACGGCGAGACCGGATCGCTGGCCGGGAAGGTCTCTTCCAGCGCTTCGTCCTGGTTGGCATCGGCATGGTGCTTGTGCGCGTGTTCCTCGCTGGCGCTATCGGCCGCGTCGGCGTCGGGCGCATGGCGGTCGGCGCCGGTGCGCGGCTCGTGTTCGACGATGGTGTCGGGGCGGTCGCCGGCGCCGCGGTCCTCGCGGTCCTGGGCGTCGCGCTTGCCGCGTTGTTCGCCGGGAACCGGGTCGTTGCGACGCAGCGGGTCGGTGGGTGTGGACATGGCCGATTCCTCCTGTTGGGGTTGGGAACGTGCGTACAGTGCAGCGCGATGGCGGTGAAGCCGCTGCGAATCGCAATGCGTCCACATCGCTGTCACGAACGCCTAACGGCGCCGGCGCTACTGCTGCCATCCCCATGCCGCCGATGCCGCCCGGAGCTTCCGCCATGTGCCCCAGCGCCCGCCCCGATCCACTGTTGTTCAATGCCCACCTGGATCCGTTGCCGGCCACGCTGCCGCATGGTCCCGACGACGCTGCAGGTCCGCGCCCGCACGACGCCGCGGACTACCGCCAATACAGCCTGGCCGACTATCGCCAGCGCCGCGACCGCCACGGCACCCCGTGGCGCGACCTGTGCCCGGCCTATGCGTTCGCGCTGCGCACCCATGCCGGCGGCTGGCCGCGCGCGCCCATGGCCGACACCGACGGCGAACTGGCCGCGCACTGGGAACAGGTCCGCGGCGAATCGCAGCTGGACTGGGGCCAGGCACGGCCGGTGATCGAGGATGCGTGGCAGGCGCTGGACCATCTGCCGGCGCCGGCACTGCACCTGGAGGCGCACTGATGGCGCGTCCGATCTGGACCGGCACCCTGTCTTTCGGCCTGCTCAACGTGCCGGTGGCGCTGATGTCCGGCGAACGCCGCGTCGACCTGCACTTCCGCATGCTCGATGCGCGCGACAAGCGCCCGATCCGCTTCGAGCGGGTCAACGCCGACACCGGCG
>Ga0308160_10003600_pt1 | contig 17336 bp, 9 predicted proteins | sample PhyFR1_FD_201036 | JGI IMG/M metagenome (GOLD analysis project Ga0308160, IMG submission 201036) | Phyllosphere microbial communities from UC Gill Tract Community Farm, Albany, California, United States - DLSLF.R1 | ecosystem: Host-associated > Plants > Phyllosphere > Unclassified | place: USA...
TAGCGGCGCAAGAAGCGTTCGCGGTTGACCGCAGACTTGTTCTTGCCCTGCAAGCGTCGGTCGATGAGGTAAGTCAAAACAGGCCTCCTGCTGAAATTCGCGGCGGGCCGGATTCCTTCCCGGTCCCCCTATAGTAACGCGCCTCGACCCAACGTGGTTGGCGTCGCGGACATCCGTGGGACCAAGCCTACAGTCCTACTTGATGGACGCCTCGTGTTAGCGCCACGAGGGTTCGAGAAACCGTAGCGAGCGGAAGCCTGGGTGGTCGAGAAGCGCAGCCGTACTTACGGTACGGCGAGCATCGCAGACCGGCCAGGCGACGCGCAGTAGGTTTATCGAACCCTCATCACGACGATTTGCGTACCCGCAGATACCATTCGCACAGCAATCGCACCTGTTTCGGCGTGTAGCCTTTCTCGACCATGCGCGCCACGAAGTCGGCATGCTTGGTCGCATCCTCGGCACTCGCCTTCGCATTGAACGAGATCACCGGCAGCAATTCCTCGGTGTTCGAGAACATTTTCTTCTCGATCACCGTGCGGAATTTTTCGTAGCTGGTCCAGGCCGGATTCTTGCCGCCGTTGGTCGCACGCGCCCGCAGGCCGAAGTTGACGATCTCGTTGCGGAAATCCTTCGGGTTCGAAATGCCCGCCGGCTTCTCGATCTTTTCCAGTTCGGCGTTCAGCGACTCGCGATCAAAGCTTTCGCCGGTATCCGGATCGCGGAATTCCTGGTCCTGGATCCAGAAGTCGGCAAAGGTCACGTAGCGGTCGAAGATGTTCTGGCCGTATTCCGAGTAGCTTTCCAGGTAGGCGGTCTGGATTTCCTTGCCGATGAAATCGACGTAGCGCTGGGCCAGGTGCTCCTTGATGTACGACATGTAGCGCTGTTCGGTCTCGGGCGGGAACTGCTCGCGCTCGATCTGCTGTTCGAGCACGTACAGCAGGTGCACCGGATTGGCCGCCACTTCGGTATTGTCGAAGTTGAAGACCTTGGACAGGATCTTGAAGGCGAAGCGGGTGGACAGGCCGTTCATGCCCTCGTCGACGCCGGCATAGTCGACGTACTCGTGCATCGACTTGGCTTTCGGATCGGTGTCCTTCAGGTTTTCGCCGTCGTACACCAGCATCTTCGAATAGATGCTCGAGTTTTCCGGATCCTTCAGGCGCGACAGGATCGCGAACTGCGACATCATGCGCAGCGTGCCCGGCGCGCACGGCGCCTTGTCGAGCGAGGAATTGCGCAGCAGCTTGTCGTAGATCTTGATTTCGTCCGACACGCGCAGGCAATACGGCACCTTGACGATATAGATCCGGTCGAGGAAAGCCTCGTTGTTGCGGTTGTTGCGGAAGGTCTTCCATTCCGATTCGTTGGAGTGGGCCAGCACGATGCCCTCGAACGGAATCGCGCCGAAGCCTTCGGTGCCTTTATAGTTGCCTTCCTGGGTCGCGGTGAGCAGCGGGTGCAGCACCTTGATCGGGGCCTTGAACATCTCGACGAATTCCATCAGGCCCTGGTTCGCCAGGCACAGGCCGCCCGAATAGCTGTAGGCGTCCGGATCGTCCTGGGCGTAATCCTCGAGCTTGCGGATATCGACCTTGCCGACCAGCGAAGAAATGTCCTGGTTGTTTTCGTCGCCCGGTTCGGTCTTGGCGATCGCGATCTGTTTCAGGATCGACGGGTAGCGCTTGACGACGCGGAACTTGTTGATGTCGCCGCCGAATTCGTGCAGGCGCTTGACCGCCCACGGGCTCGGCACGTTGCGCAGGTAGCGGCGCGGAATGCCGTAGTCCTCCTCGAGGATGGCGCCATCTTCCGTTTCGCTGAACAGGCCGAGCGGCGATTCGTTCACCGGCGAACCCTTGATCGCATAGAAGGGCACCTGTTCCATCAGGGATTTGAGCTTTTCGGCGATCGACGATTTGCCGCCACCCACCGGGCCCAGCAAATACAGGATCTGCTTGCGTTCTTCCAGGCCCTGGGCCGCATGGCGGAAATAGGAAACGACCTGTTCGATCACTTCCTCCATGCCGTAGAACTCGCGGAATGCGGGATAAATCTTGATGACCTTGTTGGCGAAGATGCGCGACAGGCGCGGGTCGAGACGGGTATCGACCAGGGTGGGTTCGCCGATGGCGGCCAGCATGCGCTCGGGAGCGCTGGCGTAAGTCAGGGGGTCTTTCTTGCAAAGCTGCAGATACTCCGACAGGGAATATTCCTCTTCCCGGGTACGCTCATAGCGGGCTGCGTAGTTATCAAAAATGGTCATGTGAATGTCCTCTAATGTGCTAACACTGAATCACTGTCCGGCAACCGATGAAAGACGGTTGCCCAAGCCCGGCCGGATGAGACTTCCGCAGCATGCTGGTGCTGCCCGTCGGGTCGCCATCGAAGTTTGGCAGTCAGGATGCCTGACACGAAACGGAGGGCGACGTTCTTGTTGTCCGGTTTTTTTGAGGACCGCGGAAACGCTGCATGCAACAATTTCCGTGACGTGTACCGGTTGGTTAGCGCCCGCTGAGAGCGTCTTCTTACGCTTATGAAATTTATTATGTGCTTATTAGTTCCCGAAGTCAAAACCGTGTCACGTGCCTGTGTGAACTGATTTCAAGTCCTTGAAACGAATAAGGAAATAAGGTTTTTGAAGAGTCCGCTGCGATGGGGTTGCAGGCCTCTGGACATTGTCCGGATGGGGCTGTCAGGTGGGACTTTTGGCGCCACGAAAACCCATCAAGTTTATCAAATGGTAAATGGATAGTGCACTATCTTGCTAAGCAGTGGCGCACGCATATCGCAGTCGCGATTTACAAAAATTCCAGACTGAAATGAGGCTGCTTCGCGCATGCGCTACACTCTCTTCCAATGTCCGAATCGACCCGATCCACCATGGAGATCACCATGCTGAACGAACCCTTGCGCCGCATGTTGCAGGCGATGCCTAAAGCAGAATTGCACATCCATATCGAGGGCTCGCTCGAGCCCGAACTGATATTTGAGTTCGCGCAAAGGAACGGCGTTTCGCTCCCCTATGCCTCGGTCGAAGCGTTGCGTCAAGCGTACGCTTTCACTGATCTGCAATCGTTCCTGGACATTTATTATGCAGGTGCAAGCGTTTTGCTGACCGAGCAGGATTTCTACGACATGACCGCGGCCTACCTGGCGCGCGCCGCCGCCGACAACGTGCGCCACACCGAAATCTTCTTCGATCCGCAGACCCACACCGCGCGCGGTGTGCCGTTCGAGACCGTCATCAACGGCATCTGGCGCGCCTGCCAGGACAGCCCGGTGAGCGCCAGCCTGATCATGTGCTTCCTGCGCCACCTGTCCGAGGACGAGGCCCTCGCCACGCTGGAGCAGGCGCTGCCGTACCGCGACAAGATCATCGGCGTCGGCCTCGATTCGTCTGAGCTCGGCCACCCGCCCGAGAAATTCGCGCGCGTGTTCGAGCGCGCGCGTGCGCTCGGCCTGCACCTGGTGGCGCACGCGGGCGAGGAAGGGCCGCCCAGCTACATCGAAAGCGCGCTCGACGTGCTGCACGCGGAGCGCATCGACCACGGCGTGCGCTGCCTCGACGACCCGGCCCTGGTGCAGCGCCTGGCGCGCGACCGGATGGCGCTGACCGTGTGCCCGCTGTCGAACATCAAGCTGCGCGTGTTCGACGTGATGGGCAGCCACAACCTGCGCATGCTGCTCGATGCCGGCCTGGCGGCCACCGTCAACTCCGACGATCCCGCGTATTTCGGCGGCTACGTCAACGACAACTACCTGGCCGCGTTCGAGGCGCTGCCGCTGGACGCCTCGCACGCACGCCAGCTGGCGGCCAACAGTTTCGAGGCCGCCTTCCTGGCGCCGGAACGCAAGCGCGCCTTCCTCGACGAGGTCGACCGCTTCTTCGCGGCCGTATAAAGCAAAGTACAAAGGAACATCGCCATGCGGCTGCCGTTACTGACCCAAACCCTGCGCATGACCGCGCGCGACTGGCGCGCCGGCGAACTGCGCTTCCTGCTGGTGGCGCTGGTCGTCGCGGTGTCCGCGCTCACCGCGGTCGGCTTTTTCGTCGACCGCATGCGCAGCGGCCTGAATCGCGATGCCCACCAGCTGCTCGGCGCCGACCTGCTGGTGAATGCCGACCAGCCGCTGCCGCTGCCGTGGCGCGCCGAGGCGCAGCGGCGCGGCCTGGTACTGGCCGATACCGTCACCTTCCCCAGCATGGCGCAGGCCGGGCAGGGCGACGACTCGCAGGCCGTGCTGGCCTCGGTGAAGGCGGTGTCGGACGGCTACCCGCTGCGCGGCCAGCTGCGCACGACCACCAGCGCGGACGACGCCAGCGAAGCGCTCGGCGACGCCGCCGGCGGTGTGCCGGCGCCGGGCACGGTCTGGGTCGACGTCAACCTGCTGCCGCCGCTGCGCATCAAGGTCGGCAGCACCATCCAGCTGGGCGACAAGGCCTTCACGGTGGCGCGCCTGATCGCGTCCGAGCCGGACCGCGGCGCCTCCTTCTCGAACTTCGCGCCGCGCGTGATGCTGCCCCTTAGCGACCTAAAGGGCACCGGGCTGGTCGACAACTATGCGCGCGTGACCTATCGCATGCAGGTAGCATCGAAGTCGCCCAACGACATGGCCTCGATCGCGGCCTACGAACGCTGGCTGCGCGCCCGCATCGAGGCGGATAACGTGAAGGGCGTACGCATCGAGACGCTGGAAAACGGCCGGCCCGAGATGCGCAACACGCTCGACCGCGCCGAGCGCTTCCTGGCGCTGGTCAGCCTGCTGTCGGCGATGCTGGCGGCGGTGGCCGTGGCGATGGCGGCGCGCCGCTTCATGCAGCGCCACCTCGACGCCTGCGCCATGCTGCGCTGCCTCGGCATGACCCAGAACGAGGTCGGCCTGATGTTCCTGTTGGAGTTCGCGCTGGTTGGCCTCGCCGGCAGCCTGCTCGGCGTGCTGGCCGGCTTCGGCGCCCACTTCGTGCTGCTCGAGATGATCGGGCGCCTGATCCCGGCCGAGCTGCCGCCGGTGTCGCCGCTGCCGGCGCTGCAGGGCATCGCCACCGGCATGCTGCTGCTGGTCGGCTTCGCGCTGCCGCCGGTGCTCCAGCTGCGCAACGTGCCGCACAACCGCGTGATCCGGCGCGAACAGGCGGCGCCCCAGCCGATGGCGCTGGTGACGTATGGCCTGGGCATCGGCGTGTTCTTCGCGCTGCTGCTGTGGCAGGCCGGCGACGCACGCCTGGCGGTGCTGACCGCCGGCGGCTTCCTCGGCGGCCTGGCCGTGTTCGCGCTGGTCGCCTGGCTGGCCCTGGCGGCACTGCGGCGGCTGCGCGGCGCCGCGCGCCACCAGGGCTGGCGCTTCGCGATCACCTCGCTCCAGCGGCGGCCCGGCGCCACCATCGTGCAGGTCGTGTCGCTGTCGCTGGGCCTGATGGCGCTGCTGGTGCTGACCGTGGTGCGGGGCGACCTGATGCAGGCCTGGCGCCTGTCGACGCCGCCCGATGCGCCGAACCGCTTCATCATCAACGTCCAGCCCGACCAGAAGGAGGCGGTCGCGCGCCAGATCCGCGCCGCCGGCGTCAGCGAGCTGCCGCTGTACCCGATGATCCGCGGCCGCCTGGTCGCGGTGAACGGCAAGGAGGTGACGGCCACCACCTACACTGACCCGCGTGCGAAAAGCCTGTCGGACCGCGAATTCAACCTGTCCAGCGTGCCGGACCTGCCGGCCGGGAACGAGGTGGTGGCGGGGCGCTGGTACGACGACAGGCCGGGCATGGCCGAAGCCTCGGTCGAGCAGGGCATCGCCGCCACGCTGCGCCTGAAGCTGGGCGACACACTGCGCTTCGACATGGGCGGCCTGGCCGTTGATGCGAAAGTGACCAGCCTGCGTAAGCTGGAATGGGGCTCGATGCGCGCCAACTTCTTCGTGATCATCAACCCGGCCGCGATGCGCGACGCGCCGACCACCTACATGACCGCCTTCCACCTGCCGGCGAAAGGCATCGGTCTGGCCAACACGCTCACGAGGCAGTTTCCGAACCTGACCGTGGTCGACGTCAGCGGCATCATCCGCCAGCTGCAGGAGGTGCTCGACCAGGTCGTCACCGCGGTCGAGTTCCTGTTCCTGTTCACGCTGGCCTCGGGCGTGCTGGTGCTGTACGCGGCGCTGATGGGATCGCAGGCCGAGCGCACGCGCGAAGCCGGGCTGCTGCGCGCGCTGGGCGCCACCCGCGGCCAGCTGGCGCAGGCGCAGCGCATCGAGTTCGCGCTGGTCGGCGGCCTGTCCGGGCTGCTGGCGGCGTCGGGCGCCGCGGCGCTCGGGTGGGCGCTGGCCGAGTACCAGTTCAAGTTCCCGTGGCATTTCGATCCGACCGTGTGGGTGGCCGGGCTGGTCGTGGGCGCGGTGTGCGCGCTGATCGGCGGCTGGCTGGGCTTGCGTAATGTGCTGCGCCAGCCGCCATTGCAAACGCTGCGAGAAGCAACCTGATGTAGGGTGGACGGCTCAGCCGTCCACGCGTTCAACCGGCGCATGCACTGTCTGAACGCGTGGACAGCGAAGCTGTCCACCCTACCCGCAACGCTACCATCGCGTTATGATTGACGGATGGCTGATACCGACAACACCCAAGAACCCACCCTGTACGAGATCATCGGCGGCGAAAGCCGCCTGCGCGAACTGGTCGACCGCTTCTACGACATCATGCAGCTGGAAGCCGATTTCGCCGGCATCCACGCCATGCACCCGGTCCCGAACGACAGCTCGCGCGAAAAACTGTTCATGTTCCTGTCCGGCTGGATGGGCGGACCCAATCTCTTCATCGAAAAGTACGGCCACCCGATGCTGCGCGCGCGCCACCTGCCGTTCGCGATCGGCACCAGCGAGCGTGACCAGTGGCTGCGCGCGATGGCAATGGCGCTCGAAGACCTCGGCTACGACTACGAACTGCGCCTGCGCCTGATGACGGCCTTCTTCCAGACCGCGGACTGGATGCGGAATCGGCCGCACTAAGAAGCCGCACGAGAACACTATGTCCACCATCGAATTCATCGTCCTCGCGATCGGCCTGGCGGCCGTGATCGCGCTGCAGTTCGCGCTGCTGGCGCGCAGCCGCGCCGGCGCCCGGAACGACGGCTCGGCGCAAGCCTTCGAGCGGCTCGAGCGCGAGCTGCGCCACGAACTGCAGGCCAGCGCCCAGGCCACGCGCCAGGAACTCGTGGCCCACCTGGCGCAGAACCAGGGCGCCACTGCCCAGCAGCTGGAAGCGATGCGCCAGCAGATCCAGATGCACGCGGCCGGCGGACGCGAAGAGCAGGCGCGCACGCTGAAGCGCTTCGCCGACACACTGAACGGCGCACTGGCCAACCTGACCGAATCGAATGCCCAGCGCATGCTCGAAGTGCGCGCCACGCTGGAATCGAAGATCCGCGACCTGCAGAACGACAACGGCAAGCGCCTCGAAGAGATGCGCCAGACCGTCGACGAAAAACTGCATGCGACGCTCGAGACCCGCCTCACAGAGTCGTTCCGCCAGGTGTCCGACCGCCTGGAGCGCGTGCACCAGGGCCTGGGCGAGATGCAGCAGCTGGCGGTCGGTGTCGGCGACCTGAAGCGCGTGCTCACCAACGTCAAGACGCGCGGCACTTGGGGCGAAGTGCAACTGGAGATGCTGCTCGAGCAGGTGCTGACCGTCGACCAGTACGCCAAGAACGTCGAGACGGTGCGCGGGACCAATGCGCGCGTCGAATTCGCGATCAAGCTGCCGGGCGTGGTCGACGGCGGCCCGCCGCTGTGGCTGCCGGTCGACGCCAAGTTCCCGAAAGAGCAGTACGAGCGCCTGGTGGACGCGGCCGACAGCGCCGACGCGGATGGCGTCGCGCGCTTCGGCGCCGAACTGGAACGCGCGGTGCGCAACGAAGCGAAGACCATCTGCGACAAGTACGTGTCGCCGCCGCAGACCACCGATTTCGCGATCCTGTTCCTGCCGACCGAGGGCCTGTATGCCGAAGTGATGCGCCGCCCCGGCCTGGCCGACGATCTGCAGCGTACGCTGCGGGTGACCATTGCCGGCCCGTCCACCTTGAGCGCGCTGCTGAACAGCCTGCAGATGGGCTTCCGCACGCTGGCGCTGGAAAAGCGCTCGTCCGAGGTATGGCAGGTGCTGGGCGCGGTGAAGACCGAATTCGGCAAGTTCGGCGACGTGCTGGCCGCGACCAAGCTGACGCTGGAGCGCGCCGCCAAGAACATCGAAAGCGCGGAAGTGCGCAGCCGGCAGATGGCGCGCAAGCTGAAATCGGTGGAAGCGCTGCCGAACGAGGCGGCGCAGCTGATGCTGGGCACAACGCCCGAGCGCGACGACTGAGCAGGCGCGATCGTCACGGGCCGGCGCCGGGCGTCACACGGGACCGGCGTTTCGTCACACCGCGGCCGGGCGGGCAGGGCCGCTGCCCTACAATCGGAACCATGAAAACACACTTCCGCCATCTCTTCGCCGCCGCCCTGTGCGCCGCGGCCTTCGCCGCTCCCGCCGCCGGCGCCGACTGGAACGGACCGCAGGAACCTTTCGCCCTGTTCGGCAACACCTATTACGTCGGCACCGCCGGCCTGAGCGCCGTGCTGATCACCTCGAAGGCCGGCCACATCCTGGTCGACGGCGCCACGCCGCAAGCCGCGGCGCAGATCGCGCAGCACATCCGCCAGCTCGGCTTCCGGATCGAGGACATCCGCTTCATCCTGACGTCGCACGAACACTTCGACCACGCCGGCGGCATCGCCGAACTGCAGAAGCTGAGCGGCGCCACCGTGCTGGCCAGCCCGGAAGCGGTCAAGGTCCTGCGCAGCGGCCAGCCGGACAAGGGCGACCCGCAATACACCGGTCCGGATGGCGACCTGCCCCCGATGACGCCGGTCGCCAGGGTGCGCGCCGTGCGCGACGGCGAAGTGGTCAAGCTCGGCCCGCTGGCCGTGACCGCCCACTTCACCCCCGGCCACACCCGCGGCGGCACCAGCTGGACCTGGCGCGCGTCGGAAGGTGGCAAGACCGCCGGCATCGTCTACGCCGACAGCCTGAACGCGGTCGCCGCTGACGGCAAGCGCTTCGACGGCAACCCGGGCTACCCGACCGCCCGCGCCGACATCGAGCGCTCGATGGCCACGGTGGCCGGGCTCGAATGCGACGTGCTGGTATCGGCCCATCCGGAATTCAGCGGGCTGTGGGAACGCAAGGCGAAGCAGCCGCAGCTCGGTAATGCGGCCTTCATCGACGGAAATGCCTGCCGCGAGTACGTAGCCAAGGCACGCGAACGACTGCACAAACGACTGGAACTCGACGGAAAGTAGGGTGGACGGCTCCGCCGTCCACGCGTCCAACCATCGTTTGCATCGGCGAATATCCGCTTGACCTTATCCGCATGACGGATCATTCGAAATCCAATCCATCCAATTCTGGACCGCCACCCCAATCGGCCGCATATAACCCCGCCTTCACCCATCGCCCAAACGTCGAATACGGCCATGCCGAGACCTGCTCGACATGGCCATGTTTGACCGGATTGAAATGCACATAATCCATATGCCGCTGCATATCGATGTCATTGCGAATCTGGTGTTCCCAAAAACGCCGTTGCCAGATAGTCGCCTCGCCCCGTTTCAAGCCCGATACGCTCGGTCGTATGCGATATGCATCACCGCAGGCATAGGAAACGCGATGTTTGATTTGCGACCAGCGTTGCGAAAAATCCGTATCGTCCGTCGGCAATGTCCAGATGCAGTGCATGTGGTCAGGTAACAGTACCCAGGCGTCGATGGTGAAAGGGCGAAGTGCGCGGACGGCGTGGAGCGCATCACGTAGTGCCGTACGGATCATCGGGTCGCATAGAATCGGACGGCGATGATAGGCAACGAGTGTGAAGAAGAAGGTGGTACCGGTGTTGGCGCGGCGGAATCGGGACATCGGCGCAGTATGGCCGGTTGCAATGTTGCCGCGATGTGGTGGGTCAAAGAGTGGTTGGACGCGTGGACGGCAGAGCCGTCCACCCTACGTAAGCCCCTCGAACAGCAGCACGTCGACCATATCGCCGGCCTGCACGTTACCCTGCTCATCATGCAGCACCACCATGCAGTTCGCCTCCGACATCGAGCGCAGGATGCCCGAGCCCTGCGATCCGGTGATGCGCACTTCCGGCTGCCCGTCCGCACCGCGCGACAAAATGCCGCGCTGGTATTCGGTGCGGCCCGGCTTCTTGCGGATGGTGGCCGAGGAACGCGCGCGCATCAGTTCGAGCGGCGCTTCCGCCCCCATCATGCGCAGCAGCGCTTCGCGCGCGAAGAAGTAGAACGAGACCATCACCGCCACCGGGTTGCCCGGCAGGCCGAACAGGAAGGCGTTGCGGCCGCTAGAGCCGATGCGGCCGAAGGCCAGCGGGCGGCCCGGGCGCATGCCGATCTTCCAGAAGGTGACGTCGCCCAGGCGCGCCATGATGTCGCGCGTGTAGTCGGCGGCGCCGACCGAGACGCCGCCCGAGGTGATGATGGCGTCGGCGTTTTCGCAGGCGTCAACCAGGGCCTGTTCCAGCGCCTGCGGGTCGTCGCGCACCACGCCCATGTCGATGATGTCGCAGCCGAGGCGCTGCAGCATGCCGTAGATGGTGTAGCGGTTGCTGTCGTAGACGCAGCCTTCGTCGAGCGGCTGGCCGATCGAGCGCAGTTCGTCGCCGGTCGAGAAGAAGGCGACGCGCAGGCGCCGCCGCACCGGCACTTCGGCCACGCCGAGCGAGGCCAGCAGCCCGAGGTCGGCCGGACGCACGACCCTGCCGGCGGCCAGCGCGGCGCTGCCCAGCTTCAGGTCTTCGCCGGCAAAGCGGCGGTTGTCGCCCGGACGGATGGTGCCCGGCGCCAGCACGATCGATTCGCCGTCGACCTGCACGAATTCCTGCGGCACCACGCTGTCGCAGCCGGCCGGCATCACGCCGCCTGTCATGATGCGGATGCATTCGCCCGCCTGCGGCGCGCCGTCGAAGGCGCGGCCGGCATAGGTGGTGCCGATCACGCGCAGGCGGGTCGGGGCGTCGGGCAGCAGGTCGGCGCCGCGCAGCGCATAGCCGTCCATGGCTGAATTGTCATGGGCCGGCACGTTGATCGGCGAGATGATGTCGGCCGCCAGCACGCGCCCGAGCGCAGCGCGCAGCGCGACCTGTTCGGTGGCGCGCACCGGCGTCACGAACTCGCGGATGATGCGCTGGGCGTCGCGTACCGGCAGCGCTTCCGGATCGTAGCTGGACAGGCAGCCGACGACGTCGGCCAACCGCGGCGGGCGGGCCGGATCGAGCTGCTGCAGCTCTTCCCGGGTGTTGATGTTGCGGAAGGCGTCGGCATCCTCGAACAGCACCTCGGCCACCTTGATCTGCGGGTACCAGCCATCCATGCGCCGGCCGCCGGCCGCCAGGTAGCTTGATAGCACCGGCGCCAGGCTCGCCTTGAGCAGGCAGAACACCGGATGGGGCTGGCGAAGGCCGTTTTCTTCGGTGACGGCGACGGCCAGGTCGGCATCGCTGCCCTGCAGGCCGTCGAGCAGGCGGGCGGCCAGGTCGGCCGGCAGGAAGGGCGAGTCGCAAGGGGCCGTCAACAGATACGGGGTGGTGCAGCGGCGTAGGCCCGCCTCGAGTCCGGCCAGCGGACCGGCGAAGCCGGGCGTATCGTCCGGCCACACCGGCACGCCGAAGGCGGCGTAGGTGTCGAGGTTCTGGTTGGCGTTGATGGCCAGCGTGGCGACCTGCGGCGCCAGGCGCGCCAGCACGTGCGCGGCCATGGTGGTGCCGCCGAACGGCTGCAGGCCCTTGTCGACATGGCCCATGCGCGTGCCGCGTCCGCCGGCCAGGAGCAGGCCGCTGATCGATTCCTTGTTCATGTTGTTATTGTATACGACCCCGGTCAGCCGCCAATATAGGACATTTCGATACGCTTGCCGCTGCGTTCCAGCCCGGCCGTATTGACGGTCCGGGTCTCGGAATAACGGTCGGCGCGCTTGCGCCACAGCTGGGCGATCGCCGATGACAGCTCGGCATCGCTGCGGCCTTCGCGCATCAGCGCGCGCAGGTCGTGGCCGCGGGTCGCGAACAGGCAGGTGTACAGCTTGCCCTCGGTCGACAGGCGGATGCGCGAACAGTCCTGGCAGAAGGCTTGCGTGACGCTGGAGATCAGGCCGACCTCGCCGCTGCCGTCCGCATAGCGCCAGCGCGCGGCGGTCTCGCCGGCGTAGTTGGCGCTCACGGGCACCAGCGGCATCTCGGCCGAGATGCGGCGCACCACTTCGCCCGAAGGCACGACTTCGTCCATGTTCCAGCCGTTGGAGGCGCCCACGTCCATGTATTCGATGAAGCGCAGGATGTAGGGCGTGTCCTTGAAGTGGCGTGCCATCGGCAGGATCTGGTCGTCGTTCATGCCGCCCTTGACCACCATGTTGACCTTGATCGGGCCGAGGCCGGCGGCGTGCGCCGCCGCCAGGCCGTCGAGCACGTCCGAGACCGCGAAGTCGACGTCGTTCATGCGCCGGAACACGGCATCGTCGAGCGCGTCGAGCGATACCGTGACGCGATCGAGCCCGGCATCCTTGAGCGCCTGCGCCTTGCGCGCCAGCAGCGAGCCGTTGGTGGTCAGGGTCAGGTCGAGCGGCTTGCCGGACGGCGTCTTGAGTCCGCGCAGCTGGGCGATCAGGCCTTCGATGTTCTTGCGCAGCAGCGGCTCGCCGCCGGTCAGGCGGATCTTTTCGACGCCGTGGGCGACGAACAGCGAGGCCACGCGCGTGATTTCCTCGAAGCTCAGCAGCGAAGCGTGGGGCAGGTAGGCGTAATCCTTGTCGAACACTTCCTTCGGCATGCAATACACGCAGCGGAAGTTGCAACGGTCGGTAACGGAGATGCGCAGGTCGTGCAGCGGACGCGCCAGCGCATCGGACAGCAGCCCGGTCGGGGCTTCGAGCGTGTCCGGGACGGGCAGCGACGGCGACCTGGCATCTGCCAGCATAATGATTTTTTCAGACATTTCGATACGATAGCACGCGGGGCGAAAGCGCACAGGCGACGGCCATATTTACAGGCCCTGGCCGAGGGTTTCCGGCGCGTACACCTGGGCCGGGTCGAAGGTGGACGCGATGCCAACGCCTTCGAACTCGTCCTGAAGCCAGCGGTCGGCCGCGGCGTGGCCGAGGCCGTGCAATTCCTGGATAAAACGCCAATCGGTATTGAACTTGCTCGACATGCTCATGTCGCGCAAGGCTTCGGTGGCGCTGATCGTGTGCAGGCGCACCGCGCCCATGTGCACGCGCTCGCCGTCTTCCTCGTCGACCACGGCCGCCATGTGCTGGATGGCGCTGAACTCGCGGATCAGGCTGGTGTTGAAGGCGATCTCGTTGGCGCGGTTGTGCACGTCGACCATGGTCAGCGGCAGATCGCGTCGCGCGATCGGGTTGTTCAGGACCACCAGCAGGTCGCGCGCCGCGACTTCGTGGACCAGCGGCGCCAGCGGCGGATTGCCGGCAAAGCTGCCGTCCCAGTAGGCTTCGCCGTCGATGTGCACCGGCGCGAACATCTGCGGGATGCAGGCCGAGGCCAGGATGTGCTGGACGGTCAATTCGTGGCGCCGGAAATTGTGGCCCTTGCCGGTCCGCACATTCGTGGCTGATATATACAGTTTCAATTCCTCGCAGGCACGCACCCGCTCGAAATCGATCAGGCTGGCCAGCAGCGGCGACAGCGGATTGATGTTCAGCGGATTCGTCACGCCCGGCGCGAAGCCGGCGCTGGCCAGCTGCAGCAGCAGGTAGCCGGGCGAACTTTCGATGCTGCCATGGCCGGTGAACAGGTCGAACGGCGTCGGGCGCATCGGGCTCAGCATGCCGCTGCTGCCGAGTGCGTGCCAGAACTCGCCCAGCTTGCGACGTGCGCCTTCGCGGCCGCCGCCGAGGGCATAGCCGTCGGCCAGCGCCACCGCATTGATCGCGCCGCCACTGGCAGCGCCGATGCCGTCGATATCCAGGCGCTCGTCGGCGAGCAGGCGGTCGAGCACACCCCAGCCGAAGGCACCATAAGCGCCGCCGCCCTGCAGGCCGAGGCTGATTCTCTTGACTCCGTTCATTGCGATTCTCAATAACATTTACTGAACGGATAGTGTGCACAATTCTGCCGGGTCCGGTCGCACCCTTGGCGTCTTTGCCGGCGGGGCAATAAAAAGGGAAGCCGAAGCTTCCCTTTTTGTTGCGGGACTAGTGACTAGTCAGCAAGCCTTGCTTACTGGCGCGTATCGACCTGGATCAGCGGTTCGACGACCGGCGGCGGTGCGACCTTGCGGGCGCGTCCGACGCGGACCGGGGTCGCTGCCTGGGCGGCGGCTTCCTGGGCGGCGCGCAGCTTTGCCGGATCGGTCGCGGCCAGGGTCAGGCCGGCCTGGGCCAGGGCGGTGTCGATGTCGGCCGCAGGTGCCGCTGCCGGGGCGGGGGCCACGGCCGGCGCTGCCTTGACGGCCTGGGCTGCCGGCGCGGTTTCCACCGGGGCGCTCACGGCGGCCGGCGCTTCCACCGGTGCTTCCACCGGGGCAACTGCGGGCGCTGCCGGCGCAGGTTCTGCAGCCACCGGCGCAGCAGCAACCGGAGCCGGCGCCGCCTCGACCGGTGCAGCTTCAACCGGCGCGTTGGCAGCGGCAGCACGCGCGACGGCTTCCGCCACCGAGCTGGAGGTCGGGAACGGCCACGGTGCCTGGGCCGAAGCGGCTTGCGGCTGTGCGACCGGCGCGGCCTTGGCAGCCTGGGCGACCTTGGCAGCGGCAGCGGCCTGCGCCTCGGCAGCCTGCTCGGCCGCAGCCTTGACGGCAGCGGCTTTCACCGACGCGGCGGTCGGGAAGGGCCATGGACCCTTGTCGGCGGTCTTGGCCGCTTTCGGTTCGGCTTTCTTGCGTGCAGCCCTGGCTTCGGCCTGCACTTTGGCAGCTTCCTCGTCGGCCACCGGCGTGAAGGCCGGGGTGGCGTCGCCGTCGATGCCGTCCTGCTCCATGCCATCGACCTGGTCGCGGTCGCGGCGATTGCGGTTGCGTCCGCCACGACGGCGGCGGCGGCGCGGTTCGTCGCCGTTCGCGTCCAGTTCGTCGAGTTCGCCGTTCGGGCCGATCGCCGTCACCGATTTCACGACTTGTTGCTGGATGACTTCCTGCTCGCCATCCGGACCGGTGGTGGCCACGGTGACGGTCGTCGCCGACGTTGCCTGGACGATATTTACTTCATCCAGTTTGGCTTCGATGGCCTGCTGGGTACGCTCGGTACGCTCGGTACGTTCACGCGGCTGGCGCGGTGCGCGTTCCTGGCGCTCACCACGCTCGGCGCGCTCGCCACGCTCCGGACGCTCGCCGCGCTCGGCACGTGCTGCCGGCGCCGCGGTCTGGCCCTGGGCGTCGACGGTCTCGCGCGGTTCGCGGCCTTCGCGCGGTGGGCGTGGCTGGCGCGGCGGACGCGCCGGCTTGCCTTCGAGCTCGACCGGCTTGACGCTGTCTTCGCCCGACGCGGCTTTCGCGACCTGTTCGCGCTCGTCGCGCTCGCGGCCCTTGACGTTACCGTTGCGGCCGCCGCGGGGATTGCGCTGGCCACGGCCGTTGCGGTCGCCGCGTTCGCCGGCTGCGGCCGGTGCCGGTTCAGCCGGCTTGACCGGCGCCACAGGTGCCGGCGGCGGTGCCACCGGGGCCGGTTCGCCGAAGAAGAAATTGCGCAGCTTGGCGAAGAAACCTTGCGGTGCCGGCGGCGGGGTGAACACCGGTGCGGCAGGCGCCGCAGCTGCAGGCGCAGGTGCGGGCTCGGGCTTGGCCGGACGCTCGACCACCGGTGCCGGCTGGGCCGGGGTGATCGACTTGACCACGGCTTCCTGGCGCGGCTTGGCTTCTTCCTTCTGGCGCTTGGCGTAGGCCATGTCGGTTTCGGTCGACTCGGCCAGGGTGTAGCTGGCGGCGGCGTCTTCCAGGCGCGGATCGTCGACCTTGATGCGCTCGAGCTTGTAGTGCGGGGTCTCGAGGTGCTTGTTCGGGATCAGGATGACGGTGATGCGGTGGCGGTTTTCGATCTTGAGGATTTCGCCGCGCTTTTCGTTCAGCAGGAACGCGGCGACGTCGACCGGCACCTGCACGTGGATGGTCGCCGAGTTTTCCTTCATCGCCTCTTCCTGGATGATGCGCAGGACTTGCAGGGCGGACGATTCGGTATCGCGGATGTGGCCGGTGCCCGAGCAGCGCGGGCAGGTGACGTGCGAGCCTTCCGACAGCGACGGACGCAGGCGCTGGCGCGACAGTTCCATCAGGCCGAAGCGCGAAATCTTGCCCATTTGAACGCGTGCACGGTCATGGTGCAGGGCATCCTTCAGGCGTTGTTCGACTTCGCGCTGGTTCTTGGCGACTTCCATGTCGATGAAGTCGATCACGATCAGGCCGCCCAGGTCGCGCAGGCGCAGCTGGCGCGCGACTTCGTCGGCCGCTTCGCAGTTGGTGTTGAAGGCGGTGGTTTCGATGTCGGAGCCGCGGGTGGCGCGCGCCGAGTTGACGTCGATCGAGACCAGGGCTTCGGTGTGGTCGATCACGATGGCGCCGCCGGACGGCAGCGGCACGGTGCGCGCGTAGGCGGTTTCGATCTGGTGTTCGATCTGGAAACGCGAGAACAGCGGCACGTCGTCGCTGTAGCGTTTGACGCGGTGCGCCATGTCGGGCATCACGTGGCTCATGAACTGCTGGGCCTGGTCGTAGATCTCGTCGGTGTCGATCAGGACTTCGCCGATGTCAGGCTGGAAGTAATCGCGGATGGCGCGGATGACGAGCGAGCTTTCCTGGTAGATCAGGAAGGGACCGGCGGCCGACTTGCCGGCGCCTTCGATCGCGCGCCACAGCTGCATCAGGTAGTTCAGGTCCCACTGCAGTTCTTCGACGTTGCGGCCGATGCCGGCGGTACGGGCAATCACCGACATGCCGGTTGGCAGGTCGAGCTTGTCCATGGTTTCGCGCAGTTCCTGGCGTTCTTCGCCTTCCACACGGCGCGATACGCCGCCGCCGCGCGGGTTGTTCGGCATCAGCACCAGGTAGCGGCCGGCCAGCGAAATGAAGGAGGTGAGGGCGGCGCCTTTGTTGCCGCGTTCCTCTTTTTCCACCTGCACCATGATTTCCTGGCCTTCGCGCAGGGCTTCCTTGATCGTGCAGTTACGCACGTCGACGCCATCACGGAAATAGGAACGGGCAACTTCTTTGAAGGGGAGGAAGCCGTGGCGGTCTTCGCCGTAGCTGACGAAGCAGGCTTCGAGGGAGGGTTCGATGCGGGTAATGACACCCTTGTA
>Ga0308160_10003601_pt1 | contig 17334 bp, 17 predicted proteins | sample PhyFR1_FD_201036 | JGI IMG/M metagenome (GOLD analysis project Ga0308160, IMG submission 201036) | Phyllosphere microbial communities from UC Gill Tract Community Farm, Albany, California, United States - DLSLF.R1 | ecosystem: Host-associated > Plants > Phyllosphere > Unclassified | place: USA...
TCGGCTATGCCCTTGTGCTGGCGCCGCAGCGCCGCGCGCACCCGCGCCAGCAGCTCGCCGATGCCGAAGGGCTTGGTGAGATAGTCGTCGGCGCCGGCATCCAGCGCCGTGATCTTGTCGCCCTCGTCGATGCGCGCCGACAGCACGATGATCGGCACCGGGCTCCAGGCGCGCACCTCGCGGATCAGGGACAGGCCGTCGCCGTCCGGCAGCCCGAGGTCAAGGATGATCAGGTCCGGGCTGCGCGTGCCGGCGTCGATCAGGCCGCGCTTCAGGGTCTCGGACTGGTGCACCTGCCAGCCCTCGCCTTCGAGGGCCATGCGGACAAAGCGGCGGATCTGGGGTTCGTCCTCGACCAGCAGGGCGACCGGCGGCGTATCAATCTTCATGCGATGTGGCGACAGTGGGGTGCAAGGATTCCGGCTCGGGCAGCGCCGGCGGCTCGCCCAGCGGGAGCGCGAATTCGAAACAGGCGCCGCCCGCGTTCCAGGCGCGCATGCGCCCGCCGTGGGCGTCGACGATGGCGCGGCAGATCGCCAGCCCCAGGCCGACCCCGGCGATCGGCGACTCGGCCTGGCCGCGCACGAATTTCTCGAACAACGCATCCTCGCGGCCCGGCGGCAGGCCGGGTCCGTCATCGCACACGCGCACGGCGAGCATGTCGCCCTGGACGTGTGCGGAGACCGCGATGCCCGCCGTGGCCGGGGTATACTTGGCGGCGTTTTCCAGCAGGTTGGCCAGCACGCGCTCGACCAGCACCGCGTCGAAGCGCAGCAGCGGCAGGCCGTGTGGGATGGCGGTGCCGACCGCGCGCCCGCCGAGCTGCCAGCGGCAGGCACGCAGCGCGCTGCCCACGACTTCCTCGATGGTCTGCCACTGCAGGTTGAGCTTGACCCCGCCGCTCTGGAGGCGCGCCATGTCGAGCAGGTTGGCCACGAGCGTCGCCATGCGCCGCGCCTCGTCGCGCACGGCCTGGGCCAGTTCCATCTGCGGCGCGGCGAGGGGCGGCTGCGACAGCGTGAGCGACTCGGACAGGCCGACCAGGCCGGTCAGCGGCGTGCGCAAATCGTGCGACAGCGCCGCCAGCAGCGAGTTGCGCAGGCGCTCGCCTTCCATTTTGACCAGCGCGTCCTGGGCCACGTCCACGTAATGCACGCGCTCCAGCGCGATCGCGGCCAGCGCGGCAAACGCGTCCAGCAGCGCGCGCCGCTCGGGCAGCGGCAGGCTTGGCGCTGCCGGCAGGCGCACCGCCAGCACGCCGCGGATGCGCATCGGCGCCTGCAGCGGCAGGTAGAGATACTGGTTGGTCGGCAGCGTACTGGTGCCGGCGCCGGCAGGTTCCGCGTGGTCGTAGGCCCACTGGGCGGCCGCCATGTCCAGTACGCTCAGCACGAGGGGGCGCGCGGCGCCATCCGGGGCCGGCAGCGCCAGGCGCCCGCCCTCGTCCGGCAGCAGGATCGCACCACGCGCATCGAAGCTGCGCTCCACGAAGCGGCGCGTGATGTCCAGCACCTGCTCGGGCTGCAGCGCCACCGACAGCGCGCGTGCCAGTTCGTACAGCGAACGGGTGCGCGCCTCGCGCGCCAGCGCGGCGTCGGCCTGTTCGCGCAGGCGGCCGGTCAGGCGCGCCGCGATCCAGCCGACCGCCAGCATCACGCCCAGCGTCACCGCATACTTGAACTCGGACAGGCCGTGGGCGTGGCCGGGACTGAACCAGTCGACTGCCAGCACCAATGTAAAAAAGCCTGTGAGCGTGGCCAGCAGCGCCGGCCCGCGCCCGAGCCGGATCGCCACCAGCACCACGGCCAGCAGGAACAGCATGGCGACGTTGACCACGTCCAGCACCGGCAGCAGCGGCAGCGCGACCGCCGCCGTGCCCAGGCTCGCGCCCAGCGCGGCCAGGTAGCGCCGCGACGCCCGCGGGAGCGGATGCGCGTCGTCGCGCTCGAGGGCGGCATGGTGGGATGGGAACTGCGGCATGCCGGCATGGTAAGCCATCGGCCGTAAACGCGGCATAAAAATCGCGGCCGTTTACATTGCGTTTACGCGCAGCCGTCCAGGATTTACGGACATTTTCAGGCGCCGCGCCTATCGTGGCAGTCCGTCCAACGACAACTTACCCCATGCTCGCCAAGCTCCGAATCTCCCTGCTCGGGCGCCCGCTCGATCCGCTCGCCGCCGGCACCCGCCACTCGCTCACGCTGGCCGCCTTCCTGGCCTGGGTCGGCCTCGGCGCCGATGGCCTGTCTTCCTCGGCCTACGGCCCCGAGGAAGCCTTCAAGGCGCTGGCCGGCCACCCCCAACTCGGCCTGTGGCTGGCGATGGCGACCGGCCTCACGGTGTTCGTGATCGCCTTCGCCTACAACCAGGTGATCGAACTGTTCCCGACCGGAGGCGGCGGCTACCGCATCGCCACGGTGCTGCTGGGACGCCACGCCGGCCTGGTCTCCGGCGCGGCGCTGGTGGTCGACTACGTGCTGACGGTGGCGATCTCGGTCGCCGGCAGCGTCGATGCCCTGTTCTCGATGCTGCCCCTGGGCGCGCAAGCGTTCAAGCCGGGCACCGAACTGGCCCTGCTGGCGCTGCTGGCCTGGCTCAACCTGCGCGGGGCCAAGGAATCGATCCGGATCCTGCTGCCGATCTTCCTCGGTTTTGTCGCCACCCACGCGCTGGTCATCGTCTACGGCATCGCCGCCCAGGCCGCGCACCTGCCGGCGCTGCTGCCGGCCACGCTGCGCGGGACGGCCGGCCTGGCCCACGACAGTTCCTGGACCTTCACGCTGGCGCTGCTCCTGAAGGCCTATTCGATGGGCGGCGGCACCTACACCGGCATCGAAGCCGTCTCCAACAACGTCGGCGCGCTGGCCGAGCCGCGTGTGCAGACCGGGCGTACGACCATGTTCTATATGGCCTGCAGCCTGGCATTCACCGCCGGCGGCATCATCCTGCTCTACCTGCTGTGGGACGCGGTGCCGGTCGAGGGCCAGACCCTGAACGCAGTGGCCTTCCGCCGCATCCTCGACCATGCCGGCCTGGCCGGGGCGCCGCTGACGCTGGCGCTGGGCGCGACGCTGGCCTTCGAAGCCGGCCTGCTGCTGGTGGCCGCGAATACCGGCTTCCTGGGCGGCCCGGCGGTGCTGGCCAACATGGCCCAGGATTCCTGGGTGCCGCACCAGTTCCGCTACCTCTCGAGCCGCCTGGTGACGCAGAACGGCGTGCTCCTGATGGCGCTCGCCGCCGGCGCCGTGCTGGTGGCCAGCGGCGGCCGCGTCGATTTGCTGGTGGTCCTGTACAGCATCAACGTGTTCCTGACCTTCAGTTTGTCGCTGCTGGGGCTGTGCCGCTACTGGCTGCGCAGCCGCGGGCAGCAGGGCTGGCTGGGCCGCCTGGCGCTCTCGGGCGGCGGCCTTGCGGTGACGCTGAGCATCCTGACGGTGACGGTGGTCGAGAAATTCAGCGAGGGCGGCTGGCTCACCCTGCTCGCGACTGGCCTGGTGGTGGTCCTGTGCCTGGCGGTGCGCGCCCATTACGCGGCCACCCGCGCGCGCATCCGCGCCATCGACCGGGTGTTCGAAGCGACGCCGCCCGGCGATTGCAGCGGCGCCCCGGCGCTCGACGCCCAAGCCCCGACCGCCGTGTTCATCGTCGGCAGTTCGCGCGGCGGCGGCCTGCATGCGCTGCTGTGGGTGCTGCGCATGTTCCCCGGTCATTTCAGGAACGTGATCTTCATCAGCGCGCGCACCGTGGACGCCCAGGCCTACGGCGCCGAGGGCGAGCTCGAACGCCTGCGCACGGAAGCCACTGCCACCCTGGATGCCTTCGTCGGCTTCTGCCACAGCCACGGAATCGCAGCCGACGCGCGCCTGGTCTTCGGCATCGACGCGGTCGACACCTTGAGCGCCATGTGTCGCGACCTGAGCCGGGATTACCCGCAGGCGCTGTTCTTCACCAGCCGCCTGGTGTTCCAGCGCGAGAACCTGCTGGTGCGCCTGCTGCACAACCAGGCGGCGCTGGCGATCCAGCGCCGTTTGCATTTCGACGGGCTGCAGATGATCATCCTGCCGATGAAGATCTAGGGCTCAGGGAAACAGCCTGGCCGCCGTCTCCGCCACCAGCCGGCCCTGGTGGCGCGCGCCTTCCAGTTCGTTCCGGCTCGGCTGGCGCTGGCCCTGCCCGCCGGCGATGGTGCTGGCGCCGTAGGGACTGGAACCGGTGATCTCGTCGAGCGTCATCTGGCCGGCGAAGCTGTACGGCAGGCCGACCACCACCATCCCGAAATGCAGCAGGTTGGTGATGATGGAAAACAGCGTGGTCTCCTGGCCGCCGTGCTGGGTGGCGGTCGAGGTGAAGGCGGCGCCGACCTTGCCGTGCAGCGCGCCGCTGGCCCACAGGCCGCCGGTCTGGTCGAGGAAGGCCGCCATCTGCGAGGGCATGCGGCCGTAGCGCGTGGGCGCGCCGATGACGATCGCGTCGTAGCCGGGCAGCTCGGCCACGGTTGCCACCGGGGCCTGCTGGTCGAGCTTGAAGTGGGCGTTCCGGGCGACGTCCTCGGGCACCGTTTCCGGCACCCGCCTGACGTCGACCTGGGCGCCGGCCGCGCGTGCGCCCTCGGCCACGGCATCCGCCATCTGCTCGATGTGGCCATAAGTGGAGTAATACAGCACCAGGACTTTCGCCATGCCTGCCTCCTTGTCGGTGATGGGGTCGGGCCCCCATGCTACCGCAAGGCGGATTCAGGTGCTTTCCCGTTCGCGCAGCGTGAAGCCGAGGTCGATGCGGCGCTGGGCCGGTTCGCGTCCGGCGATCACGTCCAGCAGCAGCGAGGCGGCTTCGAAGCCGATCGGGTAGCGCGGCGTTTCGACCGTGGTCAAGGACGGCACCATCCAGGCCGACGCCGGCAAGTCGTTGAAGCCGCCGATCGCGACGTCGTGCGGCACCCGGATGCCGTGGCGCTGGCAGTAGTAGATGGCGCCGTGGGCCAGGTCGTCGTTGCAGCAGAACACGGCGTCGCAGCCGGGAACCGTGTCCAGCGTGCGCCGCATCAGTTCCGCGCCGAGTGCCACCGTCGAGGGTTCGCTCGTCATCACTTCCAGCGCGGGATCGGCCAGGCCGGCGGCCTGCATGGCCTGGCGGTAGCCGTCGGCGCGGCGCAGCGTGCGTTCGTCGAGCTGGGCGCCGATGAAGGCGATGCGGCGGTAGCCGCGCCCGATCAGGTGGCGCGTCATGGCCCCGCCGGCGTCCAGCTGGGAAAAGCCGACCGACAGGTCCTGCTCGCGCTCGGCCAGGTCCATCATCGAGACGATCGGGATGCGCGTGCTGCCCAGCACCCGCTGCACGTGCGGGCTGTGCGACAGGCCGGACAGCAGCACCCCGTCGGGATTCGACTGCAGGTAGATATTCAGCAGCTTTTCCTCTTCGACGTCCGAATAGCGCGTGTTGCCGATCAGGAGCTGGTACTGGCTGGCCTCGACCGCGTCGTGGATGCCGTCCAGCACCGCCGAGAACACGGCGTTCGACAGCGAGGGCACCAGCGCCACGATTACGCGCGACTGGCTCGACGCCAGCGCACGCGCCGCCCGGTTCGGCACGTAGCCGAGTTCGGCAACTGCCAGCGCGACCTTGGCCCGGGTCGCCTCGGACACCAGGCGCGGCTGGCTCAGCGCACGCGACGCCGTCATCGTCGACACGCCCGCCAGCTGCGCCACTTCCTCGAGCGTGGCCCGTCCCGTCCCCCTCACCTTCCCTGCACCGTTCTTGTTCATTGTTCTTGTATTCATGGAGACCCTTGATTCGGCCATGGATTGATTTTTTTGTCAATATCTTGGAGGCAGTTTCTGTCCGAAAGGTCCTACGCCGCTGCCCCCTGTCTTCCGATTGTCGCAGCCACCGATCGGATTACCATGGGCGCTCGGACATTGCTAAAGGAGATGACAATGCCAAGCAACCAGGAATACAAGGGCAAGGGCATCAAGGGCCGCAACTACGATGAACTCAGCGGCGTCGGCACCAGCAGCGCCGGCAAGACCGGCACCACGGGCAACCTGAACGACGGCGGCCGCGACGGCGGCGTCGGCTCCCCCGATCTCGCCGATTCGGGCAACCTGCAGCAGGCCGGCGGCCAGCCGGGCGGGACCCCGGCCCAGGGTGATTCGACCCGCAGCCAGGGCAACCAGCAAGGCGGCGACGCCAGCGACAACAGTCAGCGCGGCGACCGGCAGCGCTGAATATCGCTTCCCTCCGGCGCCGTCGCCTCAACGGCGCCTCCCGCTCTCCGGAATCCCGGCCCGGAGAGCGGACTTTCTCGCTGCGGCTGTCAAGACTGTCGCATATTTGCGTCACATTACCAAATATTTCCTTAGGGAATGATATTATCCAGCGCGGGTTGCCCTGTTTCCCGCCAACCCGACTGGAATACCATGACGCATCCGCCGGTTTACAAGCTCCAGGGCCAGATCGCCCATACCAACGATCCGTTCGACCTGATGGCCGCGCTCGACGCCGAGCGCTCGCAGCAGCGCCTGAACGCCATGCTGGAAAGTATCGGCGACGCCTTCTTCGCCGTCGACCGCGATTGGCGCGTGACCTACGCCAACCGCAAGGCGGCCAGCTTCGCCGGGGTCGAGCTGAACACCGGCATCGGCCACAAGCTGCTCGACGTCATGCCGGCGCTGGAAGGCCACGAGTCGCTCGCGCGCTACCGGGAAGCCATGGCCAGCGGCCACGCCTGCGCCTTCGAAACCCGGTGGGCGAACGGCAGCTGGTACGAAGTGCGCGTCTACCCGTCCGACGACGGTTTGTCGGTGTACTTCCATGACATCACCGACAAGCGCGCCGCCGCCGACGCGCTGCGCAAGAGCGAGCAGCGCTTCCGCAACCTGTTCCAGCAGGCCGGCGACGCCATCCTGATCACCGACCGCGAACTGCGGGTGGTGGCCGCCAACGCGAGCGCCTGCGCCGTGTTCGGCTACAGCGAGGACGAATTCGCGGGGCGCAGCGTGAGCGACATCGACAGCGGCTTTTCCTATGAGCCCGCCCTGCTCACGAGCCTGCGCGCCGGCCACACCCACCTGCTGCGCATCACCAAGCGGCGCCGCGACGGCAGCACCTTCCTGACCGAGGTCCGGGTGTCGCGCTTCGAGGACGGCGGCCAGGAATTCTTCCAGGCGATCATCCGCGACCTGACCGAGCGCGATGCGGTCGAGCGCCAGTTGCGCGAGAGCGAACAGCGCCTGCGCGAACTCGCCACCCACGACACGCTGACCGGCCTGCCCAACCGCGCCCTGCTGCACGAAGAGCTGCAAGCCATGCTGGACACTTGCGCGCCGGACGCCTCAGTGGCGGTGCTGTTCCTCGACCTCGACCGCTTCAAGGACATCAACGATTCCTTCGGCCACGAGCTCGGCGACGCCCTGCTGTGCGAAGTGGCGGCGCGCCTGCGCCGCGCGCTGCGCACGGAGCGGGTATTCGCCCGCCTCGGCGGCGACGAATTCGTGGTGGCGGCGCGCGGCTCCTCGCGCACGGACGCCGAAAGCATCGCCGCCAAGCTGCTGAATGCCTTGACGGCCCCGGTGCGCGTCGGCGGCCAGGACGTGATCATCGGCGCCTCGATCGGCATCAGCCTCTACCCGCATGACGCGGCGACGCGGGAGCAGCTGTTCCAGGCCGCCGACACCGCCATGTACCGCGCAAAAGCGGCCGGGCGCAACCGCTACCGTTTCTTCGAACCCGGCATGACCCTGCAGACCCAGGCGCGCATGGCGCTCGAGCTGTCGCTGCGGCCGGCGCTGGCGCGCGGCGAGTTCGAGCTGCACTACCAGCCGCGCGTCGACCTGCGCAGCATGCGCGTGGTGGCGCTGGAAGCGCTGATCCGCTGGAACCATCCGGAACTGGGGCGCGTCGCGCCGGGCGAATTCATCGGCATCGCCGAAGAGACCGGCCTGATCGTCGAGATCGGGCGCTGGGTGCTGCTCGAAGCCTGCCGCGCCACCCAGGCGCTGGTGGCCGAACACGGCCGGCCGGTGCGGGTGTCGGTGAACGTGTCGGCGCGCCAGCTGGCCCAACCCGGCTTCGTGGGCGAGGTGCGCGCGGTGCTGGAAGCCACCGGGCTGGCGCCGCACTGCCTGGAACTGGAGCTGACGGAAAGCGCGCTGATCGAGGACCTGGAAGTCACGGCTTCCATGCTGGGCGAGCTGGGGGCGCTGGGGGTGAAGCTGGCGGTTGACGACTTCGGCACCGGCTACTCGGGCCTGACCTACCTGCGCCGCCTGCCGATCGACGTCCTCAAGCTGGACCGCTCGTTCGTGCTGCAGGACGACGGCCGCATCAGCGCCTTCGACTTCGTGAAGGCCTTCGTGGACATGGCGCATGCCCTGCGCATGTCGGTGGTGGCCGAAGGCGTGGAGACCGCCGAGGTGCTCGATTTCCTGCGCGCGGCCGACTGCGACGAGGTGCAGGGCTACCTGCTGGCGCGGCCGATGCCGCTGTCGGCGCTGGCACCGCACTTGCGGGATTAGGACTCAGGCCGCGGCGTCGTCCAGCACGCTGGCATCCGGCGCGGCCTCGCCGGCGGCGTCGGGCACCAGCAGGAACAGGCTGCGCTCCAGCACTTCGAAGCGCAGCGGCAGCGCCATCTTGCAGACTTCGCCATCGGTCGCGACCTTCAGGCGCCTGCGGCCGGACAGCAAGGGGCCGCGCACCGTCATGGTCTTGAACGCGAACGCGTCGACGTCGTCGGCCTCGCCCAGGCGGCCCAGCGCCCCGCGCACCAGCAGGCCCAGCATGCGCAGCTTGCCAACCGCGCGCGGCGCGATCGCGGCCAGCCTTCCTTCGTCAAGCGCGTGCTCCAGCGGCGGCATGCCGACCTGCTCCATCTGCAGGCGGTTGTTGCCAACGAACAGGGTCGGCGTGCGCAGGTGGCGCGTGCGGCCGTCGAGTTCGAGCGTGATGCGCAGGCTGCGGTGGCCGCGCAGCGCGGTCTTGATGGCCGACAGCAGCGCCACCACGCGCGAGCGCCCGTACTGCCGCTTGTCGTGCTCGCGTTCCTCGAGCAGCTTGGGGTAAAGGCCGACGCTGGCGTTGACCAGGAAGATGCGCTCGTTGACCCTGCCGATCTGCACCGGGCGCGCACGCGCGCGCAGCAGCGCGTGGACCGCTTCGGCCAGGTCTTCGGGGATATGGTGGGTGCGTCCGAAGTAGTTGAAGGTGCCCTGCGGCAGCACGCCGAAGGGGCAGCCGGCCAGCACCGCCTCGTGGGCCACCGTGTTCAGGGTGCCGTCGCCGCCCGCCGCGACCAGGATGCCCGCTTCCTCCACCGCGCGCACTGCCATGCGCTTTGCCGCCGCCCCGAGCTCCGCGCCGTCGTGCACCACCTCGAGGTGGCAGCGCCGGCCGGCGCCCTCCAGCACCTCGCGGATTGTCGAACAGCGCAGTTCGGTCTCGGCATGGCCCGAGCCGGCGTTCAGCACCACCAGGAAGGGGGCGTCGGGACGCGCTTGGGTCATCTGCATGGGTAGGGGTCTCCTGATTGCGATCGGTCGGAAAACGGCAACCGGAACACGTCCCGGCGCCACCTCTTTTAGCATAGCAGTCTTTACACGCGAAGGCGGTTCGCTTGGCGGAGGCAACATTGGGGTGTCGCTAATTTTCCGACGCGCCAAGCGTGTACCGACAGGGTTATACTCGGCCCCACAATCATTACGACCGGGGCCGGGAGCACGCGGGCGCCATGAGTCCACCCTCACCCACAGGCACAGCAATGAGAATCAGCAAGGAAAAAGCAGCCGAGAACCGGACCGCTTTGATCAGGGCCGCCAGCAAACTGTTCCGCGAACGCGGGATCGACGGTGTCGGCGTCGCCGAGATCAGCAAGGAGGCCGGACTGACCCACGGCGCCCTGTACGCCCATTTCAAGTCCAAGGAAGAACTGGCCCTCGAAGCGCTGTCCTATGGGCTCGAACAGAACAATGCGCGGATGTACGCGTCCACCGTCGGCGGCATGCCCGACCTGGCCGGTTTCCTCGACCATTACCTGTCCCCCGAATCGCGCGACGACTACGGCAACCGTTGCCCGATCGCGGCCTCGGCCAGCGAGATCGGGCGCCAGGACAAGGCGCTGAGCGCGCGCTTTGCCGAAGGCTACCTGGTGATGGCGCGCGCCTTCGAGCGCCAGATCGCCGAGAACAGCCCGGGCAGCGACGCGCTGGCGCGCGGCATGCTGGTGGTGGCGGCGATGATCGGCAGCGTGACGGTCGCGCGCGGCGTCGCCAAGGCGAATCCGGTGCTGTCGGAACAGGTGCTGGCGGCGGCGCGCCGCCTGCTGGACGAACTGATGCTGAGCAGCGGCGAAGGCGATGGTACGGGCGCGGCGCCACCACCACTGGCCGGGCAGCACCGCCGCGCCGGCGACAATTCGAACCACTGAGTCACGCTCATGACGCAAAACGGGGGCAGGATCCGATGATCCTGCCCCCGTTTCTCCATCCCTACCCTGCTGCTGTTTACTTCGTCACGACGATCGGCGTACGGTGGCCGGCCTTGAAGGTGTACAGCGTGATCACGCCGTCGCGGATATCGCCGCGCGCATCGAAGGCGATGTTGCCGGTCACGCCCTTGTAACTGATCTTCGCCAGCTCGGGCAAGTATTTCGCCGGGCTCGAGGAGCCGGCCTTGTCCATCGCCGCCGCGATCGCCAGCACCGCATCGTAGGAGTAAGGCGCGATGATCTGGACGTCGACGCCGAAGCGCTTGCGGTACTCGGCACGGAACTTGTCCAGGCCCGGCTTGCCCGCGGCTTCGACGCCGCCGGCTTCGGCGCAGATGACTTGGCCATCCGTCATGGTGCCGCCGGACAGTTTCTGCATCTCATCCGAGCAGATGCCGTCGCCGCCCATCATCTTCGCGTTGATGCCGAGCTGCTTCATCTGGCGCAGCATCGGGCCGGCCACGGCGTTCATGCCGCCGAAGAACACCAGGTCCGGGTTGGCTGAACGGATCTTGGTCAGGATCGCCGCGAAGTCGGTCGCCTTGTCGGTGGTGAATTCCTTGGCGACGACGTTCACGCCCTGCTGGCGCAGGCTGTTCGAGAACTCGGTCGCCAGGCCCAGGCCGTAGGCGGTGCGGTCGTCGACCACGGCGACGCGCTTCGCGTTCATAGTCTTGGCGGCATAGCGGCCCAGTACGTGGCCCAGCTGGATGTCGTTGGCGACCACGCGGAAGGCGGTGTTGAAGCCCTGCTGCGTGTATTTCGGCGAGGTCGTCGAGGCCGAGATCTGCGGGATGCCGGCGTCGAAATAGATCTTGGAGGCCGGGATCGTGGTGCCCGAGGTCTCGTGGCCGATCACGCCGTTGACCTTGGCGTCGGCCAGTTTCTGGGCCGCCTGGGTCGCCTGCTTCGGTTCGCCCGCATCGTCCTCGCCGACCAGCACCCACTTGACCTTGCGCCCGGCGATGGAGGCGCCGCGCGCGTTCAGGGCTTCGATCGCCATGCGCGCGCCGTTTTCGCTGTCCTTGCCGAAGTGGGCCACCGGGCCGGTCATCGCGGCCACATGGCCGATCCGTACCGTTTCCTGGGCCGACACCGCGCCCGCCGCGGCCAGCGCCGCCATCAACAACACCTGCTTCTTCATTCCATCCTCATCTAATTAGGTGATTCTTTATACCAAAGTGATAGGGTACCGTGAATGGCTGCAACTCACAAGTGTTGCAAGGCAATGTGAAGTTTGGGGCACAATGCGTTCTTTGCGTGTCCGAAGCTTTCCATGGAATCTGCCAAGCCCTTGCCCCTGATGAATGCCGCCATGCTGCTGCGCGCCCTGTTCCGGCGCCCGCGCCGCACCCCTGGCGTACCTACGCCGCGCACCGTGTTCCGGCTCGACGCCATCGACCCGGCCGAGGTGCGCCGCTACCGCCAGGCGCTCGGTTTCCGCGACGAAGGCATCCCGCTCACCTATTACTACCTGCTGGCCCAGCGCGCCCAGCTGGCCACGATGCTGGAAGCCGCCTTCCCGTTCCGCCTGCCCGGCATCGTGCACACCGAAAACACCCTGCGCCTGGAAACGGCGCCGCAGCCCGGCCAGCCGCTGCAGCTGACCACCGCGGTCGCGATCCGTCCCCCGGCCGAGAGCGGCGCGGTGTACGCCGTCCTCGACACCGCCGGTTCCCAGGACGGCGCCACGCTGTTCACCTGCCGCAGCACCTACCTGGTGGTGCGCGGCAAGCGCGACGGCCATGGCCGGCACCGTCCCACCGACGCGGCGCGGCCGGCGCTGGCCACCTGGCAGCTGGCGCACGGCAGCGGGCGCGCCTACGCCCGGGTATCCGGCGACTGGAACCCGATCCACCTGTGGGGCTGGTCGGCGCGCCTGATGGGCATGAAGCGCCCGATCATCCACGGCATGCACACGCTGGCGCGCGCCTGCGCCGAGCTCGAGGATGCGACTGACCGTCCGGTGCGGCTGCTGGAGGCCCGTTTCAAGGCGCCGGCCGCCCTCGGCAGCGAGCTGGCACTGGACGCCACGCCCGGGGACGGCGCTTTCGCGGTGCGCTGCGGCGGCAGGGTCGTGGCCGAAGGACATTTCGAGCTGGGTGCCGGTTGATCCAGCTCAATCCATGCATTGTGCATTGCCATCATGCTGGTGGGGTCAATCGAGGATCCCCGCCATGGACCAGCCTGCATCGCAGCCGGCGTCTCAGCCGGCATCTGAGCCGGCAACTCAGCCGATCTATCGCCGCATCCTGCTGCCAACCGACGGGTCGGAAGCCTCGCAACGCGCCATCCTGGCCGGCGTCAATTTCGCGCGTGAAATCGGTGCCGACGTCGTCGGCCTGACCGCCACGCCCGCCTTCCACGTCGTCAGCGCCGACCCCGACATGATCGAGGACACGCCGGACGGGTACGCCGCCGCCAGCCGCGAGCGGGCCCAGGCGCTGCTGGCCGCCGTCGAACGCGCCGCGCGCGAGGCCGGCGTGCCCTGCCGGCTGGAGCAGGCCGTCTCCGACAATCCCTACGAAGCCATCATCGGCACCGCGCGCCGGCTCGGCTGCGACCTGATCGTGATGGCCTCGCACGGCCGGCGCGGGCTGCAGGGCTTGCTGCTCGGCAGTGAAACCCAGAAAGTGCTGGTGCACAGCGCGATCCCGGTGCTGGTGCACCGCTGAAACCGGCCCGCGGAGGCATCATGTACAAGCGCATCCTCGTCCCGACCGACGGCTCCGACGTCTCGGCGGTGGCCGAACAGGCCGCGGTCGCCTTCGCGCGCGCCCTCGGCAGCGACATCGTCGCGCTGTCGGTGGCCCAGAGCTACCCGGCGTATGCCGCGGCCGAAGCCTCGATGGCGGTCGACCCCGATCTCGACATCCACGCGCTGCGCGACGCGGCCGAACGCAACGCCGCCCGGGTATGCGCCGCCGCGGCGGCTGCCGGCGTCCCCTGCACGGCGCTGACCGTGTCCGCCCACTCGCCCAGCGACGCCATCCTGGACAGCGCGCGCGAGCAGGCCTGCGACCTGATCTTCATGGGCTCGCACGGCCGGCGCGGCCTGTCGCGCCTGCTGGCGGGCAGCGAGACGCAAAAGGTGCTGGCCGGCGCGGACGTGCCGGTGATGGTGATGCGGCCCCGGCCGGCCGGCAAGCCGGGGTGACGCCATGTTCGGCCGCATCCTGGTCCCCACCGACGGCACCGAGCGTTCCGTGCAGGCGCTCGAGACGGCGCTGCGCCTAGCCGCGCTGTCCGGCGGCCACGTCATTGCCGTGCACGCCAGCCCGCCGCCCTACGTCATGGCGCAGGAACTGGGGCTGGCCGCACCGATCCACGAAGCCTGGCGCCGCGAACAGGATCAACTGGGCCAGGATGCGGTCGCCTATGTCCGGCGCCGTGCCGGCGAAACCGGCGTCATCTGCCAGACGGTGCTGGCGCCCGGCCTGGCGCCCCACGAAGCCATCGTGCGCACCGCGCGCGAGCAGCTTTGCGACCTGATCGTGATGGCCTCGCGCGGGCACGGCGGCCTGGCGGGGCGGCTGATCGGCAGCGAGACCTGGAAGGTGCTGAGCCACAGCGCGGTGCCGGTGCTGGTGCTGCGCTGAGCGCCCTTGCCCACACGCGTGGCCCGCGCGTGCAGCGGCTCAGGCGGCGCGCCGGCCCAGCGCGCGCAGGCGCTCGCGCCAGCGGTCGATCTGGGCCGGGTCCAATTGGCCGGCGCCGCCAACCACGGTGCTGCGCATCGGCGCGATCCCGGCCGGGCCGAGGATGCTGCGGCGCATCAGCTTGAGGCTGTGCGCGCCGTGCAGCCAGCGGTAGGTCGGCGCGGCCATCGGCGTGCTGACCACCAGGCGCGCGCTGCGGCCGCGCAGCAGGCCGTCGCCGAACAACCGGCCGTTGGCGGGCGCGAGCGCGAAGCCGGGCCGCACGACCTGCTCCAGGAAACCCTTCAATACCGCCGGCATGTCGCCGAGCCAGAGCGGATACACCAGCACGAGGTGGTTGGCGCGGCGGATCGATTCCTGGGCCGCGACCAGGCGCGGCGGCGGGGTGCCGTGGCGCCACTCGGCCGCACTGCTCACCAGGGGAAATACCAGCCGCGCCGGTTCCACCAGTTCGATCTCGTGCCCGGCAGCCGTGGCGCCCTCGGCGTAGGCCTGGGCCAGCGTGCGGCAGATGTGCACCCGGCCGACATCGGGGTGGCCCTGCACGATCAGGATGCGCGCGCCCATCAGTGCACCCGCCACGTTCGACTGGCCGGGACGACCCGGTCGGGGGCTGGGATCCGGGCGTCATCGTTGAGTTGGCTTGACATGGGTCCAAGCCTAGCGGCACGCACTAGCGTTACGTTGAGGAACATCAAGTGTGACCACGAATCCGTTCTGAGGCGCCATGGTTGTCGACAGACGGAAAGTTCCCGGGTCTCGTTTGACGCAAATCAAACCAAGTATTTGATCCACGCCGAAACTGGAACGTCACCCGGCCCGCAGCCCGTGCTCCCGCCCCATGAAGACTCCGACCGCCAACACCAGCCGCCCACGCACGCTCTACGCCGCGATCCGTCACGCACGCAAGGCCCTGTGCCTGCGCCTGCAGGGCGCCTTGCGCGAGCCCGACGACATGCTCGTGCGCAGCTTCGCCATGCTGGTGGCCGAGGTCGAGGCCGGGTTCCGCCATGAAGAAATGATCATGGGCACGCTGGGCTACGCGCGCCTGCGCGAGCAGCGCGAAGAAAACGCCGTGGTGCTGAGCGCCCTGCACCGGGTGTTGCCCGAGGTCGAGGATGGCAATGCGCCGCTCGGGCGCGAGGTCGTGACCGCCCTGCTCGATGTGCTGGCCCTGCACCGGCTCAGCACCGACCTGGCGCTGGCTGTGGCCGTGCACGAACCGCCGCAACGGGTGCGCGGCAGCGCGGCGCGCATGACCCTGCGCGTGGGCGTCCGGGCGCGCCACTCACATTAGCGCCGGCCGCTGCTCGTTTGAGCAATCACTTCAACGCTTTTCTGCGGCGCTGGATCGTCTCGCCCGACACCATGAAGGCGCCGTCGCCGCGGTAATGCAGGGTCTCGGGCCAGCGCGGCCGGGCCCGGGCACGCGCCGCGACCACTTCCCAGACAAAGAAATCGTAGCGCTCGACCAGGCTGTCGTCGTGCAGGCGGCACTCGAACTGGGCGTGGCATTCACGGATCGAGGGCGCCGCCACCTGTTCCGACGCTTCCGGGCTCAAGCCGAAGGCGGCGAACTTGTCGATTTCGCTCCCCGTGGTCGAGCCGACGCCCAGTACCTGCTCGATCTGCGCGCGGGTCGGCAGGTTGAGCACGCACTCGCCGCTGGCGCGGATCAAGCGATGGCTGTGGTTGGCCCTGGATATCACGCAGCCGACCAGCGAGGGCGAAAATTCCATCACCGTGTGCCAGCCCATCACCATCAGGCCGCGCTCGCCGCCATGGCTTGAGGAGACGAGCAGCACGGGACCGGGTTCGAGGTAGCGGCGGACTTCATGTAGCGGTACGGGCATCTTGCGCTTGCTGGCTGGCATCGCTTCTCCTTTGATGGGACGTGCCACGATTATCGCGGCAAGCGGCGTGGCGCGGCGTCCGCCTGCCGATCGCGTAGAATCGGGGCCGTCCATTCAGTCACTCCAGAGGAAAATCCATGCTCGCAGTACGCATCCACCAATACGGCAAGCGCGACGTCCTGTCGCTCGACGAGATCCCGGTGCCGGAGATCGGCCCGGACGAATTGCTGGTGAAGGTCGTGGCGACCTCGATCAACCCGGTCGACTGGAAGGTGCGCGAAGGCTACCTGAAGGAGATGATTCCCCACCCGCTGCCCCTGACCCTGGGCTGGGACCTGTCGGGCGTGGTGACCGCGGTCGGCGCGGACGTGGCAGGCTGGCAGGCCGGCGACGCCGTGTTCTCGCGGCCGGACCTGAAGCGCAACGGCACCTATGCCGAATACATCGCGGTGCGCGCCGTGGAATGCGCGCGCAAGCCGGCCACCGTCTCGCATGCGGAAGCGGCCTCGCTGCCGCTGGCCGGCATCACGGCCTGGGAAGCGCTGGTCGATGCGGCGCGCGTGCAGCCGGGCCAGCGCGTGCTGGTGCATGCCGGCTCGGGCGGCGTCGGTTCGCTGGCGATCCAGATCGCCAGGGCGTTCGGCGCCACCGTGATCGCGACCACGTCCGGGCGCAACCGGGCGCTGGTCGAATCCCTGGGCGCCGACCAGGTGATCGACTACACGACGACGCGCTTCACGGAGGCCGTGGAACCGGTCGACGTGGTGTTCGACACCCTCGGCGGCCAGGTGCAGGAAGACTCCTGGGCCATCCTGCGTCCGGGCGGCACGCTGGTCTCGATCGTCAGCCCGCCGGACCAGGAACGCGCGCGGGCCCTCGGCGTGAACGGCGCCTTCGTCTTCATCGGGCCGAACGCGCCGGTGCTCGAAAAACTGGCCGGGATGGTCGACGGCGGGCGCCTGCGCCCCATCGTCGGCGCCGAATTCGCGCTGCGCGACATCGCAAAAGCGCATGCGCTGAGCGAAAGCGGGCGCGCGGTCGGCAAGATCGTGCTGTACGCGGGCACGCCCTGAACCAGGTCCGGCGGCGGATGGAAGGCCAGGCCTTACGCGCGGGGCTGCGCCGGCACCGGCGCCTGCTGGCCCTGTGCGCGCTGTCGGCGCTGGTGCACCTGGCGCTGCTGGAATGGTTTGCCGCCAGTCCCGCCGGCGCCCCGCCCGCCATGCCGCCGGGTGCGCCCGGCGACGAACTGGTGCTGCGCCTGGTGCCGCCGGCTGCCGCGCCGCCTGCCCGCGCCACGCAGCCGGCCCTGCAGAGCGCACCCGCACCCGCCTCCGCGCCG
>Ga0308160_10003602_pt1 | contig 17333 bp, 25 predicted proteins | sample PhyFR1_FD_201036 | JGI IMG/M metagenome (GOLD analysis project Ga0308160, IMG submission 201036) | Phyllosphere microbial communities from UC Gill Tract Community Farm, Albany, California, United States - DLSLF.R1 | ecosystem: Host-associated > Plants > Phyllosphere > Unclassified | place: USA...
GTCCACTAGAGTCCACACCTTCAGACGCAAGGAGTTTGCCGAGACCGAATGATCCGAGATAATCGTCTGCGCTATCCATGTTGGCCTGGGATCACCACTGCAGTGATCACGAGCCGCGTGAAGAACAGATAGTAGTCGTGGTATGAGCAAGAGTCAGAGAGCAAGAGTCAGAGACACGGCACAACAGCGGCGACACTTGACGGAATCAACACCTTGGGGTCCCCAACTTAGTTGACTTGGGAATATGGTCCATAGATCGACTTGCATCAACACTCATGCGGCATGCATGCCACTTGATCACTGAATCGTAAGGATGACGGCGGACATTGATCTGATCAACTCAGTGGTACACCTTCCGAATGGTGTGCAAGTGCCGAACCGCCTAGTCAAGGCATCTATGGAAGAAGGCATTGGTACCGGTGGAGGGCTACCCGGGAAGCATCACCAGAGGCTATACTCACGATGGGCGGAGGGAGGCTGGGGCATGATCATTACAGGTATAACAGATATAACAGATGATATTCAGGTATGAGTCTAGCTGACCCGAAGGCAACGCACAAGTGGACGAGCGACACTTAGCGACACCCCATGACCGGACTATCCCCCGAACACCGGCCTCACTACAAGCTTGGACCGACCTACTTACATCTATGCTGTCGAATGTCCCATCTGCATCGCCAACTCCCTTATGCCTGGTACAAATCTCTCATGCAGGTTTACAATCGTCGTCAACAATCAACTTTTCCCGAGCACCATGGTCGCCCGCTATCGCCCCCTGTGTCGCTCGACCTGATACTGGTTCCGGCATTCTCGGGTGGATTGCTGGGCGCTTAATCTGGCCAACCAAGAGTGTCGAGATAGTTGATTCCCAAAATTGGTTGGATATTGTGGATATGTTTGTAGGCAGCGCCAAGTTGGTCGAAACGGCCGGATGGGATGGAGTCCAGATTCATTCTGCCCATGGCTACCTTCTCGCCGAGTTCTTATCGCCGCTGGTATGTTCTGTTGTTCGGTGAGCGTTGAGTATGAAACTGATCAACAGACGAACCCGAGGGCTCGACCACTACCTGGCGTCCCAGCCCATATCCCAAACCGCCTGCACCTCCTTTACTTGATCCTATCGCGGTTTCGCGAGGAAACAGATAGGAAGTTCATAAAAGCGGTCAAAATCAACTCGTCTGACTTTGTTCAAGGAGGTAAGCTTAAAATGAATTACACGCACGTCAAGAGCTGAACAAGTAGGGCTCGATGAGGAACAAGCCGCTGAGGTAGTCAAAGAGATTGTGTCCTGGAGATTGGTCCACATGCTCGAAATCTCAGGCGGCAATTACTCAAGTCCTGCATTCTGCGATCTCGAGCATTCATCAACATCACCTCGCCAAGCGCTCTTTTCTAGTTTCACCACTTCACTTCTTCCCTCACTACCTTCACCTCCAGAGGGACCAGCCATTATGCTCACTGGTGGTCTTCATTCTCGACAGCTTATCGCTAGTTCTCTTCGCGACAGAGCATGTGATTTGGTCGGAATAGGTCGACCTGCATGTCTTCATCCCGCTCTTCCATGCGACATCATCTTGAATCACGACCTGCCCGAAGAGAAGTCTGATGTGGGAGGTTACGATATCCCCGGAGGACCTGAATGGAAACGATTGCTCGGTGGAGGCGGATCAGCTCGACCTCCTGCCGATAGAGTCCAACAGGCGACATATACGGAGGACGAGACCTCCCCTCTAGTGCAGGACAATTCAACAAGTACTGGCGGTATCCCTCTGGTAGGAGCTGGCGTTTCGACTTTCTGGCATGAATGGCAATTGTGTAGGATCGGTCGTGGCGTTGAGCCGGACCCTACGATGAGCTGGGGCAGAGGACTGGCATTGGAAGCTCTGTGGTGGGGAATCGCAAAGGGTGGCCCGGTCGGATGGTACAAGGCCTATATGGGTATATGATGCGAGCACCGCGAGTGCATGAACGAAACGATTTAGACGAGATTTGGATATGCAATGATGAGCTCTTTATGTGTAGCTGTCGCTTTGAGACCCCGTGTCTATTCAGCGAGTCGTTTGACTTTCGCTCACACTCGAGAGAGCTTGATCAGAGCGTGTTTGGAACACGAGAGATACCAATAACTGGCAAGAACAAGACCACGATAGCGGAAAACCAGGTTTTTATTGCTTCATAGTGAGGAAACATGTTACTGCCGACTATGATCAATTCCCCCAAGAAGCGACATGTCATGAGGAACTAAAACTTCGACTTGACGGTCTGAGGTTTTGCCAACTTGATCCCTGATCCCCCAGCTGCAGCTCCCGACCTCTGAGCCAGACGGCCAGGCGCACCTTGACCAATTGCCGATAAAGTTCCCAAATTCGTGCGGGGTTCTTTCAAAGACGTAGCATGCTGAGTGACTGGTCGAGTGGTCGCGATCGACGTAGACGTAGAAGGTCGATTTGAAGCTGCCGAGGTCGATCTACTGGGTACGTAGCGGAGATCTTGCAGTGCTGATACTGTTTCTCGACGTTTTTGGACCGCGTTGCCGCGTTCTAATGATTTGACCGTGATGCCAAGGATCAGACTACCGAATTTCTTGAAAATCAGCTTGTAAGCTTACGCAGGAGATATAGGTAACTTACTTTGCGGTGAGCTGCCGAAAGACCCTCGATATCTGCCAGAGCTTTCTCATCTGCAACAATCAGCTCGGATTCATAGTGAAGCGGTATCTCAACCCACTCTTTGGGAGTCTAGCAGCGATCTCCTGTAGCATTCCATCGTCCATCATGGGCCAGGTCTTGCTCTCGGCTCGTTTCTGCTGATCAGCACAGCTCACTATCTGCTCAGTCGACTTGCCTTGGTGTACATATCCTTCAGCTGCTTGTACGCCCAATCGACAGGCGAATGTGTGTCATCTCGGTCGACGTCACTAGCACTAGCAAGATTCGCCCCCTGCCTAGCGACAGGAATATTCCTGGAGGTAGCAGCAGTCGAAGGCACATTCGTCGTGCGTCTCCTTTTAGCGTCCTTGAGCGGTATATCCTCTTCAACATCCGTAGCTTCTCCGTCCACCTCAATTGGGTCATCGGGCGCATACTCCCCGTCCTCGTCCGAATCGCCCCAGTGGGAATTATCGAAGTCTTCGGTTTCTTTCTGGATTTGCTGCAATGACCGTTGTCTCGACACAGGATTCGATTTCTTGGCTGTGAACTTGATTTGGCCTTGCGTCTCGTCTGCCCCGGCTGAAGCGCGCTTCTTGGTAATTTTTGTCGTCTTCGCAGCTTCCTTGCGAGGTGAAGCTTCGCGGAAATCCATCATGATCTTCTGACGACCAGCCATGATGGCTTTGTGATTCTTCCCGACCTAGATTGTGTTACCCCACGGCGCGTATGAACTCGAAAGGACTCACCCTGAGATATGAATTTGAGTACCCTGCACCATTCTGGACATTGAATTCGTCCAGCCCGCAACTGATAAGCAAAGCAGCAACCAGCCTCTCTGCCTCACCAACACCCCAAGTCTTGCCCGACCCGAAATACTCGTTCGACGACAAGCCCTTGGCCGATTTCCCATTCACCCCTCTAAAGCATTCGGCTGCATTTTTTCTGGTGATCCGATCCGACCGATCAAATGCCTGAACCATCTTGATCATCAAGATAGCATCTTCCGTGACATCCTCACTGGTGTAGTTATTTTTATTCTTGTGGAGGCAGACATCGCAACCTCCGTTACACTTTGCCGGATCGAATGTTTCCGAGAAGAAGGATAAGACTTGCGATCGACGACAATCGGTCTTGTTTTCGCAGTAACGCAAGACTTCGTGAAGCGAAGCCTTTTGTCGGTCCTTCTGTTCTTTGGTCATATCTCGGTCGGACTCGATCATCCTTAGCATACTCGCCGAGTCTAGGGCGTGTCAGCATGGTCATGGCCCTGGGGGAAATGTAGCTTACCGCCAAAGGTATAATCTGGAGGAAATCAGCACAAGTCCTGGCACTCGACGCCGGTCACACTCACAAAGCACACAATCCGAGTTCTTTCCATCACGGCCAGCTCGCCCAGTCTCTTGGTAGTAGCCCTCGAGCGACCGCGGCAACGAATAGTGTATGACGACTGGTGGATCAGCTTCATCGAGCATTATGTCAATCGGAACTCACATCTAACATCCGCTTTATCAATACCCATCCCAAAAGCAACCTATTCGTCAGCTTCATCAATCTAGGACCTGATAGCTTACTGTAGCAACGATAATCTCAAACTTGTGATCCTGCCAATCCTCCTGAGCTGCTCGCCGATCATTCTTTGGCATACCAGCATGATAATGTCGAGCTCGAATACTGTAATTCTGCCTGAGTTGCATGGCGACCTCTTCGCATTTATCACGCGAGGAGCAGTAGATGATCCCACTAGCCTCACGCTCTTGGGTACCGATGAAGCCGACGATTTCTTTCAAAAGCTCCTTCTTCTTGGGCCGGACCTCGTAATTTAAGTTTGGGCGGTTGAAGGATTGCTTCAGCTTCTCACAGCCTTCGATACCCAAGGATCGGATAATGTCGTCCTGAACTTTATCTTGAGCTGTGGCAGTCAGAGCCATGATGGGCACTCCCTCGTAGTCCTTGCGCAAAGAGCCTAATTTGAGATCTGCTCGATCAGCTGCCTGGTCCAAAGCGGGGTTCAATTGGCTCACAATCAGATCGGAACTGTAAGACGCAGCGTCAGTAAGAATTTCGCTGTGGGCCTGGTGTACTCACGTCGTGTCCCCACTACTTTATCAGTACTATTCCATCGCAATGTCTCGCTGCGGATGAACTCACCTGGCTAACACAGTGCGCTTCATCAATGACGAAACGCGCCAATCGGTCTCGCCTATACAGGTCTCTCATGATGTGTTTGATGGTCCCACCCATACTCATCATCTCCGGCGTCACGTAAACGACTTTTGTATGGGGCTCGCGTTTACTCAATTGCTCGTGAGCCAGATTCTTGTCCGCCTGGCTGAGATCTCCGGTATAGGCAATAGCGGGGATGTTGAGGTTACACAAATGACGAGATTGATCATTGATGAGTGAGATCAGTGGTGAGATCACAAAAGTGACGCCTCTCGTGACTCCGTCTGAGCATATGGCCGGGAGTTGATCTGATTGATCAGCTCTGACTCCTGGATTGATTCGCTATAACTTACATGTAAGACTCTTTCCTCCTCCAGTCGGCATCAAGACAAAGACTAAAGATCAGCATGTCACGCTTGTGGATACGCTGAGATCACTCACCATCTCGTCCTGACATTGTAGCATCCACAGCTTCCCTCTGGTGATGTCGAAATCCAGGCAGTTTGAAGATCTCCCTCAATTTCTTGTCAATCTCTTTCGTCCATGGATGCTTCTTCACCAGCTGCATGGGAGCAGAAGGAGCTTCTCGAATAGCCTGAGCTCTTGCCTGTTGGGCTTGCTGCGTGGATGGTCCTGGCCCTCCCATCATCGACCGAGCAGTAGACGCTTCATGCCTAATCGGTCTTGCGGGTGGTGGAGCGGTCGGTGATGAGAAGATTGCGTCCAGCGGAAGATCCTCCAGTTCGGCCATAGCTGCGATATGGTTCTCATTTTGCAGTGTTTGACGACGTCGAGATGAGCCCTGTATTCTTGGAGATGGTGATCCGAGGTCCCTCACATGGGAAGCATCATCCATAGCTTCGGCCATTGCGATATCATCGTCGAAGTCCGATTGATTTGGGGTCTGCGTTGGCGGAGGCTTTCTGATTGTTGGTTGGGCAGGGCGATGCACACGAGGGAGATCTGGAAGACCATCGCTGGCGAGATGCGAGCTCGAAGACATTCGTTTGAGCTCAGTCGGCCCATCGCGGCGATTGCTGCCGGTGTCGCTTGGTTCGGGCGTGTGCAGGAGCAGGGGACGGAAAGGGACATTTGACCCGGAGGATGAAGGTGCAGCCATCCCTGGGGAACCAGCGGAAGAATTTGTTCGAGCTGCCATAGCGGCCTTGATATCCTTGATGCGTTGACCATAAAGATCGCTGATATGATTAGCTCGTGATGTAATTGAGTGGGCTCACATAGAACCTTGGATCATGACAGGATCCTCATCCTCATCATCATCAATGCCCTTTTCGCGCATCTCTTCCCTCTTCTCCATCAGCGCCATACGCTTCTCTTGATTCATGATGAGCCTCGACTTTAGCTTCTCGAGAGGCACCTGATGGATCAGCACCGCCTAACAACCACATAGTTTCTGCTTACATTGTCTAAATTCGAAGTCGAGGAACCTCCTCCCGACATGAAGGGGCTTGCGCTGGCCATGAGGAGACCACTCATATTATCATGTATCGATGTATGTCCCTGGCGCCTGATGTGGAATGGGTCCCGCTTTCTTGAACGCCTGTACGTCTTTCCGTATCGCGTGGCAATTGAGAATCGAATTAGCGTTCGTGACCAGGCCGGACACTGCTTCGGACTTGATTCCGAAGCTGTGCGATCAAGGTGATAGGAGACAGATGCTCTACTTGAACATAGAGTCGTCCTTCGATGTCCTTTTGGCAGGTATCGCGTATAGTAGCGGTTTACTAATGTATTGACACGACAGAGAAAGAAATCACTTGTCGACGCGTCCACCTTGAACGGACATGCCTTTCATCTCCGGGTACATGGATTGGGGTCCCACAATTACTCATACAGCAATTCACCAATTTGACCCTTTTGTTCATTGTCATTGTCTGCATCACGAGCATGAGCGCCTCGACATCACGAGTCACCTTGGGAGCAATCTCACGAGGTGTCAAGGCTCAGAGTGTATCAAGAAGCTCCACTCGAGCTCGACAAGCGATATGTCTTGGTTCTGGTCGAGCTGGGCAGATTCGCTTGGTCTCGGATCAGCCAAAGCAGATAGGGAAAGGGAAGGAGAATGAGCGATACAACTACAATACCTCTATGTCTTTCTCAGATGAGATCGACCCGGACGTGAGTCTGGGCCGCTCAGAGCATGCCGGTGAGATCGCTGAGCACTCTAGCATGTCAATTATCGTAGAGTAACGGCTACGGATTTGACGAGTCGCCGAGAACCGCCTACGAAGGTCAAGATGCTGGTCCGTGACTTCATTGATGACTCTCTCTACAACGTAAGTCATGGAAACCCATGTTCGAGACCATGTTGACAGAATTAGCCGAATTATGGGTACTTCCCCAAAAACGCAACGATCTTCACCCCTCCGTCCAAAGGCTTCGACTTTAGCTCGTACCCAAATGCGACAGCTTTCCAGGAGGCAGTAGCCGAGCGGTACGACACAGAGTACGATGATAACCGTCCGGGTCTGGGTAGACAGGTTTGGCACACTCCTACCGAGCTGTTTAAAGTATGTCAAGACTGAGCCGACATATTGCTGACGTGTAGCCGTACTACGCTCATACACTCACGGCTGCGCTAGTCCAGCAGTACAAACACAATCACTTCCCGCACCGGCCATTGACAATATACGAAGTAGGGGCAGGTAATGGATCATTCATGGTCGACTCGGTCACCTACATCAAGGAACGCCATCCGGAGATTTACAGGAATATGAAGTACAAGATTGTTGAGATCTCCGCTTCTCTAGCCAAATCACAGAGAAAGAGGGCAAAGCAGGAAGGTCTAGGCGATGTAGTCGAGGTCATCAATGAAGACTTTTTCAAGTGGTCAGGCGTCCAGGATTCGGGAGAAGGAAGCTATGTAGTAGCCTTGGAGGTCTTTGTAAGTCCAGGTATTGTATTATCGTTTGTAGCCTCTGATAATCAGGACAACTTGGCACACGACATGATCCGATATGACGTCAAGACACTCACACCTTATCAAGCAGTAGTGGCCATTGATGCCCATGGCGACTTCAGCTTCCTATACGAACCATGCTCCGACCCTCTGCTCCGCCGATACCTAGCGTACCAACGTCTCCTTCCAGCTTCCCCATCCACAACCCCACCTCTCATCCAATCATCATTCATTCGCTCCCTATACGCGTCTCTCCCGTTTGCACCAAACCTGTCGAAACCAGATTGGATACCAACAAAAGCTATGCTTTTCTTGGAAAAGTTGCGAGAAACGATACCTGGGCATCGGCTGATGATCGCCGATTTCTCGGAACTACCTGATACCGTAGAAGGAAGGAATGGACCGGTGGTCCAAACCAGAATAGGGGGAAACATGATCCCTTGCGAGACCATACTTGTCAAACAGGGCTACTTCGATATCTTCTTCCCAACCGGTAAGCCTTGTTTCACCTTCGAACCTACTAGCTGACATGCTAGACTTTGACCTTCTCAAGGATATGTATTCCCTCATCATGAACTCTCCCTCTTCCTCCTTCTCTCGAGAAACGACTTCAACAGCCTCGACAAGTCAACAGCCTCTTTCATCGACAATGTCGCCCCGTGATGGTTTGGGATCATTCTTCACGCCGTCACACAGTACGGGAGTCAAGGGCTTTCGCCGTCGTAAAGTGAGTATCTACGATCATGCTGAGTTTCTGGCGAGGTTTGGTGGGAAGGATCTAGTAGGACCCACTCGCGTGCAGGACGGTTCAAGCCCGATGATGGGTATGTACAAGAATGGTAGAATGATGTTCTAGAGGAGTATGCACGGGCGGTGATGTGTCAGACTAGAAATGCGACTTATCATCCTCTCACATGTCGAGATGCATCGTGATATCACTCCTAAAATCATATATCGATATATTGTCACGCCCAAAATACTATGCTACAACCCATTCAATTCACAGGCGAAAGTTCTATCACCTCATACTTGTAGATCCTCGCACGCCCCTCTGCCTCAGACCGACCACCTGAGATTCTCGATTTCCACCATAGCTCGACTTGTTCCTCATATCTCTGCCCACATGACGCTCCGAAACATACTGCACATCGTCCTCATCATCATCATCATCCTCTTCCTCCTCCAAGGGTTGGAAATTGTTCTTCGGAGTATAGATATGCTCCCTCTCTTCGCCGCTTGATGGTGACAACGCCTTTCTCCTGAAAGCTGTAGATGGCGAACCGGGTTGAGTTGATTTCGAAACGACTGTTGGTGGTCGCGTAGCATGTATTGACCTTCTACGGCCCGATGACCTCCTCTTTCGACCAAAGAGGACATCCAAAAAGAGTTTACCAGCCCATCCTACTCCAAGCCCCAAAACACATCCTACTCCGATGACTCCGGCGATGAACACGTAGAGTGGGTAAAAGACAGTGACTGCGCTCGTGACTACTCCCAAGGGGGCGAGAATGAACGTTCGTCCGAAGATCCTGAATGCCGCTGTAATTGGGTAAAGTACAGTGGTAATGACTTGGAATAGCAGATATAACAGGTTGAGCAGTAGTGGGAAGGGCGTAGCGACGATAGTGATCAAGAGGTAGAAGGGGTACATGATGATACCAAATATAGTTCCAGAGGTCGAAGCTGACTCGCCATTGGTATTGGGCATAGGCGAAGGGATTTGTGGAAGATGATAAGGTAGATGATATTGTGATTGAGGAGGAGATCGGAGGTCGGAATGATGCGACGAAGATAATGATTGAATGTGGCCCAGCGGGAGGTGCGACAGGATTTCCGTTTCATCAGATCGAGTGAGAATCCCCCATATCACATAGAAAAACACCACATAGCAGACGACCGCTATTGGGCTCATTGGCTCATCCTTCTTCGATCTCCTCCTTTTCCCGCCCTCCAAAGTGGTACCATGTTCCCATTCTTCTGGCTCTTCACTCAACTCCCCTCGGCCATCTAGTGGGACCTGCGTTCGGGCGGCATGATCGCGGTGTGATCGTTTGGGTCGCTGAGATGTCGATGGATCGTGGTGTGCTCCATCATGACGACTCTTCGTACCATCATGACGAGTTGAGCGGTTTCGACTTCCGGTGGATGAAGAACTCTGAACCCGGTCAACAGGTCGAGGACGAGACATTCCAGATGACGATTTTCCAGGTGGACCAGACCGAGCGGAATCCATACTTCGGTATGTATTTTGGAGCTGTTCAGCCTAGGTGCCGACCATTAGGTCAGCTAGCGGTTGGCTGAGCTGAAGTAGCGTCGGGTTAATCGCGATCGATGACGTCTGCAACGACTTTAGATGATTGGTTGTCGGACGACTGCCCCGAGCTGAAGCGTATAGCTGAAGTCTGTAGGGTCAGGCAGTCCCCTCACTGGCTTGCGTATGCGAGTTACTTGGTCGGTGTATGGACTCGACGCAAGCTTAGATGTACAGTGGGGGAAAAGATATGACTACCCCATCACACGACGCGAAGTGGGGTCCCAGGAAGCGCGTCGATCGCCCAGACCCCAAAAGCCACGTCAGTTCCGGCTCGGTCTGTAATATCTCTCGAGACCTTCTTATGCGTTGCATGCTCTTTATCTACTTTTTTCTTGTCATTCACAAAGACTACCTAAACAGAATTGGAATTGTCGGCACATGAGAATGGGCTGAATTGTCAGTCTGGGCCGGGCAGCCGAAGTAAAGCACTCACTTTGTTCTGGCGCCGGAACTGATATCGTCGTTAATCTGAATGACTGATGCGTATGTTCCCGCGACCATGGTGAAGGAACCAATGAGTACAAGGAGGACGTTGACAGCAGTGAGGATCCACCAATTGCGGGTTCTCTCACTTCTCCAAGTAACGTGTAGATACATGAGAGCTTCGGTGATACTTTGACATCAGTATGGCAACACAACATATAGAGGGTGACTCACATGCAGAGGAATGAACCAAGAAGAGCACCAATGACCGAGAGCAGGTCGTCGAAGATTGGAATGGATTCGGCGATGATGAAAGACATCAAACAATTGAATGCGACACAGGAGCTGTCTCCATCAGCGACTGTTGCTAAGAGAGGTAATAAGACTTACAACCAGACAATGTAGTGGACTGGGGTGTTTCGAGCCAAGTGACGAGTACCACCTAGAATTCGAACAAAGACTGAGGTTATCAGCTTTACCATTGTAGATGAATGTGATTCCACTTACTGTACTTGGCGGGCATATGAGAATTGATGATGCATCCAACGAGCAGACCAGGAATAGCTAGACCGTAACAGACCTTCTTCATCAAGACACCAGCGGAACCGAGAGCGGGACTGGCGATATATTGACCAGTGTAGTGATAGACGACGGATCCGATGACAAGGTAGACCATGGTGACAGCCGATTGGCAAACTAGGACACTCTTGGTGTAATCCTTGACATTCCTCATCTCACCGACAATGTTGAAGAAACATGGTGTTCCGGCATAAGCAAAGATGATGATGTTGAGAGCGTTGATTGCGTCAACGAAACCGGGATTGGCGGAAGCCTTGACAATGACTTCGAAAGGACCAGTCTGAGGAGCGGCACTTGGTCGATCGGATACACCACAGGCGACGGCCAGAGTGATGACGGATGACACGATGGAGACCACACCAACCCAGCCGATCCATGAGATCTTGTCGAGAGTCTGAACACATGAAACCAAAAAGGCGATGATTGCGCCGACCACCACAAAGACGACGGTACATGTACCGTGCATTGATACAGCGTTGAGGGCGATTGAGAACGAGAGCATCCCTGAACCAGCGATCGCGGTGAGCATGAGCTGAAAGTCAGCGACTTCCAGGTTTTCTGGCTAGTAGTCGACCTACCCAGTACAAGAAACCGTAGAACTCCCTTCCGAAGGGCCCCATGAAGATGTATCCGACACTACCATCAGCAACAGCTTGCACAAAGACCTGCTAGCGACTTACTCGGCGAGGGTGTAAACTTCTGGATGCTTCTTCTTGAAGACACCAATAACATAATCCGACCACGTCGTGATGGCTCCAACGGCGACGATGAGTGTAAGTCCCGGTCCAAGCCCAAGAGTATCGAGCACCGAGGGGATACCCAAGACACCTAATCCAATCTGAGTCTTGGTTTCCAAGACAGCTGCTCGGATCCTGGGTCCGTTAGCACCCGACTATGAAAACGCCTAGTGACCGCTTACCAGCCAAGATTCCGATAATTTGGTCCGTCTGCACCTACATCTCCCCACACAGCATCTACCGTTACGTCGGTCTTTGGCACCTTCCCATCTGCATCTAGCTTTGCTCCATGCTTCTCTATATCCACGGGGTTGGACGATACCGGCTCTGCCGCCGTAGTGATAGAATCGGAATCAATCATTGTTTCTCGATGTTGGGCGGGCATATTCGACGATTTTCGACGATTCTCTTCTATCTTTTGTATATCTAGCTATCTGCCACAGCCTTATCTTGCTGATAGCGGTATGGGAATGATACTTGAGTACGAGGTGTCTTATCGTCTCTTATTTGTCTCATCGCTTCCAGGATCTGAATTTCGTTGCACACCTGCAAGCGAGTGACGCTGTTAACCTAAATTGGGGCATGGTGTAAGCAGGGTCTCGTGATGTGCAGCTGGCGCCAGCGTAGACGTTGGGCTCCATGATCCGACAATGAATGGCAGTAAAGCGGCCAAGGGACATGTGACGTAAAATTTGTTGAAAACAGGGCTATTTTCAGCCACCCTCGGAGACTAGCGGGACTGCCGATGATCATTCGAAATCACCCCCAATTTACGTGGAGAAGAATCTGGATGACAAGTCGGCTGAGCCTACTCTGCGGACTGTTCGCTGGACGAGAGTGCGTACATGCGATGCCCAATGTCACATCGAAATCAGGCGCCTGCAGATGTGAGAGTTGCGGCGTACATGAACGATAAATCTACAGGCCCCGATATTTCAGCCACCTCGCTTATTTCGCCCAGTTGCCTTTCCTTCTATATACACCCGGGGTGAATCCTGGATGAGCGAGAAGGATGTGCCTTTGCTCAACTTCACCGAACTGCCTCCAACGCCTCAATTGCACCTTCATACTCTCCCCCGTACTCCCCTCGTCCTGCAGTTCTCGTACAAAGTCGTAGCTAGCTTCAATATGCGAGACATAGACCGGCAACCTTCGTATCTCTTCGCTCCAATATGACAGATATCGCCAGTCAGCGACTCCAGGCTTGACTCGGCGTCTTCCGTAACGGAAGAGGGCGGCCGCAGTATCCTCTATGGCGTCTTCGAAAAGGACGTTGTCTCTGTTGTTTGGGTGTTGACGAGCTGAGATCGTGATGTAGGCCCGGTAGACCGAGAAATCTGGTCGGAGGAGAACATGGGATTCTGCGAGAGAGAGAACGAAGCAGAGGAGAGAAGTCCGATGATTACCGTCTCGTAAAGTCTGATGTCCACGGATCCGTGTCGCGAGATCGGAAGCCTTGCGCAGCGCTTCGGCGATTGGCTAATATCAGCGCAGGCTCGCGAAGCACACATGCGGCGCGACGCCCAGACTGAGGCAAGCTTCCTTATGGATAACAGATATGACACTTACCAGAGGTGTGTAAATTAGAATGTCCTCTATGCTTTGCTCAACATACTCAGCTTCCATGTCCCTCGCTTTCTTGCTCCAATTCCCATGCCGCTCTCCAAAATCTGCAGGCGTCCCAGCTGGAGTAGTACCCGAGCACACCATTTGATTGGCCTGATACCATCTTGTTACGTCTGCCGTTGACAGACAGCCTCGGAGTAAATATCGGATCGAATGAAAAGGTGTCGTAAGCTGAGGTCCATAAACTCGACGCGCTTGAACTAGGCCGCGTTCGGAACATGATGTATGAGGTTCATCAAGGACCGCTGGCAGGTCCAAGCTACTTTCATCGTGGCCTTCCATGACAGTGGATTATGCTTGAGAAGATATTGCAGGGAACAGATAGCAGCAGAGACTCCATGATTGCTTTCAGTTGAATAGTGACTCTCTCGAGACAAGTTGAAGGTTGAACGAGTCGAGTGGTTAGCATAAGTGGAGGTCGATCTCGGATGTTTCCGAAATGATTACCGCGGCTCTAGAGGTAAACAAAGATATCTGGAACCTTTGTCATAACATACAATACAAGCATACAGATAGAGAGACTAACATGTCTCGCAGCAGGCAGTATACAAAGAAGGAACTGGAGTCACTGAGACGTGCGGATCTGCAAAATCTGTATAAGGTACGTGTTTCGACTAACATGAAATTAAGGTTTAGACTGACAAGGTCTAGATTCATGGTCTGAAAGGTGCCAACCAGAAGTCAGATGCATTGATCGATACACTCGTCGTCCACTTCTCCTCAGCGGCATACACGATCGCACCCGAGTCGCCCAGTGGACCTAGTAATCGTCGTCTGAAAAGTATCGATATACAGACAACGACGAGAATCACAAAGGATGCGCCTACGAGACGCCCTGCTACCGCTGCATCCGGGTCAAGACCGGTCAAAGCACCCATTCGCCCAGTGTCAAGGATGAAGAAGGCTGTCGAACCCCCCACTCTTCATCCCGTCATACCAGTGATGCCATCGATATCGTCAGAATGGGAAGGTAGACTTCAGAAGATGGAGGAGTTGTGGACGGAACGCCTTCGGCAGGCAGAAGCAGTGTTTGAGGAAAAGCTCAGAATCGTGGAAGAGAGATGGGAAGCTAGATGGCTAAGCGCTCAGGTATGTCTGACGCCATTGAGAAAACAATACACAACCTGACATGAAGCCAAATCTCGCAACACATCCTTCGCCACCAGCAAGTACACCTCGAGTCTTTATAACGGATCCCTCGCCCCTCAAGCGAGCTCTTGAACAAGATGCAGCCTCCGCTCTAGAGGAACATACTCGCAAACGAATGAGATCAGAAACGGCGAGTGAAGAGGCTACACCGCCTCGAGCCGAGCGAGAGGGCACTTGTGGTGTGTTCCGCACACCGACCGATCCGATACCGGAACCACGTACACCGGATCCTGCTCATCAAGGAAGACTGGACGACATGTCTCGTACCCCCGGAGTGGGCGATGCAGTGACTGGTCTCCCGTATCCCATCTTTGCTACGACACCTAAACCAGCCGAACCACGTAGCCCCACACTCGACGCACCTCCCTCGGGTTCCCGACAACGTGCATGGTCATCCAATTCTATGCCAAAGATGCTTACGCCCGGTCGGAAACGCACAGCGGCAGAAGTTGCCCCTCGAGCAGTCTCACAAGCTCATATGGATCTGACGACGATAACGGAATCGGACGAGGCGCCAATACAACTTATACGTCAGACTACCCCAGTCTTGTTCCCGCCATCCAGATCCCGGGATAGGACGACCACACCGCCTCGCTTGTCTCCCTCACCCTCGATAACCGAGAGGGCTTTCCAGCACCCTGCCTACCCCTCGAGAGGCTCAAGTCTAGTACCACTCGGGCCTAGGCCTAGGCAGACGTCAACCCCGGCTCGAGACTATATGGATGTCGCATTACATGGTCTACCCAACCCTATCGACTCACCGAGTGGGTTTATCACCCCTGGACACCGAACGATACTCGGGACGGAAAGATACAGAGATACTAGATTTGGAGATATCCCATCACTGTCGTGGGGCTCGCCCTCGGTAGACTTCGGTTCAGCCACGCCTGCGCCTCGTTGAAAGCTGGAAGACATGGAGGCCACCAGGCAGCGCGAGTCATACGGGGCACCTGTGGATAATTTGTGCCAACCTGTCAATATGTACCTATACAACATTTATCCATACATCAATGTAATCTAGATGCCATTTTAGTGGACAGCTTCCACATTGCTTTGACGCATGCGTGGAGGACACAACACACACTTGAGAGTCTATTCCTCCAGCCTCTGTTCTTCCACTCCGTACTTCCGCAGATCCTTGTCCATGCCTTTTACTGTATACACAGCACTTTTGCCTCCACCAAATACCTTCAAAGGATATATTCCCCGTAGCTCCAAGCCTAGCGACTCGCAGGCCTTTCTGCTCTGAACGTTCGTCGCGCTTGTGAAACCAAAGACTCCATCGTAACCCAAACCACCATTAATCTTGTCCCGCATCGCGTACTCCATCATCGCTTTCCCAGCTTCCTGGGCATACCCCTTGCCCGTATATTGTGGTAATAACGCGAAACCAATATCCGGAACAGTGAAAGCATCGCCTTTCATCACCGAGACCGTACCAATCTTGACGTTCTCTTCGGCTTCGACGTCATGTCGAAAGGATACAAGATAAATGCCGTGGTTCTGCTTGGCGAAGAGACTCTCGACAAAGCCGGTTATCATTTTCAGCGCTTTTTCGTCGGTATCTATCCCCGTTGCTCCTTGACCAGCTATGAAGAGAGGCGAATTGTAAAGCTGATTGATAAAGTGTGCGTGATTGTCTGTAGGAAGTAAGCGCGAGATGCGCAGACGATCCGTATACAAATTCCAGTCAGCGGCAGGAAGCGTCATGAGTGCAATGATGAAAGCAGTACCTCCAGCTTGAGGCGGAACACTACTGACAACGATGGTACAACCGCATGGGACTGATACAACATTTCTATTCTGGGAAGACGGACATCCGGCCAGCAGGGTCCACAAGCTTGCCGACAAAAGTAAGCCCTGGCTCATCGTTCCTGCAAGAGGCACACCGCGATGTCAGAGCAGACTATATCCTCAGATAAGACATAACGCAGACGATCAAAACATGTCTGAGCGACCAAAGTATGTGCTTTTAAGTTTCTTGCCAAAGTCGACAACAACCTCTGATCAGCGCCGTCGGTCAAGCCCTCCACAAGTGCGTCGTCCCCTCGCCTATCGGTGTCGTCGTTCAAGAGCAAAAGATATGCGCTAAGCGCTGAAGAAAGTGGGGTTCGAACCCACGCGGCGAACCAGCAGGGATGAGATGGGCAAAAACACCTTATCTTAAATCTGCCACCTTAACCACTCGGTCATTTCTCCGGAATCCGTAAAAACCGGAGCGTTGGTCCACTATATCAAGCTCGTCTCAACCCGCTGACAAGCATTGCGATCCAGGTCGTTAGGGGTGTCTACATGCATTGAAGATGTAGGTATGGTGTTGTACCGTATCTGGGAAAGTCACTTTTCGTAGCTCAATTATCCGGTAAATAGCCGTTTCGCGCGGATTTGGAATCCACACGAAGAAGCCATATTCCGTCATCACCCATTTCTTTATCAGCATCCTTGGCTAGATCCACATTGGTACATAGACCTCTTATAGACTGCATATGATCACTCGCAAACGATCCTCAGCAAACGAAACAGCGAGATGACATCTCATCAGTCATTGTACATCTTCACCACTTCCCAGAACCCTCTTTCAGTCCGATATCCCCGTCCCGCCAAACCGTCACTTATCGTTCCTCCCCTTATTCATCGATCTCTCCATCAAGCCCTTGACCAATCTCCACCATCACTGTCGATATCATCCACGAAAGCGATCACGATCCCGCATATCGATCATCTTCGTAAACACGATATCCCATCTGCTTCTGAGCGCGAAGATGTCGAGA
>Ga0308160_10003603_pt1 | contig 17326 bp, 17 predicted proteins | sample PhyFR1_FD_201036 | JGI IMG/M metagenome (GOLD analysis project Ga0308160, IMG submission 201036) | Phyllosphere microbial communities from UC Gill Tract Community Farm, Albany, California, United States - DLSLF.R1 | ecosystem: Host-associated > Plants > Phyllosphere > Unclassified | place: USA...
AACCAAGCTGACCGCCACCGGCGATTCGGTCGCCGAGATGCTGGCGAAATCGAACGGCGAAGTGAAGGGCCTGGTCAGCCAGGGCGTGGTCAGCAAGCTGCTGCTCGAGGAAGCGGGCCTGAACGTCGGCAACATCATCATCACCAAGCTGTTCGGCGACAAGCAGGTGCAGCTGAACTGCCTGGCCTCGGACCTGGCGGTCAAGAACGGCGTGGCGCAGACGCGCACCTTCGTGCTCGACACCGAAGAGGCCATCGTCGACATCGACGGCTGGGTCAACCTGAACAACGAGCAGATGAACCTGCGCGTGAAGCCGGAAACCAAGGCCCTGCGCCTGTTCACGCTGCGCACACCCTTCTATGTGAAAGGCACCTTCAAGCAGCCCGATCTCTCGCTCGACAAGAAAGTGCTGGCACTGAAAGGCGGCGCCGCGGCCGCGCTGGCCGTGGTGGCCGCGCCGGTCGCCGCCCTGATCCCCTTGATCAACACCGGACCGGGCGAGGACAGCCCCTGCTCCAGCCTGCTGGCCAAGGCGCGCGCGAAGCCGCAAGCCCCGCCGCCGGGCAAGACCCTCAAGCGTTGAGCATGCCAGTGTTATATGTCGTACAGAGCGACACTTAGCATCCATGTAATCTGCAGTCATGGTGTCAGGCGGTGGGCAATAGCCCACCGGCTTGCCGCCAGCAACAATGGAACAAGGAACAGGACATGAAGCGATTCGGCACCACCACGACCCTGCTGGCAGCCCTGATGCTCGGCATGGTCGCGGGATGCGCCGGCGAGGGCCAGCACGACAGTGTCGGCCAATACGTCGACGACGCCGCCATCACGACCAGGGTCAAGGCTGCCATCGTCGCGGATCCGCGGCTGAAGGCCACCGAGATCAACGTCGAGACGGAACGCGGCGTGGTCCAGCTGAGCGGCTTCGTCAGCTCGGCCGATGACGTCGCCAGCGCCGCCTCGGCCGCCCGCACCGTGAAGGGCGTACAGTCGGTACGCAATGACCTGCGCCTGAAGTGAAGTCATCACCCACCAACAGGAGATCACCATGAAAACCATCAAGAACCTCATCGTTACCGCCTCGATCGCAACCGTGGCCCTGGGCCTGACCGGCTGCGCCGGCATGTCGCAGCAAGACAAGAACACCGCCATCGGCGCCGGCGCCGGTGCAGTGGTCGGCGGCGTCCTGACCGGTGGCAGCGCTGTCGGCACCGTGGGTGGCGCAGCCGTCGGCGGCGTGATCGGCAACCAGGTCAAGCAGACCCACTAAGCCGTTCATCGAGACACCAAAACAAAACGCCCCGCAATCGCGGGGCTTTTTGTTTGGACCGCCAGTTCTTGAGGCTGATTCATACGGTATCTGTTTATACCGTATGAATCTTTACGCATCAGACCAGCACCGATGCCGGCGCCGCGAATTCCGCGCCCGCCTCACGCACGATCTCGTAGCAGGTGCAGGCCGCGGCCGCCAGCCCGCCGGCGTCGAGGATCTCGATGTTGCCGCGGCTGTAGTTGATCAGCCCATGCTGCTGCAGCGCGCTGGCCGCCTTGGTGACGCCGACGCGGCGCACCCCGAGGGCGTGCGCCAGGAACTCGTGCGTCAGGTGGAATTTGTCGGACTGCAGGCGGTCGCGCGTGACCAGCAGCGAGCGGGCCAGACGCGCTTCCAGCACGTGGTAGCGGCTGCAGACGGCGATCTGGATGGCCTGGGCCAGCAAGGCGTCGGTGTAGCGGTACAGCACGCGCTGCAGGCACGGGTTGCGCGCGAACTCGGTGCGCAGCTGGCCGGCATCGATGCGGCTGGCGCTGCCGGCGCGCTGGACCACGGCGCGCACCTGCGTGGTCTCGTGGCCGAGGGCCACGGTGGCGCCCAGCATGCCTTCGCGGCCGACCAGGCCGACTTCGAGCGTCATGCGGCCTTCGGCCACGCCCATCAGCGAGATCAGGCAGTCATGCGGAAAATAGATGTAGCGGATCGGGTCGCCGGGCTCGCACAGCACGGCACCGACCTCGACCTGCACCTGGTCGAGGGCGGGCAGCATGCGTGCCAGCTCCTCCGGCGGGAGCGCGGCCAGCAGCAGGTTGGCATTGTGCTCGGCGACCATGGGTGGAGCTGGAGAATTCATCTGACCCTCACGGTTGGACTCATCGGCGCGGGCATGCTCGAGGGCGCGAAAGCGCCGTAAAATCAAGTACATACACCGCGCGGTAACAATTGCAAACAACTTGTGGTCAGCGTACCGGCTGTGCACGGGGAAGTATGTACGGTGACGCACGGAACCGGGTGTTGTTGACAAGGACAATCGCTGCACAGGCTGGACCAGACACGAACCGCGAAAGGACGCACCATGCATACCCATCCAAACCATACCGCCGGCACCCGGCTCCATCCACTCCTGATCGCCGCCGCCGTGGCCGTGATCCTGTTCTGCGCCATCGGCACTGCCGCCATCATGGGCTGGTTGCCGTCGTCGAGCGGCAGCCGCGGCCAGTTGAACGAGGCCGACCGCGCCGCCCTCGCCGCCGGCCTGCAGCAACCCGGGCAGCCGGGGCAGCCAGGGTATCCGGCGGCCGCCGGTGCGCCGGTGGTCACGGCACCGGCGCTGGCCGCGCAGGCAACCCCCGTCCAGCCCCTGCCGGGCCAGGCACTGGCTGCCACGCCGGCCTATGCGGCCGGCGTTCCCGTGACCGCGGCGCCCGCGTTCGGCGCGTATGGCAGCAGCGGCACGCAAGGCGGCAGCGCATATGGCGGCGGCACCCAGGGCACGACCGCCTACGCGCCGGCCGAACCGGTCGACGTCACGCCGCCGCCGAAGGCCACGCGCGTGGCCGAGGCGGAAGCGGAGAGCGGCACCCGCTGGTGCGCCACCTGCGGCAACGTCGAATCGATCCGCCAGATCACGCGCCGCGCCCAGGGCAGCGGCGTCGGCGCGGCCGGCGGCGCCATCCTCGGCGGCCTGCTCGGCAACCAGGTCGGCGGCGGCCACGGGCGCCAGCTGGCCACGGTCGCGGGCGCGGTCGGCGGCGCCGTGATGGGCAACCAGGTCGAAGGCAATATGAAAGCCACGCACAGCTACGAAATCCGGGTCCGCCTGGACGACGGCACGCTGCGCACCTTCCACCAGCAGAGCGCGCCGCGCTGGCGCAACGGCGACCGCGTGCGCATCGTGAAAGGCGCGCTGCGCGGGGCCTGAACATGCCGCTCATGCGTGCTGCATGGACATCATGATTTCTTTTTTGCAATGTGCGGCAGCGCACGGACCAGTTGGGGTTGGCAGATGAAAATCACTTTACTGCTGAGCAGAGTGATCACCAACCCAACCGAAAGGACATGACATGAACAGCCTCGCATGGATAGGCATCATCTTCTGGGGACTTCTCTTGACGGCATTCGGCCTCCTGAGCACGGGCACGGCCCAGCCGGGCACGGGCGACATGGCGGCACAGGACGTCGTCTTCCTGATGGGCGGCGGCCTGCTGACCTGCCTGATCGGCGTCACCGGGCTGATGGGTTTCATGGGCTGGATTCCGGGATTGCGAAAAGAACAAAAAAATATGGCCTAATGTACGGCATCGAACGGAGCAAGACACGTACTCGACGGATACTGATTTCACGGCAAACGGATCGCCGTTTCAAATCAAAGAGGACATCATCATGCTCTACACTATCGCTGTCATTCTCATCATTCTGTGGCTGCTTGGCCTGGTGACTTCGTACACCATCGGCGGCTTCATCCATATCCTGCTGGTCGTTGCCGTCATCATGATCCTGGTACGCCTGATCAGTGGCCGGGGCATCTAGACTCGCACTTGAATTAATCGGTAGTTCTGCGATCCGTTTCGCGGTCGCGCCCATCCAAGACAGTGAAGGGGCGTGACTACGAAACGGATATTTTTTTGTAAGGAGGCATCATGAAAACGACCTTGATTCGATCGACCCTGTGCGCAACCGCATTCGCCGTGGCCGCGAGCGGCTGCGCCGACATGAACGCGACCCAGCGCGGCACCGCCACCGGTGCCGGCGTCGGTGCCGGCCTGGGCGCCATCCTGGGCGCCTCGACCGGCGGTGGCGGCGGCGGACGCACCACGCGCGGCGCGCTGCTGGGCGCGGCCGCCGGCGCGGTGGTCGGCAACGTCTGGTCCAAGCGCATGGAACAGCAGCGCCAGGCCATGGAGCAGGCCACGCGCGGCACCGGCGTGCAGGTCTCGCAGACCGCCGACAACCGGCTCAAGCTCGAGATCCCGAGCGACATCTCGTTCGACACCAACCGTGCCGACATCAAATCGAATTTCCGGCCCATCCTCGACCGCTTCGCCACCACGCTGAACGAGAACCCGGCCGCGGTGGTCACCATCATCGGCCACACCGACAGCACCGGCGGCGACGCGATCAACCAGCCGCTGTCGCTGGACCGCGCCGCCAGCGCGCGCGACTACCTGGCCGGCCGCGGCGTGGCGCCGGGCCGCATCACGGTCGAAGGCCGCGCGGCGCGCGAACCCATTGCCTCGAACGACGATCCGACCGGACGCGCACGCAATCGCCGCGTGGAAATCTACGTCAACGAGCCGCAGGCCCAGGGCTGATTCCGGCGCCCCGCGCCGCCATTTCCGACACGATTTCGTGAGGATTCGTGAGAATTGACCGTTTCACCCTGCACGCCGGCGTCCGCCGCGTGTAGGGCCATCCCGCCCCTGCCCCGATTCCCACTGCATGCCCTGGCCAAGCCAAAGCGCGTTCCATAACGGTGCACCCGGGCCGTCATCCGTGTATGCATAAGTTTTACTTATTCATATACCTGTTTATCTCCGGTAGCTCATCCCCTCATCACTCGTCTTTATACCTGTTGTGCTATTCACACAGAATCTCAATCCGATTTGACATTTTCGTATCAGAAATGTTCTGATTCACGACCCCGGACGTCTTGACGCCTGGGGCACACGAGATGAACCCGGGCGCCCACGAAGCGGTCCAGGGTTTCGAAGCTTTAAGTATCGGAGAGATTTTGACTAAGCAATTCGCAGTGAAGCACAGCGTCCTCGCTGTCGCCCTTACCCTGGCAGCCCCAGCCATCGTCTACGCACAGGCAGAGGCAGCGCCCCAAAAGGTTTACGTTACCGGTTCCAACATCAAGCGTGCCGACAAGGAAGATTCCTCGCCGATCACCGTGATGAGCGCCAAGGAAATTGCCGCCACCGGCGCCAATACCGTCGCTGAACTGCTGCACAACATCCCGGCTTTCGGCTCGGGTACCAACAACGACTTCGCGAACGACAACGGCTTCTCGAAGGGTTCGTCGACTGCGTCGCTGCGCGGCCTGGGCACCTCGTCCACCCTGGTCCTGCTGAACGGCCGCCGTATCGCCGCATCGGCCTACGCCGACCCGAACAACGGCAAGTCGACCGTCTATGACCTGAACAGCATCCCGGTGTCGGCCATCGCCCGCGTCGAAGTGTTCAAGGATGGCGCATCGGCCGTGTACGGCTCGGACGCGATCGCCGGCGTGATCAACTTCATCACCAAGGACGATTACCAGGGCGCGGAAGTGACCGCCTCGACCTCGGCCAACGATGACGGCGAATTCAACCGCAACAACATCAACGGCGCATTCGGCTTCGGCGACCTGGACAAGGACCGCTTCAACGCCCTGATCAGCTTTGACGTCTCGCAGCGCGGCCACACGGGCATTGCCGACGTCAAGGACATCGAGCAGAACGAATACGCTCGCAACCACTGGCGCCTGGGCGACTACGGCAGCTACGTGTCGAACACCCCGTTCATCTTCCGCGAACTGACCGCCGGCAAGGCCAACTTCTCGACCAGCGCCGCCAACGGCCAGTACGTGCGCAACAGCATCGCCGGCTGCGATGGCAAGGTCATCACCGGTGGCCAGCAGTACGGCATCGGCGTGACCAGCAGCTCGATGCTGACCAACCGCCAGTTCTGCAGCTTCAACACCAACGACTACTACGAAGCACAGTCGAAGGGCACCGACGTCAACCTGCTGTCGAAGATCACCGTCAAGCTGACCGACAACGTGACCTCGTTCACCGAGATCGGCTTCTCGCGCATCGAGCGCGAATACGTCGGCCTGCCGAAGACCGTCGCATCGACCAGCGCGACCACCGTGTTCCGCGTCAACGGCCTGCCGACCAGCTACCAGCTGCTGCTGCCGTCGGGCCACCCGGACAACCCGTTCCCGGGCTACCGCGCCGCCGCCGCATTCCGCTTCACCAACAGCGACGGCAGCTCGGAAAACGTCAACAAGACCTACCGCTTCCTGACCGGCCTGAAGGGCACCACCGGCAACTGGGATTGGGAAACCGGCCTGCTGTACAACCGCTCGGAGCGTAACGACCTGGGCCATGGCTACCTGTACTTCCCGGTCATCAACCGCATCGTGACCGAGAACCGCACCATCGCCGCCACCCTGGCCGATCCGAATGCGGTGCGCGACGTCGACAACAGCGGCTTCTCGCAAGTCACCCAGCTCGACGCCAAGGCCTCGACCTCCTTCGGCAAGCTGCCCGGCGGCGAAATCGGCGTGGCCTTCGGCGGCGAAATCCGCCAGGAAAAACTGGGCCTGACCTCGGACCCGGAACTGGCAGCCGGCAACATCATCGGCCTGTCGAATTCGGTGCTGGAAGGCCAGCGTAACGTCAAGTCGGCCTTCGTCGAACTGCGTACCCCGTGGACCAAGACCTTCGACATGGACTTCGCCGGCCGCTACGACAAGTACCCGAACGCGAAGAGCTTCGTGCCGAAGGTCGGCGCCAAGTGGGCCGCGACCGACACCGTCACCTTCCGCGGCAGCTTCGCCAAGGGCTTCCGCGCACCGGCGCTGTCGCAGGTGGCACCGGGCGGCGTGCAGTCGTTCAACAACGGCTTCGCCGACCCGATCCGCTGCCCGGACAGCCGCAACCCGGTTGCCGGTGCGGACCAGCTGGATTGCTCGCGCAGCATCTCGTCCATCTCGACCCCGAACCCGAACCTGAAGAACGAGACCTCGCGCAGCTACTCGTTCGGTGCGATCCTGACCCCGACCAAGAACCTCGACATCCTGATCGATTACTACCGTATCGCCAAGAAGAACGAGACCGTGCTGCTGTCGGCCGGTACCGTGGCCCTGCACCCGGAACTGTATCCGGGCCTGGCCGTGCGTGACGCCAACAACCTGGTCGACGCAAGCGGCAACGTGATCCCGAACACCGGACAACTGCTGGCGATCAACCGCACCTTCGTCAACCAGGGCAGCACCGACACCTCGGGTATCGACGTCGAAGCCGCACACCGCCTGAACCTGGGCGAGATGGGCCGCCTGACCACGCGCCTGAACTACACCTACATGCTGCGCTTCAAGCGCCAGGAGCAGGCGGGCGATATCTCGCACGACCTGACCGGCACCAATGGCGGCCTGTCGGACTGGGCGACCTCGGTCGGCGATATGCCGCGTCACCGCTTCAACCTGGCCTCGACCTGGAGCCGTGGCGCCCACGCCTTCACCGCCACCGCCGACTACGTGTCGTCGGTCTCGCTGATGCGCCGCTACGACAACGAGAAGACCTTCGCGGTACCGTTCTGCTACTACGGTACCAACAAGGTGCCGGTACCGGCGAACGAGCCTGTGGGCGGCCTGCCGGGCTACCTGACCACCAACGGCGACTGCAACGTCGACGAGTGGCTGACCTTCGGCGTGGCGTACTCGTACACCGGCTTCAAGAACTGGACCCTGTCGGCCAACGTGAAGAACCTGTTCGACACCAAGGCACCGTACGATCCGCGTGAAGCGACCCAGGGCTACAACACCCAGCTGCACAACAGCATGGGCCGTTACTTCCGCCTGACCGCATCGTACAAGTTCAAGTAATCGCTTGATCTTTCGATGATCGAAAGCCGCCCCGCGCAAGCCGGGCGGCTTTTTTCGTCATGGCCGTGTATGCTGGCCGCATGACGTCAAGAGGAGCAAGCATGGCCGGCGAACCGGTCCGCGTCCTGCGCGAGGACATCATTGCGGACAATTATTTCCCCCTCAAGAAGGTCGAGTACGAGCAGCGCTGCCGCGACGGCCGCACGCAAACGCTGACGCGCGAAATCTACGGTTGCGCCAGCGGCGCCGCGGTCCTGCTCTACAATCGCGAGCGGCGTTCGGTGGTGCTGACGCGCCAGTTCAGGATCGGCGCGCGCCTGAACGGCCACGATGGTTATTTGCTCGAGGCCGCCGCCGGCATGCTCGACGATGCCGCGCCGGGCAAGCGTGCCCGCTGCGAGTCGCTCGAAGAGACCGGCTACGCGCCCGTCAACATGCGGCCGGCGCTGCAGGTGTTCCCCAGCCCGGCCTCGACCACCGAACGCGTCCACCTGTTCGTGGCCGAATACGACCCGGCCGCACGCCGCGGCGCAGGCGGCGGGTTGGCGGAGGAAGGCGAAGACATCGAAGTCGTCGAGATGGACTTCGACGACGCGCTGGCGCGCGTGGACAGCGGCGAGATCATGGATGCCAAGACCGTGCTCCTGCTGCTGTACCTGGAGCGCAAGGTGCTGGGGCGCCATGGCGAAGCCTCATGACCGGATACCAAATTTGACAGGAGATCTGCATGCAACACCGTTTCACCCTTTCCGCCCTGCTGGCCTGCACCCTGGCCGCAGCCCTTCCCGCTTCGGCGCAGGACATCAAGCCCGGCCTGTGGGAAGTCAACAATAAGGTCAGCTCGTCCAGCCCGCAGGCTCAGGCCGCGATCAGCGAAGTCCAGCGCCACCTGGCCAGCATGTCGCCGGAGCAGCGCCAGTCGATGCAGCAGATGCTGGAGCGCAACGGCGTCCAGCTCGACATCGGCGCCGGCGGCGCACTGCAAAGCCGCATGTGCATGACGCGCGAGATGATCGAGCGCCGCGAATTCCCCGTACAGCAGGGCAACTGCACGCAGAACGTCACACCGATCGCCGACAAGCGCCTGAAGGTGGCGTTCAGCTGCACCAAGCCGCGTGCCAGCGGCGAAGGCGAGATAACGGTGGAGAGCCCGACGAGTTACCGGGCGCGGATGCGGATACGCAGCGATGAGCGCAACGAGACCGTGGATATGGATGTGAATGGCCGCTGGGTGGGGGCGGATTGCGGCAGTGTGCGGCCGGTGGCTGTTCCGAAGGGTAAATAGACGTCACTTCCAGCCCGTCGTTCCCGCGAAAGCGGGAACCCATGCTGAAGCTCCGCAGCCAGCGCTCCGAAAACGGTACGATACTTCTGATATACGAATCCTGATGCGCAGTCTGGATCCCCGCTTTCGCGGGGATGACGATGCAAATCAGGTCGTCTCGGTAAACGCCAGATACAACTCGCGCGCCTTGCGCGCCACCGGCCCCGCCGCCATCTCGTGCGACTCGAAGCGTGTGCACGGCGTCACCTTGCCGTAATTCCCGGTACTGAAGATCTCGCGCGCCGTGTGCAGCTCTTCCGGCGCCACCGAACGCTCTTCCACGTGGATGCCTTCCGAGGCCAGCAGGGCCATGACCCGCGCCCGCGTGATGCCCGCCAGGAAGGTACCGTTCAGCGCCGGCGTCACCACCGCCCCGCTGTCGGTCACCAGGAACAGGTTCGAGGATGCGAACTCGGCCACGTTCCCCGCACTGTCCAGCATGATGGCGTTGTCGAAGCCGCGCGCCTTGGCCTCGCGCAGGGCGCGCGAGGTGTTGGCGTACAGGGCCGAGGCCTTGGCGTCGGTCGGGGCCATCGAGGCGTCCGGGCGGCGCAGCTGCGACAGGCAGCTTGAAAAACCGGCGAAGGGCGGCAGCGGCGCGTCGAACAGGGTCAGCACGAAAACGGACTTGTCGGCGACCGGGATCAGGAAGCCTTCCGAGGCGAACACCAGCGGGCGGATGTAGAGCTCGGCGTCTTGCGGGAAGCGCGACACGCCTTCGCGCACCAGTGCCTCCATCTCGTCCACCGACAGCGGGCAGCGCATGCCCAGCTTGTCGGCCGAGTCGATCACGCGCTGCAGGTGCGGGCGCAGGTCCGGCAGGTGGCCGCGCAGCGCGCGCGCGCCGTCGAAGACCGAGGAACCCAGCCATACGCTGTGGTCCATCGCGCCGACCAGCGGCGTATTCCCTTCAGACCACTCCCCGTTATAGTAATTCAGATACATGTTTTTTCCTGGTAATGATGATGCCCGCCCAGTGTAACGCAGATGAGCAGCCCTTTCCGGGGACCGGTCGCTCAGTTCGGTGACGCACAGCGCCGATTGTGCGTGGCGGTTACACTAGCCTTTCCAAGTTGTATATGTCCTTTCATGATTGAAATTCTCGAAAACCTCGATCCGCACAGCGATCGCATCGATCTGCTGGTGGATCTGGTCGACAAGCTGCGTCCCCACAACCCGCGCAACCATCAATACGCGCGGGCCCAGGTGCGCACGCTGACCCAGTTGCTGAAAGGCGACGCGGCACAGGCCTGGGCCTTGCGCCGCTACATCACCACCCTGCTCGAGACGCGCCGTCACACGAGCCTGTATTCCGACGTCGGCATCCTGTCGAACGACGGTTTCTTTACCGAACTCAAGAAACGCATCGCCTACCGCATCCTGCCGCCGGCCCTCGACGAGCTCTATTTGTCGGACACCCTGGACCGCGTGCTGTGCCGCGAAGACGATTACCAGTGGATCCGCGCGGTCCCGGCCACCCACTGGCTGGCCCTGTTCGACGTCATCTCGAACGCCCCGCCGCCGGAAGATGCTGCCCCGGACCGCGCGCGCCAGGTCACGACGATGGGCGTGCTGGACGCGATCCGCACCCTGTCCTGCCGCGTCTGCGCGCTGGGCCTGGAGCCGCGCCTGATCCACGCCCACATGGAGATCGAGGAAGTCGACTCGCCCTTCCTGATGCAGAACATCGAGGCCAACCGCTACCTCGACGACTATGCGCGCCTGCTGGCCGGCCACATCGACAGCATGGAAGACGCGGCCCACTTCCTGGTCATGCTCGACCAGTGCGAAGAGGTGGTGCTCAAGATCCGCCGCGGCGCCCTGGCCTCCGGCACCACCGTGGCCCTCACCTATTTGCTGGTCGCGCTCTCGCAGAGCATCGACCGCCTGAGGAAGCTCCTGGCCCTGGTCGACGTCGGCGGCAACGACACCTGTGTCCCGGCGCGCGAAGTCGACATCGAGACGATGGCCGAGCAGACCGGCGCGATGTGCGAGGCGCCGATGTCGGTGCGCCGCGCGGCCGCCGTCGAACTGGCCCAGGAACTGGCCGAAGCCCACAACACCAAGTACCAGGTGCGCGGCCTGCTGCGCGACAACGTCGACCTGCTGGCCCGCAACGTGACGGAAAACGCCAGCCGCACGGGCGAGCATTACATCGCCGAACGCCGCACCGACCTGCGCAGCATGTTCAACTCGGCCGCCGGCGCCGGCTTCATCGTCGGCATGATGGCGGTGATCAAGATCCTGATCTCTTACCTGCACAAGGCGCCGCTGATCGAGGCACTGCTCTACAGCGTCAACTACGCCTTCGGCTTCATGCTGGTGCACGTGCTGCATTTCACCATCGCCACCAAGCAGCCGGCGATGACGGCGGCGCGCATCGCCCAGGCCCTGCACGACAGGGCGCAACACGGCAACGCGCGGCGCCAGGTCGACGTCGACTCGATGGCGGCGCTGGTCAACAAGGTGTTCCGCACCCAGGTGGTGGCGGTGCTGGGCAACCTCGCCACCACGATCCCGATGGCCTTCGGGCTCGCGCTCGCCTACTGGTACGTGTTCGGCCATCACCTGGTCAATCCGGAAAAGGCACAGCACCTGATCGCCGACAGCCATCCCTGGCACTCGCTGGCCCTGCTGCATGCGGCCATCGCTGGCGTCTGGCTGTTCGTGTCCGGACTGGTGTCCGGCTACTACGACAACAAGGCGCTGTACACGCGCATGGCGCTGCGCGTGCAGCAGCTGCGCTGGCTGCGCCGCCTGCTGGGCAGGGAGCGCCTGCAGCGTTTCTCGCGCTACGTCGAGGACAACCTGGGCGGCCTGATGGGCAACCTGGTGTTCGGCGTGCTGATGGGCGTGACGGCGATGGTCGGCTTCCTGCTCGGCCTGCCGCTCGACATCCGCCACGTGACCTTCTCCTCGGCCAACTTCGCGATCGGCTTCGTCGGCCTGGACTACCAGGTCGACCCGGAAACGATCGGCGTCACCTTGCTCGGCATCGCCCTGATCGGCACGGTCAACCTGCTGGTCAGCTTCGGCCTGGCCCTGTGGGTCGCGCTGCGCGCGCGCAAGGTGCGCTTCCACCACGGTTTCCGCCTGCTGCGCGCGCTCGGCAATCGCCTGCGCGCCGCGCCGCTGGACTTTTTCATCGGCCCCCGGGACCTCGACAGCATCCCGCCCGAACACGTCAACACGAGAGGATTCAAATGAAGCTCCCGTCCCCGCTGCGTTCCTGGCTCGTCGTCTTCGCCATGTCGTGCGCGATCATATCGTGCAAGACGCTGCCCGAAGTCGATCCTGTCGTGCCGGCCAAGGCCAGTCCGACCATCGAAACGCCGCGTGGGACCTTGCCGCCGAAGCAGGCCTCGGCCCTGGTCTCGAAACGCTGGGCAGGCGCCGGCGCCGACCTCAAGGCCCTGGCGGCGGTGGAGGAGCAGGCCACCGGCGTGCCGCTCATCGCCGGCAACCGGGTCAGCCTGCTGTTCGACGGCCCGGCCACGATGCGCGAGATGATGGCGGCGGCGCGCGCGGCCACCAGCTCGATCAACCTCGAGACCTATATCTTCGACCAGGACGAGATCGGCCTGCAGTTCGCCGACCTCCTGATCGAGAAGCAGCGCGCGGGCGTGCAGGTAAACGTGATGGTCGACGCGGTCGGCGCGCTGGCCACGCCCGCGGCTTTTTTTGACCGCATGCGCGCGGCCGGCATCCGCGTGGTCGTGTTCAATCCGGTCAATCCGGCCAAGGCCAAGGGCAAGTGGGAAGTCAACAACCGCGACCACCGCAAGCTGATGGTGGTCGACGGCCGCATCGCCTTCACCGGCGGCATCAACATCAGCAGCACCTATGCCAACAGCTCGCTGTTCCGTTCGAAATCCAAGCCGGCCCAGAAGAACGGCGAGAAGGAAGTCGGCTGGCGCGACACCCACATCAAGATCGAAGGCCCGGCCGTGGCGCCGCTGCAGTATTCCTTCGTGAACCTTTGGGTGCAGCAAGAAGGCGGCGAATTGAACCGCGCCGAGTACTTCCCTGCCCTGCAGCCGGTAGGCGACAAGATCCTGCGCGTGCTGGCCACCAACCCGGACGGCGACTTCGAGATCTACAGATCGCTGGTGACGGCGATGACCGAAGCGAAGAAGTCGATCCACCTCACCGCCGCCTATTTCGTGCCGGACCAGCAGATCGTCGATGCGCTGGTGGGCGCGGCCAAGCGCGGCGTCGACGTCAGGCTGGTGCTGCCGGGCGTGTCGGACCACAGCATGATCCGCTACGCCGGCCAGGCCTTCTACGACCAGCTGCTGGCCGGCGGCGTGAAGATTTTCGAATTGCAGATCGCCGTGCTGCACGCCAAGACCGCGGTGATCGACGGTGGCTGGTCGACCATCGGCTCGGCCAACATCGACCGCCGCAGCTTCATCCACAACTACGAGCTGAACGTGGTGGTGATCGATCCGGCCTTCGGGCGCGACATGGAGAGCGCCTTCAATGAAGACTTGCGCGATTCGAAGGAAGTGACGCTGGAACAGTGGCGCCACCGGCCGTGGGCCGACCGCCTTCGTGAGTGGGCGGCGAGCCTGGCCGGTTACTGGATTTGATTCAAATGCCGGCGGCCATCATGCCGTCGGCGGTCTCGGTCCATACGTTCCCGCTGCGCAGGAATTTTTCCGTGTGCAGCAGCTGGAACTGGCAATGCACCGTATCCCAGCCATAGCGGTCGACCTCGATGCGCTCGCGGTCGATACGGATCACATTGAAGGAATTGACTTCGCCGCGCCCGCGCGTGGACGTCGCGGTGCCGGCCTGCACCACCAGCGCCGCGTACTCGCTGATCTTGTAGCGCGCCGAGGTGTTGCCGGCGTGGCTGGTGTGCAGGTGGCCCGCCATCAGCAGGTCGATGCCGCATTCCGCGAACACGTCCATCGCCATGTGGGCGCGGTCGACCAGGTCGTCTTCCTCGGAGCCCGGCGGCAGGTCGAACGGATGGTGGGTCACGACCACGCGCGTGATCTTCGGGTCCAGGTGCGACAGCGTATCGCGGATCTTGGCCACCTGCTCCTTGTTCACGCGCCCGTCCTTGAAGGTCAGCGAGCGCGCCGTGTTCACGCCCAGCACCGCGATCTCGTCGTCCATGTAGACCGGATCGAGGTCGTCGGTGATGTAGCGCTTGTAGCGGTCGAGCGGCTGCACGAAGCGGCGGAACACGTTGTACAGCGAGATGTCGTGGTTGCCGGGCACCACGATCTGCGGCTCGGGCAAGGTGTCGAGGAAAGCGCGTGCCTGCTCGAATTCCTCGCTCTTGGCGCGCTGGGTCAGGTCGCCCGAGATCACGGTGACGTCGGGGTCGATCTCGCGCACCAGGTTGCGCAAGGGGTCGAGCAGGGCCGCATCGACGCGGCCGAAATGCAGGTCGGACAAATGGACGAGGGTTCGCATGGGATTTTCCGTTTCTTTATCTGTCTTATGATTTCTCGGGGGCCGGCACCAGCACCTCGAGCGCGCCCGGACGGCTGCGGTAGCGCAGCGGCGGCGCCATGACGGTCACTTCACCGTCGGTGGCCACGCGCAGCCGCGTGCGGTGGGTATCGATCTCGAAACCGGCCGCGTGCAGGACGTCGAAGTCGCGCTCGTCGCCCAGCTTGCCGCGCATCGCATCGAAGGCGAAACGCAACAGGCCGAAGCGGGTCGGATGCTGGGCCACGTACAGGCTCAGGGTGCCGGCGTCGAGGCGCTCGCGCGCGCCGATCGCCAATCCCTGCATCGTGTAGGCATTATTACCGATGAAGACGAAAGGGGTGCGCCGCGCAAGCCGCTCGCCCTCCACGTCCAGGCGCATCGACATGAAGGGATAGCGCCGCAATGCCGCCAGGGTGGCCCAGGCCGCGGCCGGCCACTTGCCGCGGCCCAGGCGGCGCTGCTGCTTTTCACGGTCGCGCACGATGTCCGGGTACAGGCCCAGGCTCGAGTTGTTCAGGAAGATGCGGTCGTTCACCTCGCCGACGTCGACCCGCACCGGCACCCCGGTGACCAGGTTGGCGATCGCGGCGTCGAGGTCGAGCGGGATGCCCAGGTCTTTCGCGAAATGGTTCAGGGTCCCCATCGGCAGCACGCCGAAGCGGATGCCCTGGTCCCGGTCGCAATCCAGGATCTGCGAGGCCACCGCGTTCACGCTGCCATCGCCGCCCCCGGCGACAACCAGCTTGACGCCGCTGTCGCGCGCGCGCCGCGCGGCCGCGATCAGTTCCTCGCCGCCGGCGGCCAGCGTCAGCTCGGCATCCAGGCCGGCCTCGCGCAGCTTGCGCCGCAGCGTGGTGGCGCGCTCGTCGTCGTGGCCGGCGCCGGCACCGGCGTTGATGATCACGCTGGCCTTTTTCATGGGCGCCCTCCGCGCCTGGTCTCGAACTGGCTCCACGAGGACTTGCCCTGCGCCAGGCGGCGCCGGTGCAGCGTCGAGACCGCCGTCACGCACACCGTCAGCCAGGCCGCGCCTTCCATCGAGGCGGCCATCACGTCGGACAGGTAATGCACGCCCAGGTACATGCGCGACAGCGCCACCAGCGCCACCATCGCGCAGGCCCCCAGCACAATGAGCAGCCGGCGCGGCCAGGCCCGCACGCGGCGCCACAGGTAGCAGGCCAGCACCCCGTAGAACAGCGTGGCGGCCACCGTGTGCCCGCTCGGGAAGCTGTAGGTGCTCAGCGTCAGCAGCGGGTCGTCCAATGAGGGCCGCTGGCGCCGGAAGATGTGCTTCAGGACCACGTTGAGCAGCATCCCGCCCGGCACCGCGGCCACCAGCACGATCAGCCAGTAATACGCCTTGCGGTACGCGAACCAGGCCGCCAGCAGCGCCGTCATCACGCTGGTCCCGGTGATGCCGTTCCAGTGCGTGATGAACAGCATGGCCTGCGTAAACGGCACTTCCGCGCGCGCGCGGAACCAGTGCGCCAGCTGCACGTCGACGAGGGTGATGGTGTCCCCCTCGACCACGTCCTCGGCGATCTCGCCGAAGGTGATGCCGGCCAGCAGGATCAGCACCAGGCCAACCGTCAGGTGCAGGCCGAATTGCCCTTCCGGCGACAAACGCGCGGCGACGAAGCGCCGCGACTTCGATAACAGATCCGAGCCCAATCCAGTTTCTTCCTTTGCCAAAATACAACAGTTTCCATGCAGACTGGGTTTTTATACAGTAACTGTGGATTTATACAGTAGTTATGTTATTCTTATCTCACTGAAGCAAGATAACACCACTCGAAAAAAGGGACCCTCATGACTACTCTGAACAGCTCCTTCGGCGTCGAATACGCCCCGACGCCTTTCCTGGCGCGTTTTGGCCGCCGCGAAATCCTCATCACCCGCGACTTCCGCAAACGCTTCTACCCAGTCAACCCCATCATCGAATGCGACACCGGCGTCGAGCCTGGCCACGTGGAAGTGCTGCTGTTCCGCCGCTGGCTGCTGATCCTTTCCAAAGCGCACTGATGCTCCAGCGATAGGCAAAAAGCGCATATCGATCGTTGTTTATATTCGTTTTCTTTCGCTCAGCCGGCGCCTACCCTAGCGGTTCCTGCCTACTGTCCCGAAAGAAAACGATGTTTCATAAAAAAATCGCGTCTGCCCTTGCCGCCACGGTCCTGCTGGCCGCCCAGTCCGTTTCCTTCGCTGCCGACATCACGCTGCTCAACGTGTCCTACGATCCGACCCGCGAGCTGTACCAGGATTTCAACCAGGCTTTCGCAAAACAATACAAGGCCAAGACCGGCGACAACGTCACGGTCAAGCAATCGCACGGCGGTTCCGGCAAGCAGGCGCGTTCCGTGATCGACGGGCTGCAGGCTGACGTTGTCACGCTGGCACTGGCTTACGACATCGATGCTATCAGCGAACGCGGCCTTATCGCGCACAACTGGCAGGCGCGCCTGCCGCAGCACAGCACCCCGTACGCCTCGACCATCGTGTTCCTGGTGCGTAAGGGCAATCCGAAAGGCATCAAGGACTGGGCCGACCTGATCAAGCCGGGCGTCTCCGTCATCACCCCGAACCCGAAGACCTCGGGCGGCGCGCGCTGGAACCACCTGGCGGCCTATGGCTACGCACTGCGCCAGCCGGGCGGCAGCGAAGCCAAGGCCAAGGATTACCTGACCAA
>Ga0308160_10003604_pt1 | contig 17321 bp, 13 predicted proteins | sample PhyFR1_FD_201036 | JGI IMG/M metagenome (GOLD analysis project Ga0308160, IMG submission 201036) | Phyllosphere microbial communities from UC Gill Tract Community Farm, Albany, California, United States - DLSLF.R1 | ecosystem: Host-associated > Plants > Phyllosphere > Unclassified | place: USA...
GTGCTGCAGTTCGTCGTCGGCGTCGTCCTGCTGCACGAGCAGATGCCGACCAGCCGCTGGGTCGGCTTCGCGATCGTCTGGGTCGCCCTCGTGGTGCTGACCGTCGACATGGTGTCGGCGAGCCGCCGGGCACGACCGCGGCCCGCCCTGGCGTGACGTCCGTCGGGGGCCCGCACCGCGCCTCCTGAGGGCATGTCACGAATTGCTAACGAAACCCCTGAGTGACGACCAGAACACGCGCCGGAAACAATCGAGCCCTAGTTTCTTCTCAATCGCGAGGACCGTCTGCCTAGTGGCGGTCCGGCTGCACGCGCTTCCAGAAAGGGACCACGGATGATCCGATCCACCAAAGGGCTGAAGGCTCTGGCGCTCGCAGGAGCCGCCTCCGTCCTCCTCGCCGCTTGTTCGTCCACCTCGACGCCCAGCGACGACACCTCCTCGTCGAGCGCGTCGGCGTCGGCGAAGACCGACCCCGCTGCCGCCTGCGAGGCGCCCAGCAGCCCCAGCCAGGACGCTCTCCGCATCGGCACCATCCTGCCGAGCACGGGTACCCTCGCGTACCTCAACCCGCCCGCCGAGTCCGGCGTCGGCCTCGCCGTCGAGGACATCAACGCCGCCGGCGGCGTGCTCGGCCAGGACGTCACGATCGACCCCAGCACCGACTCGGGCGACAGCAACGACCTCACCGTCTCGAGCGCCGCAGCGACGCAGCTGATCGACGCGAAGGTGCCCGTCGCGATCGGTGCGGAGTCCTCCAGCGTCACGCTGAACGTCATCGACCAGATCACCGCGGCCTGCATCGTGCAGATCTCGCCCGCCAACACGGCGACCGACCTCAGCGGCTACTCGTCGTACTACTTCCGCACCGCGCCGCCGGACTCCGTCCAGGGCTCGGCGCTCGGCCAGCAGATCGTCGACGACGGCAACGCCAACGTCGCGTTCATCGTCTTCAACGACACCTACGGCACCGGCCTCCGCAACTCGACCCAGGCCTCGATCGAGTCCTCCGGCGGCACCGTCGTCTACGGCGCCGAGGGCGAGGGCCAGGAGTTCCCGCCCGGCCAGACCACGTTCTCGTCCGAGGTGACCGCGGCGATCGGCGCCGACCCCGACGCCATCGTCATCCTCGCCTTCGACGAGACCGCGTCGATCGTGCCCGAGCTCGTCTCGCAGGGCTGGGACATGAGCAAGGTCTACATGTCGGACGGCAACACGGCCGACTACAGCGAGGACTTCGACCCGGGCACCCTCGAGGGCGCCAAGGGCACCATCCCCGGTGCGTTCCCGTCGACCGACCTGCAGGCGCGCTTCAGCGACTTCTACCAGCGCACGGCCGGCAGCCCCCTCGCCGACTACTCGTACGCCCAGGAGTCCTACGACGCCACCATCCTCGCCGCGCTCGCCGCGGTGAAGGGCGGCGGCACCGACGCCGGCACCATCCAGGCCAACATGGCCGGGGTCTCCGGCGCGACCGACGGCACCGAGTGCTCGACCTTCGAGGAGTGCGTCACCGCGCTCGACGGCGGCGGCGACATCCACTACACCGGCCCCTCGGGCATCGGGCCGTTCGACGACAAGAACGACCCGTCGTCGGCCTTCATCGGCATCTACCAGTTCGACGGCGACAACAAGCCCGTCTACCAGACGGCCGTCGAGGGCACCGCGGGCGACTAGCCCGACCGCGGCACCTGCTGCACCCTGAAGGCCCCGACGCTCCGGCGTCGGGGCCTTCTCCGTGTGCGGGGCCCGGGTGCGGTGCAGGCGTGTGCGGCGGGTCCGTGTCCTCCTGGGCGGGTGGGCGCTGACCCGCCGGGGGTGACGGGGACCCGCCGCTTCGGCCACGGTCCACCACCGAGGGCCTGCAGGAGGCGCGGTGTGCGCGGGACGGACTCCGCGCCTCCTACAGCCCCCTGCTCTCGGATTCGAGCGTGATCCGTGCTGCGGCGGTTGGGCGGCCCGCCTTCCTGCGTCGGCGCCCGACGGATCGCTCTCGCTCTACGGCAGAGCCCCGGGTGCGGCGGGTCGGTGTCCTCCGGGGCGGGCCGGCGCGGGCCCGCCGGGAGTGACGCCGACCCGCTGCACCGGCCACGATCCGCAGCGAGGGCCGCAGGGAGGCGCGGTGTGCGTGGGACCGGCACCGCGCCTCCCGCAGGCCCAGCGCCCCCGCCGCACGAGCCTCCCGCCACACGAGCCCCCCCCACGACGCCCGAGGGCCCCCACGCCGCAGCGTGGGGGCCCTCGTGGCGCTCGGCGCCGGCTCAGTGCGTCTCGTCGACGTCCTTCGCGAGCGTGCCGAGGTACAGCTCGATCACCTTCGGGTCGTCGGCGAGCTCGCGGCCGGTGCCCGAGTAGGCGTTGCGGCCCTGGTCGAGCACGTAGCCGCGGTCGCAGATCTGCAGGCAGCGGCGGGCGTTCTGCTCGACCATGATCACCGAGACGCCGGCCTTGTTGATGCGGCGGGTGCGGATGAAGGTCTCGTCCTGGCGCACCGGCGAGAGGCCGGCCGACGGCTCGTCGAGCAGCAGCACCTTCGGGTCCATCATCAGCGCGCGGGCCATGGCGACCGACTGGCGCTCGCCGCCCGAGAGCGATCCGGCGCGCTGGCCGCGACGGTCGCCGAGCACGGGGAAGAGGTCGTAGATGTACTCGAGCCGCTCGGCGAAGGCCTTCGGGCGGAGGAACATGCCCATCTGCAGGTTCTCCTCGATGGTCAGCGACGGGAAGACGTTGTTCGTCTGCGGCACGAAGCCGACGCCGGCCTGCACGAGCTTGTTGGCCTTGAGGTTCGTGATGTCGTCACCGCCGAGCGTGACGCTGCCCTCGTGGATCTTCACGAGGCCGAACAGAGCCTTGAGCAGCGTCGACTTGCCGGCGCCGTTGGGGCCGATGATGCCGATCAGCTCGCCGGGGTAGCAGACCAGGTCGCAGCCGTTGAGGATGTTGACGCCGGGCAGGTAGCCGGCCACGAGTCCGCTGGCGTTCATGATCGGCTCGGTGCCGGCGAACTTCTCCGTGCCGGGGTGCATCTCCGTCGTCGAGGCGCTCATGCCCTGTCTCCGCTCTGCTGGTCGTCGGCCGCGTTCGTCGCGGTGGGGGTGGAGGGGTCGGGCGAGCCCGGCAGGTCGCGCCCGGCGACGCCGCCCGCGGTGGTGGTCGAGGAGGCGCGGGTCGGGTCGCCCTCGCGGGCCGCGTCCTCCGCCGCCACCTCCTCCTCGATCTGGTCGAACGCCTCGTCGGTGAGCAGCGAGTCGTCGCCCAGGTCGGTGTCGTGGTGCGCGCCGAGGTAGGCGTCGATCACGGCCTGGTCGTCCATGACGGTGTCGGCCGGGCCCTCGGCCACGACCTTGCCCTCGGCCATGACGATCACCCAGTCGGAGATGTGCCGCACCATGTGCATGTCGTGCTCGACGAAGAGCACGGTCGTGCCGTCGTCGCGCAGCGACTGGATGTGGCCGAGCAGCGACTGCGTCAGGGCCGGGTTCACGCCGGCCATCGGCTCGTCGAGCATGATCATCTCGGGGTCGCTCATCAGGGCGCGGGCCATCTCGAGCAGCTTCCGCTGGCCGCCGGAGAGGCTGCCGGCGTAGTCGTCCTTCTTCTCGAGCAGCTTGAAGCGCGCGAGCAGCTCCTCCGCCTTGACGGTGATCTCGCGCTCGCGGGCCTTCCACAGCGGGGGCACGATGCCGACGAAGAAGTTCTCGCCCGGCTGGTCGCGGGCGCCGAGCAGCATGTTCTCCATGACGGTGAGACGCGAGAGCGCCTTCGTCAGCTGGAAGGTGCGCACCATGCCGGCCCGGGCCACCTTGGCGGCGCCGACGTTGCCCATCGGCTTGCCGTCGAAGACCCACTTCGCCGTGCCCTCGCCGCGCTTGAACGCGGTCGGGGCGGAGGACGCCTTGTCGAAGCCGGTGAGGAGGTTGAAGAACGTCGTCTTGCCGGCGCCGTTGGGGCCGATCAGCGCGGTGATCGCCCCGCGCTGCACCTCGACGTGCCCGACGTCGACGGCGGTCATGCCGCCGAAGCGGCGCACGACGTTGTCGACGGTAAGGATGGGGTCGGGCTTCGACGAGCCGGGCGTGCGCCCCACGGTCGTGAGCTTCTGGCGCAGCACGGTGCGGTCGTAGTCGTAGCCGGGCTTGCGGTCCCGGCCCGAGGGCGCTCCGGCCGTGCCGGTGGTCGTGGTCTCAGACACTGAACGACAGCTCCTTCTTGTTGCCGAGGATTCCCTGCGGTCGGAAGATGATCAGGCACATCAGGGCGACGCCGACGAGCACGTACGAGAACTGGTCGGCCTGCTGGTTGCTCATGATGCTCGCGGGGATGAAGTCGCCGGCCAGGGTGCGGATGAGCAGGCGGACGACGAAGAACAGGATCGCGCCGAGCACCGGGCCGAAGACCGTGGCCGCGCCGCCGAGCAGGAGCGCCGTCCAGATGAAGAACGTCGTCGAGCGGCCGAGGGCGTCGGGCTGCACCGACGAGGGCAGCACGTAGATGATGCCCGCCAGCGAGCCGATCACGCCGCCGAAGACGAGCGCCTGCATCTTGTACGAGAAGACGTTCTTGCCGAGGCTGCGCACGGCGTCCTCGTCCTCGCGGATGCCCTTGAGCACGCGGCCCCACGGGCTGCGGCTGAGCAGGAACACGATGACGCAGAGCAGGGCCACGAGCGCCCAGGCCACGATGCGGATCCACCAGCCGTTGACGCCGTTGTTGTCGTACGTGAACCACAGCACGGTGGTCTGACCGTCGGGCAAGGGGGAGAGCGCCGTGAAGGGGTCACGGTACGACGAGCCGGTGATGCCGTTCGAGCCGCCGGTCACGTCGGTGAGGATGCTCGACCGGCCGACCATGCGGATGATCTCCGCCGCGCAGATGGTGACGATGGCGAGGTAGTCGCCCCTCAGCTTCAGCGTCGGGACGCCGAGGATGAGCGCGAACACGAGGCCGCAGGCCATGCCGATCAGCACCGCGAGCCCGAGGGGCAGGCCGCTGGTCAGCGAGATCGCGAAGCCGTAGGCGCCGAGCAGCAGGAACGCCGCCTGGCCCATGTTGATGAGGCCGGTGAAGCCGAAGTGGATGTTGAGGCCGATCGCGGCGATCGCGAACGCGGCCGTGGTCGGGGCGAGCGCCTCGCCGGTGAGCTGGCGGATGAGGTCGATGACGTAGTCCATGTGTTGTCCCCTTAACCGATCCGCTCGGCGCGACCGAAGATGCCCTGCGGACGGAACAGCAGGATCACGATCAGGATCAGCAGCGCGGTGGCGTACTTGAAGTCACCCGGCAGCACCAGGTTGGTCAGCTCGACGATGACGCCGATGATGAGCGAGCCGGCCAGGGCGCCGAAGGAGGTGCCGAGTCCGCCGAGCGTGACCGCCGCGAACATGAGCAGCAGGATCTGCAGGCCGGTCATCCAGTTGACGCCGTTGAGCACGAGGCCGAGCATGACGCCCGAGAGGCCGGCGAGGCCCGCCGCGACCGTCCACACGAGGCGGATGATGCGGTCGACGTCGATGCCCGACGCCGCCGCGAGGGCGGGGTTGTCGGAGACGGCGCGGGTGGCGCGGCCGGTGCGGGTCTTCGTGAGGAAGAGGCCGGTGAGCACGAGCACGATCACCGAGATGCCCATGGCGACGTACGACTGCACCGTGAGCGTGACGCCCGCGAAGGTGACCGTGGTCGGGTTGGCCGTCTGGATGCGGACGGTCGCGGCGCCGAAGAAGTACTGGAACGCGTACTGCAGGGCGATCGACAGACCGATCGTGACGATCATGAGCTGGGTGAGGCTGAGGCCCCGCCGTCGGAGCGGCTTCCAGATCGCCCAGTCCTGGATGAACCCGGTGGCCGCACAGAGGATCACCGTGATCGTCGCGGCGAGGAAGATGTTCATGCCGAGCTGGTTGGCGAAGACGTAGGCGAGGAGCCCGCCGAGGGTCACCTGCTCGCCGTGCGAGAAGCTGCTGAGGCCGGTGGTGCCGTAGATCAGCGAGAGGCCGATCGCGGCGAGGGCGAGCAGCAGGCCGAGGCGGATGCCCGACGCGAACTGCTGCGCGAGGCGGTCCCAGTTGAAGGAGGAGGCGGCGGCGCCGGAGACCTCGCCCTCGGTCTGGGTGAGCTGGAAGATCACGCTCTTGTTGGCGCCGAGCGTCGCGTCGACGCTGCGCTCGGTCTCGGCGTTGCGGAGGAACTGCCCGTCGGGCAGCGACTCCTCGTCGAGCTGGACGGCGTACTCGCCGGCCTCGGTGACGGGGACGGCCCAGCGGCCGGTGCCGTCGACCTCGGCCGTGCCCTCGAAGCCGCCGGGGCCCGTGACGTCGACGACGACGCCGGTGGCCGGCTCGCCGTCGGAGGTCCTGATGCTGCCCTGGATGCAGCCCGTGCTCGCGTCGGCCTGGCACGAGGCCGTGGCCCCGCCCTGCGCGTGGGCGGCCGAGGGAGCCAGGGTCACCGAGACGAACGCGCCGGCGAGGCCGAGCAGCAGAGCGAGGACGGTGACGATCAGGGCAGGGCGGAGCGGAGCTCTGCCTGCGATGGTCGTGTCGGGTTTCACGGGACCTCCTGGACAGGTGCCAGTCGGGGCGATGCCCCGGGTGCCGCTGGCGACCGTCGTTGGTGACGCTACTTTCGCTGTGTGTCGGCCGTGTTTCGTGCAGGACACAGGCCAATGACGACAATTCGTTACGAAATAGCGACATCGACGCACGGGAGCGTCCTCCGAGGGCGGAATTCAGGAGGCACGGGGCGGCTTAACATGGAGCACCGGAGTCGACGGCGATCCGGTGCCACCGACCACCTCATCTCGCTCCTTCGAAGGGGACTCATGGACCAGCCGGATCCGTTCGGATTCATCGGACTCACGTACGACGACGTCATGCTCCTCCCGGGGCGCACCGACGTGATCCCGAGCGAGGCCGACACCTCGTCCCGCCTCACGAAGCGCATCCGCGTCGCCGTCCCCCTCCTCTCCGCCGCGATGGACACCGTGACCGAGTCGCGCATGGCCATCGCGATGGCGCGCCAGGGCGGCATCGGCATCATCCACCGCAACCTCTCGATCGCCGACCAGGCGGCCCACGTCGACAAGGTCAAGCGCAGCGAGTCGGGCATGATCACCAACCCGGTGACCACCACCCCCGACGCCACCGTGGCCGAGGTCGACGCCCTCTGCGGCCAGTTCCGCGTCTCCGGCCTGCCGGTCGTCGAGGAGGACGGCACGCTCGTCGGCATCATCACCAACCGCGACATGCGCTTCGTCTCGCCCTTCGAGATGCAGACCACGCTCGTCCGCGACGTCATGACGAAGGCCCCCCTCGTCACGGCCCCCGAGGGCGTCGACCCCGACTCGGCGATCGCGATCTTCGCCCAGCACAAGATCGAGAAGCTGCCCCTGGTCGACGAGGCGGGCAAGCTCCGCGGCCTCATCACCGTCAAGGACTTCGACAAGAGCGAGAAGTACCCCGACGCCACGAAGGACGACGAGGGCCGGCTCCGCGTCGGCGCCGCCATCGGCTTCTTCGGCGACGCGTGGGAGCGCGCGTGCGCGCTCCGCGACGCCGGCGTCGACGTGCTCGTGGTCGACACGGCCAACGGCGAGAGCGCCGGCGAGCTCGACATGATCAAGCGCATCAAGGCCGACCCGACCTTCGCCGCCGTCGACGTCATCGGCGGCAACGTCGCGACCCGCTCGGGCGCCGAGGCGCTCATCGAGGCCGGTGCCGACGCGATCAAGGTCGGCGTCGGGCCGGGCTCGATCTGCACGACCCGCGTCGTCTCCGGCGTCGGCGTGCCGCAGGTCACCGCCGTCTACGAGGCGTCGCTCGCGGCCCGCGAGGCCGGCGTGCCGGTCATCGCCGACGGCGGCCTCCAGTACTCGGGCGACATCGCGAAGGCGCTCGTCGCCGGCGCCGACACGGTCATGCTCGGCTCGCTGCTGGCCGGCTGCGACGAGAGCCCCGGCGACCTCGTCTTCGTCGCGGGCAAGCAGTTCAAGAAGTACCGGGGCATGGGCTCGCTCGGCGCCATGCAGACGCGCGGCAAGAACACGTCGTACTCGAAGGACCGGTACTTCCAGGCCGACGTCCCCAGCGACGACAAGCTCATCCCCGAGGGCGTCGAGGGCCAGGTGCCCTACCGCGGTGCGCTGAGCAACGTGGTCTACCAGCTCACCGGCGGCCTCCGTCAGTCGATGTTCTACGTCGGCGGCCGCACCGTCGACGAGCTGAAGATGAAGGGCAAGTTCGTCCGCATCACCGCGGCTGGCCTGAAGGAGAGCCACCCGCACGACCTCCAGATGGTCGTCGAGGCGCCCAACTACCGCCGCTAGCCCGCCGCCCTCGCCGACCCCGGGCGAGTTCGACCCGAACGGGCGTCCACGGACGCCCGCCCGGCTCGGACTCGCCCGTCGTCGTCCCGGGCGGTCGTCCCTCCCCAGGGGGTCCGCCTGGCCCGTGGTCCCCGTGCCGGGCGCCGGGGGAGGAGCCGCTGCCTGCCCCGGACGATCCTGAGCGGATGCTCATCACCGTCCACCGCCCCGGACTCCTGCTCAGTCGCGACGTCTCCTCGCTCGGTCTCGACCCGGCGATGCTCCGACGGTCCCACGCCCGAGGCGCCCTCGTGCGGGTCCGCCGTGGGGCGTACGTCGAGACGTCGGTCTGGGCTGAGATGGGCGTGGAGGAGCGCCATGCGACCACCGCCGTGGCGGCGGCGGCCTCGTGCCGCTCGGAGGTCGTCGTCAGCCACCTGTCCGCGGCCGTGCTGCACGGGCTCCCCGTCGTCGGAGCGCCCGGGGCCGCCGTGCACGTCCTCGTCCCGCCCGCGGGCGGCAGCCGCCGTGAACACGGCTTCGTCAAGCACGCCCGGGCCGTCGGCCGAGACGGGCTCGACGTCGTGCAGGGCGTGCTCGTGACGTCCGTGGCGACGACGCTGATCGACGTCTGCCTCACCGAGACGTTCCTCCGCGCCGTCGTCATGACGGACGAGGCCCTGCGTCGCCGTCTCGTCACGCGAGCCGAGCTCCTCGCGGACTTCGACTCCCGAGGCACGGTCCGCGGTGCTCGCCGGGTCGGATCGGTCGTGGAGTTCGCCGATCCCCGCGCCGCGTCGCCCCTCGAGTCGGTCAGCCGGGTGGGCATCCGCCTCCTGGGGCTGCCCGACCCGGCTCTCCAGCACGTCCTCCGCGAGGAGGGTCGCCACGTCGCCACCCTCGACTTCTGGTGGGCGAGCGAGGGAGTGGCCGGCGAAGCCGACGGGACCGACAAGTACTTCGACGAGGGCATGTTGGCGGGGCGCTCGTCGAAGGAGGCGCTCCTCGACGAGAAGGACCGCGAGAACGCCGTGCGACGCCTCCCCGAGGTCACTGGCTTCGCCCGCTGGGGATGGGCCGACGCCCTCGACCTCGGTCGGCTCGCCGAGAGGCTGGCTGCGGCGGGTCTCATCATCCCCCGCCGACACTTTCCGGGCGAGTACGACCGACACGGGCGAACGTCGTAGACCGTCGGGGTCGGACTCGCCCGTGCTCTGAAGATGCGGAGGCCGGCCGCCGGGGCCGGGCCGCGGGCCCCCGGGCTCGGCGCGGGGCGGCACCCGGTAGGGTGGCACGGTGACTGAGGTAGAGATCGGCGTCTCCAAGCGCGCGCGCCGCGCCTATGCGTTCGACGACATCGCGATCGTCCCGAGCCGGCGCACCCGCGACCCCCGAGACGTGTCGGTGAGCTGGTCGATCGACGCGTTCCAGTTCGACTCGCCGATCATCGCCGCGCCGATGGACTCCGTCGTCAGCCCCGAGACGGCCATCCGCATCGGCCAGCTCGGCGGCCTCGGCGTGCTCGACCTCGAGGGCGTCTGGACGAGGTACGACGACCCCGAGTCCGTCCTCGCCGAGATCCGCGACCTGCCGGAGGACGAGACCGTCGCCCGCATGCAGCAGATCTACGCCGAGCCGATCAAACCCGAGCTCGTCACCGCGCGCATCGCCGAGATCCGCGCCGCCGGCGTCACCGTCGCCGGCTCGCTCAGCCCGCAGCGCACCCAGGAGCTCTACCAGACCGTCGTCGACGCCGGCGTCGACCTCTTCCTCATCCGCGGCACGACCGTCTCGGCCGAGCACGTGTCGAAGAGCACCGAGCCCCTGAACCTCAAGGAGTTCATCTACGAGCTGGACGTCCCCGTGATCGTGGGAGGCGCCTCCACGTACACGGCAGCGCTGCACCTCATGCGCACGGGCGCGGCCGGCGTCCTCGTCGGGTTCGGGGGCGGCGCTGCCTCGACGACCCGCGCCTCCCTCGGCATCCACGCTCCGATGGCCTCCGCGGTCGCCGACGTCGCCGGCGCTCGCCGCGACTACCTCGACGAGTCGGGCGGGCGCTACGTGCACGTCATCGCCGACGGCGGGCTCGGCACCTCGGGCGACATCGTCAAGGCCGTCGCCTGCGGCGCCGACGCCGTCATGCTCGGCGCCGCCCTCGCGCGCGCCACCGACGTGCCCGGCGGCGGCTACCACTGGGGCGCCGAGGCGCACCACCCCGAGCTGCCCCGCGGCCGTCGCGTGCACGTCGGCCAGGTCGGCCCGCTCGAGAAGATCCTCTACGGCCCGGCCTCCACGGTCGACGGCCAGGCCAACCTGGTCGGCGCCCTGCGCCGCGCGATGGCCACGACCGGCTACAGCGACCTCAAGGAGTTCCAGCGCAGCGAGGTCGTCGTGGCCCCCTACCAGCCGCACTAGACCTCGATCCGTCCCCAGCGGGGCGATCTCACGCGCCGTTGTCAGGCTGACGGGCGTTGGATGGGCGATGAGGCGGGCTCAGGCCCGCGCCGATCCAACGATGGAGGCCCCGCATGGCTACGACCGCGTCCGCATCCCTCTCCTCGAAGCTCGGTCCGGAGGAACGGGCCGACGCCATCGAGGCGCTCAAGGAGAAAGAGCTGGACATCCTCGTGATCGGGGGTGGCATCGTCGGGGCGGGCTCCGCGCTCGACGCCGTGACCCGCGGCCTCAGCGTGGGCATCGTCGAGGCACGAGACTGGGGCTCCGGCACGTCGAGCCGGTCGTCGAAGCTCGTGCACGGCGGCATCCGCTACCTCGAGCAGCTCAACTTCCGCCTCGTCCGCGAGGCGCTCATCGAGCGCGGCCTGCTGCTGCAGCGGCTCGCCCCGCACCTCGTCAAGCCCGTGCGCTTCCTCTACCCGCTGAGCAAGCCCGTCTACGAGCGCTTCTACATCGGCGCCGGCATGGCCCTCTACGACATCTTCAGCTGGACGGGCGGTCGCCCGCCCGGGGTGCCCCACCACCGGCACCTCAGCAAGACGCAGGTGCTGCGCGCCATCCCGAGCCTCTCGAAGGACGCCGTCGTCGGCGGCCTGACCTACTACGACGCCCAGGTCGACGACGCGCGCTACGTCTCGTCGCTCGTCCGCACCGCCTCGAGCTACGGCGCCCACGCGGCCAGCCGCGTGCGCGTGGAGGGCTTCGTGAAGGTCGGCGAGCGCGTCGTCGGGGTGAAGGCCCACGACTACCAGACCGGCGAGCACTTCGAGATCCGCGCCAAGCAGGTCGTCAACGCGACCGGCGTCTGGACGGACGACACGCAGGCGATGGTGGGGGAGCGCGGCCAGTTCAAGGTGCGGGCCTCCAAGGGCGTGCACCTCGTGGTGCCCCGCGACCGGATCCACTCCGACATGGGCATGATCTTCCGCACCGAGAAGAGCGTCCTGTTCGTCATCCCGTGGGGCCGTCACTGGCTCGTCGGCACGACCGACACCGACTGGGACCTCGACAAGGCGCACCCCGCCGCGACCGCCGCCGACATCGACTACATCCTCGAGCACGTCAACCGCGTCATGGCCGTCCCGCTCACGCGTGACGACGTCGAGGGCGTCTACGCCGGGCTCCGCCCGCTGCTGGCCGGCGAGTCCGACCAGACCTCGAAGCTGTCGCGCGAGCACATCGTGGCGCACACCGTGCCCGGCCTCGTCGTCGTCGCCGGCGGCAAGTGGACGACCTACCGCGTCATGGCGGAGGACGCCATCGACGAGGCCGTCGCCGCCCTCGACGGGCGCATCCCCGAGAGCACGACGATGGAGATCCCGCTGCTCGGCGCCGAGGGCTACCACGCGGCGTGGAACAAGCGCGGCAAGATCGCGAAGGCGTTCGGCGTGCACAAGGTCCGCATCGAGCACCTGCTGAACCGCTACGGCACGCTCACGGACGAGCTGCTCGACCTCATCCGTGAGCGGCCCGAGCTCGCCGAGCCGCTGCCGGGCGCCGACGACTACATCGCCGCGGAGGTCGTCTACGCGGCCAGCCACGAGAGCGCCCTGCACCTCGAGGACGTCCTGGCCCGTCGTACCCGCATCTCGATCGAGGCGTGGGACCGCGGCGAGTCCGCCGCGCCCGTGGCCGCCCGCCTCATGGCCGAGGTGCACGGCTGGTCCGACTCCGAGACGGAGGAGGAGGTCGGCAACTACCTCAAGCGCGTCGCCGCCGAGCGGGCCAGCCAGCTCGAGCCCGACGACGCCTCCGCCGACCGCGTGCGCCTCGAGGCGCCCGACATCACGTTCGGCTTCGACGAGGACGACATGAAGGTGCCGGGCGCCGACCAGGGCGGCTCGCCGAAGCCGGGCGAGACGGTGGCGGAGCCGGCCGGCACGCCCGCCGACGAGCCGGCGCGCGCCAGCGAGCCGGGAGGCCGCGAGGGCTGAGCCGAGGGCGAGGCGGGGTCGCGACGCGACCAGGCTGCAGGAGGCGCGGTGCCCGTGGGGCGGGCACCGCGCCTCCCGCAGGTCCGCCCGCCGAGAACGCCGCCACGAGGCGGGAACACCGGGGCCCGGGGCCCTGTTGTGCCCACCATGAGCAGCCCGGCCAGCGCGACGGAGCCCGCCGCTAGGCTGAGACGACTGCCCCCGATCCTCCTGGAGACCAACCATGGTTGACGTGCGTCGAGTCAAGCTCCCCGGCGTGGGTGTGCTGCACACCTTCATCACCGACGACGGCGGCAAGTGCGGCGTCATCACGCACCGCTCGGGCCACAGCGACCTGATCACCTTCAGCGACGACGCCGACGGGGCCGACGTCACGAAGGTCTCCCTGCGCCTCAGCGAAGACGAGGCGCACACCCTCGCCGAGCTGCTCGGCGGCACGCGCATCACCGAGTCGCTCTCCGCGCTCGACCAGATCCCCGGCCTCAGCATCGACTGGTTCACCGTCGACTACGACGACCACATCGCCGGGCAGCCGCTCGGCGACCTCGGCGCCAAGGGCGTCGTGGGCCTCACGGTCGTGGCCGTCGTCCGCGGCGACGCCGCGAACCCCGCTCCGTCGGGCGACTTCAAGGTGTTCCCGGGCGACACGCTGGTCGTCGCCGGGTCGCCGGAGAAGGTCGCCAAGGCCTTCTCCTGGTACCGCACGGGCACGTTCGGGCACCGCGCCCCGGTCGACTCGCCGCCCGGGAGCTGATCGCCGGTGCACCTGGGTGAAGAGCTGATCGTCCTCGGCATCCTCCTCCTGCTCGCCTACGTGCTCGGGCGGCTCGGCAAGCTGATCGGCCTGCCGTCGATCCCGATCTACATGCTCGTCGGGCTGCTGGCGAGCACGAACACGGGCTGGTTCCCGCTGAGCTTCGACGCGCACAGCATCGAGCTGATCGCGATCTTCGGCCTGATCCTGCTGCTGTTCAACCTGGGCCTCGAGTTCGATCAAGACGAGTTCTTCTCGAACGCGGGCAGGCTGATCGTCTCCGGCGGCACCTACATCGCCGTCAACATGGGCGTCGGCCTGGCCTTCGGCTTCATGCTCGGCTGGGGCACCCGCGAGGCCCTGATCGTCGCGGGCATGACCGCGACGTCGTCGAGCGCGATCGTCACGAAGCTGCTCATCGAGCTGAACCGCCTGGCGAACCGCGAGACGCCGATGATCCTCGGCGTCACCGTCGTCGAGGACATCTTCATCGCGATCTACCTCGCCATCGTCTCCGTCGTGCTGAGCGGCGAGACCGACCCCGGCCCCGTCGTCCTCAAGCTCGGCATCGCCTTCGTCTTCCTCGTGGTGATGTTCAGCGTCGCGCGCTGGGGCGGCCGCGTCGTGTCGAAGCTGATGCGGACCCGCGACGACGAGCTGTTCACCGTGCTCTTCTTCGGGCTCGCCGTGCTCTTCGCGGGCCTCGGCGAGGTGCTGGGCGTCACCGACGCGATCGGGGCCTTCCTCATCGGCCTGATCATCGGGGCGACCAAGTACCGCAACCGGGTCGAGCAGTTCGCGCTGCCGATGCGCGACGTCTTCGGCGCCTTCTTCTTCCTCAACTTCGGGCTCGGTCTCGACCCATCGCTCTTCCCGAGCGTGCTCGGCCCGGTGGCCGCGGCCGTCGGCATCACGATCGGCCTGAACCTGATCGCGGGCCAGTTCGTCGCGTGGCTCAACAAGCTCGGGCCGCAGGCGGGGCTCAACACCTCGTTCATCCTGCAGAACCGCGGCGAGTTCGCGCTCATCCTCGCGACGCTGTCGGCGGGTGCCGGGCTGAACCCGCTGCTGCAGCCCTTCGCGGGCCTCTACGTGCTGATCATGGCCGTGATCGGCCCGCTGCTCGCCGCCAACTCCGAGCGCATCGGCGCCGTGCTGTTCCGGTCGCGTCACCGGGCCGAGAAGGCCGCGGCGGAGGCGCGGCGCCAGCAGCGCGAGGGGCGTCACGCCGACGAGATCGCCCTGATGGAGGCGGCGCTCGCCGGCGAGGAGCCCGCCGACACGATCGCTCGCGACCCCGACCCCGACTCCGGCCTGTTCGACGACCCCGACCTCGACGACCCGCCCGTGCCCCGCCGTCGACGGACCGTGGTGGTCGACGAGCTCGACCACGCACGGCCGGTCGTGGACGAGCTCGACGTGGCGACCTCGCCGACCGGCGCCGCCGGCGGCGACGGCGACCCTGACGGCGACCTCGACGACGACTCGGAGGTCGACGGCATGAGCGCGGCCGAGCGGGCGATGTGGGCCGAGCAGGCCGGGCAGCAGTCCGACCAGCGGGCGACGCGGCAGCGCGACCCCGAGTACTGAGCGTCATGAGGGGTGCTGGCCGACGCGGAGCGCCGGGCTGAGCGCAGCGGACGCACAGCGGGGCCGTCGGGGGCCGACGGTACGATGACCCTCGTGAGTCGCCTCGAGGTCCATCCCGTCACGAGCGCTCCCGACGGCTCCGACCTCCCCGACTCGATGTGGCAGGTGGCCCGTCGGCCGCGCTGGATCGCCATGCTCGCCCTCGCCCTCGTCATCGCGGGAATCTTCGCCTGGCTGGGCCACTGGCAGATCGAGCGCAGCATCGAGAGCGGCAAGGTCGTCAACCCCGAGACCGAGACCGTCAAGGTGCTCTCCGACACCGTCGAGCCGCAGTCCCCGTTCTTCGACCGCGTCGGCGGTCAGATGGTCAGCGTCACCGGCCAGTTCGACGCCGACGACTTCCGCGTCGTCAGCGACCGCGTCAACGACGGCGACCGGGGTTGGTGGCTGATCGGCCGCCTGGTCGACGACTCCGACGGCGCCTCCGTGGCCGTCGCCGTCGGCTGGGCCCCCACCGAAGACGAGGCCGTCGCTGCCGAGGCCGCCGTGCCGGTCGGCTCCGACGTGTCGCTGGTCGGCCGGTACTCGCCGAGCGACGCGCCCTCCGACGGCGCCTACCAGGACGGCCGTGAGACGGTCGTCTCGGTCGCGGCGCTCGTCAACGAGTGGTCCGACTTCAGCGGCGACGTCTACGCCGGCTACGTCGTGGCCTCCGAGCCGTGGGGCGGCCTCGACGCCATCTACTCGCCCGCGCCCGTCGACGACGTGTCGCTGAACTGGCTGAACGTCTTCTACGCGATCGAGTGGGTCGTGTTCGCCGGCTTCGCCGTCTTCCTCTGGTTCCGTCTCGTCCGTGACGCGTTCGAGCGCGAGATCGACGAGGCGGAGGAGGCGCGGCTGGCGGCCGACGTCGCCGCCTGACCCGCTCCTCCCGCCTCCCCTCCCGACCCCCGGGTCGCCCGCCGCAGCGGCGCTCGACCCCCGTCCCGCCCCGAGTAGGATCGACCCCATGCCCTTGAAGCCCCGGCAACGCGACATCCCGAAGATCCCGGGTGCCGTGAAGTTCTACAAGATCTCCGCCTACGTCACGGGCGTGATGCTGTTGCTGCTCGTCTTCGAGATGGTGTTCAAGTACACGCCGCTGCAGCTCGAGATGCAGCTCGGCGGCCAGGGCGGGTTCCTCGTCCCGAAAGACAGCATCACCGAGGGCTTCAACCTCTCGACGGCCATCCTGATCGCCCACGGTTGGCTCTACGTCGTCTACCTCTTCGCCGACTTCCGCCTCTGGAGCCTGATGCGCTGGCCGTTCTCGCGGTTCATCATCATCGCGCTCGGCGGCGTCGTGCCCTTCCTCTCGTTCTTCGTCGAGAGCCACATGACCAAGCTGGCCCTGCGTGAGCACGCGGAGCTGGTCGCCGAGCCCACCCCGAAGACCCAGGGAGCCCCCGCGTGACAGAAGCCACCGAGACGGCGCAGAGCCCCGTCCTCGTCGTCGATTTCGGCGCGCAGTACGCGCAGCTGATCGCCCGACGGGTGCGTGAGGCCAACGTCTACTCCGAGATCGTGCCCCACACGATCACCGCCGCCGAGATCGCGGCCAAGAACCCGGTCGGCATCGTGCTGAGCGGCGGCCCGTCCAGCGTCTACGAAGAGGGCGCGCCCGCCCTCGACCCGGCGATCCTCGAGCTCGACGTGCCGGTGCTGGGCATCTGCTACGGCTTCCAGGCGATGGCGAAGGCCCTCGGCGGCGAGGTCGCGCAGACGGGCCAGCGCGAGTACGGCGCCACCGACGTGACCCTCGCCGCCGGTGAGAGCACCCTGCTCTCGGGGCAGCCGACCTCGCAGACGACGTGGATGAGCCACGGCGACTCGGTCTCGAAGGCCCCCGACGGCTTCGACGTGCTCGCCTCGAGCGCCGCGACCCCCGTCGCCGCCTTCTCGAGCGACGCCCGCAAGCTCTACGGCGTGCAGTGGCACCCCGAGGTCAAGCACTCGTCGTTCGGCCAGGCCGTGCTCGAGAACTTCCTCCACCGCGCCGCGGGCATCCCCGCCGACTGGAACAGCGGCAACGTCATCGCCGAGCAGGTGGCCCGAATCCGCGAGCAGGTCGGCTCGTCGCGCGTGATCTGCGGCCTCTCCGGCGGTGTCGACTCGGCCGTCGCGGCCGCCCTCGTGCACGAGGCCGTCGGCGACCAGCTCGTCTGCGTCTTCGTCGACCACGGCCTGCTGCGCGCCGACGAGCGTCGCCAGGTGGAGGAGGACTACGTCGCCTCGACGGGCGTCC
>Ga0308160_10003605_pt1 | contig 17310 bp, 18 predicted proteins | sample PhyFR1_FD_201036 | JGI IMG/M metagenome (GOLD analysis project Ga0308160, IMG submission 201036) | Phyllosphere microbial communities from UC Gill Tract Community Farm, Albany, California, United States - DLSLF.R1 | ecosystem: Host-associated > Plants > Phyllosphere > Unclassified | place: USA...
TACGTGAAGGACTCGGAGATCCGGACGAGCAGTCGGGCGAGCTCCTCGGCGGAGAGTGGCGTCGGGTCGAACGCGCCGGCGACGCGTTGCTCCTCGACGAGGGCGGTGACCCGGCCGACGAAGCGGCTCTGCACATCGCTCTCGGTGGTGGTCAGCAGACGGAGTGCCCGTGCGGGCTCGCGGGTGAGGAAGGACCGGAAGTAGGGCGCGTCGATCAGGTCCGCCGTGAACCGGTCGAGCACGTCGACGATGCGCGGGGCTCCGGCGGGAGCAGCCGCGGCGGCAGCCGCGTCGAACGTCGGCACGGCGAGGGACCAGAGGATCTCGGACAGCAACCGGTCACGGTTGCCCACCCACCGGAACAGCGACGTGCGGTCCACGCCGAGCGAGGTGGCGAGCGCGCCCATGTCGATGCGTGAGCCGGCGATGAAGGTGTGTCGCGCCTCCCGGAACGCGCGCAGCGCAGAATCCGATGTGTACACGCGCTCCTCCCTTGCAACGTTTCGCAGAATGATGCACGATCAGTGTATGTCACTGACGACGGCCATCCCCGCGCTCCTCGAGTCCGACTTCTACCGGTTCCAGGAGGGGTTGACCGACCAGGAGCGCGAGTCACTCGGACGGCTGCGCACGTACCTCGAGTCCGACGTGCGCCCGATCGCGGACGAGTACTGGGCGCGCGCCGAGTTCCCGATGCAGGTGATCAAGCCGCTGTCCGAGCTCGGCATGTACGGGCCGGGCATCCCGCTCGTCCGGCAGTTCGAGAACTCGGCCGTGTACCGCGGGTGGGCGGCGCTCGAGCTCGGGCGTGTGGACGCCAGCGTCGCGACGTTCATCGGCGTGCAGTCCGGCCTGGCGATGAACTCGATCGCGGTGGCCGGCAGCGACGAACAGCAGCAGGAGTGGTTGCCGCGGATGGCCTCCGGCGAGCTCGTCGGGGCGTTCGGGCTGACCGAGCCGCTGTCCGGCAGCGACTCCGCCCGGGGGCTCCGCACGACGGCCCGGCGCGAGGGCGACACGTGGGTGCTCGACGGCGAGAAGCGCTGGATCGGCAACGCGACCTTCGCGGACGTCGTCGTGATCTGGGCGAAGGACGTCGCCGACGGTCAGGTGAAGGGCTTCCTCGTCACGACGGACACGCCGGGGTTCACGGCGACGAAGATCGAGGACAAGATCGCACTCCGCGGGGTGCAGAACGCCGACATCGTCATGACCGGCGTCCGGGTGCCGGAGTCGCGCCGGCTGCAGCACGCCGACTCGTTCCGCGCGACCGCCGAGGTGCTCCGCCTGACCCGCACCGAGGTGGCGTGGCAGGCGATCGGCATCGCGGTCGGCGCCTACGAGGCCGCGCTCGACTACGCCCGTTCCCGCGTGCAGTTCGGCAAGCCGATCGCAGCGCACCAGATGGTGCAGGACCTGCTCGTGAAGTCCCTCGCGAACATCACCGCGTCGATCGCACTGTGCACGCAGGCGTCGGCGATGCAGGACGCCGGCACCGGGGCAGACGAGCACTCGGCGATGGCGAAGGCGTTCGCGACGGCGAAGATGCGCGAGACCGTGGGGTGGTGCCGCGAGGTGCAGGGCGGCAACGGGATCGTGCTCGAGAAGGGTGTCGCGCGGTTCTTCGCGGACGCCGAGGCGATCTACTCGTACGAGGGGACGCGCGAGGTGAACACGCTCATCGTGGGGCGGGCGATCACGGGGCAGGCTGCGTTCGTCTGAGGGGCGGGCCGGGGCTGGGCCGCGGCGGGGTTGGGCGGCGGCGGGAGCGTTCGGGTGCCGCTGCGGAACGACACGATCGTTGTCGTACGACCGCGGACGTGTCGCTGGTTGCGTGCGCAACGGTTGCGGGCGCGCGGGGGCGACATCGCCGACGTCGTACGACAGCGACGATGTCGTTCCGGCTCGGCGCCCTCCCACTGACGCCGCGCGCCGGGCCCCGCTACCCGAGCAACTCCGGCCGCCGCCACTCGCCCCCGAGCACGTGCTGCTCGAGGAACGCGAACACCGTCTCGTACCAGACCACCGAGTGTTGTGGCTTGAGCACCCAGTGGTTCTCGTCCGGGAAGTACAGGAACCGGTGCGGCATCGTCCCGTCGTCCGCCGCGTGGTGCTCCGCCAACTCCGACCAGAGACGCAGCCCCTCGCCGATCGGCACCCGGTAGTCCTTGTCGCCGTGGATCACGAGCATCGGTGACGTGATGTCCGCGACGAACCGGTGCGGGTCGTTCTCGTGCAGCCCGGTCTCGTCGAAGATCGACTGCCAGTACTGCGACATGTCCGTCGTGCCGTTGAACTGGTCGAGTGCCCAGAGGCTGGCGTGCGTGACGATCGCCCGGAACCGGTCGGTGTGCCCGGCGACCCAGTTCGCCATGTAGCCGCCGAAGGACCCGCCCATCGCAGCCGTCCGGGTCTCGTCGACGTCGTCACGGGCGACGACCGCGTCGGTGATGGCCATGAGGTCGGTGAACGGAGCCTGCCCCCACGCGTTCCAGCCGCGGTTGATGAAGTCGAGTCCGTACCCGGTCGACAGTGCGGGGTCCGGCAGCAGCACGGCGTACCCGCGGGCCGCGGCGAGCTGCGGGTTCCACCGCCAAGACCACTGGTTCCACGAGTTGAGCGGACCGCCGTGGATCCAGAGCAGCAGCGGATGCGGGGCGGTTCCGGCGTCGTCGTTCGGCAGGAGGAGCCAGCCGCGGACGCGGGAGCCGTCGGCCGCGGTCGTCTCGACCTCTTCGAGGTGGCCGGGCACCTCGGGCAGCGGCGCCGGGGTCGCCAGGGTCGTCACGGTGCCGTCGGCCTCGATCCGGACGGGGTGCAGCGGCGCGGCCCAGGAGGCACGGAGCGCCACCACGGTCCCGCTCGCCGCCGCCACGCGCAGGCTCGAGTACGCCCAGTCGTCGTGGGTGAGCTGCTCGACGGCGCCGCCGTCGAGCGGGAGCCGGAACACCGGTGCGCGACCGTCGTGGTCCGCCGTCGCCAGGAGCGCACCGTCGTCGTGCGCGAACACGAGCTCGTTCGGCCAACGGTCCCATTCGACCGCGATCCGCCGTGCGTCGGACAGCGCGGACCCGTCGAACCGGGCGACCCAGATCTCCTGCTCGGTCGCACCGCGGGGTGTGAACCGCTCGGTCCGGACCCATGCCAGCGTCCGGCCGTCACGGCTGATCGTCGGCATCTCGTGGTCGACATCGGGGTCGTCGAGCAGCACGGTGCGCGTGCCCGTCGCGACGTCGAACGCGACGATCGTCGAACGGGACCCGCGGGCTTCCTGCACGCCGACCGTGGCCACGACGACCGAGCCGTCCGGCGTGACGACCCCGTCGACGTGTTCGAGCGAGCGGCCCGGAGCGGGGGTGCAGTCGGTGGGCACGGGGAGGTGCGTCGGGTAGGAGGGTCCGGCCTCGTCATCGGAAGGATCGGCGGCGGTCGCTGACGGTGTGGTCGCCTTCTCCTGCAGCGTGCCGAGGTCGAGCGTCAGCACGTGCGTCTCGTCGGGGCCGAGGTCGTGGTCCCAGAACCGGACCGGGTACGTCTCGTGCAGGATCGCCTGCACCTTCCGGTCCTTCCGGCGTCCGCGCAGCTCGGCGTCGGCGGCGACCACGCCGGTCCGGTCCGTGCCGGCACCCGGCAGCAGCCCGGCCGTGACCGCGACCGTGTCCGTGTGCGATGCGGCGCCGAGGACCCCACCGACCCCACCCGCGAGCTTCGTGACCGGACGTGCCTCACCACCGGCGGCGGGCAGGACCCAGAGCTGCGCGGCGTCGCTGTCCTTGTCGCCGTCGCCGTCTGGGCGGCCGGAGACGAACAGCAGGTCACCGGTGCGCGTGAACGAGACGCCGCCTTCGCCCTTGGCCGAGCGCGTCAAGCGCACCGGAGCGGCCGCAGCGTCGGAGGTTCCGGGGACCGCCCAGACCGACCGTCGGTAGCCCGTGCCGTCGGCATCGAGCACGCTGACGGTCAGCGCGACCCGGGAGCCGTCCGGACTCACCGCGATCCCGTCCACGCGGGGGAGGGCTGTGTACTGGTCGAGGTCCGAGAACGGCGTCGTCATGCACCCACGCTAGCGGCGCTCCCGGAACCCGACACGGTCACTCGGCGGTCTGTGGAGAACTCACGCCCAGAACGCGGCGATGCCCTCGGCCACGGCAGCACCCTGCGTCCGTCCGGCATCGGCGGCGGGTGCCTGAGTCGACAGCGAGAGCGAGTTCGTGCCGAACGCCTGCTGCGAGGTGCTGTCCGCGACGACGACCTCGACCGAGCTGCCGGCCGCCCGGAGCCCCTCGACCGCGACGTCGAGCCACGGCCCGAGCGGCGACGGCCCCTCGGGACCGCACGCGATCACGAGGACGCGTTCGTACCCGGCGGCGACGTCGGCGTTCGTGGCGGAGCGCATGCCCCCGTCGACGTAGGGGCGGCCCTCGATCCCGACCGGTGACCAGACGAGCGGCACCGAGCAGCTCGCGGCGACGGCGCGGGGGAGCGGCACGGCATCGGCCGCGATGAGCACGCGGAATGTGCCGTCGGTCGCGTCGATCGCGGTGAGGGCGAGCGGCTTCGCCGGCCACTCCGTCGACGGGAGGGTCTCGGCGAAGGTGGCCGTGCGCTCGTCGTCCGTCTGCCCGTCGGTGGTGCGCTGGGCGAGGAGGCCCAGCCGGGCACGGGCGTCCTGGTCGGACGACGCTCCCTCGAGCACGGCGCCGATGCGCTGCTGGAAGTCCTCGCCGTCGATGGGGACGGGTTCCTCGTAGGTCGTCGGGACGGCTGCGTGCTGCTGGTCGTACGCCTGCTGCACCGCGCCGTAGCGCACGAAGGTGCCGACGACGCTGCCGGCGCTGGACCCGACGACGAGGTCCGCGGCGTCGAGGTCCACCCCGGCGTCCTGCAGGGCGGACAGCACCCCGAGTTCCCAGGCGATGCCGGCGACGCCACCACCGCCGAGGACGAGTGCTCTGGTTCCGGGCGCAGGCGTGGAGACGTCGGTCATGCGTCTTGCTTACCAGGTGCAGACGACGCGCAGGGGCGCGCAACGCGACCTGTGGAGAGCGACCGGGCGCGGCACCGGTCGTGCGCACGGGAGGACGGGAGGCGCGGTGGGGGCCCGCACCGCGCCTCCCGACCCGGGGTGGGTGCGCGGGGTCAGACGCCCGCGGTCGAGCGGATCCAGCTGGCGGACTGGGTGAGGACGGCGTAGTTCGAACCGGCGTGGATGTCCGACCCGGGGTCGGCGACGTCGCCGGTCGAGCAGACGCCGACGACCTTGCCGTTCACGACGAGCGCGCCGCCGGAGTCGCCGTGGTTCGACGCGCCGGTCACACCCGTGACGTGCTGCGCGCGGCCGCCGTACGCGTCCGTGGAGCTCCCCGTGAGGTTGACGGTCGCCTGGTAGAGCCCCGTCGTCGGCACGCTGTTCGCGCGGTTGCCGTAGCCGAGCACGGTGCCGGTCCCGGAGCTCTTCGTGGTGTACGCGAGGTCGAGCTGGGCGTACGAGGAGAGGGTCTTCGGCGTGCTGAGGTGCACGAGTGCGATGTCCCCGGACGGCGCGGAGTAGAGCCGGTCCGCCGCGGTCGCCGCGCCCCGGTTCGTCGTGCTGTTCGAGTGGTAGACGTTCATCGCGGTGGTGCCGTCGACGCAGTGCTCGGCGGTGAGCACCCACGAGGCGTTGAGCTGTTCGCCGGTGCACCCGTACGTGCCGGTGCCGCCCTGCTGGAAGACGAGCTGCACCTCCCACGGGGTGCTCGGTGCCTGCTCGCCGCCGATGACCTGCGGTGAGACGGTGGCGGCGCTCGCTGCGGTCGCGCCGAGGCCACCGCCGAGCAGGGTCATGGCCGCGGCTGCTGCGAGGGCTAGGCCTCTGAGGTTCGTTCGCTGCTTCATGGCCCGATCGTGCTCGCCCCCTGTTCGGGGGTCAAGTCCGCGTTGCAGGGGACAACAACGTCACCCTGTGGACAACTCCGTCAGCGTCGGTGGGGTGTCCTAGCGTCGTCGACATGACAGGGGACCAGGCCACGACGGGTCGTGGGCGACGCAGGGCCGGAGCGGTCGTCTGGCCGATCGTGGTCGCGACGGCGCCGACCGCTGCCTTCCAGCTGCCGAACCTCGTCGTGGCTCCAGGGGTGAAGGTCTCGCTCGTCGTGTTCGGGCTGGTCGTGCTGGCGGCCGCGGTGGTCGTGCAGGTCGTCCGCGCCCGACGGGCCGAGGCGTCGGTCACGGCTGCGGCGGCGGTGGCGCGCTCGACCGAGCTCGAGCAGGGGACGGCCGTCCGGTACGCGTTCGGGCAGCTCGCCACGCGGCTCGCCCGGTTCGCCGAGCTGCGCCGCCGGGACCGCCGGCAGGAGTTGCCGGCGTTCGCGGACCGGGTCGCCGTGGCCCTCGCGTTCTACCTGCTCCCCGGTGTGCCCGACGTCCGTGCGAACGTCTACCAGCTGTCGGAGGACCTGCGGGGCCTCGAACCGATCGGGCACGGGGGTGCGGAGGACACCGCCGGTGTGTTCCGGGCGGGGACCCCGTACGGCGACCGGAACCTCGACTGGGTGTTGGTCGGCGGCGGCCCGCGGGTGGTCGGCGACCGTGCCACGGACGTCGACGCCGACGAGGACCTGCCGGGGTTCGAACCCCGCTACCGCTCGTACGTCTCGGTCGTGATCCGGTCGGAGGAGTACTCGTTCGGCATGCTCACCGTGGACTCGCCGGCGCCGGACGCGTTCACCGACCTCGACGCCAAGTACGTCGCGCTGATGGCCTCGTTCATGGCCATCGCATTCTCGCTCGCGACCCCGTTCCCGGACCGCGACCGCAACCGCAGGAAAGGCCCGTGATGCGCACACGATTTGTCGGACGCTCGACGTACCATCCCCACATGACCATCGTGACCCCCGAACCGAAGCCCTTCGGTCGGTCCCGGGTGTACACCCCGAACTGGACCGACGACACGACCGACGCCGACTACGAAGACCTCGAGGTCATCGCCGCGAACATCGAGCGAGAGCGGGTCGCTGCCCGCCGCCGCTTCGAGGCACGCCTCGCCGCTGCGCTCGCCCGCTGAACCAGCCCCGCGGCGCCGACGACCGGAACGCTGCGTCCACCCGACCCGGGCGGACGCAGCGCTTCGTCACTCCGCGCTGACGTCGATCAGCACCTTGCCGACGGTGTCCTGCTCGACGGCGTCGTGCGCTGCCGCGGTGTCCTCCAGGGCGAACCGCACGAGCGGCAGGCCCGCGTCCTCGCCGACGGGGAGCACACCGTCGCGCAGCGCCGCGGTGACGTCCTCGGCCGCTGCCGCGAGGGCCTCGTCGCCGATCGTGTACAGCAGCAGGAACTGGTAGCGGGCGTTGACGCTCATGTTCGGGCGGATCGGCAGGGTGGCTTCGTCGCCGCCGTTGTTCGCGTAGATCGACACGACGCCGTGGTTCGCCAGGACCTCGGCGACGAGCCCGGCGTTCTGCGGGATCGAGACCTCGACGACGATGTCGACACCGTCGGGGGCGATCTCGCGGATCCGCGCGCCGGCGTCCTCGTCGCGGTAGTTCACCGTGTGGTGCGCACCGGCGGCGGTGGCGAGCGCGGCCTTCGCGTCCGAGCTGATGGTGGTGAGAACGGTCGCGCCGGCCCAGCGTGCGAGCTGGATCGCCGCGTGTCCGACGGCTCCCGCGCCGCCGGCGACGAGCACCGTCTTGCCGTCGAGGGCTCCCGGAGCGAGCCGGTCCGGACCGTGCTCGTGCGTCGTGAGGGCACGGTGCGCGGTCATCGCCGGGACCCCGAGCGAGGCGCCGACGTCGAAGCTCGTGCCCTCCGGCAGCGGGACGGCACGGGCGGCGGGCACGACGGTGTACTCCTGGGCGGTGCCGGTCGGGCGACTCGCAGCCGCCATGTACAGCCAGACGTGGTCACCGACGGACAGTCCGTCGACACCCTCGCCGACCGCGTCCACGACTCCGGCGCCGTCCTGGTTCGGCGTGATCTCGGGGAACGGCAGGCCGTCGCCGTAGGTGCCGCCGGCGCGGGCCTTCCAGTCGGTGGGGTTGACACCAGAGACGACGACACGGACACGGACCTCGCCAGGACCGGGATCCGGGATCGGACGCTCCTCGAGGGTCAGGACGGACGAGTCACCGGGCTTCGAGTAGACGACTGATCGCATGTCCCCAGGCAACCACGGCGGTCGCGCGGGGATTCCGGGGGCGCTCAGCGAGGCCGGGTGTCGTACTGCTCGCGGGAGACCGCGACGTCGTCCATGTGCGAGGTCGCCCAGTCCTCGAGCGGCTTCAGCACCTCGCGCAGGGACCGGCCGCGATCGGTCAGCTCGTACTCGACGTGCGGCGGGATCTCGGGGAAGACCGTGCGGGTGACGAGTCCGTCGCGCTCGAGCGCCCGGAGCGTCTGCGTGAGCATCTTCTGCGAGACGCCCTGCACGCGGGTGGCGATCGCCGAGTAGCGTGCCGGACCGTCGGCGAGGGTGCCGATCGTCAGGACGCTCCACCGGTCGCCGATGCGGTCGAGCAGCTGTCGCGAGGGACACTCGGCGGCGTAGGGGCTGTACTCGAGTGCTGACACGACGACCTCCGTTACGCACCGTGAGGTGCCTACTTACTCAAAGAGAGTAACGCTTGTACGGTGAGTGTCAACGTTCCACGAAAGGACTGCTCCATGACCAGCATCGTCGTCTTCGGTGGCACCGGCTACGCCGGCTCCGCCATCACCCGCGAGGCCCTCTCCCGCGGCATCGCCGTCACCGCCGTCGCCCGCGACACCTCGAAGCTCGAGCCGGCCGAGGGGCTCACCCTCGCGCAGGGTGATGCCTTCGACACCGACTTCGTCGCCGAGGTCACGAAGGGTGCGGACGTCATCGTCGTCGCGCTCCACGCGGTGCAGGCGGACGGCAGCGAGCTGAAGGATGCGTTCCAGCCGTTCGTCGACGCAGCCGCTGCTGCCGGTGCGCGCCTCGGCATCGTCGGCGGAGCCGGTTCGCTGCTCGTCGCCGAGGGCGGCCCGGCGCTGTACGACACGGCCGAGTTCCCCGACGCGTTCAAGGGCGAGGCGAAGAGCCACGGTCAGGTCCTCGAGGCCCTCCGCGCGTCGGACACCGACGTCGACTGGTTCTACGTGAGCCCGGCGGCTGCGTTCGGCGGCTACAACCCCGGCGAGCGTCGTGGCACCTACCGCACCACCGACGACGTCCTGCTCACCGACGCCGACGGCAACTCGGACATCTCCGGCGAGGACTTCGCGATCGCCTTCGTCGACGAGATCGCTTCGCCGGCACACCACCAGGCGCGCTTCGGGGTCGCCTACTAGGCGGTTCGGTTCGCCTCCGCACAACGGAAGTCACCCGGAACTGCGCCATCGCGCGGATCCGGGTGACTTTGCTTGTGCGGGGCGGCGGTGTGCATGCGGGCGCGAAGCGCGCTCGGTGCGGAACCACGGAACCGACGTGGAACCAGGCGGCGCGCCTGGTTCCACGTCGGTTTCGTGGTTCGATGCCACGCGACAGTGCAGCCACGCGGCGGCGCGCGGCGGCGCGCCTGCGCCGACAGCGGCAGCAGCGAGCGCGCGCGCCCAGCGCGACCACGGAGCGGACGGGAGGCGCGGCGCGCGCCCGCACCGCGCCTCCCGTCCGACGCGTCAGCGGTGCCCGACGATCGACGGCACCGGCATGTGGTGCCGCATCCGTACCGCCAGGTGGAGTCCGCCGCGGCGGGCGAGCACGAGTCCGACGACGGCTGCGGCCGCGGCCGGCACGCCTCCGGCGACGACCATCCCGACGTGGGCCCCGAAGTGGTCGACCACCTGGCCCATGAGGGGGCCGCCGATCGCCTGTCCGCCGAGCAGCACGAGGACGTAGAGCGACATCACCCGGCCTCGGATCGCCACGTTCGACGACAGCTGCACGAGCGAGTTCGACGCGGTCTGGAAGAGCAGCTGCGACATCCCGACGGCGACGAGCGCGACGGTGAACGGCGCGATGACCGGGATCGAGCCGGAGACCACGAGCAGGATCCCCGTCCAGAACACCCCGCCGACGATGGTGCGGAGCCGGACGGTGGCGCGCCGCGTCGAGAGCAGTGCGCCGGCCAGGGCGCCGATCGCGACGGCGGAGTTGAACACGCCGTAGCCACCGGCGCCGACGTCGTAGACCTCGGAGGCGAAGGCCGACAGCAGCACCGGCATCGTCAGCGCGAAGACCGAGAAGAACGCCACGAGGATGACCGGCACGATGATGGTCGGCTTCCGGACGGCGTAGCGGAGGCCCTCGACGAGCTGCCCCTTCCCGCGTGGTGCCGGGGGTGTGCGGTGGAGCTCCGAGACCTTCAGGAACCCGAGCGTCACGACCACGGCGACGCACGCGATCGCGTTGACGCCGAACGACCAGCCGGCGCCGACCGCGACGAGCAGCGCTCCGGAGAGGGCGGGGCCGATCATGCCGCCGAGCTGGAAGACCGACGAGTTCACGCTGATGGCGTTGCGCAGGTGCTCGTGGCCGACGATCTCGGTGACGAACACCTGGCGTGCGGGGTTGTCGATGACGGTGACCATGCCGACGACGAACGCGATCGCCCAGATGTGCCACGCCTGCACCACCCCGGACAGCGTCAGGACGGCGAGCAGGGCCGACAGCACGGCGAACGAGCCCTGCGTGATCATCATCAGCGCGCGCTTGGAGAACCGGTCGACGAGCACCCCGCCGAGGAGCCCGAACAGCAGCATCGGCGCGAACTGGCACGCGACCGTGATGCCGACCTGCGCGACCGACCCGGTGAGCTGCAGCACGAGCCAGTCCTGCGCGATGCGCTGCATCCAGCCGGCGGTCATCGCGACGAGGTTCGTGGCGGTGAAGAGCCGGAAGTTCGGCACCGACAGGGCGATGAGGGTGTGGCGCCACGGCGGTCTGGTGGCCTGGATCGGCAGCGGTTCGGTGGGCGGGGGGAGGGTCGTCGATGACGCACTCACGAGTGGGGGTCTCCGAAGGTCGAGGTGGAGCAGGCGGGACTGTACCCACTCGAAACTAACTGCGCGCGGCCCATTCGATACCCCTATGGTGGCTATCACTCCATTGCGAAGTCGAATGGGGTCGTCACGACGAAGGGTGTCCGGTGCTGGATCCGGTTCTGCTGCAGACGTTCCTCGCGGTCGCCGAGACCGGGAGCTTCACCCAGGCCGGCGCCCGACTCGGGATCAGCCAGCCCACGGTGTCGCAGCACGTGCGGCGGCTCGAGACGGCCGTCTCCCGGACCCTCGTCGCGCGGGACACCCGGGGCGTGGCGCTCACCGACAACGGGGACGCGATGGCCGGGTTCGCGCGGACGATCCTCGCGGCGCACGCCACCGCCGACGCGTACTTCTCGGGAGCCGCGACCCGCGGGCGGCTCCGGTTCGGGGCGGCCGACGACCTCGCGATCACGCAGTTGCCCCGGATCCTGCGCGACTTCCGACGGCTGCACCCGCAGGTGAACCTCGAGCTGACGGTGAACCAGTCGTCACCACTGCTCCGCCGGGTGCACGCGGGGCAGCTCGACCTCGTGTTCATCAAGCAGACCGCGGGGGAGTCCGCCGAGGGCACCCGCGTCGCGACCGACCAGATGGTCTGGATGGCGCAGGACGGCATCGCGCTGGAGCCGGGGGAGCCCGTGCCGCTCATCGCGTACCAGGCGCCGAGCATCAGTCGACAGATGGCGATCGACGCGCTCGAGTCCGCCGGACGCACGTGGCGGATCACCTGCAACACGCGCGACGTGAACGGGGTGCTCGCGGCCGTCCGGGCGGGGATCGGGGTCGCGGTGTTCCCGCACTCGCTCATCCCGGCGGACCTCGTGAAGGTGTCGCAGCGGTTGGCGTTGCCGGACCTCCCGGCGGTCGACTACGTGCTCATCGCGAACCCGACGGTGCAGCGGGAACCGATCGACGCCCTGACGAACGCGATCCTGTCGCGCGGGGTGGTCCGCGCGGTGTGAGGGGGCGGCCGTGGTCGTTTCGTGAGCAGGAATGGTCGGGTCGGTGGCGGGCGCCCGACCATTTCTGCTCACGAAGTGCGCGGGGGCGCGGGGGCGCAGCGCGGGCAGCGCGGGGCGCGCAGCGCGGCGCGCTACGGCGCGAGCGTCGGGACCGTCCCCGTCCCGGTGAGGTCCGGCAGGGTCACGCCGACGAGCGGCAGCACCGCCGAGGCCACGGCCCACACCAGCACGAGCGTCCCGACCCCGCCGAGCACGGCACCGAGGAGCGCGAGCGGCCGCTGCCACGTCGCCTCGGGCCGCCGCAGCGTCACGATCGAGAGCAGGAGCGCGAGCACGCCGAGCACCAGCCCGACACCGTGCACCGTCGCGGGGACGGTGAACCACCACGCGCCGAGTCCGAGGGTGGCGAGTCCGGCGAGGGCGCCGAGGACGGCCCCGGGAGTCGTCCCCACCCGCTGCGTCGTCCCGGCTGCCTGGAGGCGCGGCCCGCCCCCGCCACGCACCGTCACGGCAGCCGGGGTGGTCGCGTCCACCGCCGGGGGCGCGTCGGTCGCGGTCCTCGCGGTCGGCTTCCTCGTGCGCGACGGCCGGGCGGGCCTCGCGGCCTTCGTGCCCTTCGAGGGCTTCGTGCCCTTCGTGCCCTTCGGCGTTCGTGGGCTCGTCGACCGGCCGCGTCCCGTGTCCGAGCTGCGGGTCGGCAGGTCGATCAGGGGGAGTGCTTCGGTCGGCGGCAGTGCATCCGCACGGGGAGCCGGTGTCGAGCCCGGGCCCCCAGGTGCCGGCGGAGCGATGACGGCGTCGAAGGCCGGCGACGCAGCCGGAGCGGCGGACGCCGGAGCCACGGCGGCCGGAGCGGCGGGGCGCTGGTGGGCGAACCGGGCCGGGGTGCGGTAGCCGATCGGTCCCGAGGGAGCCGGTTCCGACCCCTCGACGACGACGTGCTCGAGGCCCGGCACGGAGAACCGGGGCTGACCGACGACCGGGACGCTGGGGCCCGCCGGGACGACCGGCGCGGCGGGAGCGGGTGCGGCCCCCGGCGTGACGGACGCGGCACCGCCGGCACCGACGGCGTCGATCGGCGAGACCGGGGCGGGGCCGATCGAGGCCGTGTCGAACGGGACCGTGTGCACCGCGGGCGAGGTCGGAGCCGGGGGCAGGAGGTGCTCCTCCGGCGGGAAGTCGGGCACCACGATGTCGTCGTCGACGAGTGCCGGTGTGGCGGGCGGTGCGGGGAGCGTGCTGCCGGGGCCGGCCGTCTCCGGAGCGGGGGCGGGTGCGACGGGGGCGGGGCGCGCCTCCAGGCCGTCTGCCGCGCCCTCGGGGGGAGCCGTGACCCAGTCGGGGACGGCGCGACGCGGCCGGTCCTCGTCCGGCATGCGATGCGATGCCACTGCGGTGCTCCCTCCGTAGGCTGATCCATCGTCAGTTCTAACGGCAACCCGTGCGGCTGGCGCAGCCCCAGTTCCGGGGTCGCCGGTACGGTCGGGGCATGACCGGAATCGAACACCGTCCACTCGGGCCGTCGGGGCTCGTCGTCTCCACCGTCGGCATCGGCTGCAACAACTTCGGCCGACCCGGCACGCTGACCGAGACGCAGGAGGGCACAGACGCCGTCGTCCACGCGGCCCTCGACGCCGGCGTCACCCTGTTCGACACGGCGGACGTCTACGGCGGTCGGCGCGGGCTGTCCGAGGAACTCCTCGGCAGGTCCATCGCGGGACGTCGCGACGAGATCGTCCTCGCCACGAAGTTCGGCATGGACATGCAGGGGGTGAACGGGCCGGACTGGGGCGTGCGGGGCTCCCGGCGGTACGTGCGGCTGGCGGTCGAGTCGTCGCTCAAGCGCCTCGGGACGGACTGGATCGACCTCTACCAGATGCACGGCCCGGACGACGTGACCTCGATCGAGGAGACGCTGTCCGTGCTCGACGACCTCGTCCGCGAGGGCAAGATCCGCTACATCGGCCACTCGAACTTCGCCGGCTGGCAGATCGCCGAGGCCGAGCTCACCGCCTCCATCGCCGGCACCACGGCGTTCGTGTCCGCGCAGAACGAGTACAGCCCGCTCGCCCGGGGCGTCGAGGACGAGGTGCTGCCGGCCGTCCGTGCGTACGCGCTCGGGTTCCTGCCGTACTTCCCGCTGTACAACGGCCTGCTGACGGGCAAGTACACGAAGGCCGGTGGGCCCTCGGACGGGCGGCTCACCACGGCGAAGCCGCAGCTGCTGCAGGACGCACCGTGGGAGATCCTCGAGGAGTTCCAGCGGTTCTGCGACGAGCGCGGCGTCACGATGCTGCAGGCGACCTTCGCGTGGTTGCTGGCGCAGCCCGGGCTGTCGAGTGTCATCGCGGGGGCGACGAAGCCGGAGCAGATCCGGCAGAACGCCGAGGCCGGGACGGCGTGGGAGCCGTCCGAGGACGACCTCGCCGAGATGACGCTCGTCTTCGACGGCGCCTGAGCGGGCGCGCCGCGGCCGCGGCGGCCATGTGCGTCCTCACGCGCTGAGCGACACGTCACGCGTGACAGGGCGCGTGAACTGTCGGCCAGCGCGTGAGGACGGTCGTCCTGCGGGACGGGAGGCGCGGTGCCGGACCGACCCGCGCCTCCCGTCCCGCAGGGGGTCGCGACCTACATGTCGCGGTACCGCTCCGCGGACGCGAGCGCCTCGCGCAGCTCCGCCGCGGTCAGCCGCGGGCCGTACCCGGGGGTGTCGCGCTGGATGCGCCAGCCCTCGGCGAGGGGCCCGGCGTCCACGACGTCGAACCCGAACTGGTCGATGAGGTCCGACACGACCCGCTTGGCCTCGGCGTCGTCCCCGGCCACCACGAGCGCGCGACGGTCCGGGGTGCCCGCAGCGGAAGCGTGGCCGGTGAGGTCCGCGGCGCCGATGTGGTTGAACGCCTTCACGACCCGGGCGCCGGGCAGGTGGTCCTGCAGGAGCTCCGCGGTCGTGGTGGTCTCGGAGTCGAGCGTCTCGACGTGGCCGTCGCGCTGCGGGTAGTAGTTGTTCGTGTCGATCACGACCTTGCCCTCGAGGGGGCCGGCCGGGATGGTCTCGATCGCTGCGAGCGGGGTCGTGACGACGACGATCTCGCCCGTGGCGGCCGCCTCGTCGCGGGTCGCGGCACGGGCACCCTCGCCGAGCTCCGCGACCAGGTCCGTCAGGGTCTCGGGGCCGCGGGAGTTCGCGATCACCACCTCGTGTCCGTTCCGCACCGCCAACCGTGCGAGCTGGGATCCGATGTTGCCTGCGCCGATGATGCCGATTGTCGTCATGGTGTCCGACCAACGCCCGACCCCGACCCACCCATTCCCGGACGCGTCCCGCGCCCGCGCCGAGGGTGCATGATGGCGGCATGGACCACGAGTTCCGCGACGAAGCCGACCAGGACCGCTACGCGATGTACGTCGGCGGCGAACTCGTGAGCGTCCTCGATTACCGCGAGAACGGCGACGCGATCGCGTTCCCGCACACGTACACGGTGCCGAAGCACCGTGGGCACGGGTACGCCGCCGAGCTCGTCGACTTCGCGGTCGCCGACGTCGAGGCGAACTCCACCCGGCGCATCGTCCCGATGTGCTGGTTCGTCGGCAAGTGGTTCGACGAGCACCCCGAGAAGGCAGACCTGCTCAGCCGCGGCGCTGCGGACTGAGCCGAACCGGAAGGCCCCGCCCATGCCGACGATCACCCCGTTCCTCTGGTACGACGACCAGGCCGAGCAGGCGGCGGAGCACTACGTGTCGCTCTTCCCCGACAGCAGCATCGACAGCGTGAGCAAGACCCCGGACGGGCAGACCCTCGTCGTCGAGTTCACGCTCCTCGGCAAGCCCTACCGTGCGATGAACGGCGGTCCTGGGCACGAGCACACCGACGCGGTCTCGTTCCAGGTCGACGTAGACGACCAGGAGGAACTCGACCGCATCTTGGACGCCCTGCTCGCCGACGGTGGCCGTCCGAGCCGGTGCGGGTGGCTCTTCGACCGCTGGGGTGTGGCGTGGCAGGTCACCCCGTCGATGATGGGCGACCTGATGACCGGCTCGGGCGACCCCGAGGCCAACGCCCGCGTCTTCGAGGCCATGATGCAGATGGTCAAGCTCGACATCCCCGCCCTGCGGGCCGCCGCGGCGGGTCACTGAGCCGGCGCGATCCGTACCCGCCGGTATGGTGGCGGGACCGAACACCGCCGGCAGGTCCCGGCGCAGACAGGCTGGAGTCCGTCCGATGAGCGAACCGAGGCCCGATGTCCGCAACAGCGACATCGGACGCGCGTACACGGAACTCGCCCGCATCACCCGCCGCGCGAGCATCCGGGCACGCGGCTCGGAGGCGATCCTCAGCGTCGTCGACCAGTCCCTCGTCGACTTCGTCGTCCAGCACGAGGGCTGCATGGCGATCGACATCGCCCGGTACCTGCGGCTGAACCGCTCCACGATCTCGCGGCAGCTGTCCGGGCTGCTGGCGGCCGGGCTCATCCGGACGGTCGACGGCGGGACCGGCAACGCCAAGCCCCTCGTGGCCACCGACGCCGGCCGTGCCGCACTCGAACGCTCCGTGCAGCTGCACCGCGACGCGCTCGACGAACGCCTCGCGAGTTGGTCGGACGACGACATCGCGCTCCTCGCGGGGCTCCTCGAACGGCTCGGCGCCGCGGACGAGGCGGGGCTGCCGATGCCCGGACGCACCACGCCGTGACGACCTCGTTCGTCCTGCTCTCGGACACCCACCTGCCGAAGCGGGCGAAGGACCTGCCGGCCGGGCTCTGGGCGGACATCGACGCCGCGGACCTCGTGGTGCACGCCGGCGACTGGGTGGACCTCGCGACGCTCGACGCCGTCCAGGCCCGGTCGGCGCGGTTCGAGGGCGTCCGCGGCAACAACGACGGCCCCGAGTTCGACGACCGCCTGCCGCTCGAGGCGCGCTTCGCCGTCGAGGACCTGCGCGTCGCCCTGGTGCACGAGACCGGTGCCGCGACGGGCCGTGAGCGTCGCATGACGGCCGCGTACCCGGACGTCGACGTGCTCGTCTTCGGCCACTCGCACATCCCGTGGGACACGGTCGCGCCGTCGGGGCTGCGGCTGCTCAACCCGGGTTCGCCGACGGATCGGCGCCGCCAGCCGGACCACACGTGGATGCGCGGTGCGGTCGACGGCCGCGACCTGTCGGTCGAGCTGGTGCGGCTGCCTCCCGCGACCCGCTGACGGCCTGGAGGCGCGGGTCGGCCCCGCACCGCGCCTCCCGTCCGCGACGCCCCGCGTCCCCGGCCGCGCTGCCGCCCGCCCCGCCCGCCCCGTCCGCGCGCCCCGCCCGCCCCGCCGGCCCGGCAGCGCGCCCCGCCCGCCCCCGCCCGTGAAAGCGACAGGG
>Ga0308160_10003609_pt1 | contig 17297 bp, 18 predicted proteins | sample PhyFR1_FD_201036 | JGI IMG/M metagenome (GOLD analysis project Ga0308160, IMG submission 201036) | Phyllosphere microbial communities from UC Gill Tract Community Farm, Albany, California, United States - DLSLF.R1 | ecosystem: Host-associated > Plants > Phyllosphere > Unclassified | place: USA...
TACGTTCTCTTCGTTGATCAGGGCTGTCAAGATGTGGATCTTTAGGCTTTTGACATTGGCGGAATCTGAGGATCGAACGAGAATCTTGCCGAGCTCGTTTTGCAGGAGCCACTGTCAAGGTGGAATACTTCAATATTGAAGGATCAAAAACGCTGTAATCCTAGATAACTTACGGGTCTTTCCTCTGCAATGACTTTGAGTATCTCCCAGCAAAGAGACGATATACCTCCGGTATCGGAAGACCCATAACTAAGCCTCAGTAATGGTGTAACAATAGCTTGCTGACCCAGATCGCTTTGCAAGTCTTCCAACGGACCGCATAAGTAGAACAGTCGCATAGCAGCCATGGCGACCGAGGCGTTTCTGGATTGTAAGAGGGGTAATGTGCACTGCAAAAGCAATGCCAGATCGGGATCGATGTCGTCCTCCTCGTTGGCGGCTGGCCCTGTCGTAGATGTTGAAGCGATGTTCTCTACTGACTGCTTCTCGCCTTTTCTCGGCTGCTCAAGGAACATCCGAGCATACCGAAGCATAAGCGCGAGTATGGTCACTTGGCTCCACTCATCTGCATCGACAAGGAGGTGGCAAATTCTTCGATAACTCGCATGGAGCAGAGCGAGATTGTCGGGACAGATGGCGTCGATCGCTTCTAAAGTTGCCCCGATTGTGATGGGTGTGGCAGTCCTCAGGAGGACTTCTAGAAGCGGCATGATTTGTGCGTACGAAGTCGCATCGGAGCTGCGCAGACGAGGTGAGGGAATAGTAAGAGCCGGACGTTATGCCCGACGGCCTTCATTCGCTCACTCGTATATCTTGATCAAACCAAGCGCGACAGTCTTCCGGACCCACTGGTTACGATCGTTGACCAGTTTTTGCATACCGAGGAAAACGATTCCTTTCGTATAGGAGCGAAAACCGATGGAATGAGACTTGCCTCCTTAAGCAGTGTAAGTAGACATACCTTGGATGAGGTTCAAGCGAATGCTGGTCAGGACTCGGATTGCCATTCCTCTAATGAGCGGGCTGAAATCGGTAAGGTCCTTCTGGAAAGTGTTGATAGAAAGTAGCAGCAAGTCCGAGTTCGATTCCGCACTGCGCTCAACTGAACTTCGTCAGTGAGGTGGCCAGCAGAATCGATCTCAATCATATCTCACTATCGCAAAAGGTAGATATACACCTACGTTGGGACAGTGAGCGACCGAGTTCTTCGGCATTGTGTAATCCAGTCAACAGAATCTCACTTACTAGCTTTCGAATTTCGACACTAGTCGATCCAACCTGTTTAACGACTTGTGGGAAGAATGCTGACATATCCCTTCCCTTGGATATCATCTTGTATTTATGAATGGATCGCTCGATCTCAGAGTGTATACCTTTGATGGTTGGCGGATCGACTTACACCGATGAGCCGTTTCATACCCTCTAATCTGTCCGCTTCGCTCGACTTGCTGCTGGAACCGTCAAGTAGTTGGGATATCTCGCGAAGCTTCTCATCGTTGTATTCAAAATATGCTTGAGCTGCTGGCCCCTTTCCCTGTAGTATGGGTAGATCTCTCGTCGATTCCTGTGACAGGCAATGCTATTAGAAGATCCCAACGCGGATGAAGATGGTCTGAACGGACTTTGAAGCTCTCGGTCAAGCGCTGCGAAAGTCGGTTCAATGCCATGCTGATCTGCTTTGCCTATCGATATATCGAGCTACGACGAGGCGGTGAACGGGGAATTCCGACGAGCAATGAGGATCTCCAACACGGACAGTTCAGCGTCGAGAGGAGGCGGGACGTCGATACGGGGCGATGATTAGACCAACAAGAGTACAAGAATAGCGTAGGTGCCCCGTTCTAGGCTTGTACGGCCTTTACGATCGGTTCAAGGCGCAAGACGTTTCGTCATTCTGGGTGCCCCTACAACAGCAACCTCGGGCTTCCTGCCAGTGCTGCGGACATGATGACATGTCGCTGTCATTGTCATGCTACCATGTCCGCGGGATCTCGGCGTCAGGCAGCGTGGACCCCAAAGGTAAATAAGCAGCAGTTGAGCAGGTCAGATTACACACTTGCTGTCGATATTCTCAACGTCCTCGAGTGGATTCGCAAGCTCTAAGCCGTGGAGCAGGTCACAGAGGAAATGTCTGTCAATCCGCGAACGCAGATTCGCCGCAGGGCGAGTAGCGTCTCTCAGGCTTTATCGTAAGGTAGTTGACCATTGCCTCGAGTGCAAGTAAATCTGATATTCGCAATGGCCGCATCCTCTAGTGCCATCCCTCTCAACAAGGTGTCCACGTCCGGTCAAGGGTAGCTTCAGGCTGTATAAAGCAATCATCGGGAGGTTCGCTGATCGCTGAACGCTGGTTGTCTATCCATAGAACTGGTTCTCCTCCTGCAACCTCCCAGCAAGAACTAACGCCGGCGGATAACCCTGGAGCCAATCCCAGCCTTCAATTGAATGGGTCAGTGGACTCGTTCACCGCCGCCCAAGAGGTTGCAGACGAAGCCGAAGCTGCACAGCTCCGACGGAGAAAAGTTCCATCGACTGACGAAGAAACGCCCACGTCGGTAGCGTCCAGGCCAGACAAGCCGAAAGAGAAGAGATTGGTCGACCCATTCGACAATGTTCGTTACCGGAGCGACGGGTTTTGGCGCGATCTGCAGAGCGGGAAGTGGCTCTTACTACCTTGTGAGGCGCAGCGGATGCTTGACATCTCCCGGGTAGACGTGACACTTTGACTGAGAGTTGACTCGTACGATTTGAGCCAACAGCGTCATCGTTTCCTCTCCTTCTTCTCCCTATCCTCCTATATCTGAATCATGAATATCTCTTGGCGAACCCATCGGCACCTATCCCTAAGGTCATTCGCGAAGCCTTGCCTTCTCCTGGCCAGAACCCGTGGAGGGCAATGTTGTGCCTTAGTGGGTTTGCGGGTGAAGACGATCTCGGACGCTCCGTGTACAAAAGGGATTGGAAGGTAAGACGTCTTTAATTCGACGCCCTATGCTTGCTTGACTGAGCTCGTCGAATGAATCAACAGGATTTGGCCTTCATCGCATACTACACGATCTTCTTTTCATTGTAAGTGAAATCCTATGTCATTGCCGAATAGGAGGCGCTCATATTTTTCAAGCATGTCATTAGTATCCGCCAGAGTATCACTCTTTACTTTCTAAGGCCTCTCGCAAAATGGCTCGGTGTGCCCCCTGGGAAGTTCGAGCGGTTTACCGAGCGTGAGTCGCTTGCTGTACGCGAAAAGCATTGGTCGCACACTGACCCTTGACTTCAGAGGGGTATGCATTGATTTATTTTGGATTCTTCGGGTCTCTGGGTATCGTAAGTGGATTCTTAGCGCTTCAGCCGATGAAAGGTACCAATCGTTCAATTCGGTCGCTATCGCGTCTCAGTATGTCATGCATGGCTTGCCCATATGGTGTGAGTGACTGGGTAAACTGCATCGCCACGCTTGCTCCGAATCATGACTTTGGGGCGATTTGCCGTTGCAGGGTACACGACCACTGCCTTTTGGACCACCTTCCCTGTCATCAAGATGACTGGATTGCTTAAAGCATACTACCTACTCCAAGCGAGTTACTGGTGTCAGCAAACTATCATCCTCGCAGCAGGGGTCGAAAAGCCCAGGAAGGATTTCAAGGAGTTGATTGCCCACGTCAGTACAGCATGTATCACTTCGCCGCGACTCAGCATCTCCTGATTCCCGAGCCTAAACGAATCAGCACATCGTCACTTTATGGCTGATTGGTTGGAGCTATGTCCTAACTGTAAGTTTCTGCGAATTGGCGAATTTTGACGACCTCATACCGATGACTTACATTCTCAAAGTTGACATACATCGGCGTCGCCATTTTCGTTACAATGGATGTTTCTGATATCTTCTTGGCTTTGGCGAAATGTGTCAATTACCTCAACGAGACGGCCTCGCAACCGGTATTTGCCTTCTTCGTCGTTGTGTGGACGTATATGCGACATTACCTCAACATCAAGATTCTCTATTCCGTATGGACTGAGTATGACCTGGTGCCGTGAGTGTGACTCTCGGCCACGTTAAAGTCTCGATGTTCAGCATGGAAAATCCTTGCTGAGATGGCCGGCTTCATCAGGGCGTGGGCTCGCGTCAAATTCGAACCTTGGAAGGAAACGGGGTTACTGGCTCCTTGGATGCGTTGGATGATATTTACGCCAATCTTTTTGCTTCAACTCTTGAACTTGTTTTGGTGGTTCTTGATCATGCGTATCCTGTTCAGGTGAGAGCTCGTGATATAGCGATCTGATGGTCAGGCGCGGAAGTTGACGTCGTCACATCGATTCTGGCGAGTTTGATAGGGCATTGTTCGCAAAGTCGCTCTCGGACGAGAGATCGGATGACGAGGACGAAGAATGAGTGAATGCGCGGAAGCAATATGCGGAAATGCTCGGGTGATCTTGAACGCGTGACAAACCCCGCTGATTTGCGCGTGGCATCAAGGCACAACAGGAGAAAAGGTCCCGCATGATCGCCAGCGAGTGAGGGAATTGAAAACATACGGCCTAGCTAGCAGCTACCAGCGAGCGCACCACGCATTGATAACGCTTTGACATATCGATGAAGACATGTATACATAGACATAGTCATACCGCTTCGCCTACTCTGTTTGACCTAGACTCAAATTGTGCACCCCAGTACGATTGTTTGGCCACATAGCTCACATACACCATGGCATCTTCTGCTGAGCGATCGCATCGAGGTGCTGCAGTTAAAACCAACTTCACCATGTCCGTCTCACGAACCTACGCCATTCGCTGTGCCCGGCTGACTTTGCTCTTTGTGTCTGTCCAGGATTCAATGCTTTGAATGGTACTCAGGTACGATAAAACGAGGTTTCGGAGCTCCAGCCAGTTTGGGTATCTGAATCTTATCCGTCTTATAGCTGGAGGAGGCACGCATTGGGCACAGCTGAAAGAGCGTCTAGAAGATTGGGCCGATTGCGGTTTGACCTCCATGTGGCTACCTCCACCTACTAAAGGCTCTTCAACCGAAGGAACCGGTGCGTATGCCGAGGATTTCTCAGGATTCCAAACGTCATCCTGATCTGCTGGCCCTGACCAGGTTACGACGTCTATGACCTCTATGATCTTGGAGAATTTGACCAAAAAGGTGCTGTAAGAACCGGCTGGGGTACCAAGGAGGAATTCATAGATTTGATCAAGCGCGGAAAGGAGCTCGGAATCATCAGCTATATGTCAGCCTTCTTCTACCGCATGACAGTCGTCTGCTCTTGCTAAGCTCAATTTACCGTATAGTGACGCTGTTCTCAATCACCGCTTGGGGGCTGACGAGTCCGAGACTTTTAAAGCCACAGAGGTTTCGAATGATGATCGCACCAAGAATCTCGGAGAGCCTTACGATATCGAGGGATGGACTAAGTAAGACCGATCGCCGCGTGAACAAGCAAGTTGCACGCTGATCCGCTCATCAATTAGGTTCAACTTTCCGGGGCGCGGAGACAAGTATTCTGGCCAAAAATACACGTTCAATCACTTTACGGGTAAGCCGAAAGCTGCTCTCAGCCACGATCAAGATTGTTGATCAATTTCGAGTCCCTTACCTCGATAGGCGTGGATTATGACAACAAGCAACAGAAAAAAGCTATCTTCAGGATTGAAGGTGAAAACAAATACTGGGCTGAGGCTGTGGATTCCGAGCACAAGAATTACGATTACCTGTACGCCGGAATCAGACCTTCTCACTGTGAGCACATTGAGAGACTGATCGAAATGGAATCCTTGTTCCATCCGCGGATAGCATGGTGAGTGGTCTCTCGTCATAGTTGACCGAGAAGACGTCTCGCTTATTTTTGCCTTGCAACCGGATCTCCGATGACAGGGCGCCGACGGTGAGTATCCTCGTGTGGTGCGGAACCGGAGGGAAGAGTTGCTAAGTAGGTTCATATGCAAGTGGATCACGCTCATGGTGATGTAAAGAAGGATCTCTTCAACTGGGGTACCTGGATCTTGAAGGAGACTGGAGCTAGCGGCTTCAGATTCGATGCTGTCAAACAGTGGGTCCAGGAGCTGGGCAGCGTTTACCAGTGCATTGCTGAATCCGCCTATCTCAAAGCATCGATGTTGGCTTCATCTCCGAGTTTGTCAAGCACATCCGTGAGGCTAGCGACAACCCAAACATGTTCTGTCTAGGAGAGTATTGGAAAGACTCGTTTGAGACGAACAAGTTGGTGAAGTATTTTCCTTCTGATTGGATACGGTAGCTCATCTCTGCCTTCATGTTTGGCGATTCCAGTGCATACCTGGTAAGCTATCTTGCTCTCGACTAACTAAGCAACTACCTGACCTGCGAATGGGTTACATGCGAGATAGGACCAAATCGGCGAACAGTTTTCGCTGTTCGACTGTCCTCTGCACTACAACTTCAAGGAGGCCGGAGAGGCTCATGCTAACTTTGATTTGAGGAAAATTTGGGATGGCAGTATCGTTCAAAACCGCCCGATTGATGCAGTGTGAGTGCCGCGATTGCACACATCGGCCATTTGGGCATACTGACATCGGGGTTTCGTAGTACCCTTGTCGACAACGTCAGTGATTCGGGCCGATTCAGGTACGAAGGTAACAATTGATCTAGTTCGACTCATAATAGCACGACACCCAAGTTGGACAATCTCTCGAATCATGTGTGGCCTCGTGGTTCAAGCCGTTGGCTTACGCGTTGATCCTTTTACGAGTCGACGGATATCCGTAAGTAATGCAGCCGGTGGTCGGGAACATGCATGTGCAGTCTGACCTGAATGATCTTCCTTGCACGTAGTTGCGTTTTCTACGGGGATTTGTACGGTTGCAAGGGCGACAATCCTCAGCCTCCGGTCAATCAGCTCACTGATCTAATCAGAGCTAGGAAGCTCTTTGCATACGGCGAAATCAGGGATTACTGGGATCACCGTGAGACCTGTCAAGTATTCGACTCGTCTGCGTGGGCAATTAATTGACGAACTGTCATAATTTCAGCGAACTGTGTTGGTTGGATTAGGGCCGGAGACGCTGGTTACGGCGGATGTGCCGTAGGTGACGATGGAAATACTGCCATAGTGCTTTGCTGAGATTTGATGCATCAGGTGGTCATGTCGAACGGTACTGACGGCAGCAAGCGGATGGAAGTTGGCAAGGTGAGTCTGACTTTGTCTCGTCCATCTTCCTGGAGTATGTTATGCTGACACAGCCGTGTATAGGAACACGCTGGCGAAGTCTGGACTGATATTCTGGGATGGACACAGGGGGAAATTACCATCGAAGAAGATGGGTGGGCTGAATTCAAATGCCCTGGAGAAAGTTTAAGTGTTTGGGCGCACACAGATGCCAAAGGTCGCGAGGAATTCGGCAAGAGTCAGTAGAAAGATCCCAGGCTGGCATGTTTTTTGGCTTGCTAGAGTAGGCACATAGATGAAACCCGGCGCATGGCCGAGATGGATAGATTATTATTACGCGTGTCTGATGCGGGGCGTTCCGATTCAGTCCGCGGTATCGGAATAGATCGGACTTGACCGCAGCGATCGGTCGATGCTCGCAAAACGTATATTTGATCTCGTTCTCGGTTGTCCATCGAAAGATGGGAAACTGACGAAACCTCATTCGCTGAGAGGCGAGAGAGCAGCGACGGCGCGTCTCGGGCGGGGCGAAACCGTTTTGCCGGGGAAAGCAGGAGCCAGAGACAATGCTCCTCCTCTCCTGCTGAGCTGAGCCGCCGATCGATATACAACTCATCTGACATTCTCTATCGTCGTTCACGATCGCCTTTGAAACGACGGTCCCTCGCACAACCTTTACTAGGAGCCTTCGCTCAGTCTACTATACCCTTCCACGAATTACCCTTAGTTTCCCACATTTACACCCACAATGATCGGTAGCACCACCCGCTCGCTGTTGTCCCGATCGACGGCATCCACGATCCGATCGACTCGAGCGTTCAGCTCTACCCCTATTGCGAGGTTCGCCTCTGTGGTCGAGCAGGAGCAGGCTGATTCGAGCAGCTCGAGCAAGAAATCGCTGATGAAGGAGTTCAAGATCTACCGATGGGTGAGGCTACTCACCTGGATTGTGCCGCTGAACGGTCATCTAATGTTCCATGCCATGTACAGAACCCCGATCTCCCCAATGAGAAGCCAACTCTCCAGTCTTACAAGCTCGATCTCTCCCAGTGTGGACCAATGGTTCTCGATGCTCTGGTGAGCAGTCAAAGTTTCAGCAAAGCGGGATGATTCCCGGGCTAAGCCCACTGATTTGCCTCAATAGATCAAAATCAAGAACGACCTTGACCCGACCTTGACCTTCCGACGATCGTGCCGAGAGGGGATCTGCGGATCTTGTGCCATGAACATCGATGGCGTCAACACTCTTGCCTGTCTTTCGCGAATCGATCGCAGCGAGGCCAAGGCTTCCAAGCTTTACCCTCTCCCTCACAGTACGTTCCCCCCCACCCCCAAGACTCTGTTGTCACTTGCCTCGCTGATGTCGACAGTCCGGTTCTTCAGTGTATGTGGTCAAGGATCTCATTCCCGACATGACCCAATTCTACAAACAATACAAGTCCATCGAGCCTTTCTTGAAGAACGACAACCCTCCAGAGAAAGGGGAATTCTACCAAAGCGTAGAAGACCGACAGAAGCTTGACGGCATGTACGAGTGTATCCTTTGCGCATGCTGCTCGACCTCGTGTCCATCAGTGAGTTCTTGATAGTGTTTGGTCGTACTTGTTTCCAGCTCATCGCAGCTTCTGTAAATTCTGCCAATAGTACTGGTGGAACCAGGATGAATATCTCGGACCTGCGGTGCTGATGCAGGTAGGTATCGATCAGAATTATGGAACGGGAGAAAAAGCGCTGACGGAACGATTATACATTTTCCCAGGCTTACCGGTGGATGGCCGATAGCCGAGTACGTCTGAAGCGATGGTCACAGACAAAGGACGCAATCTTACATTTCTTTTCCATTCTTTTAGGATTCTTACGGGGCTGAGCGAAAGGCCAAGATGGAAAACAGTCTTTCGGTACGTGTCTGTTTTCGATTGGCGCATTGGGACACAAACTGACTGTTCGTGTTGAATTCCTTTCAGGTCTACCGATGTCATTCTATCTTCAACTGCTCCAGGACCTGCCCTAAGGGTCTTAACCCTGGTATGTCATTCGTTTTTGCAAATATTCAATATCTCACTAATCCATCTTTGCGCCATATCAGCACGAGCCATCGCCAACATCAAGCTCGAAATGGCCAAGGGAGCATAAATTTGGTTCACATGTTGAAGCAATGTATCATGCCCCTGAACGTGGTGGTATGTGTGAGCCGTGTGTACAATACGATATATTTCTCAATGTCATAGCTATTCGAAATACCGCCTTTGTTTTCGTTTGCTCATTCGCTTATCAGTCATGAATCTGCAGGACGAGGCCTTTCGAGAAGGGTCCCGATCGTGAAGTTTCATCGTGATCTACATCAACCGCGGCTGTCTACAATGATTGCTTTCCAAAGTCGTCACGTGTCGTAAAATGTCGTCAAAAGTCTAGCAGAAGAAGTCTTCAAGTCTGTCTTATTTGATCAGACGATGCGAATGTCTGCGAAAGCCGGTGTCAGCCATGGACTTTCGACCCTGTGCAATTCGATCACTAACTCACCCCAGTTGATTCCGTCTCCGACCTCAATGCGATTGACCACTAGATTCTTGCTGGTATGATATCCCGTATTGTCGCTTTGACGCAGGAATAGTAGAGGTAAACTTGAATATCCGAGCTGTTTGCTCCGAGGGATGTGACCTTGAGCCTGCAGATCGCCTGTAAAAGGGCGTTTCGTGATCCTGACAAGTGGAGGTTCGGTCGTGTTTAACGGTGATTGCACCAGTTTGGGAGCGGGAGGTACCGTTCGAGGCTTTTTTGGTCCGCTTCTTGGCTGTTTCTCCCTTTTCTCCTTCGGTTTCTTTTCCTTGGCAGCCTTTTTGCTTTTCTTAGCCTTCGATGACTTCCCGACTATACTAGCTTCCTCGCTGGGTCCAGATACCTGTTCGTTCTCTGCAGGCAAGTTCATCCCGGCAAGATTCGCAAGATCGAGGTCGGCATCGCTCATCAGGCTGACCGCACCAGCTGTTGACATATTCGTCTGGCTCGGCTGCATTTGCGTAGCATCTGCTAAAGTCGCCTGATGCTCGGCAAGAATCGCATGGGGGTCTAACATATCAGACCCGCTTTGTGCTGCTTGCGCTGCAGCTTCTAGGGCTCTGGCGGTGAAAATACCAATGTCGGTCGCCACGCCTTGCACAAACGATATGTCATTGTGCAAGATAGAATCGACTTGAGTCCTGGCAGCTTGAGCTGCGAGTAGGGCGATCTGATGTTGGTCGTCCAGGTTGAATCCTTCGGCTGAGAAAGGGTTGAGACCGGTGAAGGCGGACAAGTCTCCTTCGTGCTCTTGAAGTTGAGCCTGTCTCACTAGGTTCTCGACCATTTCTCGCGTAATTTCGCTTTCAGGATGGCCCGATGCATCATCTCCTGCGTCGTGAGCGAAATTCGGCTGTTGCAAGTCGTGTTCATGAAACTCCGCTTGTTGAAAATGATCAAGGGAAATGTGATGAGCAGATAGATCCTCTGCGGAAGTCGAGGCGTGAAGGTCCTGGTCAAGCTCAGGATTTTCGGCTCCATTGACTTCACCGGCCGATGGCACATCGTCGCTTCCATCCGCATCAGCTTGTATAGGTGCACTTTGATTCGCCGTGCCGTCGTGTTCGGCACTTGCCTCAGCTGAGTCTTTCGAACTACCACCTACTGGATCTGCGGTCTGTATGCTGGATGGCTCGGCCACGACCTCATTCGGTGCATCCCCTTCAGCTGGAGCATCGACTCGGGCATCAGACGCAGCGACTTCCCCTTTCTTTCGTTTTCTCTTTTCCTGGTCGGACTCCGCCAGTGGAGGAAGATCTGGGAGGTGGATCTCATCGTCTACACCGTCTTCCGCTGCTAAGGCAGATTGTGACAGCAGTTCAATTTCGGCCTTTCGTTCGCCACGCTCTCGCTCAATCTGGGTGGCATTCCACATGTCGACAGGATCGGGACAGCTGATGACCAGGACAGTGTGATCGACATTCCTCGGGACTGCAGAGTACGGTCGCAATTCGGGTGGCCCGTCCGGACCCCCGTCTGTCGCGATCGCAGGGAATCGGTGAGGCTCCTTATCTATCACAGCCCAATTGTCCTCTGGTGCGATAGATTGATAGGTTCTCACACGTAGAGGGCCGATGGCACCGAGATATAGATATAGCGGTTTATCCCGGAAGGTAATATTGTCGTCATCGTAGAAATAGTTCGTTACCACCATCGTGATGGTATTGTTGCGGTCGTTGTATGCAGGTGGCTCAAGTATCTCAGGCATCGGTGTCAATGGGAACTTGAAAACTGTTGAGTAGTCACCAATCTCATGGCGGCCTTCGAAAAAGGTGAAATTATGCTCGGCTGCGAGCAAGAGAATCAGTATCAGCCCCGTTCGCGAGGCTGTTTCTCTGAGAACCTACTGATTCCACTGATCGTCCAAGTTAGATAGTCGTCCAGGTATTCCCTCTCTTCGGGACCGGTCTCGCCTTCCTCCACTTTGATCTGAGGCGCACTGAACATTGTCAGGGAGAGATTGGTTCTGTCTTCAATTTGATCGTATTCGGGTCTCAAGGTCGGCGAGTGCGATGCTTGTGCATGCGCTTCCGAATCGTGAATCTCCTCCCCATTATAATCATACCCCTCTCGTTGACCAGGGTCTTCGTCCATGCTCGCCAGGATACGAGCTCCGTCAGCTAAGCTGCCCTCCATTTCATCCATTGTCAGTTCCTCTTGCTTGCCCTTCTTCTGTTTTGTCCTCTTGGAATAAGCGCTCCTCGGTCCGCGTTTGTCTCGGACTCTCTCGATCATCGGCGAACGGAGGTACCATCTGCCTTGGCCGGGCACTGTCTTGGCGAAAGCTATACGGTGAAGCTCCGACACTGGACCATAGTCGTGTAGATAGACAGCTCCATTAATGACCTTGCACAAAAGCAGTGGTTCCGTGCGATACTGAGTGTGTATGTCACGCAGGATGACGATACTACCGTATGTCAAGATATCTGGATCAGGCACAAAGTCCCGAGCCAATCCGGAAGGTGGTTCGCCTCGTTTGACAACGTCCATGACCCAAGCTGACCAATCACCATTGCGTCCTACAAGCTTCCCCCTGTCAATGTCGACGTAGAGATATCGGGTCATTACCGTTTGAGCGGATACCCTGGACCACAGTGCAAATGGATCGCCGATGCGGATTCCTATTGCCTTGCTGTTTTTGCTAGGTTTTGATATCCCTATAGTTTGCTTCGAAGGTTTCGATACGATTTGTATGCCGGAGACTTCGAATGTTGCCCAAGGGCGCTCTGCGATCTGGAATCGATTGAAATCTTCCACCAGACCAGTCGAGCTGAGCATACGCTCATCGTCGCAGTCATTGTAAGGTTGGTGCCCATTGACCTCGATATCGTCCTCCGCAGGCGCGAAACGCCTGCCATGCGAGCCGTTGTTTTCCTGGCCTTCACCGATGTCCTCGCCTTCTGTATCATTACGTATCATCTCCTGAATCTCCAGCGGTACTTGATCGGCCTCAGTGACCGCCTTGCGCTGACTGCCTTTTGTTGTCGAGTCTGGAACTTCTTGGTGTATAGAGACCGGGGATTTCGCTTTTGATGAGTCAGGTAACTGCGAAAGCTCGCGCTCTGCACTTCCTTCATCGAGAGTCGTCAGTTGAAACACGTCGTTCTCCTCTGCTGTCGAAAGTCCCGCTCCGGCTGCGGTCGTTTCGATCTCAAAAGTATCACCAGATTCTACTGGCTGAGTATCTTGCTCGCGTGGCAATGTGCCTCCAGGCTGAAATACGTCCAGCCGCAAGCGTAAACCCTTGGCTTTGCCAGTTCGACTGGCATATAGGCCAGGGAAAGAGATCCCCTCTCGGAGATGGGCTCGTGCATCCAGATTTCTATCCACTACATCCAAGCGTACCCCTTGGGTGTTGGAGATGACCGGAATATCTTCTCCAACATCTGCATTGACAAGTTTGAAGATGGCCGTCTCGACGGTATCGCTAATGTTTCCGGTCATTCTAACAACGGGCGGGGGGCAAAGGAATCTCTTCTCTTTGCCATATGACTTTTGTGCAATATGCCCGTGCATGATGGTGATGGTGGAGAATGACATTTGCTGTTCAGGAACCCGCGACCCTGAAGGACCGATAGTAGCAGCAAACATGCGGGTGATCTTGGCTCGACGCAGGTCCGATAGCGGTGGCGAAGTCGCCCGACGTTTGAGCGGATTTGGGTTGATACGACGAGCTGCGACAGGCGGGACTGCGACAACTCCGGCAGAGGACTCTCCTATCTCTCCTTGCTGTTCGGCCTAAAGGAGGATGCTGACTCGTCAACTGTGTTTTTGTCCTTAAGAAATTACGTCCCAAGTACTGACCTGGCTGAGTATGGTTCGATCATCTTGATCACGGTTCCCAGCATTGATCATGCGACTCGCAGCTAGAAGCCCTTGTATCGAATTTCCTGTCTGCTCATCTTCGATACGATCGATTGGATTTTCGACCTCCGCTACCAGCTCTTGGTCTTGCCGACTTGGTTCAAGATCGCTTGGCTCGTGCGGCAGGGCTTCATCTGGATCATATCTCAGAAACGCATCCTCCTCGTGCATGGCATCTTGGCCGATCATGTGTTCCCGATGAATAGCGTCTTCTCCATAATGTTTCGTTCGGTCATTCATGGGTTCTGATATGGCGTCGAGCAGTAAATCCAAGGGACCATGCTCGATGCTCTGTGAGGAGGGCGTTTGGAAAGAGACCAACAACGGCAGCGATCAGCGCTCCTGAACAGTATTCCAAATGATGAATGATGGGCCTCGCGGACAAGGAGCTGGACGGCCAGCGTGATGACGATATTCATGACGGATATTTACCTCTTCGGCCACCCCTGGACCCGTCTTCTTATTCGCATCCTCGTGCTGATGATCGAGAAGACCGCCGTTTGACTCGAAATATTGATTCAGCGTGGCGTGATCCATCTCAGAGATCACTCTGGACCGAAGGTCCCTTGCTGGACGCAATGGTCTTTGAAGATAATATTACTACCGATTGCTTTGTCGCGAGCGTGAAACGAATGCTGGTCCAACACGAACGTTTCCCCCTGAGGTGCAATGGTGAAGTGACGTTCTACTCTTGGGTGATAATGTGTGGGTGCGTGGTTTCGCACGAGTGCAAACGGAGGTGACGAACCGATTGATGATCACCGGGGTTGTCGAATCTGTTCGGGTGAGAAAGCGTTTCATTCGAACGAGTTGACGATTCCACCGTGGGAAGAAGATTTGGTGGCAAGGCTACGCAAGCGGGCAATCGCCTGTAGACCTGAGACTACTCGCGATACCACCAAGCCCCACAACAGGAGGATGTTGGCAAAATACAACCTCTTCCTCATCTAAAGATACATGTATGCTACAGCCTAGTACACCAGTCGACATCTTCGCATACTATTATACCAGTGAACACTACGCTTCCCACCAGTTACCAGGTAGAGCTTTGCTAGCCGAAGCGCCTGCATCTCCCGCTTTCCTCACTCGCTTCGCGGGGACGGCATCGTCTACAGCCGATTTTCTCTTCTTAGTGTCCTCCGCACCAGGCTCTCGGTGCCCATTGCGACCTCCCCGACTTGTATCTATAGGGATCGAACCTTTCTTTTGCCTAGCCAAAAAAGCTTGCGTCTCCTTCCACATGGCTTGCTCCCATTCCGCCTTGTGCAAGCGATATAGTGCCATGGTTGCGCGAGCGTCCGTGACCTGGAATGTGAGCATATCAAGAGAGTAGTAATAATGAGCACAATGGGTACGAGAGGTCTCTCAATTTGTCTTTTTAGCACATACCGAACTATGAGCTCCGCTCTGAATCTTAAGGCCTAGTTCTAGCTCAGTAAGCTTCTTCAGACCAGGCATTTTTGTCTTGGCAAGTTGTCGTAAAGCGGTGTTGCGTTGAGTATCTCGGAGTAGAGGAGAAGGATGTGATAGCAATAGAGCCTGGGAGCGCGAATCGGCTTGGTGAATATTTAATGCACGGGCACCAGAAAGATGAGCTAACCTTCGTATCATTCTCGACGGCATGTCCAATCACGATTTTCCCATCTAGCAGCTTGGCGACTTCTGCCTGGACGTCCTCGAAATGCCTAGCATCGTTCATGTCTTTGGGTCGAACGCCCGAGACCCATGTCCTCCAGTCCGTCACTCTTTCCCGGGGTCTCACGAAAGTGTCAAGGACAATATAACCGTGATAATTGACGATGGATACTCGCGCCAGGCAAGATTCTTGACCATTATGTCCAAGTCCAACCATCTCACAATCGATTGCGAGGCTGGAAAGGTATAGTGGGGCATGTATCAGTAGGATAGTTTTCTTAACATACGCCAGAGACGGTGCTCACTAATTTCCTGGAACTTTCTGGCTCTCTCGATCGTAGCGAGTTAACCCAGATACCATATCCCGCAATTCTCTCCGCAAGGCCGTGTCCTTTCCTGTGGGTAATTTCTCAACCGCTATAGGATCCTCGCCGGACCCAGGACGAATGACTGCAGTGGAAGCGCTGTCACTGCATTACGAAGGGCAAAGAAGGTGACGTCGCAACGATGAGCTAGATCCTTCGGAATTGAAAACCTTCGCCTTACGACAATGACTCTAGCCCGCGTGATGGCTTGTTGGCTGCCTTCAGCGCTGCCTGCTGCTGCTTGGCCTCTCTGTCCGCTTTCTTCTCCTCGTCCTCTTCCTTCATCTGCTGCAGAGAGAACCCTGTCTTCGACGTGCTGATAGCCTGATTCGCAAGTCGTAACAGCTTGCCCCGAGCTTCTACCTCGTCGGCAGCGGTGGCATCCGTCTCCGGACTTCGCTCCCTCTTCAGCTTGTTCGCTACAGATGAGTCTGTCTTGACCGCTTTGCTTGTCATCTTCGAAGAACCAGCTTTCGGCTGGGAGTCGCCTTGAAGAAGCGAGGCCAGACCTCCAACACCCATCGCTTTAGCTCGACCATCGGCTTTGGTGGAACTGCCCTTCAACGATCGCTTGGGCATATCTTGTACAAGCGGTTTGTCCTCCAAGCTTGAAGATACTTTCGATGTCATCGACCTCTTGGTGTCCTGTAGCTTTTTTGGAACACTCGCGGAGGACTTTTCCGAGATCATGGTCGGCGTGATGCTTTCGTTGATCCGTCCAGCAGATATAAATGAGCCGAGTACTATACGACTTTGGAATGTAAATAAAAGATTCGTAGTTTTCTGGAGCATGTCCCAGCAGAGAGCATGACGACAGAGGTCCCAGGAGATGTGGCAGGTGACCTTTCTTACATATGGCTTCCACGCCCTTCGTAGCACCGGACCCTGGTTGCAGAAGCTCAATCCTCACAAAATCGCGATCATAATTAGCATCCGAGATTACTTCCGCTACCATGTAAGAACTCTCAGCCAGACTGAATTAGTCGAACATGTTCCGTGCGCAGCATGTTAGGGATCGAAGGTATAGGGGTTGTTTGGTGAACGACGTGCAAGGTAAACAGGACGCTCATATAGGCATGTTGCTAAAACCGTGTTCTGGTTTGTAGATCTATCTGGCTTTTAGCCGAGACAGAATCGACGCCATTGCTTGAGCGTTGGCCAACCCCATTGATTGGCGTTGTGTTGCCAGATGTGTGCTGAGAAGGCTTGCTTTCGGTCGGGATTTAGCCACTTCCTCTAATGGCAGTCAACGTGAGGATTGATTGTCTGCTGAGGTGACACTAGCTCGCTATCACGTAGCTAAAGTTGATATCAGATGGGACGTTGTCGTAGTTCGGTACTACGGTGTTTGCCCGAGTTCGACATGTATCGAGGCTAGTGGGACGCCGGAGGTCAGAGAGGGAACTTAAACCGGCGGTAGCGCAGCACTTCCAGCACCAGAGTTGCACATGGCGGGTTATATCAGCATGCAACCAAGACCATGTCGCTACTATACACGGTAACCCTCCGCATTCATTTCCGAATGTACACCGCTCCAGACTCCCCTCGCCGATTCTGCTCCAGGTCCAGCTTCCAATTGGATATTCTTCAGATGCTTGATCTTCCCACCTCCAGAAGCGAGAATGAGATCCAGCTTTTTCGTTCGGCGAAGAACGCGTGCAAGACCAAGGCAGAAGCAGCTTCAGTAAAAAATTGGAGAAAGGCGGCCAGATGAGACTACTGAATGGCACTGGCA
>Ga0308160_10003610_pt1 | contig 17293 bp, 17 predicted proteins | sample PhyFR1_FD_201036 | JGI IMG/M metagenome (GOLD analysis project Ga0308160, IMG submission 201036) | Phyllosphere microbial communities from UC Gill Tract Community Farm, Albany, California, United States - DLSLF.R1 | ecosystem: Host-associated > Plants > Phyllosphere > Unclassified | place: USA...
TGTTGAAATCAGGTTCCTGCTACCTGCTGGGATGCTGCACGACATGAGTGGAACGGACGAGACATCCCTGAGCGGATTTAGGATTGAGGCCACCGTCAAAGCAAGGACTCTGCAGGAAGCAACTGCCAGAATCGATAGGACTGGCTTCCTGGATCCGTCATATTGGTTTGGTGATGGTCCCGGCCCTCATGCAAGGAAGACAATAGCCCGATGGCTTCTCGTTCTACCACTCATTCATACCCATACCCTATGTACTCATATCGCGGTCGCCTTAAGAAGGTCACGAAGATTGAGACGCCTAGTTTAAGCTTCCCTACGTCTTGAGGAGTTCCTGCCATTGCCTCTGGATTTCTCGGTATATGCCTAGTTGTGTTCGCTGATATTCATTCAGACTCTCCCTGTTTTCCCACCAGCCGAGCCTACGGATCTCTTTGTTGAGAGGACGTATATTCGAGCGACGGAGCTCTAGTGGCAGAGAAATCGTAAGCAAAGTGATGGCGATGCGATTCCTTTGCCTGCGGCCCTTTTTCTGCTGGACGTGGTCGTTCTTATAATAAGAAGAGCGTTTCTGCCATCGAGACATTTTGATAATCGAAGAGACTGCCGTGAAAGGTGTGTTCATGTGGTAATCGTAGCCGAAGCTGTGCTGTGTAGCGATCTCGTTATTTCCGTGGAAGCATCTTTGCTCCTCCGGGGTCTCGCTTAGAGGTCCGGTGACAATAACCGGTGGCACAGGGTCGTTGCCCCTAGAACAGTCATTTGTAAGCTCTCCACACCTATCTGCGTTGGCCGGAAATGCAGCATCGGCTTGAAGATCGGTCGGAAGTCCAAGGCTAGGCCGGGGGGAAGATGTACTTGAGTGATGCTGTCTCGTCAAGCAAAGACTGATGTTATTATTGTGCCTTGTTGATGACGGGAACTCACCATTCAGCGTTGTCCGGTCCGACTGGTACGTCATTCCAGTGGCGTCTTGCATATCGAGACTCACAGTAGCCTGATCCATAATCAACGGTCACTTCGTTTCCCCTTCTGACAATATTGGTGCCTATTGAGCAGCTCTGAACGTAAATGCCTGGGCGAAGCATGTGTTGCCTGGGACGTTTATCATACGTGAAAGCGGCGTTCGATGAGCATGCATGCTTACGCATCAGTTTCGGCCTGAAGCGTGAATGTCCTTCTTACGTTGATGAATCGCCCAGCCCAGAGACCGAGAAACCACCTTCCTCGAAATTCAGCGATCGATGTCGTGTTGAAGGATAGGTTGATCAGATCCTCTTCGCATTCGACTTGGTGCAGTTCGATGAGGAGCATGTCGAGTCCCGGGATTATCTGAGCGGGCATAAGGTCTCTAGCGGCCCCTATAGTCGACTCTGGACGCCCAAAGGCTTCGGTGGAGACAAGCTGACGCTTTCTCCAGTCAGGAGAGCCTGAGCCTGCTTTTCGAAGCTACACACAGATCAGCGGCACGTGAAGCCTAGCCCTTGATTCGATTGACAATAAAACTGCCTCGACAGGCACGGCAGCGTGTTAGCGGTGTCGCACAACGCTGCAAAGTAAGCTACCCAGTCCCACATCCCGAGGGAACAGAGCATTCTCACCACTCCGCGATGCGATCAAGAGAGTCATGCATATCAAAGCCCTCATCCGGCCGCGGAGATGTCCCTATATCTGTTGATCTGTTCTACTTTGTCGCGTGACTGCTCAGTCGATCTGCCTGGAAGCGGCTCATCAGCTTACGCACATTATAGCCAGGCCCTTCGTAGTGACTGACCGGCTCTGGGGGGTATTTGTACGACTCAGACACATGTTTACTGCCCCCATCGCCCAGATTCGGAACGTACATTGGTGTGACAGTCGGCAGATCACAACCATAGTTGTCATGAACTATATTGAGCAGTTCTAATTCCAGTTCGGCGATTCTACGGATGACTTTGACCTCGATTGCGGCTTGCCTTGAGGGATGCGATCGCAATTACGTCGCTGCCATACCGAAGGGAGCCGTTTTGCACAAAGTAGGCATTTAAATTGCCGTCAAGATCAGGAAAGGAGATACAACGACCTCTTCCTGCGTTGTTTAGTCGGGACGACCGGAGTTTCCCACGTGGACTTCACCCTCAAGATCCGCATAGCAAAGTACGTCCGCGCTAAGAGTCTTGCTTTTTCCCTTTTCTTGGATACTAGCAAAGTACGTCCGCGTTAAGAGTCTGGCTTTTTCCCTTTTCTTGGATACTAGCAAAGTACGTCCGCGTTAAGAGTCTGGCTTTTTCCCTTTTCTTGGATACTTGTAATTACAACTTGTCTACGGATGATCAATGTTATGATTGGCAGGTGAAAGGTAGCAGCCATTTTATGTCACCTCTAAAGCTGCACGTGATACATCGATGTTTACTGTGTCCACAATGGCGGACTGGACATCCACGAAGATCTTCACCACTTTGGGGACTACGCCAGACTACGCCTAAGATAGAAAGACCTGAGTGAAGCGGCCTAGCATACCAAACCAGACAGTTGTCTGGCCTTGCCATTCGACTGATTATCGCATCGAAAGGCTGAAGAATCGTCGAGGCTATAATGCGTTCGGTAGACGAGGTTGTGCAGCGAGCAAGCCCGGAAAGATATAGCTCGCCACTCAACAGTAGCCCCTTCGTGAATGGATAGGGTGTAGGTCGACGCTTGAGTCCGTATGACAAGCGTCAGCCACCATCGATAGTCAATTTTGACCGCCAGCACAAAGTCGCTGGACGCCGAGTTGTGAAAGAGCAGCCCGAAACTGGGCTCGGTCCAGGATGAGACCGTGGTGAGACATATCTCGCGCCGATAAGTGAGCAGAGCTCACCTCGAATACCGCCCGAGCTCTTGGAGGTTTCACTCGAATGGATTATGAGACCGGATTATCATTATCGATAATAGTTGACTGATGAATTGATCCAAGAAGGATAGCGAGACACCTTATTCGTACCGCGACCTGAACTATTATACAATAATTTCCCTTCAATAGTCTCGCTCGACACATTCCCCATGAACAGAGAGCGGCAGAGTTAGAGACAAAAAGGATGAAACGTTGCAACATATATTCGTTTTGTTCGTGCATTTCGGTCCACCTGCTCTTTAAGGCACAACTCTTGGCAGATTTCCAGGCCTAGCGAACGAAAGCGGCTGAAACATGGGTTCTGCGCTGGCATTTTAAGCGTAATGGGTATCTCAAGCACGGCCGAATAAATCACAAACCGCACCCATTGTTCTAAAATATGATCAATTCACAATGAAGCTCAGCGAAACACACAGACAATCTCTCTCGAAATTGAGTTGATGTCCTTGACGTCACGTTTTCATCACCCCTGTGAGATACTCAGCAGTACAGCAGTAAAGTGGCTTTGCCGATGTTACCACACTTTACTTCTTTTGATTCTTGTTCAGGAGAACACGCGTACATTGGACTGGTGTGCTGTCAGATTTTCTATTATAGAAGGTCCGTACAGTGGGCTGGTCTGTTATTGGACGTAGAATAACACCAAATCCGGTACAAAAGAATGATGGGCAAGATTTCCTCAACCACGATCTAATGGCTGGCACGTAAACAACCACCATGGTCTAGATGCCACGTTGCAGCATGGCTGAGGGTCACGTGAAGCTTTATAGATTATTAAACTAGAATACATCCCGTGCATAGGTTTAGAGACTGCCCTTGTTAACATTCGAGTCTACTTAAGGCGCCGATAGTTTATTCTTGATGGCCCGTACTCGTTTCTGTTCTATGGATCCAGTCGCGATTCTCTGCAAGTCTTCCAACCGCACAATATCAAGTCGAGAGACAGATAGCACTGCAAAGCCTGTTCTCCAAGCACGTCCACAAGGATTACAAACTGTCGCACCCTCTATAGCCGCTTTTGCAGTCTCGCTCGAGCTGTAATTGACTTTATCCAGTCTATTACAGCAGGAGTGGCGCAGAGTCTTGCAAAAGTATCTTTCTCCATCGTCTTGGGGTGCAGACTGCCGCCTGGCGCAGCGTGCGATGTCTTTCGTAAGCTGTAGGCTACCAAGGCATTCTCTATGAGTGACAACGCACCTCGCAGAATTCTCGATACGAGACGTCTATGCTCCAATAGCAATAAATGATCGCTATAGAACTTTGTCCGCCTGGACTAGCAGTTGGTCGAGACGGGAAATCTCATCAACAAGCCGGCTGGATTTTATCGATGGTGTCGCTTTGGCCCCAGCTTCTGTATTGTGGAGTCTGATCGCATCAAGAGGCATCGTGGCGAATGTACCATCGCGGGAATCGCCCTTTTCGATACGCTTGATCAGGGTATATCCAAGAGGGCAAAGCCCTTAGATGAGCCGTTCTTCGGCCGGTATTTGGCCGTTTCGGGAGCGTTGATAACCAAGGGCGAGAAGCTTATCTGCAGATGATGGTGAGTCATTATCTCGCTCTATATTCATCATATCACTGCCCTGGGACGTCGCCTTCTTCCAGAATTCAGCTGCTTCCCTTGAAAATCCTACATCGAAACTTACATGTGAAATCACTATTTCGAACTCTTGATCTCCTATGTCCAGCGAAAGAGATGGGACCGAATCGAGCTCTAGCAGTTTTGCGTCTCTGAACGCCGTGAACATGGCGAGGTAGATCAGCGCTGCATTGTGCCCTATCTCGCCAGGATCATGGCGCTCAAGCACGTGCCGGATATTCCGAATCATCTCGAAAAGTGTTGGATCGGCATGAGAAAGAGCTTCGGCGGTAGGACGAATAACTGTTTTGGGGCTATCGTCGACCAATGGCGAAGGATGGTGCTTTCTAGCTGTCGGCTTAATCGGTGTGTCTCCGCGTCGAAACCGCCCAGCCTTATACGATTTATTCGTCGGATGCATACTGCAAAAAAGACGTGGAGTACACATTTCGAAGGGAAAATATTCCATGTCCTATTGTTCGGGAGATAAAAAGCATTAATACTTCTATTCGATCCTCACAAAACGCTGACGCAAAAACAGTTGCCCCATAACTGATACGAACTCTCGCTGCGCAGCTCAGCATGAGGGACCGATACATTCATCCACATGCGTCAGTTGGACTGGCGGAAGACGGTTTTCGCTTCAATCAGGGACGATCCTCACGAATGCCGGGGCCCAGATTGCTTAGAGCATACCTGGACAGAAGCCACTTGTTTCAATGGGACTTTTGTAGGCCAGGCGACAACTCTGTTGGTATATGGGGCTCTCGGTGAAGAGATGGAATGGCTGACACATCGAGAGGCCTGAACTTGCCAGACGATTCGTGGGGTCTATTACACGCCGAAAGGCAGCAACAGATGGTGTCCAATGGAGGCAACACACAATTTCGACCACCGTCATACCATCCGGATTCCAACTCTGGAAAGATTGACAGGTCTTCCTTTATAGTCGTAGCGCATGCGCGGGATCCGCGGAACGGATAATTGCCGCTCGTTAGGATAGAAGAAAGGAAATTTGTCTTGGCTACAATTGGGAAGGGAGGGAAGAGGAAGTTGAGAAGTCATACCGTCTCGCCGAACAGTGGGCTGCATAGGGGAGATAGACTGGGCTGCATAACCACATAGAATTCAATGAGCTGTTCAGAATGAGTCTAGGTGTTGTGCAGAAGAAATTAAAGGCAAAAAGCAAACTCACGGTAAACTGAGCCCCAAGCCGGGACCAACGCATCTGAAAGGTGGTCCTATCAATGAGACCCCCTTGTAATAACTCTGCAATCCAATGTAGCAATGCAGTCCGTTGAAGCTTCCATCCACAGTCTCGCTCTGAGCACAGTACCCTGATAGGTGCCCGAAAATGGATCTGATAGTGATGACCACGGTTGTCGGGTTGGTTCTTGCAGGGTGGTGCATATAGATGAGTGGCACCTTGGGCCTGTTTAGACAGGTTCCTGAGTGCTTCATCGGTTTGACATTCCTCGCCGAGCACCCGGAACATGTCGGATGGTTCCCATGATGGTGTTGAATAAGCTCAGGTTTCGGATCAAGTGAATCGGTAGATTTTCTGGGACTGCCGCTCCAGCCTAGGCCATTAAGGATGTCAATGAGAATTAGTTGTTCTTTGACTTTTATGACATTGCGTGCCTGTTTTGGAGGCGCGGTTGTCGCAAATTTCACATGACGCTCCCTTCTCACGCTACTGGCGGGACTATCTATGGCTTGCGATAGCTTATCTTGCAAATCCCCACGAATAGCCCCTCACGCGAGCCATGACCGTCTGGGCATAATGCCAAGCTGCAAGCGCAGGGTCCGGGAACGGAAGGTTACCGTGAAAAGCTGACGGTGGTATTGGTTTTCCGTTCAAGCTACGCCTCCATTCGTCAACCGGATTGAAAAAGTGTACATAGAATGTGTCTCCCTCACAACGTCAGGTATCTGACGGTGTCAGGAAAACATTGATAGTCACCTTGTAATACAGAGACCACTTCAGAGCAACATATTCGTGATGGAGGCGAGAGTCCAAGAGTAGACCAGCTTTAGGATTGTAAGTCTCATCCGCGTCGCCGTCAATAAGCTCGTACACCTATCTTGGTTATATTTGTATGATCAACAAAAGCTCGATGACTTACGTCTGACCTGCTCCAGGGAACGATATGAGATGCCTGGCAGTCTGAGTATATAAGTCCAGAAACAAGACACATGGAATCCCGAGCTAGTAGCGCTTGGCGAAAATCTGACTGCGGGTGTTCTCAGCGTTGTTGCCGTGCTACCACTTACTTGATCTGTCGAATGCCTAGAGCCATCGCTAACTGACTGAGTCTCAACACCGGAAGCGGGGAGGACCGAAGAGGCGCTTGTCGGACCGAAAGCAAAGGTGATCTCGCTGCACTTCCCTAATCGAACGGTATCAGCGTGACTTCGGCAGAGTGTATTGTAGCCTCTATACCTTGCTCTATGAATCGATAAGTGCCCGCTGTTGGCACATCGTCGGGATCTACGGGTAATCCTGTTCGAAAATCGATGATATGACCAGGATGCATCGGATCGGCGATCACCAATAGGGAGATGACATACGAAACGTAGCTCCACGTATTATCCCCACATGTCTCGAGGAAATTGATGGGCAGGCGCGCGATCCGGGTGCCAACGCAAGTTTCGACCGTGACTTTTGTAGACCGAGGCCAAACTCCCGATGCAAGGGTGTACATTTTCTCGCTAGGCATGATTTGATCATGCTATGCTGTAAAGAGAGGTTCTCAACGGTCTAGGCGAATTGAACAACGCCTTTCCGGACTTATCAGTTCGAGCGGGTAAGTATTTGTGTGGCGCGTTCATAAATGCAGTATCTCGATTCTTTCACCCGCATCCGCAGCTGTGATTTCGCAAAGTCGGGGACAGTTTATAGCATATCACTCGCGTTCAACTGATGCTGCTTTGGACTCCGTTTGAACGACCGTCTGGAGCTGAAGTGCATGATCTTCCACAGTGAAGATGCGATGTATGGCTGCTCGAGTTTCTCTCGGAGAAGACGTGCTCGAGGAAAAGCTATCACTTGTCCATTGCGTCTGGACTGGCTCACTTCGGGGCTGATGAGGCGCACTGATGCTGAGCATATTGCCGGAGAAATTCTTCTTAAGGCAGAAAATGGCATTCTTTGCTGTCGGGGTGGAAAAGTATAATTAGTGTCTGATCGGGAGAGTCGGTGATTGGTTGTGGTATGGTGGGTGGGTGGGCTCCTCGGTGATCTTGACGTAGTGGATGCACCGATCCCGCTAGGTAGCTGGCAGATATACTGCTGTAAATGCCTACATAGATAGCAGTCAGCGTCAGCATAATCCGCTTCTTAGGGCGCATCTTTTCCTTTTGTCGGCTGATCATGATCATCCAGATCGCTCGTATCGAATCCTTCCATGTTGGCTCAAGCTTCGCTGGCACCATGAATTTCCTACCGCAAGCCTGCCACTTCAGCGTGACTAATTGAGCCTTGTTGAGGTACTCGTCCGCAGCCCTCGGCAGTCACTGCCTTTCCTCTGGCTACAATCAAGCTTCCAGCTAGACGTCACTGAGTCTTTTCAATCGGTGGGCAAGTTACGGAATTGCCTGTTGTTTCTACCATCCTGTCGGGGACTGAGCTTGCTCAGAGGTAGCCTGAACAGCTTCGCCCCCCGGACGAGAGAACCTAAGAGAGCGAAGTTATGTATCCAGTTGTCGGTACCAGGAGCGAGGGGCCTGCTTGAGACCATAAAGTGAATGAAGGAGTTTCCAGACCTTTCCTTTTTCCCCGCTGTGTCCTTCTGGCATCTCCACATAGAACTCCTCATCCAGTGCTCCTCAGAGAAAGCAGTCTTGACATCCATCTGATGGAGTTCACAATCATGGAATGCAGCGAACGAGAGGATAAGGCGAATGGACTGTATTATGGCGACTGGGACAGACGTTTCATCGTAGTCTATCCCAGCAACTTGGCTGAAACCTCGCGCGACCAGACGAGTTTTGAAGCGTACTATCGAGCCATCCGAGTTCTTCTTGATCTTGATTACCCACTTACTCGAAACAACTCGGCCGTTCGCCTCCGGGAAGCTGTGGTCCACGGCGGGGCTTTGAGCGTGCCGTCACTCACCATGCCTTTTAAAAATCCTTAACAACAACAACACCAATACGTCCCATGAAACACGGTGCAAACAAGAAACAAAAGGACGAAAGATGATCGGCGCAAAACTCATGACCCGGAACAATGGAAGCCATAATCCTCATATATTGCTGCGAAAAGAGAAGCCCGAGACTCTGTTATCGTTGAACCTCCCAAGAACAGCATGGATGGCTACAAGATCGTGAAGTATTTATTTAGGTGAAGGCGGTTTTGGGCAAGTTGTCCTCGCCCAAACCCGCACAACCAGACAGGTCAGTAGTGGCGTTTCCAAGATTAACAGAAGCAGCTGGGCTGACGCGCGAATGGTAACTATCAATACGATCAAGAAAAGAACCCCCGCATACAGCACGAAGCCAGTGCTGCTCCGCGAGGAAGCGGCCCTCTTCTCTACCGTAAATCCTTTCCCCATCATCCGTCTAATAGAGGACGATAAAGCAGGCCCTATCGACTACTTTGTGATGTAGCGCTGGGGGTGACCACCGAGTAGCAATCGAGGACGCTAAGCAGAGCAAGTGGGGCACTGTTGTTTCCACTTTGATCGTAGCTGACGCGTGCAGAAGTTGGATTGCATTGCGCACCGTTTTCAGCATATTTTGCCAGTCGACACTCCCCCTTCAACACTGTCATCATCCCGTTGATTGTAGGACGATAAAGATAATCGTCCATCGAGACATAAAGCCCGAGAACAGTAGGTTCCACCTTTGGACTTCGGGACCGAGTGACTGAGCAATTTTGTAGTCCTCCTGATGACGAATGGAATGGTAAAGCTGGCCGACTTTGGCCTCAGTAGAACTCTGCTCCCAGTCTTTCGTGGTGTATGTCTTTCATCGCACTTGGCGTATGGCTTTATATATGCTAAAGGCAAACCTCAGACCCGGGGCTACTTGACGACTGTGAGTACCTGCTCCGGCTCCCGCCAAGAAGCATCACTTACGATCAGGAAATTCTAGCTGGAAAGCCGTACGACTTGAAAGCGGATATGTATAGCCTGGGCTGCGTTTTATTTGAATTGGTAAATCTGAGGTAAGCCATGAAGCAGGCACAAAGAAATCAGTATACTCAGAAGACTCCCCGATAGCCGGAAAAGGGGAATTGAGAGAGCTTTCGACATCATCATGCCGCCCGGAGGAAGCTTGCCGCTACAACACACTATCACAAGCCTTGAGGCTTCCCGTGTCAGATCGTGTTCCTAGGCGGAGAGTCAAATTGATCCACCTATCACAGCCGAATAGACGGCCTTTGACAGCTCAATCACCTCCGGCGCGATGAACTACAACCGCCAGTGATTTCAACGTGTTCTGATTTCCGGCCTGATATTTCTGGTCGCTCGTGATTCATTCCCCTACAAAGACGGCATGGGCCCTCTCCAGGTCTCATCATCCTGATTGATAAACGAAGCACTGTCGCCGGCGACGACGATTTTACGACAGATGTACCTAGTGTCATATGCGAAGGGTGTATGGTGAGAGCTAGTCACGGAATTGAAGATGGATTCCCTCTCGAATTCTGTTTCTCGCATTTCACAGGATCGCCGAGGCTCCAGTAACAGTCTATGCTGCCGATATATTGAAGCATTGCCGATCCTCTTGATTACCGATTGTGCATATCGGTGCCAGCCCCCGACGACTGGTTGAGTTTCAAATCGAGAATAATGGGTATGGCTTGGTGGGAACCGGTCTCAATTCCAGCAATTCTCGCTTGCTTCAAGCTTTGCTCGCACCAACTGTACAAACCCAATAATGGCAGGTTGGCGCTCATTTGCTGCGACCAATTTTTTTCTGGGGCTTGGGCCAAGTGTATCTATAAAGTGGGAAAAGCAATACTCCGCATCCGGATCCGGATGTTGCCATGCGGAACTTGGGGTTGAGCCACGTGGGCAACTCCGGTCGTCCCTGCAAACATCCAAACAACACATAGAGAAATCGTTGTATCTCCCCATCCAATCCCAATCGCACTTCTTATGTCTCCGCCTTGCAAAACGGCGCCTTTCGGTCCTCAAAGCACATCGAAACGATCACAGCCCTCTCGAAGTCCCGTAATAGACATCAAAGTCGTTCACAGAATCGCGGAACTGGAATTAGAACTGCTTAATATAGTCCATGACCACTATGGCCATAATCTGCCGATGGTCGCACCCATGCTTACTGCGACTCAGCGTACTGGGACGTACTGGGAAGATTTACCCCAAGCTCGCATCAGCGGAGCTTGATACTTACTGCGAGATGCCTGATCAATCTGTGCGTTGGCTGTCAAGCCGCTCTCAAGTAGATTCCACGAGTGGCAGATGTGCTGACGTAGCAGGACAAAGTAACCGACAGGAACGCACCTTTATGGCCCTATGTGGAATCATCGTTACGTGTATCTCTCGCTCGTGTCGAAAAATGGTAGGTGTGCCTCGGTTGCCAGCCCACCCTGGGAGGGGACTGGATAGCTTACTATTGTAGCGTTGTGCGACATCGCCGACAAGATGAAGTGCCCATCGAGATAATCGCATTGTCAGTGGAGTCAAGGGCGATGCGTGACGCTGATTGTTTGTAGTCTAGAGAAGCAGGCTCAGGCTCTCCTGACTGGACGTAGCGTCGAGTTACTCACCACAGAAACCTATGGCCGTTCACAGTTGGGAATAAAGGCCGCTACAAATCTGATGCCCACTCAGACAATCCCTGGTCTCGACATGCTCCTGCTGGAACTACACCAAGTCGAATGTGAAGAGGATCTGATCAATCTTTCCTTCAATACAACGTCGATCGCGGAATTCCAAGGAAGGTGGTTCCTCGGTCTCTGGGCTGGTCGATTCATCAATGTAAGGGGGATTACAACGCTTTGAGCCGAAACTGATTCACGAGCATGCATGCTCACCGAACGCCGCCTTCACTTACGATAAACGTCCTAGGCAACATATGCTCCGCCCGGGCATATATATTCAGAGCTGCTCGATAGGCCGCAACGTTATCAGCACTGGAGACGAAGTGACCGTTGATTATGGATCAGACTACTGTAAGTCCAATATGCAATATACCACTGGATTGACGTGCCAGTCGGACCGGGCAACGCTGAATGGTGAGTTCCCGAATTCCAATGGTCCAATAATAACAGTAGTCTATGCCGGACGAGACAGCACCACTCAGGTACATCGTCCCCCCGGGCTAGCTTTGAACCTTTGGCGAATTTCCCGACCAACGCTGCTTCTCTGGTCAACGCAAATAGATGGAGAGAGCTCACAAAGGAATGTCTCAGCGACAGCGCGGCTATGCCATCGGATCTCGTCGACGAACCTCCAAGTAATACCCCTCAGGAGACGAGGTGCTTTCACGGAAATCTCAACGTCGCTTCCGAGCACAGTCCCGGTCCTGAATACCACATGAAAACGCCATTTATGGCCGTCTCTTCGATCCCCAAAGTTTCCCGCTGGCAACAACGCTCTTCCCAATACAAGGAAGGCCATATCCAGCAGAAAAAAGGTCGAAGACACAGGAATCGCATCGCCATCAGTTTGCTTACAATTCCTCTGCCACTAGAGCTCCGTTGCTCCGGTATACGTCCTCTCAATGAAGCAATCCGACGGCTCAGTTGGTGGGAGAAGAGGCAGAATATGAACGAAGATCAGCGAACACACTTGGGCATGGACCGAGAGATACAGAGAGAATGGCAGAATCTTCTGAAGGCATAGGCGGAGCTTGTCATGCGCATGCAGTGTCGCTTAGCTATCTCGAGGTGGATATGAGACAGGTAAGACGGTACAGGCATGAACGGGCTGAGGCAGCGAGAAGCGGCGAGCGAGCCGGCCGAATATCTACTTTGTAAATCAGAGGCGGTCCTGCTCAGTGTAGCCGGTTGTCTACAGGAAAGAGCTTGAACCAGAGAGCAAGCACTTTTGAAAGAGGGTGATATCGTGTTTGATGCCTGAAGCAAGGGAGCCAGAAAGAGGAAGAGAAGGCACCATTCGCCCACACGGTGATCGCATTTCCCTCATGTCTATAAAGACGAGAAGCTTTTAGAACTCGACTGGGTACCGTCCCTTTCACTTGACATAGGAGATTAAGAGTTCGAAATCGTGATTTCACAGGTATGCCCAGACCTGTTGAGCACAATTAAGTTGCTGAAGTCACGAGACTATGTTATCGAGCACGGGCCGGATGGAAATGGAGTGCAGCAGTCCCTCGCCGTCGTCTGCTAAGGACCCGCCGGCGGCCGAGGACACACGTCAACATCGCGCCGCTGAAGGTGAGAAGGCTAAAACTCAAGGGAAGAGCGGTTCCTCGAAAGCCTTGGCCCTTGTGGACACCCTGTTCGAGCGCATGGGAAGAAGTGCACATCTCACGGATATGCGGACCCCGGCATACATCGACGCGCTCAATGCAGTAGACGAAAACATCGGAACCAATACCACCCAAAGTAAGGTATTTTGCTGGTTGGTGGATGAAATCTCGAGTGGATCGTCTACTGGTTCAGGCCGATAAATTGTCAATATTGATCAATTGCTGCTATTGGAGTATAGGTGTTTCGTATTCAGAATTCTGCAAGGTGCGTTGAGCTTCATACAGAATGCACGAGTAGTCCCACAGCTCATATCAGTCTTCCCAGCTCGTCCGAGACGCTAGATAATGGACGCGGTAGGAATGAGGCCAACGGCCGCTTTCCGAGCTTCCTTCTTTTCTCGATCTCCTGGATCAATCATGATGGCCCTACGTCGATATCATGACCAATATCCAGTAGGATAGTAATGACAAGCGTTCGAAGAGAGAGCCTTGTTGCGGGCGATTTGTCAAAGCTCAGTCTGGCGGCCAAAAGCAGTAATGCTTCTGCAAAGTGCGTCCATGTACTCAAAATCGACTATTGTCCTTCCGGATCACTATCATAACCGATTGCATCCTCGGACCTCGCTCCCATCTTGGCTGAAAGTGTTAAGAATCGACCGTACTGACAAATGTTGAAAAAGCAATTGAGGGGGAACATAGTGGCCCGCGTGGTAGACACTGGTTTAGTCATGGTCAGGCTGGTGAGTTCTGATCATTCTGTTGTTGTCGGTGGCTGCGTTAAGATAGGCTGCGTCAAGATATTCGGCTTCTCAGAACCAAATGACGGCATCGGTCATAGGAGGCTCAATGACGAGACTTGAAAGTGTATCAATTTGGTTACCTGAGCGATATACAGTGCTCAGTGCCGGGTGGTCCTGACTCCCGGCGTCCTGGATTCCGCGGTGATATTCAGGGCTGAATACAAAGACCAAGACGGCACACTTTCTTTCCCCTGTGCACTCCGAACGAGAAATGCATTGTCGCGCCGTGCGTAGGTGTACAACGGGACAACAATCCCGGCAATGCGGTTCTGGCTCAGGGTCATCTCTGGCTGGCTTAGAGTCATCTCACCATAATACCAGTGAAAAGCTCTTGAAAAGGCGGAGGCAGTCGTGAAACAGCAGGCCACAAAATTTCTGGCTACACCATGCAAAGAGGTGGCTTGGCGCCAGTCGATCTCCGGTTGAGGGGTTCTGGGCTGGCAGCGAACATGGTGTCAAAATAACATAGCCTTCCCAGCCGGATATAGCCCTTCCCTTCTGCAGAGAACGCGTCAGCACTGTGTAAATCTAGATAGACAAGACCAGCATGTATTAAGAAATCACGACAAGTACAATATGCTCCACTACATGATTATGGTGCGCGAAATTTGACTTAATCAAGTGCAACTCACCCCAACAGCATTGCCCATTGTTAGCTCGCTCCGAAGCGAGCCGCCTATACTCGGCATCTTCCAATCAGGTATCAGATTGAGTCTGGTGCTTTTGACGTTCCTGCTGGACTTCACAGCTAGTCTACCAACCGATTCGAGAGGGCGATCGCCCTGCACGTAGGTCGGCCGCGCGCCGGCGCGCTTGTTTGAGACCGGTAAAGACCCACGTGGCTTACTCCGGTCGTCCCGTTACATTGGAACATACACGGAAAGAAAGGTTAATAATACGTCTCTTCCGATCATTCACTGTTTCTCTCGATGTCCACGTTCTGCAAGTCTGCGACCTTTCAGGGTGATTCGTATTGGACACGCTACGAGCCTGCTCCCCAAACGGCGCTCAGTCTCGACCCTTTTAGAAGAAAGGGAAATTGGAATTGGATTTGCTAAACATAATTCGAGCCCATCATCAGCAGCATCTGCCATTCGTCGTTTCTACCTTGATTTCGACACAGCAGGCTGCCGGAACGGCTACGACTGGGATAGACATGCCCACTTGAGCGAGAGCGGGGAGATCATCGAGAGCGCGTGGAGATGCAGTATGGATGCATAAGCATGTTCTCCCTTCGAAGCACATAGGCTCTGTCAGTGCTGGGTATTCTAGGTTGCGCCGGCAAAATTGGGCGTCGTCGTCGAATTATCCACTGGCTCACGTAGTGGAACGGCAGGTGTATCACCTGCCTGGCCACCTAACATATGAGCTAGTCACCTAATCTTACAGCATCTCGCGCCATTGCTGCCATGCCGATCCATCCACCGAGATTGTCTATCTGTCAGTCCAGTGTTCAACAGTGGTACGCATAACTGAGTGAGTCGTGGTTTCCATGAGCAGGCCTCAGCTTTGCAGACCAATAATCATATTCAGCCGTGCTTCATGGACGTCTATGGACCGTTACAATTGGGAATACAGGTCGCTAAGGACCTACTGCCGGCTCGGAAAATATTGGGGTTAGACATGCTTTTGGTCGAATTGCACCATGACGATTGCGAAGAAAAGCTGATCGAAGCTTGCATCAGCACTGTTTGGATAGCGGAATCCGAAGGACCGAGGTTCCTAGGTCTCTAGGCTGTTCGACTGATAAACGTGAGTGCAGGCGGATTCTGATTGATCGTATCTGACAATAGCAACATGCATCTTGACCCGGCCGGCGTGCTGTGCTGTGGTGTATAAGCAATGACCTTGACTAGCGCGTACCAAGTCTCCGTTGACTCAGCTCCTGGCGGTCCCGTACGGACTAAGTCCGAGATAGCACCAGGTTTTCTGCAGAGCGATACATACAACAATCATCTGGTCAGACTCCGCTACCGACACGGTCACATCCATCCCATCCGTCATCGAGCTGTAGAAGATCCCAAGATTGACTCTCGGCTAACATCTCGTGGGCGGAGCCTGCCTCTTCATGATCTTGCGCGACGTCTGAAACCAGCTTGCTGATGGCCGGAAGCTGCAAGGCCAGGAGGTGTTCGCTCGCACCTCGGAACACCCCTATCAACTTATTTAACAGGAACGCCGTGTCATCATGTCAAGAGGATCGTAGTCTACAATGTGACGGTAAATGCCAGGACCAATGCTATTCGAATTCTGGCTCCCCATGCCAAAGCTTCGGCGCATGAGGGTATATTACGATGACAAAGGCCAGTAGCGAAGCGATCGTTAAGGTGGAGATTGTAGGTCTGAATGTGGGCAGAAGGAATAAGACAGATACGAGCCCTTCCAAATGGCCCTCGAATTCTCGCGTGTCGCTGCCGTTGACGACCTTATGTCGTAAATTGTTGCGAGACGCCCGACCGGTGCGCTCTATCATCGGCATCGTCCTCTGCGACTTTTGTACCGGAACTCGGGTCGTTGGAATGACCATCAGGTAGTCCGTCGTGAGGGTCCAGGGTGATGACCAGTCACCTCACGTCGTCCGATTGTGAGCGACCCCTGCAGTGTCTTGCCCGGATCCAGAATCAATACCAGGATGCACTTAACTGTTCAGACACGTGACCTCCAGGAGCCATGAATGCGTTGCGGGCCAGCAGCAAGGCCTGGCGTTAAGGAGGTTGCTCAAGAGCTTAGAGCGATACTTACGAATTATCCGATCGTTCGATGACACACTCGACGCATGCTTATCCGCACTAATGTCGGATTCGGCACCATCGATACGGTCCAGAGAATGGGAGGGAAGGTCAACAGGAACCGCCAGTCAACAGCGATGATCCACGTCCTTCCTCGTTCTCGGTGTTACTACGAATGGGCGTCAGGGGGTTCATCTTGGTTGTGGTCGCCGGAGGACTTCCGCTGGGTGGAATCCTGGGTTTAGACCTGTACCGAGAGACCTACCTCGCTCAAACCCCTAATCATTCACTTTGACGAGTCTCTCCGTTCTTGGCCTTTTCTGCCTAGGCGTCTTGCTCCAATCTTTGATCTGTGAAAGAGAGTATAAATATGAGTCGGGGTCTTTTTGTGTGGGCGCAACGTGCCGGATTCCTCGGCGAACATGAGGAGTACAGCCACGCTGAACCAGGTGGGGCGTCTCCACGCGAACATCTTTTATCGCCTAAGGAAAAATCGCGCGTCGCTCCACGAGTTCTAGATGCACTTCCCATAACCACTCCTGGTAAATTTACCCTTTCCGGGTGCAACATCTTCAGGTACGGCATTTTCCTCTTCCGTCATATGGCGTCCTCCGGTTTGGTTGCTACAGTAGCGGGAATATTCAGGGTAGCTCTTTAGATTGATCGCGTCTCGGAAAGGTCCGGACAGCTATTCAGCTGTATCAGCCAACGTTGAGATGCGTATGAAGTCGTCCAGCTCTTCGCACTCGGATAGTCTTGTTTCTCTCCAGCGTCACGGCCCGTCTGTCTGGCACTCGCAGATTTAGCTCTATCTCGAAGGCATATCTCGCTGCCACAACGCGGCCGTCGACGCGGTCGCCATCGTATTGACGCCATGGACCCCTCGCTCAGCCCATGTCCAGGAAGCGTC
>Ga0308160_10003611_pt1 | contig 17292 bp, 22 predicted proteins | sample PhyFR1_FD_201036 | JGI IMG/M metagenome (GOLD analysis project Ga0308160, IMG submission 201036) | Phyllosphere microbial communities from UC Gill Tract Community Farm, Albany, California, United States - DLSLF.R1 | ecosystem: Host-associated > Plants > Phyllosphere > Unclassified | place: USA...
TGGCGGGTGGCATCGACCAGCTCTACCCGGTGGGCAACGCGCAGCTGCTCCACAACGTGGCGCGGCAGGGGGCGCTGCTCGCCGAGTCGGCACCGGGGACGCGACCGACGCGGTGGCGTTTCCTGGCCCAGAAAGTCAAGTCGATGCGTCCGAGTGTCGAGTGATGCTCGTCGGCGGCCACCTGTACGTTGAGGCTGATTGGAAGGACACCCCATTGGAAACGTCTCGTCTGCCTGCGCTTCGCCCGACCTCTGGCGCTGCCGAAGCGCTGGTCGCGCTCGTACACAAGAGTGAGGTTGGGAGCCTGGAGCGGGCGGCTGCGAAGCATGGGAGGAAGGCGGGCCACGGCTGGACCAATCAGTACTCCGACATGATTGACGCGTATCGCGAGACTGGGCAGCTCGGGGGTATCAAGGCGGGTATCACGTCGATCACGCGCGGTAACCGCAGCCGTACAGACATCCCAATCAAGGACTACGAGCCCGGGGTGTTTGCCGACTTGGACCTCCCAGATGTTGAAAACGTCACGATCCTCATCGAGGGTACGTGGGCATCCAGGAAGCTGGAAGTCTCCTTCGTCCCGTGGGAATCCGAAGTGACGCTCGACGCTCGCGGAGACATTTTCGACGACGACACCCTTCCGCCCACTCTCGATGCCATCGAACAGATCCTCACCAGCATGCTGGAGCCGTGGTCGTTCGTCCCCGTCGCCCCGATGCAGCAGCCGCCCTTCCGCGTCTTCATTGGGCATGGCGGCGACTCCCAATGGAGGGAACTGCGCGATAACCTGCGAGACCACCATGGGTACGAGGTGGAAGCTTTCGAGGCGCTGCCACGCACGGGTCAGGTCATCAGCGACATCCTGCAGGGCATGGCTGCAGCCTCAACGGCTGCCGTCCTTGTCCTAACCAAGGCCGATGAGATGAAGGACGGGACCTGGCACGGACGACAGAACGTCATCCATGAGATCGGGTTCTTCCAGGGGCGGCTTGGCTGGGATCACGCCATCATCGTCGTGGAGGAGGGTGTCGTCCTGCCAACCAACTTGGACGGCACGCAGCAGGTTCGCTTCCCGTCCGGAGTCATCTCCGCAGCCGAGGGCAAAGTAGCGGCCGCGCTTCAACTGCTACGTGCCCGTCCGATTGGTGTCTGCCCCTAGGTCTAGACGTCCTGGAGGATGACCTCGAAGGTCAGCGACGTCGCGCCGTCATCGATGCCCACGGTGTTCTGCCCGTAGTTCGACTGGAAGCCGACCATGCGGAGCTGGTCACCCTGGTTGAGCGCGACCAGGAGCCGCGTCGCCGTGATCGACGGTCCGACAGAGTTGGACTGGTTCGACGCGCGGTCGCCGGGGAAGACGACGCCACGCGCGATGAAGGCTCCCGCCGTGAGGTTGCTTGGGTCAGAGACGTTCCTGGTAACTCCGCAGTACTGACGGTAGTAGTCCGTGGGAGCCAGCTTCATGGTCGCGACCACCATGTAGACGCCGGTCTTGGGAACGGTCAGCACACCGCCGCTCCAGCCCCAACCGCCCTTGTTGATGACCGGGCTACTGAACGCAGCGGACGTGAAGAACGTCGGGTTGTCAGACTGGACCGTCTGCCCTGCCGACGACTTCGCGACCGAGAACTTCGGGACGCCGATCGCCACGCCCTCCAGCGTCGTCAGGCGGGCGCGGTCCTCCGCGATGTAGTCCGCGTTCCGGTTGTCGTTCTCGTACCCGAGGCGGCGGTCCTGGGTGGAGCTGTACGTGGTGAGGCCCGCTGCTGCGGCCTTGTCTCCGATTGCCATTGCTCGTCCTCTCAGACGGTCTCAGCGGCCCATGAGGAGCCGGTGGGGGATGCGCTCCACGCGACACCAGCAGCGAGCTGGCTCCACGCGGAGGACGGGGTGGTGACCAGACCCTTGGTGCTGAGGGTCATGGTTCGGGCGGCGTAGTCGAAGGTCAGGGCCTCGACATAGCCAGTCGCCAGTGGTCGGTTCGGGAGGACCACGGTCGCGCCCATGCCGGGACGTGCCGACCAGTCCGGACGACCCGTCGTGTCGATGAGCCGCGTCCGGGCCTGGAGCCGCTTCAGCAGGTAGGCAGCCTGCCCCTTGCCGGGGAACGGAGTGCCGTCCTTCTCCAGCACGTACGGCCGTGTGGAGCCGGTGGGAGCCGCCACGTCGATGGCGGTCCGTTCCCGACCGAGAAGGTCGGTCCACAAGTACTTGACGATGACCGAATCCGCGTTCAGTGGGAAGCCGTCCACGTCCTCGGTTCCGACGCTGGTGGATTCGCTGCCCTCGTACATGTTCGATCCGTAGCGCATGGCGACGTCCCCGGCGACGGCGTAGTCCGCGTTCGCCAGGAGCCACTGCCCCTTCTCGTTCTGGAAGAGGCGGAAGCCGGAGGACTCCACGACGGGGCGAAGGAAGTCGTCGGCGGTCTGCCCTGCTACCCAGAGCAAAGAGTCCTCATCGGCCCCCAGCGCGGTGCGGGTGCTGGTGCTCAGTCCGGCGTCCTCAGTCCAGTCGTAGCGGTAGAGGCTGGTGTCGGTGTCGTCACCGTCGAAGTAGTCCATGGCGGTGCCGTTGGTGTCCTTGCCGTTGCCCTCCACGAGGAGGACGCCATCGACGTAGATGCTGTTATCTGCGCTGTTGGACCCGCCGTTCACGAGCCGGACGGAGACGCTGGTGGCGTTCTGCGGCACGGTGAACGTCATCGTCACTCGGGTGGTGGTGAAGCCCACGTTTGGGGCCTGAGCGCTGCGGCCGATGATCTGCGTACTGACAGCGGAGCCGTCCTGGAACGTCGCCACGGCCTGGAACTGACGTGCTGCGGAGTTGAGGGTGCCGGACTGGAGCGCCTGCACTCGGACGTAGGCGGACAGCGTGTAGGTGCCGCCTGCCGTCACCGGCACGACGACGGTCGCCCAGCTCTGGTTGCTGGTGTTGGCCGGAGTGATCTTCAGCCCATAGCTACCGAACTGCTTCCAGCCGGTCACGAGGGTGACGGTGGCGTTGTTGCCGGTCCACAGTCCGGTGGCGGTCTCAAAGTTGCCCCCGGGGACGTAGTTCGTGACGTCACGCGTGGTAGGGATCGCGACGTCCGCACCCGAAGCGACCGTGACGGTCGTGGTCTTGCCGAGCGCCTTCGTGAGGACCTTCTGGCAGAGACCGCGGAGGCTGCCCTGGTCGGAGACGTTGTAGTTGATGTCCGCTGGCGGTGCGTAGGTCAGGAGCGAGTACTCGGAGGATGCGAGCGCCAGAGCCACCCGGTCTTCTTCAGGGCTGAAGCCCCAGTCGATGACCTGGAAGTTGAGCACGAGCGGTACCCCGGCCACGGTGAACGTCACGACGACGGTGGACTTCGCCACCGGCTCCAGGAGCGCGAGCGTGGCGTCTGCGGGCCGCACGACGACAGCGGTCGCCGTCATCCACGGGCTGTTGCCCTCATCGAAGCTCAGCGTGACGGCATCCTCGGCCACGTCAAGCGCGGTGCCGTTGACCTTTACGGAGCAGGTCACGTCAGACAGGAACGCCACGTTAGATCTCCTGGTAGTTGACGGTCACGAGCCAAAGGACGCGGGACTCGTCGTCCAACGCCCGCTCCAGCGACCCCGACAGGACGTACGTCAGGTCCAGCGTGGGCAGGTCGGAGTCAGTCATGCGGAACGTCGCCGCGAGCCGGTGCAGCTCGAAGGCTGCCTTGGCGTCTGCCTCGGTCCCGTAGATGAGGACGAACGAACCGGTCCGCTTGCCCGCGCTCAGCGGCGTGACATCGACCCCGCCGCCCATGATCGGATTGATGACGTTCCGGGACTCGACACTCTCGGTCCAGCCGTCCACGAGGAGCGGGGCCGTCTGGACGCCGGTAGAAGCCGTGATGATCGTGGACATGGCTAGGCCACCCGCTTTCCGAGCTGCTGGTTCACGGTCTGCGTGATGGGGTTGTTGCGGATGCGAGCTGCGGCGGTGTCCACGGCGGACGTGTCCACACCGAACTTGATGGTCGGGCCGGCCACCGTCCGGTTCTTGTACCGAGCCAGCGCCTTCTCAACAGCGTCGTCATCGACGCCGAACTTCAGCGTCGGGCCGTCCTTCTTCTCACGACCCTTCGCGGCGGTGGTCTTGTCCACGTCCTTGGCGTCGGCCTTCAGCTTCGACGTGGGACCGGCCTTGGTCTCGCGACCCTTCTCCGCGGTCTTCTTGTCCACGTCGGACGTGTCGCCCTTGGCCTTTACCGTGGGGCCGTCGATGTCCGTGCCCGCTCCGGCTGCCGTCTTCCAGGTCTCCAAAATCGCTGCCTGCTGTTCCGGCGTCGCCGCGAGGTAGGTCGCCAGCTCCTGGCTGAAGCTCTCGCCCTGGGTCTTCAGGTAGTTGAGGACGTCATCGGGCACAGCCTTGCCGACCGCGGACAGATTGGAGTAGTACTCGGCGTCGGCAGCCTGCCGCTTCCGGGTGTCCCGGATGTACTTCTCTGCGCTCATCGCGGAGTTGTCCAGGACCTCGGCGGTGCTCTCTGCGCTGTCGGCTGCAAGCGACTTCATGGAGTCGGCCAGCGACTCGTTCGCGGCCTGCATGTCGGCGGCTGCCTCAGCGGATGCCTTGTACTGCTCGACGGTCTGCCCGGACGCCTTGGCGACGGCGCGGAGGCTCTTCTCGTACTCGTCCGACACCTTCAGGTTGTCGTCCAACTGCTTCTTCACGGCGCGGGCAGCGTCGGACTGCTCACCGAACTTGTTGGCCAGCGCGGAGGCTCCGTTACCGGCACCACGCTGCGCCGATGCCTGCTTGTCCAGGCTCTTGATCTGAGCCTCAATCTCCTTGCGAGCGTCGCGCATCGCTGGCACGGACTGGGTGGCGATGGAGTCCACGTACTTGCCGGACTCGACCCCCGCCTTGCGGAGGTTCTTCTGGAGGTCGGTCAGCGAGCCGCCGTAGCTGTCGGCGTCGGTGGCCCACTTGCGGAGGCCACGAGACAGGTCGTCGCCGGAGTCCTCCCACTGGCTGAACAGGTCACCCAGCTTGGTCTCTGCCAGGTCCTTGATCTTCTGCTTGAACTCCTCGGTGTCCTCGCCCGACTGCGCGAGCGCGGAGCCGATGAGACCGACCGCAACGGCGATGCCACCAAAGGCGAGCGAGGCCGGACCGCCCATGGAAGCGAGACCACCGAACGTGCCCTGAGCCAGGTCAGTGATGGAGGTCATGTCGCCCTGGAAGGAGCTGGTGACTTCCGAGAAGTTGGAGAGCGCTTCTTCCTTGAACTCGCCCGTGGTCGAAGCGGACTTGTCGAATGCCTCTCGGCTGGACGTCTTGATCTTCTCGGAGTCGGCCTGAATCTTCCGGGCCATGTCCCGGTAGTCATCCGAGGTGCGGGCGGTCTGCCGCTGCGCGTCCTTCAGGCCGCGCTCCAGGTCATCCCCGGCATCCTTGCCAGCCTGCCCGAGCTTCTCGGTGGAGCGCTCGGCGTCCTTCATGCCGCGCTCGACATCGTTCCCGGCGTCCTTGGCCTCACGGCCCAGCTTGGACAGCGACTGCTCTGCGTCCTGGGTGCTCTTGGAGAGGCCGTCACCGGCCTTCTCGCCGGACTTCCCCAGGTCCAGCAGGGCGTCCTGAGCGTCGTCCAGCGGGTCGATGATGCCGGACTTGACGGCGGTCTCGAAGGCGCGGGTGTCGGCAGCTACGCCGACGCTGAATCCAGCCATGGTCGCCTCCTTAGTTGTTCTTGTCGAATGCGTCGAGCAGGGTCCGGAAGGACGTCTGCACCCAGAGCTTCGCGAGCCGGGGAACGGCCTTGCGGCTGGACGGGAAGATGATCCGGCCGTTGGTGTTGCGGGACGGGAGCTGGCGCTTCGTGCGCCGGGTGACGGAGTAGCGCTTCCCGTTACGGCTGGTCGCGGTGTAGGTGGTCTTCTCTTCGCGGTTCGCGCCGAACTCGACGCCGCCCGCGAGCTGCGACGGCTTCACGCCGTGCTGGAGGGACTTCCCGATGCGGGCGGACTCCAGCATCACGTTCTGGTTGGAGACCCGAACTCGAGCGGTGTTCCCCAGGACGCGCTGGTCCAGACGGGACGTCACGCGGCTCTGGACTTCGGACTGCCAGATCGGCTGAGCCTCCGCCTTGGTCTGAGCACGAACGTTCTTCTGAACGTCCTTGGGTACCTGCTTCAGAGTGGCGAGCAGCGTCCGAAGGTCCTTGCTCGCAAAGACACTGATCCGGCCGCTGCCCGCCACGCTGACGCACCCCCCCCCAGCTCAGGCGGTCGGAGCCGTGAAGGACGGCTTCCCGACGACACCCAGCGTGACCGTGGACACGGCAACCGAGTCCACAGCGCCGCCGATGGACCCCGGTGCGATGGCGATGTTCGCGTAGATGGTCGCGCCGCCAGCCTTCGGAGTGAAAGCGACCGCGACGGTCTTGCCCTCGTTGTCGAACAGGTAGCGGGACAGGCTGTTGGTCGTCGCCCAGTCCTGCGCGAAGCTCAGTGCGACGGTCCACGTGGAGGTCTGCGCGAAGGTGAAGACCGCGGTCGGGGTGAGTCCCTTCCACGTGGACGTGGCGGACGTCGGTGCGAACTCGACGGACGAGACTGCGGCCTCGTAGTTGTCGGCTGCGACCTTCAAGGTCGCGTTCGACATCATGAAGGGCGATACGGCGATGTTTGCCATGGATTACTCCTTGTCGGGAATCGGGTGGGTGATGATCTCGACGGTGATGTCGTAGCCGAGAACTGAATCCGTGACGTTGACCTGTTCAGCGGTCGCGCGACGGATGTTCGGGAGGAGGTCCAGGGCCTGGACCAGGGCGATGACGTCATCGTCCAAGCGGGCGTCTGCCTCGCTCATGTCTGCCTCTGGGACAGCGATCGTGACGATGTACGTGACGAGGTGGACCCCGCTCTGAGGAGCCTCGGGAAGCTTGGCGATCGTCTGGAGGCGGACCCAGACCGTCGTGGAGTTGATGGCTTCCACCGGTACGCGGTACGGGAAGAACTTCCAGCCACGAGGGAGGCGCGGCTTCAGTGCGTCGATGATGACTGCACGGACCACGCCGGTCTTCTTGCGAGTAGCCATCAGCCAACCTTCTTCAGGCCGCGAGGCGGACGGACCATCTGCTTGACGGCCCAGTCCAGCGGGCGGATGTTGATGATGAGGCCACCGCCGATGTCCATGGAGTTGTCTCCGTTGGAGATGGAGGCGTTGAAGGTGTTGCGGGCCTGCACGAGCTGCGCCGACCGGTAGCGCTCCGGTACCGGGGTGCCATCGGCCACGGCGGGCGCGTAGGCCTCGATCTGCTCACGTGCGAGATTCAGGAGGCGGTGGAGAGTGCCGTCCTGCTCAGGAGCGCCGTCCCAGTCCTCGCGGGCCGTGATGACGTTGAACCACTGGTCATCCGGGTCAACAACCACGAGGGCGTCCACCAGGGTGCGCTGCGAACGGCCGTCCTTGGTGACGACGCCGTACACCGGGTACACCCCAACGTCGGGGAGCGTCAGGCCAGACCAGGAACCGACAAAGGCGTCCACGGTCTGCTCAGTCGGGAGCGTCTGCCCCGCTACCTCCAGGGACGTGGTGCCCTGCGGAAGCTCATCAGGCTTGTCAAAATCGAAGGAGGCGACCGGGGTGTCACCTGCGATGAAAGCGGCCACGGTCGCCTCCTCTCTAGAAGTTGTTCCGAGCGCCGGCCAAAGCCGTTGCCGTCTGACCGGCGCTCGGTGGAGGGGTCAGCCCGCGGTGTACGGGGTGACGTGGAGGAGGGCGTCCGGCTTGTTCACCTGGACACCCAGGTAGCCGAAGAGGCCGTGGTCGATACCACCACGCGCGATGTCCAGGGCGTCCGCACGGAGCGGGCTTCCCGGCAGCTCACGAACGGTGATGGCCTGACCGGCACCCACGTAGACGTCCGTTCCGGCGATGTCGTTGGAGGGGACCAGCGAGAAGCCGTCCAGCGAGCCGTCCTCGTTGCGGAGACCCAGGGATGCGCTGAGGTAGCCGAGCGTGTCCTTGTTGGTGGTCTTGCCGATCTGCTTGAAGTAGTCGGCACCCACGAGGGCGAACGTCGGCGTGACGTTGCGAGCGATGAGGGCGGAAGCACCGTCCACGAGAGCGCTCATGGCCGGGCCGATGTCCTCCCCGGCGGGGTTGTCCGCCACGAGCGAGTCAGCGTTGGCCTGGAGAGCCGTGATGACCTTGTTGTCAGCCCACTTCTTGTAGTCCTCCACGCCAGCGTTGAAGTACATGTCGAAGAAGTTCGTGTCACCGAAGACGCGGAGGTCCTGCAGCTCGCGAGCGATGTCGTGCGCCATGGCGTAACGCTGCGCGTCAGCCTTGACGACCTTGAACTTCGGGACGTTGCTCGGAACGGCAGTCTTGTTACCGGCCCAGTCACCACCCTGCGGCTTCACGTCCCACTGGAAGCCCTGAAAAGACAGGCTGGTCAGGTCCGCGTGGGAGAAGAGCGGCACGTACCTCTGCGCGTAGTCGTTGCCGTCCCAGACTTCGCCGATCCACTCGGGGAGCTGGATGCCGGTGGTGATGCCGCCGGTGCCGTCGTACTTCACGTCGGACAGGGCGAACAGGCCGGTAGCCTTCGCGAGCGATGCCAGGGACTGTGCGTCCTGGCCCTGAACCTCGCCGCGGTCATTCGCTGCGAGGAGGGAGAAGAAGGCAGTCTTGCCGATCTTCTGCGGAGCGCCCGACTTGTTCTTGGCGCTCGCCTGGAGAGTGTTGGGAACGCCCACGGGGGTCTCCTCTTCCTGAGTTGGTTCCGTGGTCTCATCCACGGGCTTGGCGACGGTCTCGGTCGAGACGGTCTTGACTTCGGTGACCGTGCCGTCAGCGTCGGTCTCGGTCTTGGTGGTGGTGGTCGTCACCGTCGAAGAACCGTCCGCGTTGACGACGGTCTTCGTTTCGGTCACGCCGTCCTTGTCGTCCGGCTGGACCGGCTCGACAGGCTCAGGGGTGTCCACGGCCGCTGCGAGGAGCGTCGCGGAGGGGAATGCGGGGGTCTGCACGAGGGCTCCTCCAAAGAGCTTTCCGCCGACAGCGCGTCCCGCCTTGATCGCAACGTTCGCGACCTCCGCGGACAGGTGCTTGCGCTTGCCAGCCTTGATGTCTGCGAGGGCGGCGTCGCCGTCGTCGCCTGGGGCAACGGAGAACGTCGCGACGATGCCCTCCGGGGTCTCCTGGAGCGCGGTAGCGCGTCCCACGGAGTCCTCACGGGCGTGTTCGACGTTGAAGCCGACCACGGACGGGTGAGGGAGCTTGAACGCACCGGCGTCCACGGTGAACTTGCCGAGGTTGGAGCGGCACTCTTCGCCATACGGCACGAGGAGGCCGGTGACGGTGCGGTCGGTCTCGTTCGCCGTGAGGGTTCCGGCGTCAATGATGATGTCGGCCATGTCTCAGTCCTTCGACGGTGCGCCCGTAGGCGTCGGGATCGGGGTGTAGTCCTGGCTCTTGTCGAAGCGCACACGCTGACCGCGAGGGACCACCTTGTCGGCGGAGAGGGCTGCCTCAATCGGCATGGTCCAGAACGGGACGGACTCGACCTGGAACCTGTTCCTGATGCCCTCCGTGGTCTGGTACGTGAGGGAGGCCTCTGCGAGGGAGCCGTCCATCATCGACGTAGGGATGTTGAGGAAGTTGCCGACGTCGGTACGGATCGCGTTCCGGCCCTCGGTGTAAAGGTCGGCCTGTAGCGAGCCGTGGTCCTTCACTTCCATCCCGGGAGGCGTGTAGGAGACCGCGCCGTTCACACCGGTACGAGCGTCGGACCATGCCTGGATGAGGGAGCGAATCTCTTCCTCTTCCAGCTCCTCGGACATGGACAGCTCGATGAGCGGGATCGGGTTCCTCATGCGCCCGGTCCAGGCTTCCTCCGTGGAGATAGCTCCGCGGAGAGTGCGACCGGCGATGTTGAGCAGACCCTCGAAGGGCGAGTTGAAGAGGATGTAGTCCGTGTCGTCCAGCTCGACCCAAAGGTCGCTGGCGTTCCGGACCTCCAGCTCGCCGTCCTTGTTCCACCGCCACTGCGACTGCGGGAGCCAGGTCGCTTCAAGAATCTGACTAGCCGCGCCACGGTCGGTCAGCCAGAGGCTGGTGCCGTAGAAGATCAGGTCATCGACGGTCCAGGCAATACGCTCCTGAGGAGACACGTCGCCGTTGGTCCGATACAGGAACGTCGGCTGGGGACCGACCTGGACGGGGCGCGTCTCGCTGGTGCCGTCCGGCAGCGTCACCGTCTTGGTCTCGCCCGTGAGTGCGACCAGCGGGTACTGCATGATCGCGCCCACGAGCAGGTTGCGAGCACGGCTGACGGACGGGACGGTGATGGCGACAGAACGGTCCAGCGGGAGGTTCTGCGAGACCTCAGCACCCCAGATGTCCTTGACGGTGATCTGGTTGAGCGCTCCGGGCGGCTGCCACGGGCTGGCCAGCGACAGGTCGGGAAGGGTCAGCGAAGGCTTCCGCGTGAAGCCAAGAGCCGACATCAATCCCATGCCGCCATTGTACCGGCACTTGTACTAACTACGAGGGTTGCTCAGCTCCGCGAACCTGGGCATTTGCTACAAGTTTGGATCTTGTATCAGACCACGATGCCGGAGTACTTCGCCCGCTTCGGGTTCTCGTCGGCCCAGCGGAGCGCCAGCGATGCGCCCTCGGCGGCGATGATGCTGTGGCCTGGTTCACGGCGACCGAAGGCCCAGGAGTTGGACGTCGGGGTGCCACGCTTCGTCACGAGCTGCACGGCGCTCGTCAGCTCCTCCTGGCCCCAGTGGACGATGTTCCCTGCGTCGATCTCCTTCGCGAGGAGCGCGGCTGCAGTGGCCACGTTCTTCCACGTCTGTGGAGCCATCTTCGGGCGCGGCCTCATGCGCTCCAGAATCTCCGTCTCGACGCGGACCGGCCCCTTCTCATCGAAGACGACGGTGCCCCGAAGCTTGGCCGACAGCTCCTTCGCCCGCTTCGCGAGCCACCCCGAGCCGGAGCGGTAGTCCACGAGCAGGAGGCAGGCGCGGCCCTTGTCGTCGCGCCAGGCAGCCGTGATCGCGCTGCAGGACTGGTCGGGGTGCACGGTGATCGCGAGGCCGACCACGCGGTCCGTGGGCATCTCCGGAAGGTCGCCGGAGTCGGTGTGGTCGGACCACTGCCCGACGTTGAGGAAGCTCTGGACCGAGCCGTCCGTCCCGAAGATCGACAGGTACTCCTCCGCGAACTGGCGGCGCGACAGCTTCTCCCAGCGCTGACGCACGATGTCCAGCGTGGTCAGGACGCCGATGCCGGGGTGAGCGGCCAGTGCCAGTGCCTCCACCTTCTCCCAGTCGTCCAGGTCGGCCATGTCCGTGGTGTCCGGTGCGGCGTACTCCAGAACGCCAGTGCTGGCCTGACCGGTGCGTCCGTCCTCCAGCGTGTCCCAGAGCAGGTTGCCCTTCCGGTACTTCGCTGCGGTCCCGGCCACGATGATCTGCGCGTCCGGGCGCGTGTCCAACGTGGGCAGTGCGCCAGCGAGCAAGTCCTCCGTCATCTCGGGAGAAGCCTCGCCGGCCTCGTCCAAGATGATGAGGTCGAAGGCGTCGGAGCGGAAGCTCTCACCCTGTGGCGGCAACACCTGGAAGATGCTGCCGTTGTTGAACTCGATGCGCTCGGAGCCACCCGCCTTGCGAATCTTGAACGTCCGCGAGGCGGGGTCGGGGAACAGGCGCTCCAGGACCGGCACGATGTCCTTCCGGAAGCGGTCACGAGCCTTCTGACCTGTCGTGCACGTCGTGTAGCCGACCAGGTAGTCCTCCCGGCTGGCGCACCGTCCGAGCGCGAGGGCGAGGAGCGTCGTGGTCTTCGTGCTGCGTCGTGGCAAGAGGATGCCGACCGTGGTGTGACCGGCATTGCAGACGTCAGCCAGGCGGAGCTGCTGCGGCTTCAGCTCCTTGCGTCCGCCGTGCACCCCCAGGAGCGTTGCCCCGTCCAGGAACTCCTGACGTCGCGCCGGATCAGAGTCCAGTTCCGACTCATGGAGAGGGGGGATGCCAGAGTCGCGGACCGAAGTCCATGCATCTGGATAGAAAACCTCTGCTGCCATGGCGGGGGACTCCGGTGCTGCTGTCAAAGAACCAGTGTCGGCGGGCTGGGTGATGGTCACGTGTTGCTCCTGGTCAGCAGTCGCCAGTGGCGATGCACTGGTTGAGTCGGTCGTCCACGCGCTCCTGCTGCTGAGGCGTGAGGGGGCTGGTGCCGCCGGTCTGGTGCGGTGCGCTCACGTAGGCCACGAGGAGCACGAGAGCCACGAGGACCACGGTCCCAATGGCGATGAACTTGCTGTGCTTCACCACGATGGGAGCCTCCGCTTCTGCTTGCTTGCTGCTACTTGGATGGCACGGCCCGCCCTACCTCCGGACGCCCTGTTGCATCGTGGATGGGCCGGACCGAGATTGGATGCGTCGTTGATCTGCTGCTCTGTCCAGCCCATGCGTCGGGCTGCGTGGACACTGACGATGTGTCCGAGGTCGAAGGCGTCGCCCGGGTTGACCATGCGACCGCACCCTTCGATGCACGGCGCGGGGAGGGCCGCTACGACACGGGGCTTGACCGTGCGGAGGATGACCTTCCAGCTAGTGGAGCGGTGGTGCTCACTCATGGGTTCACCCCTGCGACTCGACCGAAGTACGTCCCCGCTGCCCGCATAGCCTGGGTGAGGGTAGGCAGATCACGTTCGCCCCCGTGGTCGAGGTACTGCGCCACGGTGGCCACGTCGTCGTCGTAGTCCCCGCGCTCCAGCGCGAGGTCGTAAGCCTTCGTGAGGAAGGTGCGGTCCGTCTCGGTCATGGGCGCTCCTAGAAGTTGTTCTCGGCGTTGGCCAGCACGGGGACCAGCTCGTTGATGCCGGTGCGGAATCGCTCGAAGGCTGCTCGGTCCTCGTCTCGGACCACCCATGACTCGGCAGGGCGCTCACGCTGGCTGTCGCTGGCGTTGACCCATGCACGGGTGAACTCGTCTCGCTGCGAGGCGGACAGCGGGCTGACCACTGCGTCGATGCCCTCGGGCACTTCACCCAGTCGGTCGATCAAGTAGGCCTCGAAGGTTCGCGAGATGCTCGCCATGGTCAGGGCTTCTCATCGGTGACGGTCTGGGTGGTGGTCGTGCCATCGTCGTCCGTGGTGGTCTCGGTGACCCTCCAGTAGCCGTCATCGAACGAGCTGGCGACTTCGGACAGCATTGCGACTGCATCGGTACGGAACGCTGCATCCACCTTGGGCATGTCCAGCTCCGGCTCGTAGGTCAGGGCGGCGGCAGCCTTCGGCGCGTCCTGCTCTGGCTCGTACTCGAAGTACCGGGGGCTGAGGCCGTGCTTGCGGAGCGTGGTGAGGATGCCGTCCAGGTGGTCCAAGGACATGTCCGTGTCCACGAGGACCGAGATGCCTGCGTTGATGTTGTCGTCGGTGCTCATGGTCAGAGGCCTGCCTTCTTCGCGAGTTCGGGGTGTTCGGCTGCGACATGTGCCAGTGCTCGCCATGCGTCGCGCTCCAAGCGCAATTCGCGGACGTAAGCCAGGTTGTTCATGATCTTCCGAAACATCTTCTATGTCCTTTCGCCCGGGATAGAAGTCGGGAACACCCGCCTTCCCTCACTACTATCGGCTTGACGTCGGTAAATGTCGAACGGTTCAAGCGATTCTCGCTGGCAAGAACCTGGGAATGAAGAAGGCCCCTCAGAAGTAATTCTGAGGGGCCTGTCCACTGCTCGGGCGAAGGAGCTAAATCAGTCTAACGGTTCTGCTCTTGCTCTGCTTCCAATCGCTGCTGCCGCGCGATGTTCTCCATTATCTCCTGCGAGATGTACCCAGGCTTTTCCCGGTCCGCCATCCACTTGTGCACCACGCGACGCACGTCGTCAGTCATTCGGAGTCCGTCCCGTCCACGAGGTCGCCCACTCGCTTCAGCTCTTCTCGGTCTGCATCCGCCATGCCCTCGTTGGCATCCACGTGGCCCTGCAGTACCTTCAGTGCTTCCCAGAGCTGTTCCGTCTCTTCGTGAATCTTCGTTTCCACGAAGTGTTCGATGTCGTCCTTGTCGAAGTTGTCCGGCAACTCGATTGCCATGGTGCCTCCTCTGTTCGGGCCAGAAGTAGTTCTGACAATCGCAACGTACAGGCGACCACCGACACCCTGCAATGGACAACTAAGCTGCCAACAGCTCGTGTTCCATCCACGACTCCAGGTCGTTCGAGAGGCCGTCGTCCTCGATCGTGGCCAGCTCAGCGTTCAGGAACATCAGTGAGCGCGTGTCCCACTCCGGCGGGACGTTCGCCTCAGGGGCCTGAGTCTCAGGGATGTCCAGGAGATAGGTCCAGTCCACCGGCTCAGCCTTCTTTGCCCGTGGACGATCGTCGTAGGCCAATGCCATGAGCTGGTCGCCTCGCGACAGATAACGGGGAGTGGAGGTAGGTGCCTTCGGCTCTGGCTGCGACAGATAACGAGACGGGGAGGTAGCCACCCAACCGGAGGGGGCCTCGCGATAGTCCTTCAGGTGCCGCTCCACCGTGCGAACACTCTTGCCCAGCGCTGCCGCGATGATGTCCTTGTTCGCCTTGATGCTGTGGTCTGCGAAGGGGAAGCCCAGTACCTCGAAGACCGTGTTGTCGCGTGGTCGCTTGGATTTCTTCCCGTTGACGCTGGCGCGAGCGCGAAGCTCGTCCACGTAGTTGGGGTTCCACGTGCTGCGCTGGTGGGAAGCGATGCGTTCCACCATGTCCTCCAGGTGAGCGATGGTGATGCTGTTCGGGTTCTTCTGATGGCTGCCCTGCTGCTCCACAGTGATGCGGTCGGCAGCCTCAGACCAGACCAGCTCCAGGAGGCTCTGTGCGAGCGCCTGAGCGTCGATGGTCGTGGCGGTGCCCTCCGATACCTCTCCGGTCTTCTCGTTAACGGACAGCGCCTTCTGGCGGGCATCGTTCATGAGAATGTTTGCGAGCGAAGAGAGGCGGCTCCACAACCACTGCTCGAAGATGTCCTCGGGAACATGGCGAGCCTTGCCCTGCTTGGTCTTGTACTCGTACGCGGAGCGACCAGTGAAGTCACGAGAAGGCATGTCCAGCCTGCGCTGCGGCTGCGCCTTGTGAGTATCACCCTGGCGGGTGATGTTATCTGTCGCAGAAGAAGTGATGTTCACGGTGTTCTCCAGTCAAGAGCATTCGAGTAGTTCCATGATGAGTACCCGAGGCTTCCTCCGCTGGTCCTCGTCCTGGACAGAGACTCATTCCCAGCTTCCTAGCAGGTCAAGAACTTCTTTTGAGACTCATGAGGGCAAAGGAATGGCCCCTCAGGTGACTTAAGCCTGAGGGGCCATGTTCGTACTTCCGCGTGTCTCGAATACTCGGAGCAACGAGATAAGACTACATGCCGCGGCGGGCCTTGTCTCGCTCCTGGAGCCGGTGGAAATCCCGTGCCAACGCCTCGGCGTAGCGGTGGTCCACGGCGAGTGCTGCTGAGAACTTCGGTGCTAACTCCTGCCAACGTCCGGGCATAGGGCCACGGTCCGCCCTCTTCACGTGGAGTGGTACGGCCGGAGCGGACTTTTTCTTGACGGGCGGAATGACGACTGGTGCGGGCTTCTTCTGGACCGGAGGAATGGCGACTGGTGCGGGCTTCGATTCTCGCTGACGGCGGGCCTTCGGCTTGTTCCACGGCATGTCCGCGTCCGCCGTCCAAACACGTTCCGTCACGCTGCGTCCTCGTTGAGAGAGCCCACGACTCGGTGAGCGACGACAACGCGGTCCTCAGAGCGTCCGAGGTTGACCGTCACGTGTACGAGAAGCTGGATCAGCTCACGGTGGCGGGCAAGGCTCAGGCTTTCCACGCGCTCCCGGATCGCCTGACGGGCCTCCACGGCCTGCTGGATGCTCACCCGGTGTCCGTCGAAGAGATGAGACTTGATGCCAGCCAGAACTTCCGCCGCCACGCTCGACTGCGCGAGCTGGTCACGCCGTGACACGAGGCGGCGTTCTTCGTCCTTCAAACGGGTGAGGGCAGGGCGCTCTGCTGCGGCGTCCGTGAGGCCTTCGCGGACCAGCGACATGATGCCTTCGCGCTGCCGCTGTACGCGCCTCAGTGCGGCGTCCAGCGCCTCCATGGTGTCCTGCTCGTCACTGGTCGCCGGGAGGATCGCGGACGGCCCCAGGAGGAGTGCGGAGGTCACGGCTCGCATGACGATGCGCTCCAACTTCTCCTTCTTGATGACGGGGTGCTTGGAGTCGGCGCGGCACCGGTAGTCACGCATGAACGTCAAGCGCGAACCGCAAACACCGCAGTAGGTGATGCCGGACAGAAGGTGCCGAACCTCCGCGCCGGGGCTGGTCTTCCGAGTGGGGTCAGCCAGCATCTCGCTGGCCCGCCTATAGAGAGGTACGTCCACGAGGGGGACCAGAGCCTCGCTCGGAGTCCAGGTGCCCAAGTGGGGGACCTCTCCGATGTAAGCCCGGTTGAGGATGGTGTCCCGGATACGGCGGGGCGTCCATCGCTGGGTGCCGGTCGTGGGGAAGCGGCCTTCGGCGTTCAGCGTCTCCGCAATGCCTCGGACCGAAGCTGTCTCCACGAAGGTCTGGAAGATGTACTGGACCACGGCTGCCTCATCGGGACGGGGCGTCACGTTGTCCCGCTCATACCCGTAGCGACGACGCCCCGGCACCGGACGGCCCTGGGACGCCCGGTACTCGTTCGCCCGCTTCTGCCGCTCGCTCTTCCGCCTGACCTCGAAGCGAGCCATGGCAGCCATCATCGATGCGCGGAACTCACCGTCCGCCGATGCCAGGTCAATCTCGCCATCGACCGTGACGACGGCCAAGCCGGACTCGATGAGGGTGAGGAGGTCCCGCTGAGAGCGGAGGAGCCGGTCAAGGTCCACGGCCACCACGTGAGTGATGTCGCCTCGCTCAGCCGCAGTGAGCATCTGCCGCCACGCGCTCTTCGGACCACGGTCCTTTGAGGCGGATTGCCCGTCGTCCGCATAGACGCCCGCCACGGTCCAGCCACGTGATGCGGCCATGGAACGGGTGCGCGCGTCCTGGCGGTCGATGCCTTCGGCGTGCTCCACGGACTGGCGTAGATACAGGGCTGCTCTTGGGGTCACCCTCTGTTCTACGGCGCTGGAAGGAAGAGTCTCAGTTCGCACGCATCTATTGGCTCGTTTCTGGCGCGGAACCGGCTGATCGCCGCGCTGGCCGACGTCACGGTCGTGGTCGAGGCCGGCGCCCGGTCGGGGGCACTCAACACCGCCCACCACGCCGCGCAGCTCGGCCGGCCGGTGTTCGCGGTGC
>Ga0308160_10003612_pt1 | contig 17290 bp, 17 predicted proteins | sample PhyFR1_FD_201036 | JGI IMG/M metagenome (GOLD analysis project Ga0308160, IMG submission 201036) | Phyllosphere microbial communities from UC Gill Tract Community Farm, Albany, California, United States - DLSLF.R1 | ecosystem: Host-associated > Plants > Phyllosphere > Unclassified | place: USA...
CCGGCATGGACGTCGCCGCAGTCGTCAAAACCTTGGTCGCCGCCCAGCGCGCACCGCAGGAAAACCGGATCAACGCCGACGGCACCGCGTCCAGCGCCCAACTTTCGGCGCTGAGCACGATCAAGGGGGCGCTGTCCAACCTGCAGACCGCAATGAACGCGATCGCCAAGAGCGCCGACAAGAGCGCGGTCAAGGCCACCGTCGCCGACGGCGCCGGCTATACCGCCAGCGTCACCGAGAGCGCCACCGCCGGCAACTACAGCGTGGAAGTGGTGAAGCTGGCCGAACGGCAGAAGCTGACCTCGGCCGCCTATGCCGACGACGCGGTGGTCGGCGACGGCACCTTGACGATCGGCTATGGCGACAAGACGCTGAACGTCACCGTCGCCGAAAACAGCAAGCTCAGCGACATCGCCGCCGCGATCAACAAGGCAGCCGGCGGTAGCGGCGTGACCGCCAGCGTGGTCAGCGCCGACGATGGCGACCACCTGGTGCTCAACGCGGTCGATTCCGGCACCAAGGGCGCGCTGACCATCACTAGTGCCGGCGGCAACGGCGGACTCGCCGCGCTGACCTACAGCAGCGGCAGCAGCGGCGGCCTGACCCAGACCGTGGCCGCGGCCGACGCGGTCGTGCGCGTGGACGGCTTCGAGCGCACCTCCAGCAGCAATGCGATCGCCGACCTCGTGCCCGGCGTCACCTTGAACCTGACCAAGGCCGCGGAAGGCACCAAGTACAGCCTGAGCATCGCCAACGACAGCAGCAGCCTGAAGGCGAACCTCACCGCGTTCGTGACCGCCTACAACACCGCCAACACCTTGCTGAAGTCTTCTAGCGCCTACGACGCCACCAACAAGAAGGCCTCGGCGCTGACCGGCGACTCGATGGTGCGCGGGCTGCAGCAGTCGCTGCGCAAGCAGGTCAGCGACAACACCGTCGATCTCAAGGCGATGGGCGTGACCATCGACAAGGCCGGGGTGATGAGCTTCGACAGCGCCAAGTTCGACAGCGCCATCGCCAGCGACCCGGCCTCGGCCAAGGCGATGTTCGGTACCGACGGCAGCTTCACCGCCGGCGTGACCACGCTGCTGAACAGCAATCTCGACGTCACCAGCGGCACCATCACCCAGCGCACCGCCACGCTCAACAAGCACATCACCGACCTGACCAACCAGCTCAGCGACCTGGACAAGCGGATGGACACGCTGACCACCCAGTACACCGCCAGGTTCACCGCGATGGACACCATCGTCGCGAAGATGCAGACGATCAGCCAAAGCCTCTCCCAGCAGTTCTCTTCGTAGCGGCAACGGCATCGGAATGAAAGACGCTGCCGGCGCTCAAGTCCGACCGGGCAGCGGCCGATATCTTTAGCATCGACAGTCATTCCGGACTGGCAGCACGTACCGCCGCCGCGACACCTTCGCCGTCCGGCGCGGCAACGCGGCACCAGGCCACCCGAGGGAGTTTTCCATGCACGGTTCCAGTCGCCAATACGCCGAGCAATACCGCAAAATGAGCGTGTCCACCAGCATCACCGATGCCGACCCGCACAAGCTGGTGGCGCTGCTGTTCGCCGGCGCGTGCCAGCGCATCCGCCAGGCCCAGGCCTGCCTGGCGCAGGGCGACCAGGCGCGCAAGGGCAAGGCGATCGGCGAAGCCTGCGCCATCGTCGGCCACCTCAACGGCTCGCTGGACCACGAGGCCGGCGGCGAGATCGCCAACAACCTCTCGGCGCTGTACGACTACGTGATGCACCGGCTCACCGAAGCCAACCTGCACAACGACGACAGCGCGCTGGTCGAATCGCTGGAATTGCTCAGCGAGATCGATGCGGCGTGGAACGCCATTCCCGTCCAACAACGCGAACTCGCCGCGGTCGCCGCCGTATGATCGCCGTCAGCATCGAGGCGCTGCACGCCGAACTGCAACAGTTGCAGCTGGTGCTGCAGGGCGACGACCACGCGCTGGCCGAGCGCATGGTCGCCGAGCACGACCAGCACCTGCGCGAATACCTGCAGCAGGCCGGCAGCGATGTCTCGCGCGAAGGCATCGGCTCGCTGCTGAAACTGCAGCAAGCGGTGATCGCGCAGATGCTGCAGGCGCGCGACGAGGCCGGCAACTGGCTGCGCGCCAACCGCCTGTCCAACAATGCCGCGCGCGCCTATTCGCAGGCCGGATCGCTGAGATGAACAGCGCGTCCGACGGCGCCGTACACCACCCTGCCGAAGCCGAGCTGTTCCACGACACCCTCAGCTGCGAACTGGCGTTGCCGGCCGACTTCAAGCTCGGCAACGGCATCGGCCGCTTCGGCGCCGGCGAAGCGCTGCTGCGCGGCCTGGCCCAGGTCGAGGACCTGCGCAGCGAGGACGGCGGCGAGGAGCGCAGCGACCAGCCGCTGCAACTGCAGCGCATGGACGCCAAGCTCGACCTGATGCTGGTGCTGCTCGGCCGTCTGGCCCGGCAGCACGAGGAAGGCCTGCCGCTGCGCCCCGTGCGCTGGTCGCGCCGAGGTCTGAGATTGGAATTGGGATCGCGCTCGGGCGCGCTGCCGGGCGCGGCCGGCTTGCTGCGCCTGCAGCCCTCGGACTGGCTCCCTGATCACCTGGAACTACCGGTCCAGGTACTGGCCGAAGCCGCCGCTGGCGGCGGTTTCTATCTCTGGCTACGATTCGAGACACAGCCGCCAGGCCTGGAAGAAGCCCTGGAACGGCACCTGTTCCGCCTGCACCGGCGGCAGATCGCCGACAGCCGGCGCGCGCGCTGAATCGCCCGCGGCCGCCCCGCCGCGGCACCGCGTGGTTGGCGGCGACGGCGCGCTCGGCTAAGGTGCGGTACTAGAGTAGAGAGATCTTCCCACTGTGCGAGTCATCATCGTCGACGATCACACCCTGGTCCGTGCCGGCCTGAGCCGGCTGTTGCAGACGTTCGCGGACATCGACGTGATCGCCGAGGCGAGCAACGCACAGGAAGCGGTGGACTTGGCCAGCCTGCACCGCCCCGATCTGGTGCTGATGGACCTGTCGCTGCCCGGGCGCAGCGGCCTGGATGCGCTGACCGACGTGCTGCAGACCTCGCCCAAGACCCGCGTGGTGATGATGTCGATGCACGACGACCCGGTGCACGTGCGCGACGCGCTGGACCGCGGCGCCACCGGCTTCGTGGTCAAGGATGCGGCGCCGCTGGAACTGGAACTGGCGCTGCGCGCAGCCAGCCTCAACCAGGTGTTCCTGAGCCCGCAGATCTCGTCGAAGATGATCGCGCCGATGCTGGGCCGCGAACGCCCGGTCGGCGTCGCCGCGCTGTCGCCGCGACAGCGCGAGATCCTGCGCCAGATCGGCCGCGGCCAGAGCAACAAGGAAATCGCCTCGGACCTGGGGATCAGCGTCAAGACCGTGGAGACCCACCGCGCACGGATGATGGAATCGCTGGGCTGCCGTCGCGCCAACGATCTGGTCCTGCTGGCCGCGCGCCACCAGAACGAACTGATCTGAGCGCAGCCGGGAACGGGTTCCCGACGCGCCGCACTGGCATGCGGCTTGCCTTAACCGCTCAGCTGCCGCCGTGAAACCGTCGAGGCCCGCCAGCGTTGACTCTGCAGCGCCGATCGACCGGCGCCCCCTACATCGATGTAGGGATTTTCCCTACGCACTGTCGGGAATTTGACTACCTCGCTCAGGAACGCCCTGATTCTGTTACCGTCAGGTGGCAAGCACTATGCATTCCACGGGCGCCAGAGGGTTGGCGCCAAACCGAGGAAGTTCGCATGAAGCCGACCGTCTCCGCCCAGCTTGGCCAGCAACTCCACCTGACCCCGCAATTGCTGCAGTCGATCCGGCTGCTGCAACTGGACGGGATGCAATTGGAAATGGAAATCCGGCGCGCGCTGGAAACCAATCCGTTGCTGGAACTGGAAGAGCCGGAAGGCGTGCTCGAGCCGGTGGTAAACCACGACGACACGCTGGAAACCGCCGCGTTCGACGAGCTGCCCGAATCCTCGATGTGGGACATCCCGGCCGCCGGCTGGAGCGAGGGCGAAGACGACCGCATGCAGCGCATCGCCGCCGGCGAGTCCACCGATCCGCAGCTACGCGTGCTGCAGCGCCTGGCGCTGGAACTGGACGAGCGCGACCTGGAAGTGGCCGCGTTCTGGCTGGAGCACAGCGACGATGCCGGCTACCTCGACGGCGCGCTGGACACGCTGACCCTGCTCGCCTGCGCGCGCTTCGACCGCTCCGCCGCGCAGGTGGAAGCGATCCGCCAGCGGCTGCTGCACGGCGACCCCGCCGGCCTGGCCGCCTGCGACCTGCGCGAATGCCTGAGCGTGCAGCTGGCCGCCCTGCCCGGCCGCGTCGCCGGCCGCCATCTGGCCGCACGCATCCTTGCCGGCGATCTGAACCTGCTCGCCAGCCACGATTACCCGCTGCTGGCGCGCCTTCTGGACGCCGAAGCCGACGACGTGCGCGAAGCGGTGCGGCTGATCCTGTCGCTGCAGCCGCGCCCCGGCGACAGCCTGCTGCCGGAGAATCTGGGCCACGTGATCCCGGACGTGGTCGCCTGGCACAGCGACGGCACCTGGCGGGTGGCGCTGAACCCGGCCACCACCCACCGCGTCACCGTCAACCCGATGCACGAGCGCGCCCTGGCCGAGGCCGGCGAGGCGGCGGCGCCGTTGCGCGAGATGCTGCAGGAAGCGCGTTGGCTGACCCGCGGCCTGTCGATGCGCTACGAGACCCTGCTGCGCACCACCCGCACCATCGTCGAACGCCAGGCCGCGTTCCTGGTCAGGGGCGAGGAAGCGATGGCGCCGCTGACCCTGAAGGAAGTGGCCGACGCGATCGGCATGCACGAATCCACCGTGTCGCGCATCACCACCGGCAAGTACCTGCAGACGCCGCGTGGTACCTTCGAACTGAAGCATTTCTTCGCCGTACGCCTGGAAGGCGCCGCGGTTTCGGGACAGGCGGTGCGCGCGATGGTGCGGCGCCTGATCGAATCCGAGCCGTCCGGGCGGCCGCTGGCCGACGAGGCGATCGCCGGCCTGCTGTCGCGCCAGGGCGTGAACGTGGCCAGGCGCACCGTGGCCAAGTACCGTGAACAACTGGATATCGCCCCCGCCCGCGAACGCCGTCGCGCCAAACCGCTGCTGGCCCGCGCGGGCTAAGGAAACAATGCACATGAACAAATTGTCCGTGCTTCTGGTCGACGACCACGAAGGTTTCATCAACGCCGCGATGCGCCACTTCCGCAAGCTGGACTGGATGGAAGTGATCGGCAGCGCCGCCAACGGCCTGGAGGCGATCGAACGCTCCGAGTCGCTGCGCCCGCAAGTGGTGCTGATGGATCTGGCCATGCCCGAAATGGGCGGCCTGCAGGCCACGCGCCTGATCAAGACCCAGGACCAGGCCCCGTACATCGTGATCGCCAGCCATTTCGACGATGCCGAGCACCGCGAGCACGCCATGCGCGCCGGTGCCGACAACTTCGTCAGCAAGCTGTCTTACATCCAGGAAGTGATGCCGATCCTGGAGGGCTTACGCACAGAGGGAGTACCGGCATGAGCGAATCGCGCATCCTGGTGATCGATGACGACGCGGTCCGCGCCGAACGCACGGTGAGCCTGCTCGAGTTCATGGACCTCAACCCGCGTTGGGTGACCGACGTGGCCGACGTCAACCCCGGCCGCCACCGGCAGACCGAGTGGATGGCGATCCTGGTTGGCGGACTCGACGACCAGGCCCAGGCCGACGCGTTCTTCGGCTGGGTCGCGCGCAGCCCGCTGCCGCCGCCGGTGCTGCTGCTCCACGGCGAGGCGCAGGCGTTCGCACAGCGCCATGGCCTGCACGAAGCCAACGTGTGGCAACTGGAAGCGCCGCTGCGCCACGCGCAGCTGGAAACCCTGCTGCGCCGCGCCAGCCTCAAGCGCCTGGACGCCGAGCACCAGGCCGGCGCGGTGCAGGACAGCGGACCGACCGGCAACAGCGCCGCGGTGGTGCGGCTGCGGCGGTTGATCGACCAGGTCGCCGCGTTCGACACCACCGTGCTGGTGCTGGGCGAGTCCGGTACCGGCAAGGAAGTGGTCGCACGCGCGATCCACCAGCAGTCGCCTCGCCGCGACGGCCCGTTCGTGGCGATCAACTGCGGCGCGATTCCGCCGGATCTGCTGGAAAGCGAACTGTTCGGCCATGAGAAAGGCTCCTTCACCGGCGCGCTGTCGGCGCGCAAGGGCCGTTTCGAGATGGCCGAGGGCGGCACCCTGCTGCTCGACGAGATCGGCGACATGAGCCTGCCGATGCAGGTCAAGCTGCTGCGCGTGCTGCAGGAGCGCAGCTTCGAACGGGTCGGCGGCAACGTCACCATCCGCTGCAACGTGCGCGTGATCGCCGCCACCCACCGCAACCTGGAAGAGCGCATCGCCGGCAACCAGTTCCGCGAGGACCTGTTCTACCGGCTCAACGTGTTCCCGATCGAGATGCCGGCGCTGCGCGAACGCAGCGACGACCTGCCGGCGCTGGTCAACACCATCGCCGCGCAGCTGGCGCGCACCGGACGCGGCGAAGTGCGCTTTTCCGAAGAAGCCCTGCAGGCGCTGCGCGGCTACGACTGGCCGGGCAACGTGCGCGAGCTGACCAACCTGGTCGAACGCCTGGCGGTGCTGCATCCCAGCGGCCTGGTGCGGGTGCAGGACCTGCCGGCGCGCTACCGCGGCGACTTCGCCTCCTCGATCGACGTGTCGGCGCCGCTGGCGCCGATCGCCACGCCGGATCCGCGCCGCGTACCCAACGTGGTCGACCTGCACGTCGGTCCCAAGGCGTTCGCCGATCCGTCCGAAGCGGCCGCACAGACCGCGTCTACGCTGCCGGAAAGCGGCCTGGACCTGCGCGGGCACATGGCCAACATCGAGTTGGCGCTGATCAACGAAGCGCTGGAGCGCACCCAAGGCGTGGTCGCGCATGCGGCGCAGCTGCTGGGCCTGCGTCGCACCACGCTGGTGGAGAAACTGCGCAAGTACGGCATCGACCGCGACCAGACCGAACTTGCCGGCTGAGCGCGCGTTCGCGATCCGTGTCGTCGCGCGCTTGCTGCGCTACGGAACGACCGCGGCTAGAAACTGAAGTACCCTCCCCTCTACGCATCGCATGCTTTCCGGACGCGCGTCCGGCCGGCCCGATGCGGCTGTGTCGCGAACGATGGGGATCGTCGCGCGCTTCCCGCAGGCGAACGCGGAAGCAGTGGACACGTCTGTTGGCATATGGCTTGCTTTCAGAACAGGACCCCCGTCGCAACGATCCGCGCCGCGGATTCTCCACACGCACCCACGCAGGCCACCATGCCCATTCCCGTCACCAGCCCGCTGCTGCCTCCCCTGGACGAGTTCATGCCGTACCTGGAGAAGATCTGGAGCAGCCGCATCCTGACCAATGGCGGCGACATGCACCGGGCGCTGGAAAAGGCGCTGGCGGAGTACCTGGGCGTGGGACACCTGGCGTTGCTGACCAACGGCACGCTGGCCCTGCTCACCGCGCTGCAGGCGCTGCGCGTCACCGGCGAGGTGATCACCACGCCCTACTCGTTCGTGGCCACCGCGCATTCGCTGCTGTGGAAAGGGATCAAGCCGGTGTTCGTCGACATCGACCCGATCACGCTGAACCTGGATCCGCAGAAGATCGAGGCCGCGATCACCCCGCAGACCACCGCGATCATGCCGGTGCACTGCTACGGCACGCCATGCGACACCGCGGCGATCGAGCGCATCGCCGACACCTACAACCTCAAGGTCATCTACGACGCCGCGCACGCCTTCGGAGTCAAGGACGACGGCGGCTCGATCCTGCGCCACGGCGACCTCAGCGTGCTCAGCTTCCATGCCACCAAGGTGTTCAACACCTTCGAGGGCGGCGCCATCGTCTGCCCCGACGCAAAGACCTACCAGCGCATCAGCCGGCTGAAGAACTTCGGCTTCGTCGACGAGACCACGGTGGTGGCCACCGGCATCAACGGCAAGATGAGCGAGGTGAACGCCGCCTTCGGCCTGCTGCAACTGCAGCACATCGATCGTGCGCTGGCGCAACGCCGCGAGATCGACGCCGACTACCGGCGACGCCTGGCGCAGGTCCCCGGCGTGCGTTGCCTGGCGCCGCGCTCGCCGGAACTGGCCAACTACGCCTCGTTCCCGATCTTGATCGAGGACGACTTCCCGCTGAGCCGCGACGGCCTGCATCAGCTGATGCGCGAGCACGAGATCCTGGTGCGCCGCTACTTCTATCCGCTGATCAGCGATTTCCCGATGTACCGCGGCCTGCCCTCGGCCGCGCCGGCCGGCTTGCCGGTCGCGCGGCAGATGTCCGAACGGGTGCTGTGCCTGCCGATCTATCCCGGCCTGAGCGCCGGCGACGTGGAAACCATCGCCAACCTGATCGCCGGCGCCGGTGTGTCCGCCGCTGCAAAAAGCGGTCGCCCTCCGGCGACTGTTCCCTCCTCCGCCCACCCTGTGGAACAAGAATGAGCCAAGCAACGTTTATCGAGAATTTCCTGTCGGCGACCGATTTCCAGACGCCGGTAGAGGTGACGACGGACACCGTGCTGCGCGAGCTTCCCGAATGGGATTCGCTCGCCGCGCTCGGCGTGATCGTGATGTTCGACATGGAATACGGCAAGACCATCACCGGCGAGCATCTGGCCGCCGCTGTAACCGTGGGCGACCTCTACCAGCTGACCGAGGCGTAGCATGCCGACCTCCACGCTGCACAATGTGCGCTTTGCCGGCATGGCGACCTGCGTGCCAAAGCGCATCGTCTCCAACCTGACCGATTGCCGGCCGCAGATCCGTTCCGAGCGCGAGCGGCTGGTGCGCAACATCGGCATCGAGACCCGGCGCATGGCGCAGCCCTGGCAGTGCTTCTCCGACCTTGCTTTCGATGCGGCCAATTCCTTGATGGACAGCCTGCAATGGAAACGCGAGGAGATCGATGCGCTGATCGTGGTGACCCAATCGCCCGATTACCCGATTCCAGCAACCGCCATCATCCTGCAAGACCGGCTGGGGCTTTCGCACGCCACCATTGCCTTCGACGTCAACCTGGGGTGCTCGGCCTACCCGTTTGGCATCAACCTGTTGGGCTCGATGATCGCCGCCGGCGGCGTCAAGAAGGGATTGCTGTTGGTGGGTGACCGCAGCGCGAACCTTGAAGACCCGATCTTCTCCGACTCCGGCACAGCCACGGCGCTGGAGTTCGACGAAAACGCAACGCCGATGTACTTCGACCTCAACAGCGACGGCAGCGGCTACCGGGCCATCATCCTGCCGGTGGGCGGCCAGCGCGAGCCGGTCGGCATTCAACACCTGCTGCCCTATCGCGAAAACGAAAAGGATCGCTGGCACCACGGCACCGATCTGCAGCTCGATGGACCAGCAGTACTCAGCTTCTCCACACAGCGCGTGCCGCCGGCCGTGGAAAAGCTAATCGCTTACGCCGGCGTAAGCAAAGACGACATCGACTACTTCGTCTTCCATCAGGCCAACCGGATGATCAACGAGACCATTCGCAAGAAACTGGGCCTGCCGGTCGAAAAGGTGCCCTCCACCCTGCGCGACTTCGGCAACACCAGCGGCGCCTCGCTGCCGGTGACCATGACCGCACGCATCAACAAGGAACTGGAGTCCGGCACCAAGCGGGTGCTGCTCTGCGGCTTCGGGATCGGCCTGTCCTGGGGTACAGCCATCGTGGACGTCGAGAACGCCGTCTTCCCAGCGCTGATCGAAGCATGAACACCGAGCGCGATCCATTTTCACTGGAAGGCAAGCGCGTCCTCGTGACCGGCGCTTCATCAGGTATTGGTCGACAAATTGCCATCACTTGCTCGCAGATGGGAGCGCGGATCGTCATCACCGGGCGCAACGCGGAGAGGTTGCAAGCCACATTCGATGAGCTGGAAGGCGAAGGCCACACGCAAATCGTGGCGGACTTGGCTGTACAGGAAGGCATTGACTGCGTGGTGGGTGCCAGCGGCGTCATCGACGGTTTGGCGCATGCAGCCGGCATGTCCAAGCTGGCCCCTTTTCGCATGATTGGCCAAGCGCACCTGGATGCCACATTTGCAGCCAACACCTACGCCCCCATGCTGCTGACTCGAGGCCTGCTGGCGAAAAAACAGATCGCGCCGGGCGGCTCCCTGCTGTTCATTGCCTCGATTGCCTCGCACATAGGTCCGCTGGCCAGCAGCGCCTATGCTGCCAGCAAGAGCGCCCTGCTGGGCATGATGCGCTCGCTGGCTATGGAAGTAGCCAAGCAAGGCATGCGTGCCAACTGCATCGCACCGGGTTATGTGCGCACTCCCTTGCTGGATGGCTTGCAGGGAAGCGGCGGCAATATGGACAGCTTGTTTGAATTGACGCCACTTGGCATGGGCGAGCCGGAAGACGTGGCTTACGCAGCAGTGTTCTATCTTTCCGATGCCAGCCGCTGGATCACGCGCAACTACTTCATTCTTGATGGCGGGTTTTCTGCGCCTATGGACATCTACGCATGAGCAATGCGGCGCAACAAGCCTTTTCACTGACAGGCAAAACCATTCTGGTGACGGGTGCATCGTCGGGCATCGGCAGGCAAATCGCGGTTTCCTGCTCTCGGCGCGGGGCACGCCTGGTGGTCACCGGGCGGGATGCAGAACGCCTGCAGGAAACCTACAGCTTTTTAGAAGGCCAAGGACATGTCCAAGTGCTGGCCGACCTGACCGAAGCCGAAGACCGTGAACGCCTGGTGCAGGAAGCATCCAGTGTGGATGGCCTGGTGCACTGCGCTGGCAGGCAGCGGCTGAGCCCCATCCGGCAGCTGACCGAGAAGCTTATGACCGATGTCTATGCGGTCAATTTCCTAGCACCTGTCATGCTCACCCAGCGGATGTTGCAGGCCAACGCCCTTGCGCCCCAAAGTTCCATCGTGTTCATACTTTCCACTGCTGCACATATCGGCACGCCAGGGGTAGGTCCTTATTCGGCCATGAAGTCAGCCCTGCTCGGCATCATCCGCTGTCTGTCCCTGGAGCAGGCCAAACGCAAAGTCCGCGTCAACGGCATTTCGCCTTCGGCAGTAGCGACACCCATCTGGGACGCAGCCCATCTGGAAGCACAGAGAAAACGCCATCCGCTCGGCTTGGGTACGCCGGATGACGTGGCGAACGCCGCGATCTATCTGTTGTCCGATGCCAGCCGCTGGGTAACGGGGACCAGCCTGGTGATGGACGGAGGGGCGGTACTGTGAGCTATCCCGTGCTCATCGTCGGCGCGGGCGGCTGGGGTCGCGAGGTTCTGGAACAAATGCAGGGCGATATCGCGCACGGGAAGCAATGGGAGGTCACCGGGTTCCTGGACAGCCGGAAGCATATTCTGGATGGCTTCGATACCGGCGTGCCCATCGTCGGTGACCCGTTGACGTACGTGCCGCGCGACGAAGAGGCCTTTGTCTGCGCACAAGGCGACCCGCTGGAACGTCGTAAATACATTCAACCGCTGCTTGCAAAGGGGGCAGCGTTCATCCCGGTCTGTACCGAGGCGCACCTCAGTCGCCGTGTGCATCTGGGCACAGGTTGCTTCCTCGGCAACCAGGTTCACGTCGCCCCCGATGTATGGATCGGGGACTTTGCCAACCTGCTCACTTGGTCGGTGATCGGACACGACGTTCGCATCGGCAATTTTGCTCATATCGGGGCACAGGTATTCATGGGCGGCGGTGTGCAGATAGGCGACTTCGCAGTCGTGCATCCGCGCGCCACCCTGGTGCCCGGCGTCAAGGTGGGTGAGCACGCCGTCATCGGCGCCGGTGCGGTCGTGCTGAAGGATGTGCCACCCGGCGCCACGGTGTTCGGCAATCCGGCCAAGATCGTTTTCCACAAGCACATACCAGCAGACTGAACCATGCGCTCCCGGATGCACCCCAGGTATTACTTGTCGCAAGAGATCTTTGATCGCGAACAGCGCAAGCTTTTCCGCAAACTATGGTTGTTCGCAGGGCTCAAGACACTGCTGCGGGAAAACAACTGCTTCATCACCCGCAAGATTGCGGGCATTCCCTTGGTCATCCAGAACTTCCACGGCCAAATACGTGCGTTCGAGAACATTTGCCTCCACCGCAGTGCGCTGATCCAGACCGGTGCCATCGGTTGCCGGCCTTTGGTGTGCCCCTACCATGCCTGGAGTTACGACGAACAAGGCCGGGTAAAGAACATCCCGGACTGCGATTCTATCTATCGCATAGAGCGTGGTGAAAAGGACAAGTTGAAGCTGCGCGAGTTCTCACTGCACGCCATCGGCAACCTGCTGTTTGTCAACCTCGATCCCAACCCGATGCCGATCGAGGAGCAGTTTTCGCCAGACTTCATCGCCTTGCTGGAAAGCAGTTCCAACGCCTATGACACTGAGGTCATGGTGACCACATGGCGTGGCCGATACAACTGGAAGCTCGCTTACGAAAACCTTCGGGATGCCAATCACCCGCGTTTCGTCCACCCTAAGACCCTGGCCAAGAGTGTCAGCTTCGTTCCCCACGTAAACGAGGAACAAGCCAAGGAGTCCATGGAAACCTTGCAAGACACATCGCCCGCGGCCTTGAGGCGCGAGATGCGTCGCTTCAGCTTCGGCGGCGCTGAAGCACCCATCCCCGACCTTAGACACTTCGGCTGGCACGATAAAGTGGAACGCTGGGGCAAGCAGGACGCCTACTTCAACTGGTTGGCTTTCCCGAACTTGCATATCGCCAGCGCAAACGGCGGCTATTCCTTCACGCTGGAGCACCACATTCCCATCGCGCCGGACAGGACCGACTTGGAAATCTATTGGTTCAGCGCACGCAAGAAGCGGTCTTATGGGTTTTCCGGCCAGGTGTTACTGGCACAAATGCACGGCAGCAAGGCGGTGGTGGGCGAAGACGTGGAAATCATGGAGCGGGTGCAGTCCGCATTGCACACAGATGCTCCACTGCCCACCCAGGGTGACTACGAATCCATGAATCGCCTGGTCGAACGCTGGTACGAAATGCTGATGGAAACCGAACATGAAATCTAGGTGGATCATCGGCGGCAGCGAATACCTCGATCTGGCCTTTCACGCCTGGAAGCAGGCGCGTCAGGACGAGACGGTCATCAGGATTGACGTGCCACAGGATGCTTATCACGCGTTCGATCTGAGCGTGCTGGATGGGCTGAATCCATCCGACGGCGCCATGTTCGCCGCCTTCGACGAACGCTTCGGCAACTTCAAGCGCATGGAACTGATGCAGGCAGCAATGGAGCGTGGCTTCAAACTGGAGCCGTTCATACACTCCAGCGCCGCCATCGGCGCGGACACGGTCATCGGCCTCAATGCGTTCGTGGGTGCCAATGCTGTCGTCGGGCACGGCTGCAGGATCGACTACAACACCGTCATCCATGCCGGAGCGCACCTTGGGCCGGCATGCCGCATCAAATCCTCATGCTGGATAGAGCATGGCGTTCAAATTGGCACTGGCGTCGAAATCGGCGGCAACAGCATCCTGCGTACCGGCGCCATCGTGCGCGCAGGCGTCAAGGTGGGCCGAAGCTGCGAACTTGGCTGGCCGCGTGTCTATGCCGAGGACATCACCGCCAAGACCTATTTCGACCCCCGATACAAACAGCCCATTCATACATACGAGAGATGAATTAATGCGTTCAGGGAATCAGCGGCTTCGCCAGCAGATTTTACGCATCGCCGAGCAGGACCATCCCTCACTCGATGATGCGTTTGCATGCCTACCCGCTGTTGCCAACCGCCCCGCCTTCCTTGTCGCTCGCCAGTCCTATGCAGGCATGGCGCATGGCACCAGGATCGCAGCTTTCCTGAATCAGGTCGTTGCCGCAGTCGATGATCAAAACACCCATCTGGACAGCATTCACGGCGCGCCGCGCTGGACACGCCACGGATTCAGTCCTGGAGTCGAACAGCCCACGCCAAAACAACACCATTCGCCTTGAAAGGAGTCACTTTTCCATGTACCCACTTTTGTCTCAACAGCAACTTATTAAAGATGTTTTTGAATTGCGCGAGTCCCTTACGCAGCCTGGTGGACTTTTCCCCGCATGGCTAGACCGGGCGCCAGAAGATTTTCTGGCCACTCAGAAATTTATTGTTTGCGGATCGGTTTGTCGCTCTGAAATCCGCGTATTGGCCAAATCTGCCAATGTTATTGCTATTGTCGACGACTTCCTGCATGAGCGACAAAGCGATATATTTGGAATACCTGTCGTTAGCTCGGATACCTGGGTCAGCTTAGCCTCCAACCAAGCGAATGTCGTGTCTTGCATACTGGCTCCAGGCGGAGCGGGCTTTCATTACTTCACCAGAATCGCCAGTCAGTGGAACTTACGGACATTGCTGCCCTTACAGTTTCTACATTTACTAAATTCGTGCAATGTTGACCATGTTGGCGAGACCGGCCGTTTTTTCTGGTATGGCCATGAATTTTTCAGCGCAACCATCAGCAATATTGACCGCTTGGTCGGAGTGAGCGATCAATTAGTTGACGATTACTCTCGCATTACATGGCTGTGCATTTTACTTTATCGATTAACTTTGAACCCATTCTATCTTGAAGCGTGCGCCGTCGGTTATGGCGCGGAAGATTTCAAACTTAATTCGTACTCTACAAACCGTCAATTCCTTAAATTCAGCGATCATGAGACATATGTCGATGGTGGCGCCTTCAATGGCGACACCATCGAAGGCTTCCTGCGAGCATGCAAGGGCCAGTTCAAACGAATTCACTCTTTCGAACCTTCCATCAATAATAATAACTTAATTCGCGCGCGCCTTAATGCGCTCCAAGATCAATATCTGAAGCCATTAGCGCCGTCTATTACGCTGCATGAGAAGGGACTGTGGAGCAGCAACACGACCTTGCGATTCAATCCAGGGCAAATTGTGCCCGACTTCGAAACTCCGGGGTTTGCGCAAACACAATCTGCTCACTTACTTGATTCCAATATTATTTGTCATATATACGATAAAGCACGCGAAGACAATGTTGCTATAACAGTGCCCGTCACAACCATCGACGATGCTACGGAAAGAACAGCGACATTCATCAAACTAGAAATTGAAGGATCCGAACTCGATGCGCTGCATGGCGCACGCCAAACAATCGAAAAAAACCGACCTAAAATGGCGATTTCGCTCTATCACAAGCCTGAGGATTTACTGACACTAACGGATTTTGTAGCGGAGACAGACAAAGATTACAAGCTCGGTTTTCGCCAACACAATCGGCTATGTCCTGATGCCATGGTTTTATATTGCTTCTAAGTACCTCTTCACCAAGTACAAGGATATCTTTGCAACATAATTCAAGGTCGGCATGCAAAAGCCGCACCTGCCGAGCGTATCGTGGTGGCCACCGACTGCGACCTGATCCGCACCACCTGCGAACAGGCCGGGATCCGTACGCTGATGAACTCAAGCGACTGCCTGATCCCACCGCGCCTGGCGCCAGGTCTGCGCCTACGCGTTTCCCAGGCAGGCGCTGCAGGCGTTCGCCGCGGTCACCCGCAAGACCGCGCTGGAAGAGATCGAGGACATCGAGATCCTGCGCTTCCTGGAACTGGGCTTCGAAGTCAGGATGGCGCAGATGAGCGACCAATCGATCGCAGTGATACGCCGGCCGACGTACTGCGCATGGAGCAGACGCTGCGCGCCCGGCAGCTCACCGACGCGTTGGACGCGCAGCCATGAGCGCAGGCAGCGACCTGTCCGATCCCCGCTCGTCGGAATGAGTGGCACTGGTTGAGCCGCGACCGGCACTTCCTCGACGCAGCCTTCCTCTGCATAGTGGCGCCGTGTCGAGCCGTCGGGGACGGCAATGACCGCTGGCCACCTTGTAGGCACTCCACCGCACCAGTAGCGAGAACCCGGCATGCTGCGTTCGAACATCACTGTGCGTCGCACCGCGCTTCGGCTGCTGGCCGCGGCGATGGCCCTGGCCATCACCGGCCCGGCGTTCGCGACATTCTCCATCGTGGCCTGCACGCCGTCCGGCACCTGCGGGGCAGCGGTGGCCACCAACAATCTCGCAGTGGGCGCGACGGTCATCTACGCCAAGGCGCAGGTCGGCGCGGTGGCGTCCCAATACGAGACCAACCCCTCCTATGGACCGAAGGGAATCGCCCTGCTGCAACAGCGCGCCTCGGCCCGCGCGGTGGTCGACGCACTGGTCCGAACCGACGATGGGTTCGAGGGGCAGGATGCCTCATTCCGGCAAGTGGGCGTGGTCGGGATGCGCGGCGAAGGCGCTGCCTACACCGGCGCGCAGGCCATGGCCTCGGCCTGGGCCGGGTCGATCACCGGGCCGGGCTATGCGATTCAGGGCAATGGCCTGGCCAGCGAAGCTGGTCGTCGCCGCGATGCGCGACAGCTTCCTCGGCGGCAAGGGCACGCTCGCTGATCGCCTCGTCGCCGCCCTCGCCGCCGGCCAGCAAGCCGGCGGCCAGAGCACCGGCAAGATGTCCGCTGCGCTACTGGTGCGCACGCCGCAGGGAGGATTCCAGGATATCGATCTGCGCGTCGATGCCGCCAGCCAGCCAGTGCCCGAGCTGCGCCACCTGCTCGATCTGAACCAAGCCAACAGCGCGATGGTCCGCGCCGAGCGCGCGCAGCGGCAGGGCAACGCCGAGCAGGCGCGGGTCGCACTGGACGAGGCGCTCAGGCTCGGTGCCGACTGGGACCGGATCTGGCGCCGCGCGGCGCGCCTGCAGATGGCGCTTGGCGACAGCAATGGCGCGCGGCAAGCGCTTGCCGCCTTTGCACACCTGAACCCGGCATGGGCGCAACTGGAACGGCAAGACCCGCTGTATTCCGCCCTGCCCTCGGATGCCGCCGCCAAGCCCACCCTTCCGTTCCCGCTAGACTGCGTCGGGCTTGGCGCTCGAGTCGCGCCACGCGCCAGCGGCGACAATCCGCCTGGTGCGATCCAGGTAACCCGGCCCGCCGTTCCAGGTCCCGCATCCTCTCCTGGGTGCCGAGCAACGGAGCCGCGCAGGTCCTGATCGAGCGACTGCGGCACGCATGTTGCATCCCCAGCGGATTGGCGGCGACAACGCCGGCATCCGTACGTGCGGGGCCGACACCGCGGCCGCCGCCTCTTCCCTCTCAGAGACCATCCGTCCCAATGAGTGTCAACGCGCTGGTCAGCATCGTCATGCCGGCCTACAAGTTCCGGTACTTCGAGCGGACGCTCGACAGCGTGCTGGGCCAGACCTATCCGGCGCTGGAACTGGTGATTTGCGA
>Ga0308160_10003614_pt1 | contig 17275 bp, 33 predicted proteins | sample PhyFR1_FD_201036 | JGI IMG/M metagenome (GOLD analysis project Ga0308160, IMG submission 201036) | Phyllosphere microbial communities from UC Gill Tract Community Farm, Albany, California, United States - DLSLF.R1 | ecosystem: Host-associated > Plants > Phyllosphere > Unclassified | place: USA...
CGGCCGTTTTTAAACGCTGTGGGCTGGAGTGATAGTGTGATGTGACAGCGAGAAGAGAGCAGCGAAGCGTCCGCCGTCGACGTCACACTGGCTCTAGGCGTCATTAGTCACCCAGCATCACGACTTGATCCGAGCAGCGACGGAGATCTGCATGAAACAAGGCTGGTCGTGTGGACGTCTGGTCGTCGTGGATGTCTGGGACGAGGGAGTTGCGAATGCCATTGTGTTCCTGGATGCGGCTGTGCAGCGGTGACAACCTGAACCGCCCTGGCTGGACAGGTCCCTGGGCCGTAGCAGCGCTGTGCCCGCTGCGGTGGTGATGACCATGGATATGACGGGGGAGAAGGCGGGGAAGAGCCAGGAACGTACGACGTAAGAACGTAGATACTCCGTTTTCAGGGATCAAGTCCGGATGTCCAGAGGAGGCGCCGGTGCCGGGAAGCACGGATCCAGAAATCTAGTTCGCCACTCACATCATCACTCATCATCTCCGTCCTTCTCACCCGGCTCAGCCACGAGGAGCCGAAGGGTCATATGTCTCGGAGCCCAAATTGTCTCAGAATGGAGAAAGTCCGAGTACGTAACGGATCTTTCCCTGGTTCGTTGTTCTCGGAGTAACAAGTCGTAACTCTTCTTACCGTTACCGAGTATCATGCTTGATTCCCAGCCCTCGGTCCTGTGGCCCTTCCCCGACAATTGCGCTCGAGCATGAATGAAGAGTGCGTCGCTGTATGGCAAGCCTCAATGACACGTTGAAATTGCTTGCCACGTCTCACGCTCGTTACGCACTCTGGGAGTAGACGGCTGATATTCATGTCGGTCTCAGGGATACCGACCGCACAGCGTCATCACCAACGCCGCGCAGCAAGCGGCATGTTCAGGTGATCTAGGAGGTAGCGAGGTAGGGTCCGGTCCGGTCAGAACAACGGGAGCGATGAGAAGGACGAGAAGAACCGACTGTCCGACTCCCGATAGGCGGTAGTCATGCAAATGCCGGTAGAAAGTCAAGGCTGCTGACGCCTCTTGCTGCAGGTGGACCGAGTGCCCCGACGACTCCGCCTTCGGCAGCACTACCGCCTCAGCATACAGGGTAAGATTCCCTAGATAGACTTGCTGTGTCTCGGGCCGTATTCAGTTTGGCTTGACCTCATGTCGTCGCAACTGATATCCGAAAGCATATTCACTAGTTCCGTCTTTCCGCTGCCATACTTCTAATCGATGTCCACTCGGTGGCTTGGGTGAGGTGCGTGGACCAGCACAAGGTCTAGTCTTGCGAGATATGACGAGATGTGTCGACTTCGGGCGGTAGCGATGTGCCGGCTCGACGTATATATGGGGAAACGTCGTGACCCGACCCGATACCATCGCCAAGTTCCCACACCAGACTCCCCACTATTCTCGTAGACAGCGCTCAGTGTATAGCATCGAGATTCCTGTACCCAGCATGGCAGCTCCAACGACTCCTCCCCAGTCTCCCGGTTCGGTCTCTCCGCTGTGCTTGACTCCAGTCAAGGCGCCGAGCCGGACCAACTCGCTCCCTACTCCTCCCTTTACACCTGATGTGAACAAGGGAAAGCTCAACTTTCACCGTCTCTCCATCGACTCGGACGAGTGGGTGTCGACCGAGATCGTCTCCGAGAGCAAACGACCGCTCAGCGACAACGAGCTGTCCTACTTCCTCCCGAGTCGAGCGGACGGTGTGAACGATATGTGAGTGAGAGTCCTTGTGACTGAGCTACATCTGACTCTAGGTATCTCCACCACCGACTGACCGCGCCCGCCAGCTCGATGCATCCAAGCCGTATCCTCCATCTGTGGGCTCTGCAGCTTCTTCGCCAGCCTCTGCTCGCTTCGCAGATCGCTTTCAACAGCTACGAAAACGTCTCTTTCGTCCACCCCCACCACACCTCTCTAGACTCTGCACTCGACTCGGCCGAAGAGAGGTTCGTTTTCATTGGCCCGGAGAACAAAGATGTCGACATTATCGACTCGTACCTCAACGGGCCCCGTTCGCTCTCGTCCGACCGACTGGCACTGCTCGTCGTAGCCGACAAAGGCGACGGGGCATACGAGCTCATGCTCTGTGCGACGCACTACCTCGGAGACGGTATGGCCCTGCACACATTCATGAACGATTTCTATACGCTTCTTGGATCATCCGCGACCGCCGAATCGTTTGCACAGCAAATCATCGCCGAATTCCCCCTGTCCGCCGGCTTACCGCTGTCCCTCGAAGACCGCATGCCTGTCACCGGAAACGGTTCTACACTCGCCTCGGCTGTCGGTAGAGCGGAGAACGCGCGGAACGATTCAAAGTTGATTGGGGGCCAGGCGTTCCCGTCTTCCCGAACGAAAAACCAACGCCACACCGTCGTGCCTACTTTCGCCTACTCTGCCGCGGAGACCAAGACGATCTTGGGCAAATGCAAAGCCAACGGAGCGACCATTGCACATGCCATGTTCGCACTCTGCAACATTGCATGGGCGAGGCGAGTTGCTCGAGAGAACAGAGCGGATCCCTGGTGAGTCGTCATGGAACTTCTTTGGACATTTCCCGGTCGATGGTACCTTAATCAAACTTTAATTCCCTTCCATCGCCGTGGCGTGTCACTTTTTCCGAGACATGCGCCTCGGCGCCCCTTATCTTTCCTGACCATATTCACCCGGAGTTCCAACAACCCACTCCACATGCTTGCGTGACAAGTCGATGGTTCTCGGGAACACGGCGCTAACTGCTAGTTTGATCTATTCGGCCCTTAACTTGCGCCCCAACATGCTTCCACCCCCGTCGACCCCGGATATCACCGCGTCGTCGTCATACTTCCACTTGGCCGTGGGGTACTTCAACATTGTTCTGCCGACGCTTTTGCCGGCGGAGTTGAGCGCTTCAGAGATCTTTTGGCACCGCGCAAGGGAAACAAAGAAGCAGACTGTCAAAGCCGTACGATCCCCCTTCGTCGTCGCTCGCAGCCGGGCCACCAACAAGGTCAGGCGGGACCGAGCGGTGAAATGGGCGAGGATCGACGACGAGGAAGATGCAGCGAAAAAGCAAAACGCAGGTCTGGGTCTCGGCATCCAAGAACCCAAACGAGCCGTTCCCTTTCCGCAGGCTGAGATCCCCGAGCCAAAGATTGCTCCCGTCCGCGCTGAACACGGGACCCCCACGTCGCCCAAGAGTCCCGCGGCGGAGTCGGTACCCTCTGTTCTCCCGCCTGCTTCGCAACGCGCTTTGATGGGAGTGTCGATGTTGGGCAACTTGGACGGAATGTACAAGCACGCAGGGTTTGGCGATATCGTCTTGGAGAGTCTGACGACCGGGTCGCGTCAACGGCCAGGAGGGCTTTTGCTCTTCGCCTACACCTTCGCGTAAGTGCATTATCCAGTGATTGTCGAGCTCATGCTGACTCTCAGTGGTCAGCTTTGGATGTCGCTTGGTTACGACCAGAACGGCTTCGAGCATGGCGCGATCGAGGGGTTCTGGCAAGAGGTCCAGGATGTCGCTCGCGAGGTGTTACTGTAAAGGACGAGATCGGTTCGGACATTGTAGCTTAGAATCAGGACATTTTCTTTGTATCTTACGGGTTGACGACGCGTCATTATAGTGGACTATAGGTGTTTCATGCACAGCACAGCAAAATATCACGCTACGCATACCCGCTATCATACAACGATCAAGCCTACTCGAGTCTACCTCAGCGCGCAGAAACCTGGTCAAACACGGGCCTCCTTGAGTCGCAGGCCGAGCTTCACCGTGACCGTGTTCATGTAGTCTTCTGCTGGTCAGCCATCGCTTCCGTAACCAGCCCAAAACTTGCCAGCTTGTTTCCGCATCGTCCAGTATTCCTGCAGCAGCGCGTTGATCTCGCCTTCGTGTATTGCCACAAAGTTCGCCATCTCCTCCTCAATCGCCTTCTGCTCGGCCACGAGCCTGTCCCGCTCCTTCTGCCAAGTGCGACGCTCTTTGCTTTGATGCACGTATCTGAGGTCAGCTTCTGCGGGAGACTTCCGGCGCAGCTCACTCTTCTCGTAGCGACGCGTATCGTGCCGTCGCCCGACCTTGCATTTCCGTTTGTGCCTCTTGCTGTCTCGTCACCTTCTCTTGCGCGTGTCCGAGCTGTCTGTCGAGTTGCTGTTGTCACTACTGCAAACCTCCGTCGGCAATCCTGTACTTACGCTGAGCTTCGCATCTAGACTCTTGATCTCAATGTCCATCCCTTCCACTTTCCCCCGCAAGCTGACGACGTTTCGCCTCGCCTCCTCGACTCGTCCACGCTGGAACTCGATACCCTTTTCCAGATCAATGAGACCCTTCACATCCACCTCCATCCCTCCAATGACCTCGAGACGCTGGGCCAATTCTCGTGCTTTGCGTTGATGCGATTGTAGCGATGATCTCTCCTGCGACACTGTGTATGACATCTCGGAGATGTGCTTCTTGATCCTATCAGGCGACTGGACGAGTCGAGACTTTGCAGAGGCGAGCGAAGATTGGAGCGTGGTAAGCTCGTGCGTTTTGCTCGCCTATGGGTCAGTACAGGATTCAGCCCGCCCGAGTCGTCCGGCCAACTCACCGCAGTTTCCATCAATGCTTGGCGTTGACTCTTGAGCTCATCTACTTCGTGTGACAGCTTGACTTGCTCGGATCGGAGGCCCAAGAGTTCCGCACGTATGTTCTCGTTGCGGACCTTCGCCTCTTCAGTCAATGGCTTGTCCTGCGCGTGCTTGGCCCTGGGAATCAGCGGGGTTTCGGATAGGCGGCTTGTTCGCCTTACTTGATCTCTTCGATCGCGATCTCGATTCGGTCAAGATCACGTCGTAGTCGTTGCGCTCTGCATGTTAGAGAAGTGCTCGCAGACTCGTGCTATGCGTCGTACTCTTCCTTCTGTTGTTGGATCTTTGTCTGGAGCGCCTGCTGCATCGGCAGTCTCTCTTCCCTGGACGTCAGATAGAGCCTCAAGCGTGAAAGAAGAAGAAACTGACCTGAACTTTGCAAAGTTCATGATACCACTCAATTGCGACCTCAGTCTCACGGGGTCAGGTCGGGTCAAGTCGGCCATACCGTAGCTCGTGACGCCGCACAGCTCGGCCAAGTCGCGACTGCCGTTAGCCATCTTAACATCATACAGGCGCAGGACTCACCAATGTCGGAAGAACATGGTGAATTGAAGCGCTTCTGAGTACAGTTCCTACAGGTTAGCCAACCCTGTCAACGTCAAGTCTCAACTTACCTTGTACTCCATCATCCCCATCAGAGCGCCTTTAGGACCCTCTATCATCTCCAGCGGTGCACCCATAAGGGCGTCGAGAAGGGCGGAGTAGATCATCTGCACGATCTGCGCGTGAGGTTTTGATAGTTCCTCCATGGTGACGGCGATGCCCAGGGCTTCGAGCAGGAAGTGGATCTCTGACACCAGCATGAGTGGATATCCGGGCGCATTGTACTGCTCTTTGAGCTGTTTCTGTCGCTGAGACATGGTAGCGGTAGTTGATTGTGACGGGGGAAGAGAGTAGAAAAGGTGGAGGGTTGTGTTGATTTCTTTGTTTTGACGCGATTCCAGTCAGAATATTGTTACGTAACACGACTTCGACGCGTTGTCAACAAACCATCACGACCAAAATGCCATTGCCGCTGGACCCATCTTTCATCGTACATCTCGACAACCAACGCGTCTTAGTCGACATTTGCAGGTCCAAAGAACAGCAATATGGTCAACGCAAGACCGAGAGCGGTCACTGCATCGTATCTCGAAGACTCGCTCCCGACGGCCCTTCCTCCTATTTTCGAGCAATGCCAATCAACGACTGCCAATCATCGGAAGAACATCGTAGCTTTGCGCAAAGTGCAAGACACATGTGCGACTATCACGGAGAGGACGCCGAAGGGAACTAAGCTGGTCGGCGAGAAGGCGTTTAATGGATTATTTATCGATATGCTTAACAGGGTGTTGGGCGTGAAGAAGGGGGTGAGCGTCGCCGACAGGGTGGTTAAATTCGTCGCAAGCTATATCACGTATATCACCGAGCTTGGTGAGTTGAGCCGCTAGCAATAACGATCCTCGAGCAGCAACCAACAACTTAAACTTATGCCAGATACTGCCGAGGAAGAAGGCGACGAAGAAAAGCCTTCCACTCGGTTCATCGCCAAGCTCTTGAAACATCTTCTGTCCGGCATGGAGGCAAAGGACAAGAACGTCAGGTTTAGAGTCACCCTTATGACTGTATCCATGATCAATGGTTTGGGCGAGATCGAGTAAGTTGACTGCGTCGGGTTGACCGGGGTTGAGTCAGCTAATTTTAGTGACGATATGTACGTTTCACTGCGAAAGAGTCTGCTCGACCGGTCGAGGGACAAGGAGACGGCTGTGCGAGTGCAAGCTGCTCTTGGGCTGGCAAAGCTACAAAGTGGCGAGGACGAAGATGACCTGGAAGAAGGGCAGGAACCGCTGAGTGAGATACTGCTCGACATGCTTCGATACGACCCTGCTGCGTGAGTGTGCTTCTGACCGATGAAAAGCCATCGCTTCATAGCGTTTTTGTGAGACGGAACAGACCGCTGACGAGCAGCGAAGTTCGACGAGCAGCTCTCTACAACCTGCCCCGCACACCCGCCACTCTTCCACACATCCTTGCCCGGACCAGAGATACCGACCCCATCCTTCGACGGACAGTTTATCACGGATCCCTCAACGCTGCTAATCTGCCGGACGCGAGGATGCTGAGTATCGCGCAACGTGAAGAGATTATAAAGAACGGTCTGGGAGACCGCGAAGGGAATGTCAGGAAAGCCGCGGCGGGTATGCTGGGTGGTTGGCTCGACCAGGCTGAAGGGGATCTGTTGGAGGTGAGTTGCGAGCCGTACCTGGTGGGACATGGCTAATGGCAGTTTCTCAATCGTTTTGACGTGATGACGAGTGAAGTCGCCGAAGAAGCGTTGTTGTCTGTCTTTGTGACTCGACCGGACGTGTTGGAGCTGGTCGACCTTGATGGTGAGCTGGGATCATGCTTTGCATAGACATACTCATGCCAGACGAGTGGTGGAGAGAAGTCACGCCTGAGAAAGCTTTCATGGCTCGAGTGTATGGTGAACACCTGCGGTCGACAAATGTCGGTGCACCACTATGTGACGTGACACCCGCTGATGGCAGAACGAATCACGTTTCGAAGAGTCTATGCCGGTTGTGACCGCCCTTGCTTTCCGCACGCAGGACGAATACAACAAGCTGGTCGAAATTTCCGGCGAGGAGAACCCGGTAGATGCAGACGAAAGGACTTTCATTGTCAGCGAACTGCTCAAACTTGCTGTGCACCTAGATTACGCGGATGAGACCGGCCGGAGAAAGATGTTCCAGCTAACTCGTGAGCTCGTCTGAAATTACGACCGTGCAGAGCTGACGCACAGGGGAGATGATCTCGCAGTCTAACCTGCCTGAAACGTTGATCCCGCTGTGCCTGGACGTTCTGACCAAGATCTCGGACGGCGAGCGTGACTTGATCCGAGTCATCGTAGATGTTATCACAGAGCTGCGAGCGGGCGAGGGCGAGGAGGAGGTGTGTGGTATAGGGGATAGTATTGAACACAGCTGATAGCGTAGCCAATGAGCAGTCAAGCTTCGGCGATGGGTACCCCTGCCCCATATAGGGTCCCTGCGCCGGTGGAAGACGACCCGGAGGCATCGATGAAGGCCGCCCTTATCGACTTGCGATGCTTGTACATCTGCATCAGCTTGCTCGAACGGGTCAACTCGGTAAGTCTCATCGGGCTCGGTCGCACCCCGTAGCTCACGTCCTAGCCGTTGCAGGACAACTCAGTCTTCCACGGTCTGCTACCAGATCTGATCATTCCCGCTGTTAAGAACAAAGAAGAACCTGCTCTCCGGGATCAAGGTCTGGTCTGTCTCGGGCTGTGTTGCATGATCGATGCGGTGAGTCGTCTTCTCGAGACGTTGTGTACATGCTTACGATGAGAAAATGGCTGCCGGATCATTTGGGCTGTTCGTACAGCAGCTCTCTGCTGCGGACGATCAGCTCAAAACGAAAGTGGCTCAAATCGTCTTCGACTTGTTGATGATACACGACATTAGCCAGCTTGTCGAGAAGACTTTCCCGGTCAGCCAGCACAGTATGTTGGGAGGATGAAGCTCATGACAGGTCGAGCAGGTTATCGGGCTCGTCAGGCATGCTCTGTCGCAAGAGGATCCAGTCGTGCAGGCAACAGCGTGCGAGGGCACAGCCAAACTCATGCTAGCGGGGATGATCGACGACGTTTCGGTGAGTCGTGTCAATCCTCTTCGGCTACGCCATCTGAATATCCAGATCTTGCAATCACTCGTCCTGCTGTACTTTTCGCCAGAGACGGCAGATAACCAGGCTCTTCGACAGTGTTTGACGTACTTCCTGCCTGTCTATTGCTATGCCTCGTCGGGGAACCAACGCCGAATGCTCTCGGTGAGTTCTACTCGGTCGCAACAGATGCTTCCGTCTGACGGTAGATCTTCACAGAAACGTTCGAAATGCTCGGACAACTCGCGGAGGAAATGGAGGGCGAACAGGGCATGCTTCCGCTGCCTACAATGGGGCTGATGATGGTGGACTGGCTTGATCCGTTCAAGGTTGTGTAAGCTTGTCCAGCTTGTGTCGGTGTGAGCTGACGCGAAAGCGAGAGAGACGGTGCTAAAGCGGACTATGGCGTGCACCTAGATCTGGCGATAGAATTGTTGAAAACAATACTTGCTCAGCCGTCAAGTGGGTGCAGTACGCCAGGCCGAAGTAGATCGCTGACGCGTCAGAGGACCTGCGAAAGACTCTTGTGTCGTTCCTGAGCAAGCTGAACTTGCCCGAAAGCGAAGAGGCGAAAGACCTGCAAATCAAATCAGCCGCACTGCTCATTGCAAGCATACGAATCGTTCGTTCAGCCTGTCAAGCAATGATACTAACAGCAGAAATGCCCACTGGCCGACGCTTCGTCTAAGAACGCGCTGGTGAAGTTCGATTCGAGCCTTTTGAAGAAGTACCCCACGGAACTGGAAGGTTTCCAAATAGAAGACTTTGGCTCGGACGATCGAGAAGAGGTCAAATTGTTGATTGAGTTTATCGACAGCGTGTGAGTGAAGAATCTCCATGATGTAGTCAGACCTAATGCCAGCGAGGACAGAGATGACAATGCGAGTGAAGCTGGATCGACACGGCGGCGGAAAGCTTCGCGAGCGAGTGAGGCACCAACGGACTCTGCCGCGAGCTCGAGCTCTAGCGATGACGACGAGACGCCTAAGAAAGCGCCGGGTCGGAAACATCGCATGGGAACAGTTACGGAGGAAGAGGACGAGGAGGATGACGATGATGACGTGGAGAGTATCCTGGACGATTAGAAGGAGCGAGACGTCGCGGTGGTGAGGGCCGCGGGTCTTTTTCTCTTCTTCGCGGGTGCGCGACTAAGCCATTGTACAATAGGTCGTCGGAGAAAGAGCTATGCGGCATGTATGGTTCGGTACTATGGATACATGCGGTGCAAAGACAAGCACGAGTGCATCTTACAAAGAGACCGCCAAAGCGGCCACGAATGCGCCAACGATGGCGACGGCCGAAAGACTGAGCACGGCACTCGCGCGTCCCGTCACCATGTTCGGTTGATTGATATACGCCGGGGCGTCTTTGAGCGTGTTGTTCGCTGCGGTCAGGTCGTGCGCTGGTTCAAGTGATTGAGGTGATCAAGGCGCGGAAATCGCCACTCACAAGTGCAGTTGACGAAACAAAGGCTGTTTCCAAGGTACCGCTCCGGAACGACCGCGACAGCATGATCGAAACCCAAGGACCTGTTCCCATCTCCTCCCCTCAAACACCGCATCACAAGCCGGTGCATACCCTCCGGTAGACCGTTCGCCTGGAATTGAAGCGGCATATTGGAGTAGATCTGGCTGTATGCCTTCGTATCGAAATGCTGAGGCTCGGCGGATGAGTTGAAGTAAACGTCAAATGTCCTCTGAAGAGGAATATCGCCTTGCGGCGGCGCGTAGATGGCGATTGAACTGCCGGTAAAGTTGAAGGAAATCCCACAGTCTTGCTCGTTGGCAGGAGCGGAACTGGTTACGAAGATGCTTTGGCCGTATTCCCCTACGTCGCGCGTGGTGAGGTCGCCGTAGGTTTCGATCGAGGGGTCGTCACTGCGGATGACTTCGGTGGAAAAGTTGGCGCTGGAATCAGCGGTGGGCTCGGACCGGTGAACGCGTTCGGAGTGGTTTGCAAGCAAAGGCCTCAGCAGGGAGTGTTGGGGGAACATAATGACTCAGTTGAAGGGTCGCAAGTTGTCCGAGCACATAAAAGCGGGAGGGGGGACAGGAAAGGTTGTCAGAGCAAATCTCGCCATGTCCGGAACGAGACCTTAGCAAAGCGTGTCCCCGTCACAGGCCCTCCAATGACCACGTCGCGGCACAACGAACCCGAAACCACCACTCACCCAGCATCGGCAACCGCACTTCCAATGACCATATCGCTCAACCTGAACTCGAACGGGACCGAGCTATTCCCATCCTCGTCGAAGTCGCCGATGACAAGACGATGGAAACCCAGCTCAAGGTCGAGATCCGAGTAGAGCGGGTCGCCATTCGTGCCATTACTGGCTTCCACCCTCTGTACGTTCGAATCCAGGTCGGCATTGAAGCCGCGTGTCGAGTTGCCGTGCATCGTGATGGCGGAGCCTGGGTTCAGTATGTGTACCGGCGAGGCTCCGTTCGGCGAAGGAGAGATGCGCGTCGCACAAGACAAGCTTCAAGAAATACTCACCGCTGAACTCCAGTACGAGCTTGTTGGACGTTCCGTTCGTGACGTGGTATGTATCTGGCGTCAGCATAACCTTACACTTGAGACCATCTGCCCCGACTTTCGCACCGACGTGACCGCAACTTGACAGTCACTGAGCCTATCGGTATGCCTTCCCACCAATTTTCACCTAATATCATCAAGGCCAGTAACTCTATCGCTTTGACTGTTTCCCGGCAACGCTCCACCGGTCGAATCACAAAACCAGAACCAAATCGACTCACCATCCCCACTCCCTCCCCTCTCCCACGACACGGTATCCTGCTGCACTTTCGCGATGAGCGAAGAATTGTGGTTGATTGTGATATTGTAGAGCGACGTAGACAAAGACATGGTGAGACGTTAGAAACAGCATCAGTGCAGCCGTCAGCCCTTTATACCACCCAACGCGAACCGGGGAGAAGAATACCGCGCTTAAATAGAGCGACGCCACGGTGTTGCCATGCTTGTCAACCTTATGACGTTATCATTTTCCGCGAGGTGGGCCGCCCCAAGACCTCCTCGATCGTTCTAAGCCCTGTTGAGGTCTTCTTAGCATGATTGTCGAAGACAAACAACCCGTCAGGTGACCCAAACGTAGCGTTTCAGTGCTCGGATGACGCCATGTGGAGGAAGAGCGGGGATAGCCGTCGAGCCCCAGGGGTAGCATCCGGGGCTCAGGTGGCCGGAGACATCGCACGAAGACGCGTCAACTCGGCAGTCGAGTGTTGAGCCCTGCAAGGCGTTCAGGCGAGGTGAATAGCGGTGCCGCGGGAACGGACGAAGCAGGAGGTTCGGCTTTTGCTGTGTCCGATCGGGCGAGCGGCTTGTCGAGGAGGAGTGCTGGGGCCGTATCTCTGCTGATTGGGGCCGCTACTCGTCGAGACACTGGTCGGTCGATTGTAAGCACATGCGCCCCAGATCAGACCACCGGAGACCATAAGGAAGCATCTCTGCAGGAGCAGGCCACGGCGTTGGCAAGCGGAGATTTAGCTTTCCCCTTCCTTCATGCCTGACCGGTTCATGTACTTCGCGGTCGATGACCGTCTGAAGACAAGTGTCCTAGGGCGTTTAGCAGTCCGTCTGTGTCGCTTGCTCGCTGTGATACACCGCAGATGCCCAGTATACTCAGCCCCTTTCACATTTATTCCAGTCACACGGCTGCAAGAAGCGACACCCGACTGACGGCTAAACCCCGAAACAATGACCCGCCATACCCCCGGCGGCTCCGGGGGAATACGAGTTCGGGCCGGACCGAAGATATACCCGGTTTGAAGTGCCGAGCCAGGCAAAAGGCGGCTAGGGGGAGAGCAGGCGCAGTAGCGGTTCATGCATGCTGGTCAGCTCTCACGTACTCACGTATTCACAGTCATCATCAATCTCAGCGCAAATACCAGTCAAAGATCACTCTTATCTTAAGGCCCCAGTACCTCATAAACTCGTCGACTCTATAACTCCCAACTCACCAACCCACCCCAATGGCACCACAATGGACGATCGCGCTGGGCTGCGATAACGCCGGATCGGAGTACAAGTCGACCCTCAAAGCGGACCTGGAGAAAGATCCGCGGGTGAAGGAAGTCATCGATTGCGGAGTGACAAAAGGGGCCGAAGACTTCGATACGGCCTACCCGCATATCGGCGTCAAGGCGGCCAGGCTCGTGGCGGATGGAAAGGCTGATCGGGCGTTGTTGATCTGTGGAACGGGAATGGGCGTGGCTATGTCGGCGAACAAGGTGGTGAGTGTTTTTTGAGATTATGGGTTGGAACGTTCTGGACGTGAGAGAGCTGGAGCCTAGAAGGTTATCGGCAGAATGGCGCACGGGATCGAGCGTATCTTGGCGGATAGGAATCGTATTGCGGACTTCCCAACGGGAGAGCCAGTCGGGGGAAGAATCATTTGCCACGCTGCCGTAGCCACCCGTCTATTGACGTCGTCGGCGGAGGCAGGGGTTCGACTTCACAACAGGTAGGCTAGCAGGCGATAGGTGCAGGGGAGCGCGAGACGGTCCACAAAATGGAGCAGCCCAGGAATCTGGACTTCGCGCGAACGGGCACAGAAAAGCAGTACGGAGCTAATGAACAGTACGGTATCCGAGCTTCGACCGCACAGTGAGTTGACCGTCTAATCTGCTCTCTAGCCCCAGCCTCTGCAAGCTCACTTTCTCCTTCTACCGCCTCTCATACCCCAACCTGGGGCCTTTTCCGGGTCCGAGAATACCGCGAGGATCGCGTGCTGGAACTGCCGTTCCCAGCCTCACGCGCTTGTCCAGGCTTCACGGGCATCTGCCTTCCGCTCGCAAAGACATATCTCCACCTCCACCGATCATCTCTCTGTGTCCTGGCATCCTCTCGCGCGTTTCCCCTTTCTTGTACATCGCTTACCCCAGCGACTCGTTCTCCGTCGAACGCCTCGTCAAGTCGAATAACGGCCAAGTCCTCTGTCTCGGTCAACGTGTAATCGGGCTTGAACTCGCCCGCAAGCTCGTCTCGGAGTGGCACGAGCATGTCTTCGACGAGAGCAGCGCGAGCGCTGAAAAGGTCGAGGTGATGAGGTCGTATGAGGTTAAATCGGGCGAGGTGGAGTCTGTCCCGGGGGGATGTAATTGAGGCGTGGGTTGTGCCGGCTGATCATGGACAGCTTGGTAGACCTGGGTTAGGTCGCACGTGGAACCTCCGCGGCGAGGGGGAAAGGTAGAACATGCATAAGATACAGTGTTGAGCGGCTGCTCGCGTATGACGCGCCGCAAGATTAAAGGTTAAGAATACAACTCCGATTCCTCTCGCTCAGATCAACATACTAGCCCACCAGCATATTGGCTTCCTGGGATACTTTCCCGCCAAACTTTCCCCGCATCTTTCCCGGCGTAAATCTGTGTCGACTTGACCGCACCGACCACTCCGTGCAGCTTGTAAATCACGGCAAGCCGGTAAAACCCTCTGCGCCGGGATTATTGATCCCCTGGAAGTACTGCTCCCACGACGGGAAATCAAACCCGCTCATCGGCAGACCATCGAGCAGCGCCATGTCCAGCGTCGAGCCATCGGCTTGTTGGACAGAGTTCTGGTCGTCAGCGCCGCCCAAGCGCCATCCAAAACGTTACCGACTTACTGTGACAATTCCGCTGCCTGATCCCATGACCGTCGTCTCTCCTCTGGGAAACATATCGCCAAAGTTCATCTGCGGGTTGACATTCGCCGCGTTGGGGACGTTGGCGAAGGAGGGTACGCTCAGGCCGTTATCGATGGTCTGTCCTGGCAATGGGTCGGACAACGCAGATCCGTCCTCCATCCCGTTCATTTGCGTCGGAATGCGGGGTAGCGCCTGTCCCACGCCTTTGCCTTTGGCAACGGCCCATTGACGGGCAATCTCGCTACCTGGTTCGAGCTCGTGTTCAAGCAAGCACCCGTCAGGTGGGACGCCGCCGTCTTCCCTGTCTTTCTCTGTTGCTGCGACCCAAATTCCGCCGCCCTTGCGGTTCTGATCCTTGATCCAAACGACACGGCCTACAGCCGGTCGGGGGGAAACTCCTGCAGTCGGGTTGATGAGCGCAGGTCGGTCTTTCGGCTCTTCCACCTCCGGATTGGTCTTGAGCGCTGCTTCGTATAGGAGCGTCATGGTCTCGCACGTTTTCCGGCGGATGGACATTTGGTCTGGAGTCAGCGTCGCTCATGAAGCAGCCAGATCACGCACCAGGTTGAACAGCCTGTTCCCATCGTGTCGCGGTGTCACGGATCAGCTTGAGCATCTCCAGCGCATCCGGCGATCGTCGACGGGCCCAGGTGTGGTATTGGACCAATGCGGAAGATGTGGCAGTGTAGGGGTAGATGAATACGGTATCGAGGGCTTCGTCGTTATGGCTCAGCCATTGAATGCTTTCGGATGACCACTTCACCATGTCGCTCCAGTTGTCGGCATGTAATCGGAACTGCAAATGCGGCGGACATGTGTATTGGATCCGCATGAATACCCTCCAGAAGAGGAATTGCAGCGCGGAATGCGATAAGTGCAACAGGCCTGCAGCATGAGCTTGGGCTTCGAACAAGATCGAGGCAACTTACCGGAAGCGTGCGAGGAGTCTGGACCAGCGTAACGCAGCTGTTCGGGCAGTCCCTCTCTCCATGCCGTCATGTCGGTCAACAAGCTGTACAGCTGCTCGTCTGTCGTGTTCTTCAGGCCGGTCGGTGAGTAGATCGTCTTGAGTACCCTTCCCACGAGAATCGACAGCTTTAGGTGTTCGGTCAAAGCGAGATAGCTCGGCTCTATAGGCCACGAAGAGGGCTCAACGTCGGGCTGAATCTCGTATGGTGCCGGCAAAAGAACGTCGCAGTCGAGGAGGTCAACCAAAAGAGGAATTCCTAACGCAGCGCCGTACCTGGAGTGAGTTTAGTCGACTCGAGCACGAGCAACAGGTGACAACTAACCATCTATCCATAATAACGCAAGTCGCCCATACTCTCCGTCGCAGTTCGACGAAAGCCAAGTCTTCGGCCGTCTGAGGTTGGACAGTTGATTCTCGATGAAGGCCAAGGTCTTGCGCCATGCGTATGGCTGTTGCCATCCGTATCAACGAGGCGCTTGCTGTCGCCGCCGTTGGCTGAGCGTGTAAGTCCCCTACTTGAGCTAGCAGAAGCTGACGTTAGCCAACGGTACATCGACGTTCAATCGACTCACCAGTGCTTGCACGTTCTCAAATCGGGCATCGCTCAAAATATCGTTCGACCGCAGCAGACCGTTGATAACCCCCCGAACGCCAGCAAACACTTCTCTCGGAAATTGTCGCATTGTCGCACCCACTCCGCAGATTGCATAGAGCAACAGCGGGCTGACTGTCGACTTCGACGTGAAATCTGCTTTGGAGACTACCGGGAAGAGCGGCGCGGCGTGCTCAAAGTAGGCATTCACCAATGCTGACATGATTTGCGCCGATAAGACAGGCTTGTTGAGTCGATTGTGTGCTTTCGCATCGTCAGGATCGGCGAAAACATTGGTACTAGGTGGTGCGTTCACTCGGATCATGCCTGTGCCATCTTCGGACACTTCCCACTTGTTGTGTTCGCGCAGGTCATACGCTTCTGACGCGCCTGCGGGTAGGGTTGTTTGGAGCAGAAAAGACAGGGATGTGGGGCCGACTAGAGTTAGTTTTGCCGCAAGCAGGGAAGGCGACCCGGAACTCACCTTCCATTCGGACAGGCACTTCTCGAGGACGCTGAGCGTCGTATGGAGAAGTCGTGCCTTCGTTCATCAGAGCATTGTTGAGACTTGTGATGCCGTCGGCATTCTCCTCCGCTATCTGTCAGCTTGCACGGTTTGTGGTGGCAAGGCGTACTTGGTTGCTTTCGTTTCTTGAACCTAGTTTCGGTGATGGGCAGGAAGAAGGTACACTCCAGATCGTACTGCTTGCAATGTGCGCAGATTGGCTTCTTATCCCCGTCTTCGGCTTCAATCTGAGCAAGGATATCGCAACGAATCTTCTTTGTTCGCTGCGGTCAGCATACTTTCTGTTTGACGGGTCCATGCGCAGCGCATCTACTCACACAAGCATCACATGCTCTGCCCGTTTTAGTCCGCTTCTCCTTATCCTTATCATTCTCCACTGGGCTCGCCTCTTCATCCTTTTTCCGCTTCTTCTTGCCTCCTTTCTCCTTTGGCTTTTCGTCGGCTTTAGCGTGATCAGCTTCTGGCGTGGACCGGCTCTCTACACCGGGGGGTGTATATGAGCTTCGGTAGGGCGCTGGTTGGGGCGGATAACCACCGCCGTTCGTGTATGGCGGTGGGACGGCGTACGGCTGGGACGAAGGCCCTGACTGTGCGTACCAGTCCGGCGGGGGAGGGGGATACGTACCCGGCTCTGACGAGTAGTTCGGCACCCAGGAGGGCTGACCGGGGTGATGGGAAGGGGGCGCATAGGGGTATTGAGGGTAGCCCGCCGGCGGCTGGCCGATGTACATGATTGAAAGATAGTGCCGATTATGTCAGGTCCTGTCTGGATCGGCGAGTCGAGTAGCGAGTCGCGGCGTGTGCGCGTGTCGAGCTTGAGGCACTGATAAGATGAATGCAAGGTATTGATCTGTTCGAAGCGGAGTATCTAGTTGTCTGCAGCGAACTTGGAAGCTGGCAGGCGGGGCAATTGCGCAAGGTATTGGGGAAAGGCAATAAACCAATTCAGAAAGTGGAGGTGATGCCGTTGTTCGACTACCGCGAATTTGATTCTAGAGGGGCGTTAAACGGATGATACGGGTGTCGCTTAAACCGTCGATCTTTGCGGTGAGCGGTGATGGTCAGGTCGGTAAATATACACGAGAGCAATGACCGGTGTGTAAGAAGGAGGGTGATAAGTGGAGGGCGATAAGTGGAGGGCAGGGGGGAATGTTCTTGCGAAGAAAACAAGGTGCGTCATTGGAACGGCACCGGCGAAGTGGCTAAAAGCGGGTTTACAACCGCTGGAATCAGGGTTTGTGGTTTAGGCTCACGGCGACCTCC
>Ga0308160_10003615_pt1 | contig 17272 bp, 25 predicted proteins | sample PhyFR1_FD_201036 | JGI IMG/M metagenome (GOLD analysis project Ga0308160, IMG submission 201036) | Phyllosphere microbial communities from UC Gill Tract Community Farm, Albany, California, United States - DLSLF.R1 | ecosystem: Host-associated > Plants > Phyllosphere > Unclassified | place: USA...
CGGGGTAGTCATGCTCTGCGTCCCATTGAAGGTGTACGAGGATGATTTCGAATTGGCTTTCGAGAGCGCTGAGGCGGGTTCGAGGGTCGGACGAGGGGATGAAGAGTGGGAAAAGATGAAACAGAGGGAGAGGATGTTGTTGGATGAAAAGGTGGTCATCTTGCGTCGAGTGAGTTTGGGCTACTCTTTTTCCTTCCTATTGATTTCCCCCGGATGTACAATCGCCTTCGAATACTGATGCAGGATGGGTTTGGAACGTATAGGCGGAAATCAGATGGGCTCGATACTGTGCCATCGCACTCGGTTGTTTTGTCGGCTTGGTCGTCGTCGTCATCGCGGTCGTACTGTACGTCTTGAGGAAGTGACGACGAGAGGGTCCGGGAAGGATAGTTGGGGACAGACGAAAGAGGCGTGACAGTTGGGAGATGGGGACGGGGTTGGGCCTGGCGAGGGTTGGACATTAAGGATTGGGAACGATCCATTCATATTGCGTTGAATTGGCTAATTTGATATATTCATTGTATCTGGGGTCGTAATGGGTCATTCATGGACAATAATCTCGGGTTCTCTTGACTTCAGCATCAAAGGTGCTCTCAACCCACGTCATCCCATCGGGTTGTATCCCACCTTACTCCCCATCCATCCATAACCTCCCCACTGGCCCCTTCTCCCCCTCCACGACTCCGCCCACCAACCCCCAGATCCTCGCTTCAACTTCTTCTCTCGTCCCACTCGCATCCACCTCCTCCCACTTTCCGTTCCCTCCGCCCTTTACACCATCACCATCACCACCACCCCGCTTCACCCGATCCCGAACCAATTTGAACTGTTCCTTGACGATCGATTGGAGGTCGACGGATTCGTACCGTTCTTTCCCGAAATCCTCTCGGTTAGAAGCATCAGAGGCGGGGAGATGGAGGTAGAGCGTAAGGTCGGGGGAAGGGAGCGATCTGTCAGGTGTTAAAAGCCATTCAAAAGGGAGGCCCTGGTGAGAGGCAGGTAGGTAAGGTTGATTATCGGGTATAATGGAAGGTGGAGGAGCATAAAGTGGGGCTTACTTTGGCAGCGGAGAAGGCGATCCCTGAAAAGGCGTAACGATCCGCAATGACCGTCATCCCGGCCTCCAAGTCCCTCTCGATAGCGGACCTAAAAGACGTTGTTCACCACAAGCGTATCAGCTTGAGGCAATGGTAGTATAAACCTACGGACTTGCACTCACGCACACTCCCATCGGTTCGCACTGAACAAGAGATGGATAGCTCGATCGTCCATCTCGGTTGTGTTATTCAAATAGCTATCGATCATTTTCCCGATGGCTGTCGTCCGATCTAAGCTAGCGTAGCCAAAACATAGCAAGACGAGCGCATCACTGTCAGCGTTTGTGAAGGCCGTCGTATGGGTACGGGACAAGGCGATTGGCGTCCTCGAGACGAAAAGCTCACCTGGGAATTTTTGGGTCCTTACGCTTTGTCCTTTACGACGTAGAGATTCTTCTAGACGGGCTACTTGGGTGGTTTTGCCGCATCGATCCAGACCTTCGAATACGATGAATGTACCTCGTTGGACCATGTTGCGGGCGTACGATATGACGGAGTTTGGGACTGTCGTAGTGCAAGCGAGTTAGAGATTGAGGGAGTGTCAGTAGATCCTGGGAGTGACCAGATGAGTCGTTGTTCAAGGCCCGGAGGACTGTTGAGCAAAAGTATGTAGGTTCACATTAATTCTAGATATCGAGTAGATCATCGCTCGACCATTCAACTGGCACGGGTCGCGTGTTGCCTCCGCGACTCATCAATTCGAGAAAGATGTCAGGTTGATCATCATCGCCAGCATCTCATCCCCGGGCGAGCGACTGACCGACCGACCTACTTTGGGTCAATTACAGTCAATGTCAACCTCAATGGGTTCGTCTAGCATCTCACTCGCTATCTACCACCGCAACCACCGTATCCCACTCAGACCTTGTCAAAATGGTTCGTATCAACTCACTAGCTCACAAGCGAGAGGTACACGGCAGCTGATCCTCAACCACCCCCGATTCTATGATTTACAGTCCGACCTCGTCCGACCAGCTTCTCCTTCTACCAAGAGTGGTGCTTCTACCACCGCCGTCGCTCGTCCTCCCGGTGCCAATGCCGTCCGGTGAGCCAGTGTTCCTGACTTGTGTCCTATCGCACGAAGAACCAGCTCTGACAAGTCGAACCTCATCATCGTGAACCCTGAACTTCCTTGTGATACAGACGACGAGCACCTACCGCTCCCAAGCCCAATTCGACCCGAGCGGCCGGAGCTGGTGGATCAAGCAACACGATGTTGAAGCTCTACACGGATTCCGGGGAGAATGGTCTTCAAGTGTAAGTTGCTCGTTTTCTTTCTTTCCATTACCATCAAATTCAGAATCAGGGCTGATGTTTCCCTCTCACGACTTGATCATAACCTACTTCCGGAATCTCCCTGAATGATTCCTCTTACCAAATGCAAACGTCCCTTTCAACAGCGACCCCTACGTCGTCATCGTCCTCGCCCTAGTCTTCATCGCTTCCATCTTCTTCCTCCACATCACCGCCCGAATCTTCAAGGCTTTGACTTCGTAAAAGGGGAATACGACGCTGGGGCATCATTTCGGTTCTTTCGTGGACAGAAAGAGGGGGTAGTTTGTACAAGTATCAGCCAACGTATGCGGGGTTTGAGGTTCTTATCTTATTTGAATATCCATTGACCAAGCGCTTGTTGAGAGAGACTCTTCTGGGATGGGTTGCTCCTGCTCGAGCCAGTCGCATTGTGTTCATAACCGATACCCTCAAACCCTTATTCAAAACACACGTTACAAGCGGAAAGGTACAACAAGATAGCGGGATGCGCAAAAATCAAAGGGAGGAGTCATACGTCGAGTCGGAAATTGGTCTACAGAGCATCTGGATCGTCCTTTCTCCCCATCCCTGCCATGTTCATGATCGATTCGAGGCGAGCCGTCTTGGCGTTGATCGCGTCTCGCTGAGCAGTCAAGGATCTAGGTCATTTCCAGGGCAAAGTCAGCGATCTGGTGGTCAAGTCGACTCTGACTGAATTCACGGCTCACCTCAGTTGCTGCTCCAAATCCGCTACCCGTTCCTTCCCTCCTTGTTTCTCCACCTTGATCATCTCCCCCGCTTCCCTGAGACGTCGCTCGTACTCTTTCACTCTGGCCTCCCATTTACTGATCGCCGTCTGGTGTTTCGAGTCTGAAGTCGCGGTGGCCTCTTGCAACGCCGTCAATTGGTTGGCGAGCGTTGCTGCCCGTTTCTCCGCATGAGTTGCTCGAGACTGGATGGTACGGATTTCGGTGGTGGTTTCAGTAGTGGTCGACATCTTGAGGGTCGAGAGTTGGAACTGAAGATCTTTCAGTCGGCCCTGCGTTATTGGTGCGGGATGTCAGCGAAAGTTGACTGGCTGATCAACTGCCAGTTCAACTCACTCGTAGGTCCGAGATCTCATCGTCCTTCATTGTCAACTTGGTCTTCCACGCCAGCTTGGTCTGCGACATCTTTTGTACCGACGTCTCGACACCGTCAAGCAGTTTCTTCTTGGCGTCGAGCTCACGAGACAGAGCACTTTCATAGGCGGGGGGTAAATAGGACGGAATATGACTGATAGACAAACGCTGACTCACGATGTCTGCGACTCTAACCGGATCTCCAGAGATCGGATTTGCCTCTCCCATTCAGAGTTGGTTGACTGGAGCTGTCGCAGCCTCTGCAAGAGCTTGTCTTTCAATGCCACGAAGCTACTAGGTGCACCATGTTCCTGTTGACCGAACGATGCCATCAGCATCCAGAAACGATCTCTTGATACCCGGCAGTCTCGCTCACCTCGATACCACACAGTCTAGCCACCTTGACGTAAAGCGTCTGCAACAAGGCCAGGGCATCCTTCTGAGCCATGTCGCTGCCTCGACGCGGAGTGAAAGCTCGACCGCCGCCTCCGATTCGCTCGAGCTCCTCGACTCGATCTCGAAGTGATTGAACTTCTGCTTCAGACTGCTTCACAGTCTATAACCATAGTGGCGTCGAACGTCAGCTTTGTTGTCATTGCGGGCGCATTCCAGTGACCAACCTTTTCTGCTGCCGTCAGCTTGTCGGACAGCTTCAATCGCTCCTGACGTTCCGAAGTCAGCATTGACTCTATTCGGCTCTTCTCCTCCGCCTGCCGACTAGTCGTTAGCAGCTGTGATCCAGCAGCCATTTCGCATCTGAACTCACCATATCCGACAGGTCAGACCTGAGTTGGGCAAGCGATTGTTCCAGACGGTCCACCTCCCGCTGAGCGTGATCGAGTTCGTCTTCCGATCGACCCAGATCGCGCTTGACCCGGTCCATCTCCAGCTCGAGTGATCGTCGATCATCAAGATGATCATCTCCAATTCGGCGTTTGTCGCTCTCAAGACCCTTCAGTGCGTTTTGCAAGTCTCGGACGTCCCTGTCACGTTCTGAAACACGCTCACGGATCACCTCTAGCTCATGTGATAGCCGGACGTTACTCTGGAACAGGCAAGTGAGTCGTAAGCGAAGCTTCAGCACAGACCATCACGAAGCATTGCCTACCTGTTCCTTATCGCTGATCAGCTGCTTGTAACGCTCGAGCTCAGAGTTGAGTTCCCGTCGTAATTGCCGTGTCTCATCCGAATATGCAGTTTCTGCTCGCTTCATGGAACTCTGGATCTCATCCCGTTCATGCGTAAGTCTGCGCTGTGCGTCAATGTCTTGACGGTGGCGAACTTCGAGTTCGCCGAGTTTTCGAGACAGCTCGTCCACGGTCATTCGTTGATGCTCCAGGTCCTGACGCGCTGCCGACTCTGCTTCTTTGAGTTCCGCCAATTCTTCCTCGGTATCCCTCAGCTCCTGAGTAGTCAGGAAGAGATCTAATGAGAAATTCGGCTTTACCCTCAATGACATGGCAGATGCTTACTTGAGTCACGTTCGCCTTCGACGAGTCCACTTGATCGAAATCATGGTCGGCCTGTGCCAGCTCTCTTTGGAAGGCTTCCTTCTCATCTTCGGTTATCCGAAGGTCTTCCTTCACGCGAGACAGATCCAAAAGTGCCTTTCATGGGCGAGCGATTCCCGGTCAGCTTGTTCGCATGGTTGCGGCGCGGGACGACTTACTCCTTCAAGGTTGTCTCTCAATATGTTCAAATCTTCGTTCTTCTGCTCAATGATTGCCATAGTCTCGGCCAGATTGTCGTCCAGCTCATTCCTCTCGCCTTGTACTCTACGAAGCTTCTCCACGGTGTCCTCGAGCTCTTCTCGATATCCGTGTAGATCTCTGTTTTGCGCGTGCATCTCGCTGTCGAGTCTCTCGACCTCTTCCCTGAGCTGTACAATTTCGTTCTCTCGGTCAGAAACAACCCTAGCGAGGCGTTCGTGCTCATGTTCTAGATCTCCAGCTCGAGAAGCACTTCGTTGTATATCCAAAGTGCGAGCGTTGATCGTCTCGATCTCCTTTGTTAAGTGTATGATCTTCTCCTGGTCTTCTTGTCGCTGATCGTCTTTTGCTTTAGCCCCACGTCGCAGGGCATCTACTTCAGCTTGAAGTGAGGCTTTGTCCTGAGTGAGGCCATCCGGAATCAATACGTGAGCTACAGCATTCTGACCACCAGGGCTTTCCCCACGTACTGATTCGAGATCAAGAACCTCTTGTTGCAAGCGTTGCACTTCGTCGGCCGAACCATCTGCTGCCAAATCTCCCAACTTTTCGAGCGCACGTTCTTTGTCGTCCTCCGCCTTTTCAAGTTCAGCCTTGATGTCCATCAGCTCCTGCTGCATGGTCTCCATCTCCTGGACATGAATCTCTTCGCGCTCGCGCAATTCCGCCACGTTCTCTTCGGCTGCCTCCAAGTCGGTCCGCAGATGATCGGCTTCCTCCTGAACGAGGGTGTCAGCCAAACCCAACAACGTTTCGAGCTGTCGACGACTCACTTTCATCTGATCGAGAGTCTGATCGTGAGTATCGCGGTCTTCATAGTCCCTCAACTCATGTTCCAACTCTTCGATGGCTACTCGATCTTCTGCTCTGTTTCTTTCAGCCTCCTCTAGTCGGTCTTTGAGGACTTCAATGACTTCCGGGCTAGTACCCTCAGCATCGGCTAGTCTTTGTTGAAGCTCAAGGTACTCCTCGTTGAGTCTGCGCAAGGAATCGGAGACCTTCACCGAAGCCTTTCTCCATTTTTCACTTTCCTGATACTGCTCTACGTTGGTGATTTTGAGCTTGGTGTTCTCCTGCACGAGCGTGGCTTTGTCTTTGCCCACTCCAGTCGTGAGCTGAGCACGGAGCATCTCCAACTCCAATTTCAGGTTGAAGTTCTCCTGTCTCATGACCTTGGCATTCTGCGTAGGAATCGACTGTCAAGTGTACGTCGTCGGCCCCGGGTGTCACTTAAACTTACCTCGACTTGCGCTCTGAGCGACATCTGAGCCTCGCCGTTCAACAGAACAGTCGATTCGTTTCCACTGGTAGCCACTGAATGCCTCGGTTTTCGAGCAGGAAGACGACCGTCCATCGGGCCTTCGGTCGCTCGTCGAAGATGCTTGTTCTCCTTTCGAAGCGCTTCATCTTGGGAGATTTCCCACTGAGGACTGACCTCCAAAGCGATTGATTTCTGGTTCATCAAGTCGTCCGTCTCATCCTCGGTGGTGGCATTGCCAACCGCCAGATAACGCCGACTCGAGGGCAGGACGGAAGCACCAAGGTTCTCATCTTGCTCGCTGGATCCACTTCGTCCGGTAGATGTCCGAGATCGAGCGGGTCTAGCAGGTGAATGGATCACGGCATCATGAGACGCCGAACGACGGATCGCTGTAGGCGGAGAACCGATCGTAGCCTCGTATCTTCTAGGTGTCTCCGAGTAGTCTGGCGAATTCCGGCCGTCTGCGGATCGTCAAGCGGATATCAGGCAATGCTATACAGCAGCGAGTCTCGAGCTACAATCGACTCACAGCCTCCTCCATTCTGTCGACGTAATTGCTCGTTCTCAGCCTCTTCCTCGTCGAAACCAGACGCAAGACTACCCATTGTGATATCCGGGATCGTCTTGGATCCCGCTGCATAAGACGTCGCATTGCCTGGCGTAGCCAAACCGACCATGAACCGTCCAGACATGCTGGGCGCCTGTTGATGATGCAGATGCTGAGAGATCGGCGAGCTATCCACTTCCGGCTGATCTAAAGTCGATAGTTCTATTAGATATTTCAATAGTTCATATTTCCGGGGTCCAGTGTATCGGATCAACGTCAAGCGGCTTCGTATGTGCGTTCTAAAAGTAACCAACCTATTCCTTTGGCTCGAGAGAAAGAGATGTAAACGTCAGGTCGCGAACGGGCGGTTGTTTTGATTTCGATTTGTTGACGATTTGATGATGACGCGAAGTCTCAGCCCAAACTTTCTCAGATTCTGGATGAGCGGATGAAGCTGAAACGATAACCCTTCATTTCGGGGGGTTCCAATACCTGAGTATTTGGATCTCACAACACCTCAAGGTTGGCAAGGGGTACAGGGAAATCGGAGTCCGACGTAGAAGTGGTATATTTCTGTCAGAACGCGTCTACGTGTTCGGATACTCCGCAGACGACATCTGAACGATTTGACGCAAGACGTCTCAGATCCAGTCAACGACGAAGTACAGTTAACGCAAAAGGTCCTAGTGCTCAATTCCGGATGACCGAGTACTTCCAGTCTCGAATCTCCTCTAGCAGCCTTCCGCATAGCAAGGGACGCAGCATCAAAGCCGGAGGGCCAACCCCGTGAGTGTGTGGAAACGGGCATGATCATCATCAGCATCAAAGATCCCTCCCCCAAAATCCGCCATGTAAAACAGATACAAGGGGGTACAACATCCCGAGTAGAAGAAGACGATTCTCTTGCCCCAGAAATGAACCAAGCCGAGTGAGAGGATTGAAAAATCTCCTCCCGCTCATCTTGTCCTCCGAGGTCGTTTCTTTTCTTTTCGTCGTCCACGACGAGATGTCTCCTTCTCCTCCTCCTTCTACACGCATCCCTCGTGTGCCGATCAAGTCGTTTACTTGTGGGTAGACTTGATCTTGAAACCCTTCGACTGCGCGTTGCAAGAATAAGGTAGATGGGTGAGTCACACGGAACGGAATGGTTGATCCGGTAATCCTCAGGTAGACGTACACTCCTTCGACCACGGGCCTTCTCGAACTTCCTTCCCTTCGATCGAACGTAAGGCTTTCCTCCCTTGAGGGGTCCACCGAAGTGCTTGACGGCCCTGAGAAGAAAAGTAAAAATGCAATCAGCCAAACCGATCCGACGCACGGCGGAGAACCGCTCTGCAACCTGAAAAATCCCGAATCATCGACTCACTCCCTGACGTTCCTCTTTCCCCTCAACAAAACGGTGTTGCTACCGGTAGGAGCCCTCAAAGCGAGCTGGTCCAAGGTCAAGATCTCTCCACCGTTGGCGACGATTCTGTCCCTAGCGGATCGGGTGAAGGCGAGGGCAGCGACGGTGAGCTTGGGAACCTCGGGGAGACGCTCGTCGTCGAGGACCTTTCCAACAACGACGATGGTCTTGGCGTGCTCGGGGTCTTGGCCCTTGGACTCCTTGACGATACGCGAGATGGAAATGGGGGGTCGGTTGATCCTGGACATAAACAGCCTCTTGAGGATGGCCCTGTTGAACCTGGAGTCGGTCCTTCGGGCGAGGAAGCGGTAGAGCTATTTCGTATAATCCGAGGTTGAAAATATGATTTCGATTTCCAGGGTAAAGATTGCCGAGACGGAAGATGCAAGCAAGAGAGAAGATCCCGGTCAATTCCAGCATTCTCCTTCATTTCCTTCTCCATATCTCCGCTCTCCTACGAACCTTGACCAACAAGAGGAGGTACGGGTCCTCACTCTTGGGAGCGGATCGGTTGCCCTTCCTGACGTGGTGGTTCTTAATGTCAATACCCATCTGATCTCGTCCAGTTTGTGTAGAATTTCCGGTAAGATGATCGGTCGTGAGGAGTCGACAATGAGGGGATACGCCAGCAACGGAGGGATGTAAGAGTCGACGAAAAATGCAATTAGGAAGAGGTTGTATTGTCAGCTACCGTTCCTTCGCTCGAGAGCTCGATATGACGAGCTATATTTCGCTGAAGCGGATCCTCACCTTGCCGAATTGTCGTAAAGTTGTCCGTCTCTAAAGCCTTTCCGATCGTGAATTGCCTGAATGACCTATCAGATCATCAAATTGACCAAGTCGAGCACCTCACAACCCTAAGCTCAGGGCTGGCTCGCTCGCTCGACAACGGCCCAAAGGTGGAAGACGAGCCTCACTCAGCTACCAAGCCTGCCCGACGCTGTGTGTGAGAGAGAGGGGAAGATGCTCAGCGCGCGCGAAGCTCGCAGGGAGGATCCAACTGTGCGAACGTTGAGACGAAGCGCGTCTGTCTGGCTCACTCGAACTCGCGCTTTCATTTGGCGCGTTGCAGAATTCCAAGTTCGCTTCAATCGCTCTGCTTCCGCTCGACCTTTGAACAAGTCGGAGATAACTTTGGCACGCGGCCCAGGTGAAGATCGACAAGTCTCACCACTAACCGATCGATCTCATCGACGGTCAAGTGATCAAATTGGTCTGACAAACGGCGTTGATGGGGATACAGGCTTTCAGATCGATCTCAAAGCAAACACATCCGCCGGCTAGGGTGCATGTTAGGATGCCCATATAGAGAGATCAACGTATGAGCGAACGCTCGAAAATAGTTGGGACATTCGAAATATAGCCTTACTTCGCCGGACGTCAAAACGAACCGGCCGAATTCTCAACACGTCCCACCTGGGTTGTCTCGCCGTGATCATTACCGACGATGGAGGAAACCTGAGCGAGGTTCTGGGAGGAAGACGGCACCTTCCCAGATGTCCTAACCACGTCAGGATCTCTCGGAAGCTGAGCGTTGGCTGGAACACCGAAAGGATCAGCGTACAACAAGCGAAAGGATCAGCGTACAACGAAAGGACCTCGAAAATAACTGAACCAAGTCTTCTGTCCGATTCGTCGGCAGAAAATGAGCGAACAATTAGAGACCGGTGCTCTTCGAAATCTGGTTTAGAGATAGCTCTGCTTCGGCAATCCCGATGAATAGCGGAAACTCGACTGCGAACGTTCGCTTCTTAAACAAGGGAAGCGGTATATTCCCGATGTGACGAGCGAACCGACGCGATCGTCGCCCGTCATCAGGCTCATCAGCGTTCTGCAGATCATTTTTGGAGTTGTATTTTACACCGTACCTGGGCATCGGGTGGTATGTCAAAACGAGATATAATAGATCCAAACATCAGAATCATCCTCGAGCAGATTCATCCTCGAGATATCCGTCTCGCAACAACGAGATCCAACCTGCATTGACCTCGATTTCAGCCATGTCTCAACTACAACAGTTCCACGCAGCAAGCACTTCGGCTTCGGCACAAAAGTTGCGAAGCTTGCGCACGAAGTTGAAGTGCGAAGGGTAACTCATCTCATGAATCGCCTGGGTACGAGGACAGACTAACCGCGTTTGATTCGATCAGCTTCCCCGAACCCTTTGAACATGGCAAACAGATGAAGAGGGTTGTCGCCATTGGCGCACAGTCGGCGGGGAAGAGTGCTCTCATCTCTATGCTCACCGGTGTCAAGATGGAAAGCTCGACGTCCGCTACTACTCGCGGTCCGACGGTCTTCCGCTTCGGCAAAGGGTCGGCTTCTCCTTCAGCGAAGATATGGGTAGAGATCGAGGAGGACACGGATGGCAAGGCTCTCCCGAAGACGATTAAAGAGAGGGAGACGGTGGTAGCTTTGACGGATTTGCCGGAGAAGCATCGCGAGTATGCCCGCTTGGTCTTGAACGCCGAGTCAGCTTGTTCTCTTCTCAACTCTACGCTTATCATCTTAGCCATGTTTCACCTGCAGTATCGATGACGGCGAGTTGTTTGATGACTATCCATTGATCGCTACGGACCAGCCCATCGCCGATTGCAATGGGGATAAATTCACGAAGAACCGCGTTGTCATTGAGATTCTCGGCGAGAACTACCCGAGCCTAGAAATCGTTGACCTCCCGGGCATGCAGGCTGCAAATGAGGACAAGGTGATCCAGGAAAAGATCCGCGCGATGACGGAGAAGGAAATCACTGCCCCTCGCACCATCGCGCTGGTAGTCTGTCCTGCAACCTCGGAACCCGTCCATCATAGCATCCTCAATTATATCCGAAAGACCGACGGGGAGTACGAGAGAACAGTCGGTTAGTCTTTTGCTACCGTTTGGGTTCTTCATGCTTGCACGTCTGATAATATTTGCCTTGCCCCTCATCAGTCGCGCTCAGTCGTAGTGATGAATTATCGGCGCAGTCTTCCCCTTGGCTTGACGAAATGAAGAGGCTCCCCGGCAGTCACTGTTTTGTTGCGTCCGCCGTACCCTCAGGAATTCAGGAGAACCTCGCCACGCTGGAGAAGAATGAAGCCAAAGCCTTGGACGCCAGCAATCGCTTGGGATTAGGAACTTGGTGCAATTGTTGATGGGAAAGTTCACGCTAGAAGAGAGACGAACGTAAGCTCCTATTCATCATGCTTGAAATCTGTCGTTCTGAGCATTTGTCTTACCGTCTTATTGCCCTCGCGCCGACCCTTCAGTTTGACGGATCTCGTCCAGACCTTCAAGGCGGAGATCAAATTAATGGATGACACCGAGAACGCGCACAGCCGACCGGACATTGTTGCAAAAATAAACCTAGCCATCGACCATGTCTCGCTTCATCTATCGCAAGCCCTCATCGCAGTCGCCACCAGCGATGCGGAGCACCGCGACCGACATGGCATTACTCTCCGAACGGTGCTGCAAGAGCAGCTACCTCTTTTCGCGCACAGCCCAATCCAACAGGATATTCGTCGCCAGATCACTCCTGCTGATCTAGGATCAGAGAAGGCTTTTGATGATGTCTGTGGCTCAATTCAACAAGGATGGGCTGGAGCTGTCCAGTGCCGTTACAAGCAGGTATGGGCCTGTTGCCAGGAGGACTTGCTCCAATCTGTCAACGTGGCGCAGGATCTGCCTTCGCCCGTCAAGACGAAAATGACCAAAGCGATTGAGGCTTTACTCTCCGCATCATTTGCGCAGGCCGAAGAAAAGCTACGAGAGCTGGCAATGCTCGATTTGGACAAGTGTAGAATCGAGATCGAAGAGGACCCCGCTATAGTAAAAGAATACCGACACCGCTTTCTTAGCTTGGACTTCGATCCGCTTCTCCCGGTCACGCCGCTTCTCCAGAGGAGCCAGTTGCCCCCCACGCCCCCTTCATCGACGTCGTCGAAGAGGCCAGCAAATGAGGATCTTGAATCTCCCCGCCGCAAGAAGCACTCACAACCGAGCTTTCTAGAGGATCTTGCTGACCAGATAGCCACACATCGCTTGAGGCTGCTTGATATCCACATCAATTTCTGTCTAGACCGGTTATGCCAGGGTTACGCGAACATCATCCGCAAAGCTTTCAGAGACATTGCCAACAGTGACCTCGCTGACGAGATCAGAAGCCGAGTAAGTGATTGTAGTGGAGATCGCTATTGTTAAAAGAGGCTCACAGCCCATTTGTCACGAGCTAGATCGGGACGAATGGTCTGATCGATCTCGACACCGTCAAAGCTTTGATGACCTCTGTCGACGGCGTGAAGAATGTAGCGGAACGACGAGCCAAATTCGAAAAATTGATCACTCTCAGCGACACAGCTCTTTCTTCTTGAACGTGATAGGTTCAACGCTTTTGTACCGACGGCTTTGTGAATGGCCTCCATGGGCGCAAACATGTGTACCACTTATGATATAAATATGCGTCTCGTTTCATAAGTCACGGTCCCGCTAACAAGCACATAATAAGGCCAATATTCTACTCGTCATCCTCTTCGTCATCATCGTCCTGAGCTTGCAAGAACTGCGGAGAAAACAGGTCGTACAGATTCGTTTGCTCAGTCACTTTATCTTCGGACGATCTCGGCCACATCGTTACTGACCTTGACCAAAGGCTCGGCAGCCTTGATGAAGTGGCCCTTGCCCTGAGCGGAAGCACCCTTCTGAGCCCAGTAGATGATGGCCTGGTCGGAGATACAGTCCTCGTTGTAGAGGACCTTGAGGATCTGAGGGAATGCCTTGATGATCCTTGTTTCGGTGTAGCAGTAGACCTGATCATAACATGAGAAGCGTTGTTCGGTAAGCGACTAGTCGCCATGCAAGCAATTGCCGTACTGCGACTGACCTGCGCGGTGTTAATGAGCGAGACCTGAGCCTTGGCGGTATTGCAGAACGGCTCCATCAAGGAAGCGTAAGTCTGATCAGAGTAAGATCGAGAAGCTCTTCACGTTAGCACAACAGCCGCAGAGATGGATGGGCGCGTCGCCCACTGACCTTGATGTTCTTGAGGGCCAAGGCCTCCAATTGTTCAGGCTTGACGGTCCAGTCGACGTCGGCCATGATAGCGGCCCAGATGGCTTGGAGAATATCGACCTCGCTGATCTTGGTTTCGTTTTGTTGACTCTTGACGTATTCGGTCATCTGATGCAAGGGTTACTAGATCAGCAATCTTAAAGAGAATTCCACCTCCCGCAATTGCGCTCACATCTTCGACCGAATCCTCGCCACTTCCCATCATTTCGGTCAATCGACCGACGACCTCTTCCCTGACAACCTTTCGCACGCTGTTCAAGTACCAATCGACTACTCCTCCCAATTCGGCCTTCTTGAAGTGTTCCTCGAGACGCTCGGTCGTCCTGATTTGCGAGGGGAAGACGTTGATCAACCCGAGCTTGTCGAGTCCGGATTTTCGGAACAACAGAGCGAAGGCTTCGATGGTTTGAGGGGAAGGTGACGCGAGGTAGAATTGGATGAACTCGGTAAGGAAAGTAAGACCGACCTCTATAAACAACGAAAATGTATCTTGTCAGCGGGATGTCACTTGAGGCCAGATGAATTTCTATCTGACTTACCATCCTTGACGACGGCGTCCCTCCACAAACTCTGAAGACACTTTCCGGAGACGAGTCCCTCAGTGACGAAGCATGCGGTAGCGTACGCGAGCTTTTGACGGGAGAGGGGGTCCCACTTGGCGATGCTAATAATGAGAAAGAAACGAGTTCGTGGTTGTCAGATGCTGGCTGGCAAACATCCGACCGGAATCCTACCGGTACGTACTAAGCAATCAGACTGGGCAGCGAGTTCTCATCGAGGGGTTTCTGGAGGTACTTGTACCTATGAACGAAGGATGACGGTCGATCAGTTGCAGGTCACCATGAATTCATTCCGCTGACCATCCACTTACCTCTGGATCAATCTTTTCAAAACGTCGACCAGGTCTCTGATCTCCTTCTTCCAATCTCCCTTGTTTCCCTCCTCAGTCTGATCTTCATCGCCAATATCGGCATCCCCAAGTCCGGTTCCCCTGGTCCTCAGAATAGCGATTTTACTCCTCTTGGTCTCATCTCCAGAGGCGTCGAGGTAAGATCCACCAGGTTGAAGGAGTCCTCCACAAATTAGCAATTCGAAGAATGCATCAGAATACTTGAGGAGTTCGAGTTGAGATCCAGCGAGAACGAGCTTGGCAAGGATGGCGTCCGGAGCGGCGTCGGCGGGAAGGGAGACGAGGTAGGTGAGAAGACTGTCTCTAAAAGCTGTTTACGAGAGGGCGCGAGGGTACAAATTGATCAGATAATAATCGCGATTGACATTAGCAAATTATTCAGAACGTGATCTTGCAGACAGGCAGATGGCTTACCTTCGGGCTCGAATTTGGCGGTGGCCTTAGCTTGACCCTTTCTCTGCTTGATCCTCACACCACTGTTCGGATAAATCCAACCGCGATGATGTTCGATAACAAGGCAAAGTCGCAAGATCAAATTGTCAGCGTCTAGCAGTTTCAACGCGTTGGACAACAATCCAAGTGAAGTGATAGAGACTACGCACGTTAAAGACGGTTTGGCTGCATTAGCTTGTGTCTGTTGTGCACCCGGGGCTTGTTGGGAAGACATAAGCTGTGGTAGTAGTAGGTGGCCTTTGAAAGGTTATTGACGAGGTTCGTCCGGGAGAGGGGTTGAGTTGTAGAGGGGAAGGTGCTGTTTCGAGAAACTTTGATGTGCGATCTATGGTTTGCTCGACTGTTGGCTTAATGGTACCGATTCCTGATGTCGTGTATCAAACGAAGGTGGTCGTCGTAGTGATCGCTCACCTCGCTTGCTGCACGACGTCAGACGGTCGAGAGTTGGTAGGGTGGAGCGAAGAGGAAAGAGGGGGAAATCGATTTCGAGGTTGGCTGCAAGTCTGAGCTCTCTCTGGCTGTAATCGCGCACCTGGCCGCATCATCATACATCATCATCATCACCGTTCAACTGGAGTCCAGGGAATGTAAAGAGGGAGGATCAGAGCTCAACAACCCAGACTAGCATAGCACCACATAGATCTGAGTGTGCGTCAGGCCGGACGAGTCTCATTAGCCATGTCTCCAACTCTGCTTGAAGCCCAAACGAGCGCACTTCTCTCCTTGCTGAACCTCAACGAACAACAACCCTCCACCTCATCGAATGCTGGAACTCGGCCTCAAACGCCGGCGAGCAACCAAGATGGCTCCGCGAACCATAGCGATCTCTTGCCGTTTGAGAAAGGGAAGAGCGGTCCCCTTGTCTGGAAGGTTTTGATTCTGGATGAGCAGAGCAAGGATGTATTGGCAACGAGTCTGCGCGTGCAGGATCTCCGGGAACAGGGAGTGACGTTGCATATGTGCGTGACGAGAACGGTCTGAAACGAGAGCACCCCGAGAGACTTGCTGATCGTGGATGAGTGATCCTTGATGATTCAGGCAACTGCATACAGCCCGACCACCTCTCTCGGATGTACCTGCCATCTACTTTGTCTCCCCAACGAGCACAAACATCCGTCGGATAGCACAAGACATCGCACAAGGTCTATACTCGTCCTACCACCTCTCTTTCACTTCATCACTTCCTAAACCCCTCATGGAAGAGTTTGCGAGTGCGCTTCTCACTCACGATCCATCTGGGGCTCTGGGCGATAACGTCGCGGGCGTATGGGATCAGAACCTGGACTTTATCGTCCCTAGCCCTTCCTTGTTCTCCCTCTTGCCCCGACGCATCCCGGTCGCAGATGCATCTGGATCAACCTCGGGGACCAACGCAAATCAACGCAGACCAGCAACAGGAAGAGGGGACAAGGAACCTGCTCCTCGTGAGACCGACGCTCCACCTTCATACACCATCCTCAATTCTCCCTCAGCTACGGAAGTAGAGATCGAGTCGGAATCCGAACGGATCGCTAGGGGATTATTCAGCGTTGTTGTGACGATGGGAACGGTCCCGATCATTCGAGCGCCTAGGGGGAACGCAGCGGAGATGGTTGCGAGAAAGCTGGATGCGAAGTTGAGGGATTGGTCGAGTGGGGGTGGAGCAGGGAGAGGGTATGGGATGGGAGCAGATGCGTTGAGCGGTTTGAACCGGCCTTGTGAGTGTTGAGCTCTGAGATCTGGTCCGTCCATATCAGCTGAAATCTGGTAACCGGAAACTCTTGCTGTTCCTGCCAATTAGTGCTGGTTATTCTGGATCGAAATGTGGATTTGATTCCGATGTTGTCGCACTCATGGACTTACCAGGCACTGGTTCATGACGTCCTTGAGATGAAGTTAAACCGAGTTACAGTCGAGGTGAGTAACAAAGTTGGGCTCGACTGACAATAATCTACCACTCGCACTGACCGCCAAATCTGACGTCATTTGCGCAGTCACCGGAAAACGGCCGATTGCAGAAGAAATCATACGACTTTGACTCGAAAGACTTCTTCTGGGCAAAGAATGCTACAATGCCTTTCCCTGCGGTTGCCGAAGATATCGACTCGGAGTTGAATCGATACAAGATCGATGCGGCTGAAATCACCAGGAGTACGGGTGTGAGCGATATGAATGATGTTAGCCAAATGTGAGCCTCGGTGACAGTCGCTACAAAAAAGAAGGGGTAGAACGACCAAGCTGAGCTATTGTTCTACATCAGTGATTTCACCAGCAATGCAGCTCACCTCAAGACGGCGATTACGGCTCTGCCCGAGTTGACGGCAAGGAAGCATTGTCTCGACACGCACATGAACATTGCGACCGCGCTCTTACAGGCGATCAAGGAGCGTGGATTGGATAACCTTTTTCAAATCGAGGAATCTGCGGCCAGACAGGTGAGGATCAGAGACTGGAAGGCTTGCGTATTCATGCATATACGGTTAAAA
>Ga0308160_10003616_pt1 | contig 17270 bp, 14 predicted proteins | sample PhyFR1_FD_201036 | JGI IMG/M metagenome (GOLD analysis project Ga0308160, IMG submission 201036) | Phyllosphere microbial communities from UC Gill Tract Community Farm, Albany, California, United States - DLSLF.R1 | ecosystem: Host-associated > Plants > Phyllosphere > Unclassified | place: USA...
GAGAGCGCTCCCTCTACATCCACCCGTCCGAATGCGTGGACTGCGGTGCGTGTGATCCCGTGTGCCCGGTGGAGGCCATCTACTACTCGGACGACGTGCCGGACGAGTGGGCGGACTACGTCCGCGCCAACGTGGAGTTCTTTTCCGAGCTGGGGTCGCCGCAGGGGGCGTCGGCTTTGGGGAACCTGCACCGGGACCATGCGGTGATAGCAGGGGAACCCGTTCCTGCCCGGTAGCTACCCCTCACTTCACCCGTCGCAATGGCCGCCAAGCCCTCCCGCTTGGCGGCCATTGCTGCGTTGGGCCCCCATGTTTCGCTCTTGTTACAACGCTGTTGCTTTTAGTGCAACGGATTTCGTTTGGGCTACCTATGCACCGAGGCGTCGCGACTCCAGTCAAGACGCCCGCCATTTCGGCCATGAATCATTCAGCAACCTATTGACTGTGTTGCGCGTCACGGTCTATCTTGAAACAACCACGTTGCAAGCAATGCAACTCCAACTTTTATTGGTGGTTTCATGAGTACCGAACAAAACTCACCTTGGGCAGGAGTGGTTGCCGCTGACGCCAACCCTTCGGCCCGGGCTGGCCAGGGCGCGGACAACGCTGTGGCCAGCAAGGATGTCCGACGCCGGGTGGTCACCGCGAGCTTCATCGGCAACTTTGTCGAATGGTTCGATTACGCGGTGTACGGCTACCTGGCCGCAGTCATTTCCTCAGTGTTCTTCCCCGAAGCCGACCGGCAGACCGCGCTGCTGGCTACCTTCGCCGTCTTTGCCATCTCGTTCTTCGTCCGTCCCCTGGGCGGATTCTTCTGGGGCCACATCGGTGACAAGCTCGGCCGGCGCAAGGCCCTGTCCCTGTCCATCGTCATCATGTCCGTCTCCACCTTCTGCATCGCCCTCATCCCGGGCTACGGAACCATCGGGCTGCTGGCCCCGGTGCTGCTGCTGCTGGTCCGCGTAGTCCAGGGCTTCTCGGCCGCAGGTGAGTACGCAGGGGCATCCGCCTTCCTGGTGGAATACGCACCGGCCCACCGCCGCGGCCTCTACGCCGCCGTCGTCCCCGCCAGCACCGCGGCAGGCCTGCTCCTGGGCTCGTTGATCGCGGCACTCCTCAGCTCGGTGCTGAGCACGGACCAGCTGCACGAATGGGGCTGGCGGCTGCCATTCCTGCTGGCGGCTCCCATGGGCCTGATCGGCCGCTACATCCGCACCAAGCTGGAGGACACCCCGGCCTTCCGCGCCCTGGCTGACCAGGAAGAGTCCGCTCCCAAGGCGCCCGCGCTGGCCATGTTCCGGACCTACCGCAAGCAGCTCATCATTGCCTGCGGCGCGGTGCTGCTCAACGCCGTCGGCTTTTACGTCATCCTCAGCTACATGCCCACCTACCTCTCCGAGGAACTGGGCTTCGGCCCCACCGAATCCTTCCTGGCCACCACCATCGCCCTGGCCAGCTACATCGGCTTCATCTTCCTGACCGGCATCGCGTCGGACCGCTTCGGCCGCAAGCGCATGCTGATCACTGCCTCCGTGCTGTTCATGCTGCTGACCGTTCCCGCTTTCATGCTGCTGGACACCGGCAACTTCCTGGTGATCGTCCTGGTCCAGATCCTGCTGGGCGGCATGCTCACCCTGAACGACGGAACGCTGCCCAGCTTCCTGGCCGAACTGTTCCCCACCAAGGTCCGCTACAGCGGCTTCGCCGTCAGCTTCAACCTCTCCAACGCGCTCTTCGGCGGCACCGCACCGTTCATGGCCACCCTGCTGATCGGCATGACCCAGAGCAAGCTGGCCCCCGGCTGGTACCTCGTGGCCGCCTCCGCCGTGTCCCTGATGGCCGTGCTGTTCGCGGCCGAAACCTCACGGAAGCCCCTCAAGCACCTCTGACCAAGAGGTCTCCACAAACCATCCTCATTACGCAAACCAACACCGGCTGCACAACCGTGGCCGGCACCCATTAGAAAGGCACACCTTCGTGACTATCACCGCTGACAACGCGTCCTCCATCGCCGAACTCGAGCGCCTCAAGGTCCTGCACATCGGTTCCAAGGGCAAGCTCACGTTCTCCGACGCGGAGTTCGAGCGCCGCCTGGGCGGCCTGCGCAAGATCATGGCCGCCAAGGACCTGGACGCCGTCATCCTCACCAGCTACCACGGCATCAAGTACTACTCCGACTTCCTGTACACCACGTTTGGCCGCAACTACGCCCTCGTCGTCACCGCAGACGACTCGGTCACCGTCACCGCCAACATCGACGCCGGCATGCCGTGGCGCACGTCCTACGGCGAGAACATCGTCTACACCGACTGGCGCCGCGACAACTTCTACTTCGGCCTGCAGGAGGCCCTGCGCCAGCGCGGCGTCAAAGCCAACCGGATCGGCGTCGAGGATGACTTCCTCCCCGGCCTGACCCGCGAGAAGATCGCCGCCGCCTTCCCGGGCGCCCAGCTGCTGGATGTTTCCCAGGACGCCATGCGCCAGCGCATGATCAAGTCCGCCGAGGAAATCGAGGTCATCAAGCACGGCGCCCGCATCGGCGACCTCGGCGGCGAAGCCATCCGCAACGCCATCCGCGAAGGCATCAGCGAGTACGAGGTTGCCCTGATCGGCACCGAAGCCATGGTGCACGAGATCGCCCGCACGTTCCCGCACCGCGAGGTCCGCGACACTTGGGTGTGGTTCCAGTCCGGCATCAACACCGACGGCGCCCACAACTGGGCCACCACCCGCAAGCTGCAGCAGGGCGACATCCTCTCGCTCAACTGCTTCCCCATGACCTCCGGCTACTACACCGCACTGGAGCGCACCCTCTTCCTGGGCCAGCCGGACGAGCGGTCGCTGGAGCTGTGGAACATCAACGTGGAGGTCCACAAGCGCGGCCTGGAACTCATCAAGCCCGGCGCCGTCTGCAAGGACATCGCTGCCGAACTCAATGAGATCTACATCAGCCACGGCCTGCTGGCCAACCGCACCTTCGGCTACGGCCACTCCTTCGGCGTCCTCAGCCACTACTACGGCCGCGAAGCCGGCCTGGAGCTGCGCGAGGACATCGACACCGTCCTGGAACCCGGCATGGTGGTCTCCATGGAGCCCATGATCACAGTGGCGGACGGCCTGCCCGGCGCCGGCGGCTACCGCGAGCACGACATCCTGGTCATCGGCGAGGACAACTCTGTCGAGAACATCACCAAGTTCCCGTTTGGTCCCGAGCACAACATCATCGAGGGATAACCCATTGAAGAGTGAGAGCGGCGCCGTGGACTGAGCAGTTCAGGCCACGGCGCCGCTTTCGGCGTCTGCCGCCAACGATAGGGAAAGATGGTATCCACCATGACTCCTGCAAAGACCCCCGACAGCAACGGCAACGGAAGCGGCACCAACGGCGGGCCGGACGCGAAGGGCGCCTCCGTCGTCGTCAATGCCATCGCCGTCCTGCGCACCTTCACCGCGGATGAGCCGCTGCTGGGTGTCACGGAGATTGCCAACCGGGTGGGCATGCACAAAAGCAGCGTGTCCCGGATCCTGGCCACGTTCGAGCAGGAAAACCTGGTGGAGCGGGACCCGGAGACCAAGCGCTTCCGGCTGGGCCTGGGGCTCATCGCCGTCGCCGGACCGCTGCTGGCGGAAATGGAGGAACGCCGCGTTGCCTACCCGGTCCTGCGGCAATTGACCGAGCAGACCGGCGAGACCAGCGCCCTCATGCTGTGGAACGGGGATGAGGCCATCTGCGTGGAGCAGATCGCAAGCCACCACCAGATCAAGCACACCACGCCGCTGGGCGCCCGCTACCGGGACGCCATGAGCGCCTCCGTCCAGGTCTTCCTGTCCACCCTTCCGGCCGAGCGGGTGCGGGAGCTGCTGAGGAGCGGCACCATCACCTTCCCGGGAATGGACGACGACGGCCTGGCGGCTTACGAAACAAGGCTCCGGGACGTGGAGCAGCGGGGATGGGCGGGAAACTACGGCGAATCGTCCATGGACGAGGTGGGCGTGGCCGCGCCCGTCCGCGACCACCGCGGTGACGTGGTGGCCGCCGTCCTCATTCCCGCGCCCCGGTTCAGGGTGTCCAAGGAGCAGTTCGAGAGCCTGGGCGAGGCCTGCGTTGCGGCGGCCGCCAAGGTGACCACGCGCCTGGGCGGCAGGCCGGCAAACTGACGCCGGCAGGCCTGTACAACTCATAGCCGCCCACGGGAGACTGACGCCATGCGTAAACTGGCCTTTGGCATGAACGTGAGCCTTGATGGCTACATCGCTGCACCCGGCGACGACCTCAGCTGGAGTACGCCGAGTGACGAGCTGTTCCAGTGGTGGTCCGACCGGGTGGGGGCGACGGGCCTGGCGCTGTATGGGCGAAGACTCTGGGAGACGATGAGCTCCCACTGGCCCACCGCCGACCAGCAGCCGGGCGCCACACCGGCGGAGGTCGAGTTTGCCCATCGCTGGCGCGACATGCCGAAGGTGGTCTTCTCCTCGACGATCAGCACGGTGGACTGGAATACCCGTTTGGTCACCGGCGACGCGGTCACCGAGATCAGCCGGCTCAAGGCCGACGACGGCGGGCCAATGGATATCACCGGTGCCACACTCGCCGCGGCGGCCATGCGGGCCGGGCTGATTGACGAGTACGCGATGGTCACCCATCCGGTCCTGGTGGGCGGCGGCACACCGTTCTTCACAGCCTTGGACAAGTGGGTGAACCTGAGCTTGCTGGAAACCCGGACGTTTCCCGACGGTGTGGTCCTCACCAGGTATGAGACCAGGCGCTGAGCCGGGTGCCTGACACCGCATCAGCTCCACCGCAGTGCCCGCTTTCTCGCCTGACCCCGGAAGTCGCTTAGTTCCCGGCGAACTTCTTGAGGCAATCCGGGGCTACAACCCTGTTGGTGCTGGCCGGGTTGTTGACCAAGGCGGCGGCCGGCCGGGTGGGACGTCGCTGAAGGTCTCCTCCGCAGTTGGGACAAGAACCATTCGGAAAGCGTCCGACGCAGTCCGGACACCACGTGCACTCGAACGTGCAGATGTACGCCTCGTCGGATGGAGAAATGTCGCGGTCGCAACACTCGCAGTTCGGGCGGATCTCAAGCATCAGGCAACTCTACAGGGGCCCACCTGACCCGCCGTTCACCCGCAGAAGCCTAAGCGCAGGCAGGCATTGCAGCGCACCCGCCGCAGCTTCCCCAAAACGGCTGGTAGTTTGAAAGACGCCGATCACAGCAGGGGGACTTGTGAAAAGTATGCGCAGCGCAGTCGTCGCGACCGGGATGGCCGTGTCCGTGGCCTTGGCTGGTTGCAGCGGACCATGGGGAAGCCCGCCGGAGTCAGCGCCACCTACTGACGGCGGAACGTTTGAAACCCTTGAGGACTTGAGGGTGGCCTTGGAAGGAGCAGGCTTTCAGTGCCCGGAACTCCAATTGGCCAACCATGCGAAGTACGCATCCACATCAGGGTACTGCGGGGAGATCGGAATGGCCCTGTATCCGAACGATGCCTCCCAGGACGCCCAGTTGGCGATGAGGACGCCCCAGGATCAGACGGCTGTGAACGTCGGCAGGAACTGGACGGTCACAACGGCTGCGCCCGACCAGGTCAAGAAGTGGCTGGGCGGCGCCATCGTTGGTGCTGACGGGTAACACGCTCCCGTCTCCCTTTTGGTGAAACAGGGGATGACGGCCCGTCGCGGACTCGATCATCACGGCAGCCCGGCCATCCTGGCCGCCAGGTGCAGTGCCGCCAGCCGGCCCGTGCCGCGCGGATCACCGCCGCACAGCTCGAAAATCCGCTGCAGCCTGTGGTGCATCGACTGCCGTTCCAGGTGCAGTTCGCGGGCGGACTGGGCCGTATTGCACCCGGAGTCCAGCCACACCTGCAGAGTCTCCAGAAGCTGGGATTGCCGCTGGGCATCATGCTCCAGCACGGCCCGCAGCTGCCGGTTGACGAACGCCTCACGCGCGGAGGTATCGAGGCACGTGAGGGCGAGGCTTTCCACGGCGGTATCCTGGGCGTCAACCACCACCAGGGCGCGGGCCGTAGACCGCCGGCGCGGCGAGGCATTGCGGCGCCGGATCTGCCGCACGTCCAAGGCCCGGCGCGCCTCCGCCAGTGACCAGGCCGCTTCCGCAACACGGGCTACGGGGGGGCCCACCGCGATCACGGCATCATGGTCGCCCTCCAGTCCCCGCAGGGATTCCAGAAGCTGCCGCCGCTCACCCGGGGGCTCGGTGCAGGGCAGGCCGATCATCACCACCAGCTCGGCGTCGTCCAGGTACGCGGCGCAGGGGATCCGCCGTGAGCTCAGGAAGTTTTCGACGGCGCCCCGCAGCTCCTGCGGTGCCGCGGCATGGATGGCCGCCACCACAGCCGGGGAATCCGTGGGAAACCCGGCCCCGGGAGCCAGCTGCTCGAGGCGCCACTCCGGAGCTGAATTAAGCACTGCCCGCATCAGTTCCGCACCTGCGAGGGCATGCAGCCCGGGAGGCGTATGCTGCAGCAGCGCCAGGCCCAGGATGTCGACGGCGCGTTCCCCGGCCACCTGCGCCAGCGCCGTATCAGCCGTTGGCGGGACCAATACCTCCAGCCGGCCCATCAGGACGCCGCGTACGGGGATGTCCACGCTGATCACTCTTCCAGCAGCAGCCCCGCTGAAGTCGCCATGCCCGCCCGGCCCGGAGCCGGCGTCGTCCGCTGCTCCTTCCTCCACCGCCCGGGCCCCGCCTCCGGCAGTGACCTCGCCGTTCCACCCCTCCGGCACTGCGCTTCCCATGGTGACGCCCCACGGGGATGTGAGCTTCACGGCGGAACCGGTGATTCCCGCCAGCACAGCCAGGATCTTGTCCAGCGAGGCGCCGTGGGCCAGCTCCGCGGCCATGGCGCGGGTGGCGGCATCGGCCTGCTGCAGGTGACCCACGGACTCGCTGACCAGCATGGAGTTGATGGCCTGCATGACGCCGACGAAGGGCACCACCTTGCGCAGCTCCACCACGGGCAGGCCGAACTCCTCTGCCTTGTGAAGCATGTCGGCCGGAATCTCCGGCAGCGCCCCGCCGGTCTCGATGGCCAGGGCCGCAATGCCGCGCTGTGCCAGCTCGCGCACGTAATCTTCACGCCTGGCGGGCGTGGCCGTGGCCAGCGTGATGCCGCCGCAGAGCAGCAGCTCGCCGCCGCGGAGCAGGGGAGCGATGTCCAGTACTTCGCTCGAGTGCACCCAGCGGACGGGCTGCGCGTCGGCCACCACGCCCAAGGGGTGGACCACGGGGTCGGCGGCGGCGAGGGCGGGATGGGCGAGTATTTCGCCAAGAAACACTGACACGACGTTCCGTAACGTAGTAGGAGATTCTGCTAGACAGATCGTATCTTGTTCCTTGTGATGGGGGCCACATAGCCTTTTGGTACTTATCCACCTCACGGAGGCCCCCATGCAAGAAAAGCTTTCAACAGCCACGCACGGCCAACCTGCCCAGGCAACCGAGGACCACAACGCCGTGGACCACGAAGCCTGGCTGCAGCCCATTCCCGAATCCGCACGCACACGCAAGGTATCCGGCCAGTTCTGGATCTGGGCGGGCGCCAACCTGGCTCCCATCAACTGGGTGCTGGGGGCACTCGGTATCCAGCTGGGGCTCGGGCTCGCGGACACCATCACCGTCCTGGTGCTGGGCAACCTGATCGGCATGCTGCTCTTTGGCTGCTTCGTCCTTTTGGGCCAGCGGACCGGAGCCACCGGCATGGTCCTGGCCCGGGCAGCATTCGGACGGCGCGGCAACTACCTGCCGGCCGCAATCCAGGCCCTGCTGGTCATCGGCTGGTGCGCGGTGAACACCTGGATCATCCTGGACCTGGTCATGGCACTCTTCGGAACCCTGGGCTGGGTTGACCCGGAAGCGCCCAACTACGGCTGGAAGATCGGCGTCGCCACCTTCATCATGGCCCTCCAGGTGGCCATCGCCTGGTTCGGCTACAAGGCCATCGCCGCCTTTGAAAAGTGGACCGTGCCGCCCACCATCCTTATCCTCGCCGTCATGTCCGCCGTGGCCTGGTTCGGAATGGACATCAACTGGGGCTACGCCGGACCGGCCGGCGCCATCCTGGAAGGCTCCGAGCGCATCGCCGCCATGAGCGCCGTCATGACCGCCATCGGAATCGGCTGGGGCATCACCTGGTTCACCTACGCCGCGGACTACTCCCGGTTCGTCAGCACCAGCGTCCCCAAGAAGAAGGTCTACCTGGCCTCAGTCCTGGGCCAGTTCATCCCCGTGGTGTGGCTCGGCGTCCTGGGCGCCAGCCTGGCCACCAACAGCGGCGAGATCGATCCCGGCAAGCTGATTGTCCTGAACTTCGGCGCCATGGCGCTGCCGGTGCTGCTGATGGTGCTCCATGGGCCCATCGCCACCAACATCCTGAACATCTACACCTTCTCGGTGGCCACGCAGGCTCTGGACATCTCCATCAGCCGCCGCAAGCTCAACCTGTTCGTCGGCGTCTTCTCGCTCGCCGCCGTCGTGTTCTTCATCTTCCAGGAGGACTTCGCCGCGGTGCTCGACGCCTGGCTGATCGGCCTGGTCGCCTGGGTGGCAGCCTGGGGCGGGATCATGCTGGTGCACTACTTCTGGCTGGAGAAGCGCTGGCCCGGCGGCACGGAGCGGCTGTTCGACGGCGTTGGCACCAAGCGGCTGCCCGTCGTCAACTGGGCGGGGGTCATCTCCCTCGTGGCCGGGATCTTCGCGACGTGGCTGTTCATGTACGGCCTGATCCCCGTCATGCAGGGCCCCATCGCTGTCGCGTTGGGCGGCTGGGACCTGTCCTGGCTGGCCGGCGGCCTGACGAGCGCCGGGGTGTACGCCATCCTGGGCCCGCGGCAGCACATCCGCTACCTCGCCCTGGAACCGCGCACCACAGCTGAAGTAAAGAGCCCGACGGCGGACAGCACGCCCGCCCTTCCCGCCCTCTAATTCCTTCTCTTCGCACACCCTGGCGGGCGCCCTGCGCCCGCCAGAAAGGATTTTCCCGTGAAACAGCCCGCCATCGCGGATCCCCTGCACCCCATCATCTGGCCCAACGGCGCCAAGGCCGCCGCGTCCTTCACGTTCGATGTGGACGCCGAGTCCTGCACCATCGCCCACGACCCCACCAGCACCCGGCGCATGTCGCTGATGACGCACCAGTCCTACGGACCCAAGGTCGCGGTGCCGCGGCTGCTGAAAATCCTCGAGCGACAGGACATCAAAGCCACTTTCTTCATCCCCGGCTTCACCGCCGAGTCCTACCCGGACGTAGTGCGGCAGATCGTGGACGGCGGCCACGAGGTGGCGCACCACGGCTACCTGCACGAACCCATGCAGGGCATCGACGCCGCCACCGAGGCCAGCTACATCGACCGCGGCCTGGAGGCGCTGGCCAAGGTGGCCGGCATCCGGCCAGTGGGCTACCGCGCCCCGTGGTGGGAGTTGAACTGGCACTCTCCGGGCCTGCTGGCGGACCGTGGCTTCCTCTACGATTCCAGCCTGCTCGACGGCGATGCGCCCTACCGGTTCGCAGTCGCCGCCGACGATCCCCGCGACATCGTGGAGATTCCCGTGGACTGGACCCTGGACGACTGGGAGCAGTACGCCTTCTACCCGGGAGTCACCGGCAGCGGCGTGATCGAGAGCCCGGCCAAGGTTTTGGAGATGTGGACGCTTGAGGCCGAGGCACACCACTCCCAGGGCAGCTGCTTCGTCCTCACCAACCATCCGTTCATTTCCGGCCGGCCGTCCAAGGCGGTGGCGCTGGAGCAGCTGATGGAGCGGGTGAAGGCCATGGACGGCATGTGGGTCACCACCATGGAACAGATCGCCCTGCACACCAAGGCCACGGTGAACGAGGTCCACACCCACGCGCGGATTGAGGTGCCGGTATTCCCGGGCGCAGGTGCACAGTTTGAGCCGGCCGTGGTGCGGCAGGGGGTGCTGGCCTAGAGTGGCCGAAGGGGCTGGCGCCGCCGGCCGGGAGGAGTTCTCGCATGGACGTCAAGGACAGCGATATGGAGCAGGAACTTGCCTGGCAGGTCCCGCTCTACGAGCAGATCCACCGGAACCCGGAACTTGGCCTCGCCGAGCACGCAACATCCGCCGCGGCAGCGGACTTGCTTGCCCGCTGGGGCTTTGACGTCCGGCACTTTGGCCGCACCGGCGTCGTTGGCGTTCTTGCCAACGGCGCCGGTTCCTGCGTCCTGGCCCGGGCGGACATGGACGCCCTCCCCGTCACCGAGGCCACCGGCGCAACCTATGCCTCCGCCAACCCGGGGGTGATGCACGCCTGCGGCCACGACATGCATGTGGTGGCCCTGCTTGGTGCGGCAAAGTACCTGGCCGAGCACCGGGAAGCCTGGCAGGGCACCTACATTGCCCTGCTCCAGCCGGCGGAGGAGACGGCGGCGGGCTCGCAGGCAATGCTCGACGACGGCTTGGCCGCCGGAATCCCGCGGCCGGACATTGCGCTGGCCCAGCACGTCATGCCCACCCAGGTGGGAACCATCGGCACCACGCCGGGGCCGGTGCTGTCGGCGGGTGATTCCATCCGGATCACCGTCCACGGCCGCGGTGCCCACGGGTCCATGCCGCATAAGTCGGTTGACCCCGTGGTGCTGGCAGCCTCTATCGTCCTGCGCCTGCAGACAGTGGTGTCCCGGGAAACCACACCGGGGGAGTTCGCCGTCCTGACCGTCGGCTCGGTGAATGCCGGGGCCACGGCCAACATCATCCCGGACCGCGCCGAACTGCTGCTCAACCTCCGCACCTACAGCCTGGAGGTGCGGGCCGGCATGATTGCCGCCATCGAGCGGATTGTCCGCGGCGAGTGTGCGGCGGCCGGCTCGCCGCAGGAACCGGAGTTCGAGTACTACGACCAGTACCCGCTGACCAGCAACAATCCGGAAGCCAACGCCCGGGTCACGGAGGCGTTCACCAGGACCTTCGGCGCGGATGCCGTCTACCGCACCGCACCGCAGACGGCCTCCGAGGATTTCAGCCGGATCCCCGACGCCTTCGGTATCCCCTACGTGTACTGGATCGTGGGGTCCGTGCCGCCGGACATCTACCGCCGGGCTGTGGAAGCGGGCAGGGTGGACACGGACATTCCGGCCAACCACTCGCCGTTCTTCCTGCCGGCGGTGGATCCCACCCTTCGCATCGCCACCCAGGCGCAGGCCACAGCGGCGCTGGCTTACTTGGGCGCCGACGCCGGCTGACTGGTTGCCGCCAGCAGCGACTGCATCTGCGCCGCGGCGTCGCTTCCGGGCGCCGGCGTGTAGACCACGATGTGCAGGTCCGGCCGGTCGGACGGGGACACCTGGTGGTGCTCAAGCTGCAGCACTCCGACGGCGGGGTGGTGGAAGAGGCGCTCGCGGGACTCGAAGCCCAGGATGTCGTAGAGGTCCCAGCCCTGCCGGAAATCCGGGCTTGCTTCCTTGAGCCGGTCCACCTGGTACTGGATGTCAGGGTCGCCCAGCCGCTGCCCTGTTTCGGCCCGGAACTCGGCCAGGAACCGCTTGCTGGTGGTCTCCCAGTCCGGCAGCAGGTTCCGGACGTAGGGGTCGGTGAACACCAGCCACAGCAGGTTCCGGTCCGCTGGCGCCACAGTATCGATGTTGGGGTAGAGGGCCGCATACGCCCTGTTCCAGCCCGCCACGCGCCAATCCGGGAACAAGGCAAAGGACGGATTGGGATCCAGAGCATCCATCAGCCGTTGGATGTGGGGCGGGGCGGTATCGGCGGCGGGGCTGGCTGGGGCGGCGGAAGCGTAGCCGCCAAGGGACAGGACGTAGCCGAGGCCGGTACTTGAAAGGTGCAGGGCACGGCTGACTGCTTCCAGCACCTGGCGGGACGGGCTGATATCCCTGCCCTGCTCCAGCCAGGTGTACCAGGTGACACTGACGCCGGACAGGAAGGCCACCTCTTCGCGGCGCAACCCCCGCTCGCGGCTGCGGCCAATTGGCGGCAGGCCGTAGTCCGCCCGCAGCGCCTGGTCCCGGCGGGCCCTCAGGAAGAGGCCAAGTTCTTTGCGCCGCCCGGGATCACTCACCGGTAAATACTATTACTCTGGTACTCCCACTACTAGTAGCAGCGCTGTCTTCCGTCCGCGTCGCCCAAGCAAGAGGATGGTAAGCATGCCCGCACTTCGCTCAAAAACAGTCACCCACGGCCGCAACATGGCCGGAGCCCGCGCACTTTTACGCGCCTCCGGCGTCGCCAACTCGGATATCGGCAAGCCGATCATCGCCGTGGCCAACAGCTTCACCGAATTCGTTCCCGGCCACACCCACCTCGCTCCGGTGGGCCGGATCGTCTCGGACGCGATCCTCGCCGCCGGCGCCGTGCCGCGCGAGTTCAACACCATCGCCGTGGACGACGGCATCGCCATGGGCCACTCCGGCATGCTCTACTCGCTGCCGTCCCGCGACCTGATCGCCGACTCCGTGGAGTACATGGTCAACGCCCACTGCGCCGACGCCCTGGTGTGCATTTCGAACTGCGACAAGATCACCCCCGGCATGCTGATGGCCGCGCTGCGCCTGAACATCCCCGTGGTCTTCGTCTCCGGCGGCCCCATGGAAGCCGGCCGCGTCACCCTCACCGACGGTTCCGTCCGCTCCCTGGACCTGGTGAACGCGATCGCCGACGCCGTGGACGAGTCCATCTCCGACGCCGACATCAACCTCATCGAAGAGAACGCCTGCCCCACCTGCGGTTCCTGCTCCGGCATGTTCACCGCCAACTCGATGAACTGCCTGACCGAGGCCATCGGCCTGTCCCTGCCGGGCAACGGCTCCGTGCTGGCCACCCACACCGCCCGCAAGGCGCTGTACGAGAAAGCCGGCGCCACCGTCGTCGAGCTCGTCAAGCGCTATTACGAGGGCGGCGACGACTCGGTGCTGCCCCGCTCCATCGCCACCGCCAAGGCGTTCGATAACGCCATGGCGCTGGACATCTCCATGGGCGGGTCCACCAACACCATCCTGCACCTGCTGGCCGCGGCCCAGGAGGCCGGTGTGGACTACGGCCTGGCCGAGATGGACGCCAAGTCCCGCCAAGTGCCCTGCCTGGCCAAGGTGGCACCCAACGTGGCCAAGGACAAGACCTACTACATGGAGGATGTGCACCGTGCCGGCGGCATCCCCGCCCTGCTGGGCGAGCTGAACCGCGGCGGCCTCCTGCACAAGGACGTCCACTCCGTGCACTCCAACGACCTGGACGGCTGGCTGGACGACTGGGACATCCGCGGCGGCAAGGCCACCGAGGAAGCACAGGCCCTGTGGCACGCTGCCCCCGGCGGCGTCCGCTCCTCCACCGCGTTCTCGCAGTCGAACGAATGGACCTCCCTGGACACCGACGCCGAGGGTGGCTGCATCCGCTCCGTGGAGCACGCGTACTCCAAGGACGGCGGCCTGGCCGTGCTCCGCGGCAACGTGGCTGTCGACGGCGCCGTGGTGAAGACCGCCGGCGTGGACGAGTCCATCTGGACGTTCTCCGGACCGGCAGTGGTGTGCGAGTCCCAGGACGAGGCCGTGGAGAAGATCCTGAACAAGTCCATCAAGGAAGGCGACGTGGTGGTGATCCGCTACGAAGGCCCCAAGGGTGGTCCGGGCATGCAGGAAATGCTGTACCCGACGTCGTTCCTCAAGGGCCGCGGCCTGGGCAAGAAGTGCGCCCTCATCACGGACGGCCGCTTCTCCGGCGGCACCTCCGGCCTGTCCATCGGACACATCTCTCCCGAGGCTGCCTCCGGCGGCGCCATCGCACTGGTGGAGGACGGCGACATCATCAGCATCAACATCAGCGAACGCTCGCTGCAGCTGGAGGTCTCGGATGAACTCCTGGCGGAGCGCCGCGAAAAGTTGCTGATCAACGGCGGCTACAAGCCCAAGGACCGGGACCGGCAGGTGTCCGCCGCGCTGCGCGCGTACGCCGCGATGGCCACCTCCGCGGACAAGGGCGCCGTCCGGGACGTGTCCCTGCTGGAGCGCTAGCGCACGCGCCGGGCGGGGGGAGGGGCAGGTCCTCTGGCCCTCCCCCCGCCCGGGCATACAGCGCCACACTTAAGGGGTCAACGTCAGGCCCAAGGAGGGTGTGGTGCGCAGGTTTCCGGCAGCCCTTGTCCTGGTCACCTTTGCCCTCGCCGGGTGTGCGCCGCAGCAGGGAACCCCGCAGCCGGCCCCTTCAGCTTCCGGCCCTGCCAGTACCTCCACGGCGGCGACGGGCGCACCTGCCGCGCCAACGCCGTCGAACGTTCCCTCCACGCAAGCTCCGACGGTGCCCGGCAACGCCGAGGAAAAATGGACAACGTTTACGACGGCGGATGGCGCCATGGCGTTCGACCTGCCGGCCGCCTGGAGCGTCAAGGATCCGGCGGGGGAATTGGCCGAAGGCGGCGGGGCTTACGCGGAGGTTCGCAACCAGGCCGGCAAGGTGATGGCGACGCTGCGCACCAACATGGCCATCGGATCGTCCTGCACGCAGAAGTACCCCTACGAAGTCCTGGACACGGCGGACCTGCCTGCCCTGGCACAGGACGGTGTGGTGCCGCAGTTCGCCTTCGAGACCCGCGGGAATGCCGGCACGCCGGTGCCTCCGGGCGTCCAGGCGGCAGGATACGGCATCACCTCCGGCCCCATGCCCAGCGGCCCTGACGCCTGCCCCATCCTGCATTTCTTCCACTGGCCGCCGAACAGTGCCATGTTCGGCGCGTTTTACGATCCGGCCAACAACGCAACCCCCGGCGACCCGTCGTTGCCCTATCCCGAACTGGCGAAAAAGTACAGGGAAACCGCTGAGTACGCAGACATCAGGAGGATGATCACCTCGCTGCGGCCTGTTGCCAAGTGAACCGGATACCCGCACTGGCCAGCCACGACAACGGGCCGAAGGGCCCCATCCGGTGTCATACCGCTCCGGTACCCTTTTCACATGGCGGGCGGAGCGGTTGACTATGGAGCGGAAGTCATCCTGCTCGCCGGGGCCGGCCGCGCCATCCTGCTGCAGCTTGCCAACCCGTCGGTAGGGCGGGGGGTCGCGGAGAACAGCACCTTCGCCCAACGCCCGCTGGACAGGCTCAACAGCACGCTGACCTACGTCTACGGGACTGTGTACGGCAATGAAGAGCAGGCCAATGAGGTCCGCCGCCGGGTCAACCGGGCCCATGCGCCGGTCCGCCGGGCTGGGGATGGATCTTCCGCCGGTTACAGCGCCTTCGACCCCAAACTGCAGTTATGGGTGGCGGCCACGCTGTACGACACCGCCAGGACCGTCATCGAAAAGATTTATGGACCGCTCGACGGCGACACCGCCGACGCCGTGTACCAGCACTACGCCAGGCTCGGCACCGCCTTGCAGCTGCCGCCGGACATGTGGCCAAAAGACCGCGCGGCGTTCGCCCGCTACTGGCAGGAACAGCTCACGTGCCTGTCCGCAGGGGACGGCGCATTGAGTGTTGCCAAGGACCTGCTGCACCCGGCCAACGTCCCGTGGTGGTACCACGCCATCATGCCCACGGCCAGGTTCCTGACGGCCGGCTTCCTTCCGGCCCCCTTGCGGCAGGACTTCGGCCTCCAGTGGAGCGGCCGGCATGAGCGGCGCTTTCACCGGACCATGCGTGTCCTGGCCTTTGCCTATCCCAAACTGCCGGCACGGCTCCGGCACTCCTACCGGGATTACTGCCTCAATAAGCTCGACCGGGACCTGCGGGGAAACCGCCCGGCAAGCCAACGTCAGGGGATTAGTGCGTAATTCAACTCCAGTGGAGCAGCGGATCGACGAACGCGCCCGCCGCTTCCTGGCTACCGCCCCCGCGGGCGGTGCCAAGGCGAAGCTCACCGAGTTCGTGGTCTTTGGCCTCAAGCAAGGGTGGGCCTGCATTTTCGGCGCCACCCTCCTGGCCGTGCTGATGACCGCCAGGCTCTGGTACCAGGATGATGCTGGGCTGGCGCGCAACGACTTCCTGACCGTCGCCGCCGTCGTAATCCAGGTCCTGATGGTGGTTTTCAGGCTGGAAACCCTTCGCGAACTGCGGGTCATCGTCCTGTTCCACCTGGTGGGGACCGTCATGGAGCTGTTCAAAACGGACATGGGTTCCTGGTCCTACGAGGCCGAAGGCGTCCTGCGCATTGGTGCCGTGCCGCTCTTCAGCGGGTTCATGTACGCCGCTGTTGGCTCCTACATGGTGCGCGTCTACCGGCTCTTCGACCTGAAATTCGCGGCCTACCCCCGCCGCTGGATCACCGCAATCCTCGCCGCAGCGATTTACGCCAACTTCTTCACCCACCACTACATTTGGGACCTGCGCTGGGTGCTGCTTGCCGCCGTCGTGGTGGTCTTTGGCCGGTGCGTGATGCACTTCCGTGTATTCCGCCGGGAATTCCGCATGCCGCTGGTGGTCTCGTTCCTGCTGGTGGCGCTGTTCATCTGGCTCGCGGAGAACATCGCCACGTGGTCCGGAGCCTGGCAGTACCCCAGCCAGCTGGACGGCTGGCATCCCGTGGGCCTGGAGAAACTGGTGGCCTGGTTCCTGCTGATGATCATCTCCGTGGTGCTGGTGGCGTGGGTCTACAAGCCGCAGCCGCCGGAAACAGGCACCACATCACGCCCGGAGGTTTCGCCGGCCGCGGTGCCATAAAGGGGTTCTGCCAAAACCGGTTTCAGCAGGGCCCTCGCTAGGGTTCCGTACTCCCTGTTTCATGGAGGCATGGCCCCCGAAACAACTGTCACCAGGACGCGTGCGCCCCAAGATCCGGCCGGGCAGCACCCGGCCCACTGGGGCGGCGTTTATGCGATGTCGCTGTGCGTGTTCGCCCTGATCGCCTCCGAGTTCATGCCCGTCAGCCTGCTGACGCCGATGGCCGCTGAGCTGCAGGTCTCGGAAGGGATGGTGGGCCAGGGCATCGCCATCTCCGGCCTGATTGCCGTGCTGACCAGCCTGTCGGTGTCCACACTGGCTGGCAGCCTGGACCGCAAGACCCTGCTGCTGGGGCTGACCGGGGTCATGGCGGTCTCCGGTGCAATGGTTGCGTTGGCTCCGGGGTACCTGCTGTTCATGATCGGCCGGGCCCTCATCGGGGTAGTGATTGGCGGATTCTGGTCCATGTCCGCAGCGACCGCCATGCGGTTGGTCCCGCCCCACGAGGTGCCGCGTGCCCTCGCGATCTTCAATGGCGGCAACGCCTTGGCCACCGTCCTGGCCGCGCCCCTGGGCAGCTACCTTGGGTCGGTCATCGGCTGGCGTGGAGCGTTCTTTTGCCTGGT